>Ga0194128_10000770_pt1 | contig 57094 bp, 60 predicted proteins | sample TA2KigCa65mmetaG_FD_148650 | JGI IMG/M metagenome (GOLD analysis project Ga0194128, IMG submission 148650) | Freshwater microbial communities from Lake Tanganyika, Tanzania - TA2015037 Kigoma Deep Cast 65m | ecosystem: Environmental > Aquatic > Freshwater > Lake | place: Tanzania: Lake...
CGCACGCGGCGCCGCTTGCGGTCGTACCAGCCGCGGTGGGCTCGGCCACAGACTCCACAGGCCGTTTTTTTGACCGCCGGGTGAGCATGATGATGCGGGCGTGGGGCTCGCCGAAGATCCCCGTGACCGTTGGACTCGGTCGGAATCCGGGAAACCGATACGCATCCCACAGCCGACGCGGTCGTCGCGGAGGTGGCATGCGGCGATCATCGCCGAATCTCGTGACCCTGCCGCAACGTTTCCGACCGCTGCCAGAGCGGGTTTCATCATCCTCGGCGGCCGCTTCTCACCCACTCACTTCCACGAAGAGCCTTTATTGTCAGGTTGGGCGACACAGCCTCAGGATGTCCGCAGGATCTCACATGTCAAAGACGCCCGGTGAGACCGTCGATGAAGCGGTCGAGGACGAGCGTGAAGGCGACCGCGGTCGGAACGCCGCCGAGCAGTGCCCCCGCCATGAGCGCCCCCCAGAAGAAGCTGGCGCGCCGTCATCCGCGCGTCCACGCCGGCACCGCGAACAACCGCCGGGCCCCGATGAGCGTGAAGAGGCGCATTGACGGCAATTCTAGACGATGGATGCCCTTGAGGTTTCTCGGCGCGTGCTAGACTCCGCCGCGCCGTGATCAGGCGTCCGCTCATCGCCCTCGCGCTGGCGATCGCGGCGCTGGGCGTGCTGGCGGGCGGGCTCGCGTGGCTGCTCGATGCGCCGAAGCCACCACCCGGCGCCGACCGTGCCCAGCGGCTCTACTACGCGTTCTGCGCGGAGTGCCACGGCGTGGACGGCCGCGGCTCGTGGCGCGCGGCGCTCTTCCTCGTGCGCGCGGGCGATCTCACGAACGCGCCGCGCATGGCGAGCCTCTCCGACGCGTACCTCTTCGATCTCATCAAGCACGGCGGCGCGCCGTTCGGCCGGCCGGGGATGCCGGCGTCGGGCGCTCGGCTCCGCGACGACGACATCGCGCTCCTCGCGCGCCACGTGCGGACGCTCTCCGCGCGTTAACGCGCCTGCTCGACCCAGAGCAGCGTCAGCTCGCCCTCGCGCTCGCGCACGCCCATCCGTACGCGGTCGCCCGGCTTCACACCGCTCCGATCCACGAGCGCGGGATCGGCGAAGATCGCCATGAGCTCCATCTCGCGCATGCCGAGCGCGGGAATCGCGTCGTGGCGGACGAGCAGGAGATTCGCGGCGGGACGCGTGATGAGGGTGCCGCGCACTTCGTAGGCCGGCGGGCGCACGATCGTGCCCCAGATCCCGACCCCGAATCCGATCAGCAGGACGAGGAAGATGCCGGCGATCGCGAGGCGCGGCAGCCGGCCGCGCCCCGCGTCGCCGTCGGCGTTACTGCTGCTCCCAGTTGAAGCGATGGGTCTCCCAGTCGAAGGCCTTCGACACCGTCGGGCGCGGGCGGATGTCGCTGCCGCGCACGATCCACGGCGTCTTGCTGCCGCCGCAGCCTTCGTGAAGGATGGCGGCCGACGCGTCGGGCCGGGTGCCGAACGTTCCGGCGAAGGTCACGATGCTGACCGCGGTCCCGATGGCGCAGATCGCGATCTTGAACGGGAAGCCGGCGGCGGTGGCGGCCACCGCGCCGACGTCGTAGACGTCCATCCCGCGCTGCGGGGCGGCGGGCTTCACGTCCTCCTGGAACATCTGCGGCGCGACGGGTTGCTGCGCGGCGGCGAGTGAGGCGAGCGGGCCGGCTCCCGCCAGCGACAGCATCACGAGCACCGCGACGGCACGGAAGACGACCTTCATTGGCGACCTCCCTGAACATGGGGGCCACGCAACACAGGGCCCCCAAGCCCCTGTCACGTGAGCGACATGGTTATTATAGTCTGCCGATTCGATTGAACCCCGACCATCCTGGAGGTCCTCCCATGAAGCTCGTGCGCTTTTCCACCCAGGGCCAGGCCCCGCGGCTCGGCGCGATCCAGGGCGAACGCATCGCGGACCTGCAGGCCAGCCTCGCGGCGACGTTGACGCGGCGCGGTGTCGTCCGCGCGCAGGAGCTCGCGGCATCCCTGATCCCCGCCAGCACGCGGCAGTTCCTCGAGGGCGGCGTCGTCTCCCGCGAGGCGGTCGCGAGCATCACCGAGTGGGTGACCGTCGACCGCGGGGCCGCGCGGCTCCACGCGCCGATCACCGATCCGGGCAAGTTCATCTGCATCGGCCTCAACTACAGGGACCACGCGGAGGAGGCCGGCCAGCCCATCCCGAAGGAGCCGCCGATCTTCGCGAAGTGGGCCAACGCGATCATCGATCCCGGCGAGCCGATCCTGCGTCCGCGCGGCTCGAATGCTCTCGACTGGGAAGTGGAGCTGGGTGTCGTGATCGGACGGACCGCGCGCTACGTGCCGCGCGAGCAGGCGCTCGACTACGTCGCCGGCTACACGATCATCAACGACGTGAGCGCGCGCGACTTCCAGTTCATCACCTCGCAGTGGATGACCGGCAAGATCTTCGAGACCGCGGCGCCCGTCGGCCCGTACATCGCCGATCGCGAGGAGATTGCAGACCCGCACGTGCTCGCGCTGAAGACGTTCGTCAACGGCAAGCAGATGCAGAACGGCAACACGAAGACGTTCATCTTCGACGTGACGTACCTCGTGAGCTACCTCTCGAAGCTGATGACGCTCTCCCCCGGCGACCTGATCGCCACCGGGACGCCGCCCGGCGTCGGCTTCGCGATGAAGCCGCCGGTCGCGCTCCAGCCGGGCGACGTGTGCCGTCTGGAGATCACGGGCCTCGGCGTGCTGGAGAACCCGATCAAAGACGCCTGATCCACGGGCACTCGCGAAGCGCCACGGCTCCGCCGGGGCGCGGAGCGTGGGGGGCTTGGGGGGCCCGCGGCGGGCCCCCCAACTCCAACGGGTCCCTGGCTTGCATTGCTAGACTGACGACGAGGGCCTATCGCCACCATGCTCGATCTCATCGGTCCGCTCGTCGTACCGAACGACAGCAAGATCGTCCTGCTCTCGTCAGACGGCCTGGGGGGCCTGCCCCGCCCCGAGACCGGCAAATCCGAGCTCGAGACCGCGCGAATCCCCAACCTCGATCGACTCGCCGCCGAGGGAGCCTGCGGGCTGCTCCGGCACGTCGCGCCGGGCATCACGCCCGGCAGCGGCCCGGGGCACCTGGGTCTCTTCGGCTATGACCCCCTGCGGTACCTGGTCGGTCGCGGCGTCCTGGAAGCGCTCGGGATCGAGTTCGACCTGCGGGCGGGCGACGTGGCGGCGCGCGGGAACTTCTGCACGGTGGACGGCGCCGGGCTGATCGCCGACCGGCGCGCGGGACGCATCAGCACCGACCTCTGCATCCAGCTCACCGCGCGCCTGAAGACGATCACGCTGCCGGGCGTCGAGGTGCTCGTGGAGCCGGTCAAGGAGCATCGCTTCGTGCTCGTGCTCCGCGGGACCGGCCTCGGGGGCCGGCTCTCCGAAACCGATCCGCAGGCGCTCGGCAAGCCGCCCCTGCCCGTTCGCGCGCTGGACGCGGCGTCGACGCGCACCGCGGAGCTCGTCAACGCGTTCGTCGGGCAGGCGCGCGCGCGGCTGGCGGACGCGGCGCCCGCGAACATGGTGCTGCTCCGGGGGTTCGACGGCGTCCCCGATCTCCCGCGCTTCCCCGAGGTCTTCGGGCTGCGCGCAGCCGCGATCGCCGCGTATCCGATGTATCGCGGGCTCGCGAAGGTCGTCGGCATGGACGTGCTGAAGACCGGGACCACGTTCGCCGACGAGGTCGCGACGCTGAAGGAGCACTGGCAGAGCTACGACTTCTTCTTCGTCCACTACAAGGACACCGACAAGGCGGGCGAGGACGGGGACTTCGACGCCAAGGTCGCGGCGCTCGAGCGGCTCGACGGCTTCGTGCCGGAGATCCTGGCCCTGCGCCCGGACGTGCTCATCGTCTCGGGTGACCACGCCACGCCGTCGATCCTCGCCGCGCACGGCTGGCAGCCGGTGCCCGTGGTGATTCGCTCCCGCTACGCCGGCGCCGATCCGGTCACCGCGTTCAACGAGCGCGCGTGCGCCGCCGGCACGCTCGGCACGCTGCCCGCCCAGCACCTGATGCCGCTCGTGATGGCCAACGCGCTGCGCCTGACGAAGTTCGGGGCCTGACACCGGAGGTGGTGACGTGCGGTTGTTGGTCCGGATCTTCGCCGCCACCTCCGTCGTCACCATCCTCGTCATGGGCGGCTTCGCGTACCTCGAGGTGCGCGACGAGCGCGCCCGCCTCGAGCAGGATCTGCGGCGCCGCGCGGCGCTCGTCGCGGAGGCCGTGCGCGAAGCGGCGGAGCCACTCGTCGCGCGCGGCGCGAAGGGCGGCTTCGAGCGCGTGCTCAAGCGCTTCGGAGGCTCCGATCGCGCGATCGCGATCTACGATCAGTTCGGCAGCCTGATCGACGCCTCGCTCGACATCAAGCCGTACGTCGGCCCGCTCTCGCCGTTCGTCACCGACGCGATCCGCGACAACGTCCCCTCCCGCCGCGCGACGCGCGTCGCCGGCGGCACGGTGTGGATGCACATCACCCCGCTCCAGCGGGACGACCGCGCGATCGGCGCCATCGCCGTCCTGCTCGATGCCGACTCCCTCGAGTCGCGAGAGCTGAGCCTCTGGCGCCGCACCGCGGTGCGCATCGGTCTCTTGGTCCTGCTGATCACCGGCATCGCGTGGGCCCTCGTGCGGTGGACCGTCACCCGTCCGCTCGCGCGCATGGCCGAGTGGACGAAGCAGCTCCGTGCCGGCCTCCCGATGCAGCCGCCGCCCGACGCCGACATCAGCCTCTTCGGCCCGCTCGCGAAGGAAGTCACGGGCCTCGCGCGCACGCTCGCGCGCACGCGCGTGGTGGCGGAGCAGGAAGCGCGGCTGCGGCTCTCCGGCGAGAGCATCTGGACGGAGGAGCGGCTCAAGCAGTTCGTCCGGATCCAGTTCGGCGACCAGCCGATCGTCGTCGTCTCGAACCGCGAGCCGCCGAGCCACGTGCGCGACGGCAAGGACATCCGCACGCAGCAGCCTGCGAGCGGTCTCGTCACCGCGCTCGAGCCGATCATGCTCGCGTGCGGCGGCGTGTGGATCGCCCACGGCAGCGGCAACGCCGACCGCGTCGTCGGCGAGCGCGTGGGGCTGCCGGTCGACGATCCGGCCTACACGCTGCGCCGCATCTGGCTCGAGCCCGACGAGGAGAAGGGCGACTACTACGGCTTCGCGAACGAAGGGCTGTGGCCGCTCTGTCACATCGTGCACGAGCGCCCGCAGTTCCGCCCCGACGACTGGGAGCACTACCGCGCGGTCAACGCGAAGTTCGCGCGGGCGCTCAACAACTTCCTCGAGACGGTGGAGCGCGCGATCGAGGGCCGCGTCGAGTGGGACGACTTCTCGGTGATCCGGGGCCAGCACACGACGCGCGTGCAGCCGTTCCCGATCAGCGTCGCGCCCGAGCCCGCCGCCGCGCCGAGCGCGGACCGCGCGAGCATCCGGGAACACCTCGGCGTCGACGACATGCTGGTCGCGCTCGGCGTCGAGCGCGTCGACTACACCAAGGGCCTGCCCGAGCGGATGCGCGCGATCCGCCGCTTCTTCGAGCGGTGGCCCGAGTACCGCCGGCGCGCCGTGTTCGTCCAGGTCGCCTCGCCGAGCCGCAGCAGCATCCCGCGCTACGAGGCGCTGCAGGAGGAGATCCAGGTCCTCGTGCGCGAGATCAACGACGCGCTCGGCGAGCGCGGGTGGCGGCCGATCGTGTACCGCGAGCGGCACCACGAGCGCGCGGAGATCGCGGCGCTCTACCGGGCCGCGGACGTGCGCCTCGTCACGCCGCTGCACGACGGCATGAACCTCGTCGCCAAGGAGTTCGTGGCGGCGCGCGGCGACGACGACGGCATCCTGATCTTGAGCCGCTTCGCCGGCGCCGCGCGCGACCTGCGCGACGCGCTGGTCGTCACCCGTACGACATCGACGGCATGGCCGAAGCGATCCGCGTCGCGTTCGAGATGGACCCGGCCGAGCGACGGCGCCGCATGGCCCGGATGCGGAGCCACGTGCGCGACCGGAACATCTCTCGCTGGGCCGCGCAGCTCCTCACCGAGCTCGCGCCGATTCCGCGCGGCGTCTCCGTCGCGGCGGAGCAGTGTGCAGCGCGTGCCGTGTAAATGTGACCGCAACCGTCCCGCAAGGGGTCCCGGTTGCGACTATTTCGGCCTGAAAGCGGCTCCCTCGTATGGCACGCGGCTTGCGAACGTTACCCGCGTCGGGCGCGAACGACGCGTCCGACGGGGGAGTGACGGGCCATGGGAGAGAAGAACGTGATTTCGCTGCACAGCGCGACCGGGGCGAGCATCGACACGGACATGTGCGGCCGCCGCCACATGCAGGTCGCGCGCTTCGCGCCACAGGTCATCGCGAGCGGCGCACTCTATCACCGCGAGTGCTACGAGGCGTGGTACTTCGGGCGCCACGGGCGCCGGCCTAGCCTCCTCGCCGGCGTCAACGGCGATCGCCACCGCTTTCAGGTCCGCGACAAGGCGGCGTAAGGACCGCGTCGAGCGCGACAGCCTGGGACTGAAGCGCGTCCCGGCCGACGCGCTCTACGGCGTCTTCACGCAGCGCGCGCGCGAGACGTTCGACCTCAGCGGACGCGCGCCGCACCCGGCGCTCCTTCGCGCGTACGCGCGCGTCAAGCGCGCCGCGGCCGTCGCGAACGGGCGGCTCGGTCTCCTGCCCGCCTCGTGGGCGCGCGCGATCGTCCAGGCCGCCGACCGCGTGATCGCGGGCGAGATCGCCGACGTCGCCGTGCTCGACGCGCTGCAGGCCGGCGCGGGGACGCCGACGCACATGAACGTGAACGAGGTCATCGCCAACCTCGCGAACGAGCGGCTCGGCGGACGGCGGGGACGCTGGCATCCGCTGCATCCCAACAACGACGTCAACCGCGGCCAGTCCTCCAACGACGTCACCCCCACCGCGCTGCGCCTCATGGCGCTCGAGCTCGCGCCGCCACTGCTCGACGAGCTCGACGCGCTGGCGCGCGCGTTTCGTCTGCTCGCGCGACGCGAGGCCCGCACGGTCAAGCCGGGGCGCACGCACCTGCAGGACGCGGTGCCGATCACCTACGGCCAGGTCTTCGCGGGATACGCGGAGGCGATCGCGGGCGCCGCCGCGGCCGTGCGGGACAGTCGCCGCGAGCTCCGGGTCATCGGCCTCGGTGGAACGGCCGTCGGCACGGGGATCACGGCCCATCCGCGCTTCGCCGCCCTCGTCGTGCGCGAGCTGTCGCGCGTCACCGGCGAGCGTCTGACGCCCGCGCGCAACCGCGTGACGACGACGTGGAGTCTCAGACCGCTGCTCGCCTGCTCGAGCGCGCTCCGCGGCGTCGCGGTGGATGTGGCGAAGCTCTGCGTCGACCTCCGCCTGCTCGCCTCGGGTCCGCAGACGGGCCTCGCCGAGCTGATCCTTCCGGAGGTCGAGCCCGGCTCGTCGATCATGCCCGGCAAGGTGAACCCGTCGGTGCCGGAGGCGGTGCAGATGGCGTGCTACGCCGCGCTCGGCGGCGACCACGCGATCGCGCTCGCCGCCGCGGCGGGCGAGCTCGAGCTGAACGTGATGACGCCGCTGGTCGGCCAGGCCCTCGGCGAGAGCTTCGATCTGCTGACGCGCGGCGCGCGTCTGTTGCGCACCCGCTGCGTGGCGGGCCTTCGCGTCGATCGCGCCCGCACGCGCGCGCTCGTCGCGGGCAGCGTGATCGAAGCCACGGCGCTCTCGCCGGTGCTCGGCTACGAGGTGATGGCCGAGGTCGTGAAGGAAGCGCTCGCGCGGCGCGAGCCGTTGCGCGCCGTGGTCCGGCGACATCGCCTGCTCGACGCGCGAACGCTCGACCGGCTGCTCGCGCCCGGCTCGCTCACGGGCCCGCGCGCGCTCGATCCGGCACTCACCCGTCGCGTGCGCAACGCCCCGGCGTACAAGGCCTATCGAACAAAGGGCTTGTGATCGCGCGCACGAGGTCCATACTGCGTAGCTGGCATGCGGTACGTCCTGGTGTGCACGGACGACTTCCTCTGGAAGCTCCTCCCCCCCTCGCCGGGCTTCCACGGGGTCTACGTGGTCTCGACCGTCGCGACCCGCGCCCGGATCGCGCGGCACGGCGACGAGGCCGTGGCGGGCGACCTCGGTGATGAGGCCGTCTACCGGCGGGCGTTCCGGACGGGGCACGAGCCGGTGATCGTGGCCGTCCCGCCGTTGCGCCGGCCGCGCATCCTCGCCGCCATCCGCGCGGTCGCGCCGACGGCGCCGCTCGTGCTCCTTGGCGACGAGAGCGATGCCGAGGTGGACGCCGGCGACGACATCGTGCTCCCGCGCGACAGCGTGCTCGAACGCGTCGTCGTGCCCGAGGTCGAGCGCGCGGTCGCGCGGGCGCGGCTGGCGAAGATCCGCCGCGTCCTCGATCCCGCCGCGCGCGTGCTGATCCTCATGCAGGACGACCCCGACCCCGACGCCATCGCCTCCGCGCTCGCGCTGCGTGTCGTGCTCGGCCGCCGTCCCGCCGCCGCCCCGATCGCGACGTTCGGACGCATCACGCGGCCCGAGAACCGTGCGATGACGCAGATCCTCGACATCGACGTCGAGCCGCTGGAGCCCGCGGCGGTGAGCGACTTCGACGCGGTGGCGATGGTCGACGTCCAGCCGAGCTTCTTCGAGGAACGGCTGGGCGACGTCGCGGTCGTCATCGACCACCACCCCGAAGAGCAGCCCGTGCAGGCGCGCGTGAAGGACATCCGCTCGTCCTACGGCGCGACGTCGACCATGCTCACCGAGTACCTGCGCGCGGCCGACGCGAAGATCACCACGCGGCTGGCGACCGCGCTGCTCTACGGCATCAAGGCCGACACGCTTTATCTCGAGCGCGGCACCACCCGCGCGGACGTCGAGGCGTTCGGCTTCCTGCACCCGCTGGCGAATCACAACGCGCTCCGCCGGATCGAGCGTCCGGACATCCCGGACGCGGCGCTCGACATCCTGGCGCTGGGGATCCGCCACCGCCGGCTCGTCGACGGCGTGATGTTCGTGCACCTCGGCCCCGTGGGGTATCCGGAGCTCGTCGCGCAGTTCGCCGACCTCTTCCTCCAGATCGAGGGCGCCGAGTGGTCCGTGGTGTCGGGGCTCGTGAACGACGAGCTGCACGTGTCGGTGCGCAACGTCGGCTACGTGCGCCGCGCGGGCGAGGTCGTCCGCGCGGCGTTCGGCGAGCTCGGCGGCGCCGGCGGACACCGCGCGATGGCGAAGGCGGTGATCCCGCTCGCGACGTGGCGCGCGCGGGTGGGCGGGGTGGAAGCGGAGCCGCTCGCGGCGTCGATCGCCGCGCGCTTCCGCGACGCGCTCGGGAGCGGCCGCGCTCCCCTCGGAAGCTGACGTGGAAGAGACCACCCGGCTCGCCGAGTCGATCCGCGAGCTCCTCGCCGCGGGCCGCGAGGAGCGGCTCGCCGCGCTGCTCGACGGCGCGCACGCCGCGGACATCTCGCAGGTGGTGCGTGACCTCGAGATCGGAGAGCAGGTGCGGCTCTTCCGGCTCCTCGACCCGCAGCAGGCGGGCGCCGTCCTCGCCGAGCTCGACGACCAGGTGCTCCTCGAGCTCGTGCGCGCGCTCGACGAGACCGAGGTCTCGAAGATCCTCGACCAGATGCCGCCGGACGACGTGGTCGAGGTCGTCGAGGAGCTGCCGAAGGAGCAGGCGGAAAAGATCCTCGACCTCATGGAGGAGGAGAAATCCGAGGAGGTCCAGGAGCTCCTCGAGTACGGCGAAGGCACGGCGGGCCGCCTCATGTCGCCGCGCTTCGTCGCCGTCAACGAGCACGTGACGGTGGCGCAGGCGATCGAGCACATCCGCAAGTCCGCGAGCGCCGAGGACGCGTTCTATTACCTCTACGTGGTCGACGACCACGAGCACCTCGTCGGCGTCGTGCCCGTGCACCGGCTCGTGACGGCGGAGCCGACGACGCCGATCCGCGCGATCCGCACGGGCGACGTGGAGAGCGTGACCGTGGACACCGACCAGGAGGCGGTCGCGCGGCTCGTCGAGCGCTACGACGTGCTCGAGGTGCCGGTGGTCGACGCGAATCGCCGCCTGCTGGGCCGCATCAGCGTGGACGACGTCATCGACGTCATCCACGAGGAGGCGACCGAGGACATCCAGCAGTTCGCCGGCGTCGCGGGCGACGAGACGGTGCTCGACCCTCCGCGCGAGGTCTTCCCGCGCCGGCTCATGTGGCGGCTCATCAACCTCGGCACCGCGACGCTCGCGGCGTCGGTCATCGGACTGTTCGAAGGCTCGATCCAGACGCTCGCCACGCTGGCGGTGTTCATGCCGATCGTGGCCTCGATGGGCGGCATCGGGACCACGCAGACCGCGACGGTGGTCGTGCGGGGCATCGCGCTCGGCGAGATGACCCGCCACGTGCTCGCGCGCGTGATGGTGAAGGAAGTGAAGCTCGCGCTCAGCACCGGCCTCGCCACGGGGTGCGTGCTCGCGCTGATCTCCTACCTGTGGAAGGGGCAGATCCTGCTGTCGCTGATCCTCGGCATCGCGCTCGTGTTCAACATGCTCCTCGCCGCGGTCGTCGGCACGCTGGTCCCGATGGCGCTGCGCGCCTTCCGGATCGATCCGGCGATCGCCTCGAGTGTCATCATTACGACCTTCACGGACGTGTGTGGCTTCTTTTCTTTTCTCGGACTTGCGACGCTGTTGATGCGGTTCCTGCTCTAGGGTTTGCCTCTTGTGGACCTCTCGGGCGCACAGGTAGAATGCGCCGGCCGCTGATTTCGTAGGACGAGGGGGCAACGGTGGACGCAGCGCTCGAAAAGCGGCAGGTGCAGCGCGCGTACGAGCTCTGGGCCCCGGCGTACGACTTCATCTTCGACTGGATTTTCGCGCCCGGCCGCGCGGCCGCCCTCAAGCACCTCGACGTGAACCGGCAGCACTCCGTGCTCGAAGTCGGCATCGGGACGGGCCTGAATCTTCCGCTGTATCCCGCCACGTGTCGGCTCACGGGCATCGACCTGTCGCAGGAGATGCTCGACAAGGCGGTCGAGCGCGTGCAGACGCTCGTGATGCCGCACGTCACGCTCAAGGTCATGGACGCGACGTCGATGGACTTCGCCGACGACGAGTTCGACCGCGCGATCGCCACGTACACGATCTCGGCCGTGCCCGATCCGGTGGCCGTGCTTCGCGAGATGCGCCGCGTGGTGAAGCCCGGCGGCACCATCATCATCCTCAATCACTTCCGCAGCGAGCGGCGGGTGACCGGACTTTTCGAAGACTTCGTGGCGCCGCTGTGCACGCGGCTCGGCTGGAAGTCGAATCTCGCGATGACGCCGCTGCTCGAGCGCGTCGGGCTCACGCCCGAGCTGGTGAAGACCGTCAACATGTTCAACGGGTGGCGCCTCGTGAAGTGCGTCAACGGGAAGTAGCGGCTCTCCTCCTCGCGGTCGTCCTCGTCCTTCCGGTCCTCCGCGGCGCCGAGCGTCTCGTCGTCGCCACCGCGTTCCTGCTCGAATTCGCCCATCCGCCCGCGCGAACGCTCACGGCGCTGACGGCGGCGCCCCTGGAAACGGCGCGCGCGCTGCCCGGCGTCGCGGCCGACGGCTTCACGGCGCGGCGCCTGGGGACGGCGACGCCGCTCGTGCTCGTGCCGGGTTTCGCGCCCGAGGGCAAGAACGATGGGCGCGTCCGCGAGGCGGCGCGGCTCTTCGCGCGCGCGGGCTTCGACGTGACGGTGCCGACGATCCCGGGGCTGACGACGGGACGGCTCCGGCCCGACGACACGGCCCCGGTCGTCAGCGCGCTCCTCAGGAGCGAACGTCCGACGGTGGTGGTCGCGGTGAGCGTGGGCAGCGGCCCGGCGTTGCTGGCCGCGGCCGATCCGCGGGTGCGTGACCGGGTCGCGCTGGTCGTCGCCCTCGGGGGCTATGCCTCGGCCTCCGAGCTCGTGCGCTTCTATCTGACCGGCGACTATCGCTTCGGTGCGGAGGCCGGGCACCGGCGGCACGACCCGGCGCTCGTCAACGCCTTCGTGGCGGCCAACGCCGACCTGCTCGCGCCCTCGGCCTCGCTCGGCGAGCTCTTCGAGGCGCTGTCGCCCCTCCGCGTCGCCCGTGACGTACGGGCACGGCTGGTCCTCATCCACGGCCGGGACGATCCGCTCGTCCCCTTCACCGAGAGCCTGCGGCTCGCCGCGGCCCGGCCCGAAGCGACGAGCGTGGTGCTCCTCGACTCTCTGGGGCATATCGGCTCGCCCGATGCCCGGCCGGATTGGCGCGCTGTGGCACGGCTCTGGCGGATTGCCTATCGGCTTGTGCAACTCGGGTAGGACGAGCGAGCGCGGCACCGTATAATTCCCAGGTTCCCCATGAGTCTCGTAAGGAAGCGCGCGCGCCGCGTCGGCGCGGAGACCATGAACAAGTCCCGTGCCGACGACGAGCTGAGACAGCTGCGGGCGACCGTCGTCGCGCTCCGCGAGGAGCTCGACCGGACCCGGGTCGGCGAAGACACGCGGGTCCAGCATGCGCTGAGCAGCGCCCATCAGGAGATCGAGGGGCTCCGGCGGACCGTCCAGGCGCTCCGTGACGAGCTCGACCGAGCCCGTATCGACGAAGAGACGCGCATCCAGCAGGCCTCCAGCGCCTCCCACCAGGAAATCGACGGCCTCAGGCGCACGATCCAGACCCTGCGTGACGAGATGGACCTCGCCGCCCAGCGGACACGCGAGGAGCGCGACCGCCTCGAGCGCGACTGGCGGGGCCGCCTCACCGAGGCCCAGAGCACCATCGTGGAGCTCCGCGCGACGCTGGAGCGACGTCCATGAGAAATCCTGGGCACTCGCGGAGGGCCCGGATTCATTCCGGGTCCGGAGCGCGGGGGGATTGGGGGGCCGCCGCGGCCCCCCATGGCGATCAGGCCCCGACGGCGCTCCTGCTCGACGTCTCGAACAAGCTCGGCGCGACGACCGATCTCACCGACGCGCTCCGGACCCTGGTCGAGCTCACGACCTCGACCGTCGGCGCCGAGCGCGGCGCGGTCTTCCTCAACGACGCGACGTCGCGCGAGCTCTTCTCACGGATCCGCGACGGCAAGTTCGAGCGCGAGATCCGCATGCCGAACACGGTCGGCATCGCCGGCGCGGTGTTCCTGGGCGGCAACGGCGTCATCGTCGACGACGCCTACGCCGACCCGCGCTTCAACCGCTCGATCGACGAGATGACCGGCTACACGACGAAGACGACCCTCTGCGTGCCGCTGATCACGCTCAAGGGCGAGCGCATCGGGATCGCGCAGCTCCTCAACAAGACCGAGGGCCGCTTCACGCCGGACGACCTCACGCTGCTGACCGCGATGGTCGAGCAGGCGGCGGTGGCCATCGAGCACCATCGCATCGTCGAGGCGATCGAGAAGGGCCGGGTCCAGCAGCTCCAGTTCCTCGAGGTGGTCACCGAGATCTCCTCGGAGCTGAAGCTCGGTCCCCTGCTCGCCAAGCTGATCGGGACCATCACCAGGATGCTCGACGCCGAGCGCTCGACGCTCTTCATCAACGACGAGAAGCACAACGAGCTCTACACGATGCTGGGCGAAGGGCTCGGGGCCGCGCAGATCCGGTTCCCCAACGACCGGGGCATCGCCGGCGCCGTGTTCCAGAGCCGCCAGACGATCAACATCCCGCACGCGTACGCCGACCTGCGGTTCAACCCGGCGTTCGACCGGCAGACCGGATTCTTCACCCGCTCGATCCTCTGCGTGCCCGTCGTCAACAAGCAGGGCAACACCATCGGGGTGACCCAGGTTCTCAACAAACGCGGCGGGCAGTTCACGGACGAGGACGAGGCGCGGCTGAAGGCGTTCACCTCGCAGATCTCCATCGGCATCGAGAACGCCAAGCTGTTCGACGACGTCCAGAACATCAAGAACTACAACGTCAGCATCCTCGAGAGCATGACCAACGGCGTCATCACGCTCAACGAGGACGAGAAGATCGTCACGTGCAACGCGGCCGGCCTCCGCATGCTGAAGAGGCGCGCCTCGGAGCTCGTCGATCGCCCCGCGACCGAGGTGTTCACGGACGGCAACGCGTGGGTGACGGACATGGTGCGCAAGGTCGAGGAGAAGCTGAGGGCGCTGGCGAACCAGCCCATGCGGCGCCGCTCCGACCGGCAGGCGCCGCAGGAGAACGTCGTCGACGCCGAGCTCACGTTCGCGGGCGAGAAGGTCTCGGTGAACCTCACCGTGCTGCCGCTCATCGGGATCACCGGCGCCAAGCTGGGCTCGATGATCATGATCGAGGACATCAGCACCGAGAAGCGCGTGAAGTCGACGATGGCCCGGTACATGGACCCGTCGCTCGCCGAGCAGGTGATGCAGGCGGGCCAGGACCTCCTCGGCGGCCAGAGCAAGGACGCCACCATCCTCTTCTCCGACATCCGTGGCTTCACGACCCTGACCGAGGAGCTCGGGGCCGCCGAGACCGTCAGCCTGCTGAACGAGTACTTCACGCTCATGGTCGACTGCGTGCAGAAGGAAGGCGGCATGCTCGACAAGTTCATCGGCGACGCCGTCATGGCCGTGTTCGGCACGCCGATCGCCCACGACGACGACGCCGACCGCGCGGTGCGGACGGCGATCGCCATGATGGGCGCGCTCGAGACCTACAACGCGCGCCGCCGCGCGGAGAACCGGAACTCGATCGACATCCGGGTGGGCGTGAACACCGACACCATCGTGTCGGGCAACATCGGGTCGCCGAAGCGCATGGATTACACGGTCATCGGCGACGGCGTGAACCTCGCGTCACGGCTCGAGGGCGCGTGCAAGGCGTACGGCGCGCACATCCTGGTGAGCGAGAACACGTTCGAGCGGCTGCGCGGGACCTATCGAAGTCGCGAGATCGACCGGATCGTCGTCAAGGGCAAGACCCAGCCGGTGGCGATCCACGAGATCCTCGAGTACCACACGCGCGAGTCGTTCCCGAACCTCAACGAGGCGCTGCGGTATTTCAAGCACGCGCTGGAGTCGTACCGCGCCCGGCGGTGGGAGGAAGCCGTCGCGGGGTTCAACGAGGTCATCCGGCTCAACCCGCACGACAAGGCCTCGGCGATCTACGTGGCGCGCTCCCGCCGCTTCGCCGACAACCCGCCGCCGGATGACTGGGCCGGCGAGTGGGTCATGGACTCGAAGTAGCTCAGCAGACCGTCATCTCGCCGCGCTGACTCCCCGGCCGCCTGACCCCCCACGACGCGAGCTTCGCCAGGATCGTGTTGCGGTGCACGCCCAGCAGCCGCGCCGCCCGCGAGACGTTCCAGTGCACGCGCTCGAGGATCCGCATGACGTACTGCCGCTCGAAGTGGTCGCAGGCCTCGCGCAGCGGCGTGGCCGCCGCCTCTTCCAGGCGTGACGTCTCCGGCATCGCGACGTCCAGCGGCACGTCCTGGAGCTGGATGACCGGGCCGCGCGCGAGGACGACGGCGCGGTGGATGACGTTCTCGAGCTCCCGCACGTTGCCCGGCCAGCCGTAGCGCGCGAGCGCGTCGACGGCGCCGGTGGAGATGTCCCGCACGTCGCGGTGCGATTCGCGCGCGATCTTGCGGACGAAGTGGCGCGCCAGGCGCGGGATGTCCTCGCGCCGCTCGCGCAGCGCGGGCGCGTGGATCGGGACCACGTTGAGGCGGTAGAAGAGATCCTCGCGGAACGCCCGCTCGCGCACGGCCTGCCGGAGGTTGACGTTCGTCGCGGCGATGATGCGCACGTCCACGGGCACGGGGCGGCTGCCGCCGAGGCGCTCGATCTCGCGCTCCTGGAGGACGCGGAGCAGCTTCGCCTGGAGATCGAGCCGCAGCGAGCCTATCTCGTCGAGGAACACCGTCCCGCCGTGCGCCAGCTCGAAGCGGCCGAGCTTGCGCGCGTGCGCCCCCGTGAAGGCGCCGCGCTCGTGCCCGAACAGCTCGGACTCGAGCAGCGTGTCGGGAATGGCCGCGACGTTGACGGCGACGAACGGCGCCGCGCGCCGGTCGCTCTGGGAGTGGACCGCGCGCGCGATCAGCTCCTTGCCCGTGCCGCTCTCGCCCGTGATCAGCACGGTGGCGGGCGTCGCGGCCACCTGGCCGATGAGCTCGTAGATCCGCAGCATCTCCCGGTGACGTCCCACCATCCCCGCGAGACCGTTGGCGGCGACGGGCGGCGCTTCGGCCAGCGCGGAGCGCAGCGAGACGACCTCGCGCTCGAGCGCGCGCTTCTCGAGCCCGCGCCGCACGACGAGCAGCATCTCGTCCACGTCGAACGGCTTGGTGACGTAGTCGTACGCGCCGCGCCGCATCGCCTCCACCGCCATGCGGACATCGCGCACCGCCGTCGCGACCACGACGACGATCGAGGGATCGGTGGCGATGAGGCGAGGGATCACGTCGATGCCGTTCTCGCCCGGCATCCGGTGATCGAGCATGACGAGGTCGACGTCGTGCCCGCGCAGCAGGTCGAGGGCATCCGCGCCGCTGGGAGCGGCCAGGACCTCGTACGTCTCCTCCAGGACCGCGCGGACGGACTCGCGCACACCCTCTTCGTCGTCGACGACCAGGACCGTGCCGTGGGCCATCCGTGATGCCTCGTCGGCCATGCGAGCGCCTTGTGCAACGTGCAGGCCGCCTACGATGGGCATAAAAATCAGAACGATAGCGGCCCTCGCCGCTCGGGCCGATGCACAGTCACTGGGCGGCGCCGCCCAGCCGGTGGGCGTCGCGCTATCGCGCGGGGGGAAGCGGCAGGAGCGCGAGCTGCAGAATGCGCCGCGTGGCGGGCGTCACCGGAGCCTCCGCGCTCCGGCGAAGCCCCGCGACCCACAGGATCGTCCCCGCCGCCTCGACGAGTGGCACACGAGCGCGATCCCACCGGGGAACCTTCGCAGTGATGAGAAGGCTCTTCAATCGCCGTTCGCCGCCCCCGAACGCGGTGAGCCGATCGCCGCGACGCCGGCTCCGCACGACGAGCGTCGACGGCAATAGGTCCGCGTCGAACGCGACGACCGCGGCACCCGCCGGAATCCGATAGCTGTCGGCATCGACGATGGTCGCCTCGAGCGCGCGTCGGATCTCGGGAAGCTCCACGCGGGCCGGCACCGAGAGCGCACGCCGCGCGAGCGGCGACGGCAGGCCGCGCCCGAGCCGCACGCGATCAGCGCTCACCTCGACCACGACGCCACCGAGCCGGAACGCGCGGCGCACCGGCGGAGCCGCGGTCACGCGCGCGAGACCGCGATGCGCCCACGCGCGGAGCGGCGCCGTCCCGCCGAGCCGCGCCGCCGCCTGCCGCAGCACGTCGGGTGCGACGTACGCCGGCAGCGCGCGCAGCGCGGCCACGGACAGCGTCAGCGCGCCGTCCGCTTCCCTGCTCGCGAGCCGCTCCAGCTCGCGGCCCGCGAGCTCGTCCAGCGCGTCGGTGGCCTCGCGCGCGAGCGCCGCGACACGCGCGAGCGCGGGCACGACGTCGCCGTCGTACGTCGACGCGAGCAGCGGCAGCACCTCGTGGCGCATGCGGTTGCGCAGGAACTTCGGATCGCGGTTCGTCGGATCCTCGACCCACGCGAGCCCGGCCGCGCGCAGCGCCGCCTCGATCTCGCCGCGCCGTGTCCCGATGAGCGGCCGGATGATGCGCCCGCGCACCGGCGGGATGGCGGCGAGCCCGCGCACGCCCGCGCCCTCGAGCAATCGCATCAGCACCGTCTCCGCCTGATCGTCGGCGGTGTGACCGAGCGCGATCCGCGTCGCGCCGACGCGTGCGGCCACCGCCTCGAGCGCGGCGTGACGGGCGCCGCGCGCCGCCGCTTCGAGTGAGCCGCCCGGCGGCACGTCGACGCGCTCGACGGTGACCGGCACCCCGAGCCGCCGCCCGAGCGCCGCCACGAACACGCCGTCGCGCGCGGAGTCGGGGCGAAGCTGGTGATCGACGTGGAGCACGTGGAGCTCGAGCCGGAGCGCCGCTGCGACCTCCACGAGCGCGGCGAGCAGCGCCACCGAGTCGGCGCCGCCCGAGACGCCGACCAAGACACGTTCGCCGCCAGCGAGCATCGCGTGGCGGCGAAGGGCGGGGCGGACGAGATCCGCGAGGCTCACGTCAACCGCCCTGCAAGCCCACCCAGACCTCGCCGTCCTCGAAATGCTCCTTCTTCCAGACGGGCACGGTGCGCTTGAGGGTGTCGATCGCGTACCGGCAGGCGTCGAACGCGTCGGCGCGATGCGCGGCCGACACCGCGATCAGCACCGACGACTCGCCGATCTCCAGGCGACCGATCCGGTGGAGCATGGCCACGCGGCGCACGCCCGACCAGCGGGCGCGGATCGCCGCGCCGATCTCCCGCATCTTCGCCTCGGCCATCGGCGCGTGCGCCTCGTATTCCAGGAATTTCACGGGACGGTCGTCGGTCTGGTTCCGCACGACGCCGGAGAAGATGACGATGCCGCCCGCGCCGGGGTCGTCGACCTCCGCCGCGATGCTGTCGGGCGAGAGCGGATGCTCGACGACCCGGAAGACGTCGTGGCTCCCGCCGCTCACCGGCGGAAAGAGGCAGAGCTCGTCGTCCGCGCGGAGACGATGATCGGCCTGGACGTAATCGTGGCCGACGGCGAAGAGGGTGAAGGGACGGTACGGCGAGAGGACGGGGTGCCGGCCGACGACCTCGGACCACGCGGTCTCGACCGTGCCCCCGTCAGGAACGTCGACCTCGAGCCGCTCTTGCCCGGTGGCTTCCCGGTACCGGGCGAAGAGACGGACCCGGACGCGCAACGCTCCGCTCTAGAAGCGGTGGGACTGGCCGCAGCCGCAGCTCGACTTCACGTTCGGGTTCTTGATCGCGAAGCCGGCGCCCATCATGTTGTTCTCGACGAAGTCGATCTCGCTGCCCTGCAGATACGGCGCGCTGTGCTGGTCGATGTAGACCTTGATCCCGTGGGCCTCGACGATGTTGTCGCCCGTGGCTTCCTGGTCTTCCCAGCCCAGCTCGTACGACATCCCCGAGCAGCCGCCGCCGACGATGCGAACGCGGAGGCCCCATTCCGGCTTGCCTTCCTCCAGGCGGAGATCCGCGATCTTCTTGGTAGCCGTCTCTGTCAGTGTAACCATGCGAACCTCCTGGGATTCTCGCTCGCTGCGGTTATCTGGATCGTATCACAGGATGCCGCCCGCGGGCAGCAGCGTGAGCTCTTCCAGCGTGGCTCCGGGCGGCAGTGTCGCCATCAGCACGGCCGCGCGCGCGACGTCCTCCGGGCGCAGCATCCGCGCACGGTCCGGGCCGCCGGGGATCGTGTCCCAGAGCGGCGTGTCCACCGCACCCGGGACGAGGACACCGACGCGAACGCCGCCCGCGCGCAGCTCCTCGGCGAGGACCCGGCTGAAGCCGACGATGCCGGCCTTCGTCACCGTGTACGCCGCGGCGCCGGCGATCGGCCGGCTCGCGGCGATCGACGCGACGTTGATGATGGTCCCGCGCCGCTGCGCGAGCATCGGCGGCAGCACCGCGCGGCAACAGACCATCGCGCCGCGCAGGTTCACCGCGAGCATGGAGTCCCAGTCGCGCGGCGTCTGCTGGGCGACGGGACCGAAGGCGGCGACCCCGGCGGCGGTCACCAGGATGTCGACGCGGCCGAGGCGCTCCAGCGCGCGGGCGACCAGCCGCTCGACCGCGGCGTCATCGGCGACGTCGGTGGGCACGACGACGGCGCGCTCGATGCCCTTCGCGACGCGATCGAGATCGGCGGCGGTGCGCGACGCGAGCACGACGGCGGCGCCCTCGGCGCCGAAGCGTTCGGCGATCGCGCGCCCGATGCCGCGGCCCGCGCCGGTGACGATCGCCACCTGTCCCGCGAGAGGCGCTGACGCGCCGTGCCCGCGCTCCATCAGATCTGCAGCCCGCGGCCGGCCTTGATCAGCTCCATGAACTCCGCGCGGGTCTCCGGCCGGTCGCGAAACGCGCCGAGCATGGCGGACGTCACCGCCTTGGAGTTCTGCTTCTCGACGCCGCGCACCAGCATGCAGAGATGAACGGCCTCGATGACGACCGCGACGCCACGCGGCTGCAGCACGTCGTTCAGCGTGTTGGCGATCTGCGTGGTCAGCCGCTCTTGCACCTGGAGACGCCGACTGAACATCTCGACGAGACGCGGAATCTTCGAGAGCCCGACGATTTTCTTGTGTGGCATGTATGCGACATGCGCCTTTCCAATGAAGGGGAGGAGGTGGTGCTCGCAGAGGGACGCCATGTCGATGTCCTTCACGACGACCATCTCGTCGTATTCCTCGACGAACAGTGCGTCGTTCAGGACTTCTTCGGCGTTCTTCTGATACCCCGACGTCAGATAGCGGAGCGCCTGTTCCACACGTTCGGGTGTCCGCCGCAGGCCCTCGCGATTCGGATCTTCCCCGAGCCCCTTCAGGAGCTGCTCGATCAGCTTGTCGATCACGCGGCTTCTCCCCGGTACTCGAAGCGGTTCTTCGCGGTCTCGACCACGCGCACGCGGCGCAGCGCGTCCGGCGCGAGCACCGGTATCAGGATGTCCCAGAACGCGCGCGCCAGGCCTTCGCCCGTGGTGATGACGCCCGCGAGCGGCGGCGCCGCTTCGAGCGTGTGGTGGTCGACGTGGCGCAGGAGCCTCTCGCCGACGGCCGCGTCGACCCGGCCGAGATCGACGGCCATGCCGGTCACCGGATCGGGCACGCCCGCCATCGTGACTTCGACGTAGTAGTTGTGACCGTGCGGACGCGCGCACGGGCCGTAGAGCTCCGCGTTCGCCGCGGCGCCGAGGTGCTCACTCACCAGCCGGTGCGCGGCGCTGAAGTGGTAGATGCGCGTGATCTCGATCACGCCTCGCCCCGGTAGTCCACGAACAGGGTCTCGTCTTCCCACACGCGCACCTGCCACAGCCGCTCGGCGCCGAGCTTCTCGACGAGCAGGTCCCACACGACGGTCGCGATGTTCTCCGTCGTCGGCACGCGGCCGCGGAAGAGCGCGTCGGCGTTGAGATCGGCGTGGTCGAAGCGCTCGATGACGGTGTCGTTCACGATCGCCTTGAGCTCGGTGAGGTTGATCACCATGCCGGTCTCGGGATCGATGGGACCGCGCACGGTGACCTCGAGCGCGTAGTTGTGGCCGTGCGGGACGGTGAGGCGTCCGAAGAAGCGCTCGTTCTCCGCGGCCGGCCACCTGTCGACCCAGTACCGATGGGCGGCGGCGAAGGTGAAGCGGCGGCTGCTGTAGGCGATGCCGCTCACGCGGGCAGCACCTCGAGGAAGCGGCGCGCGACCGGGACGAGGTCGAGCGCTTCGACGCGCGCGCGTCCTGCCATGCCCATCTCCTTCCTGAGACCGTCGTCTCCCAGCATCCGCTCGAGCGCGGCCGCCAGCGCGGCCGGCGTGCGTGGCGGGACGAGCAGGCCGGTCTCGCCGTCGCGTACGACCTCGGGCACCGCGGCCGCCCGGCACGCAACGACGGGCAAGCCGGCCGCCATCGCCTCGGCGAACACGAGACCGAAGCCTTCCTGGACCGTGGGCAGGCAGAAGCAGCGCGCCCGCGAATATTCTAGCGCCAGCGTGTCCCGGTCGACGTGGCCGAGGAACACCGCGCTGTCGCCGAGGCCGAGCTGCCGATGTACTCCGTGCAAGCGCGAGTGCTCCGGGCCCTCCCCTACGATGCGGATCTGCAGCCCGGTGATTCGCGCGCGCAGCAGCGCCGCGGCCTCGAGCAGGTCTTCGACGCGCTTGCGCGGATAGAGCCGCGCCACGCACAACACCGTCGGTCGCGCGCCGGTCCGCGCCGGCACCGCGGCGAACCGCCGGCGCCACTCCGCGAGATCGATCGGCTCGGGCACCACCGCGAGCTTCGCCGCGGGGACGCCGTAGAGCGCGGCGGCGATGCCGGCGGAATAGCGGCTGGGGACGATCACCCGATCCGCGCGCTCGGTGTTCCGCCGTTCCCAGCGCGCCTGGATGCCGAGGAGCATCCGCACGAGGCCGCGCTCGTTGCGCAGCTCGTCGGCGATGATTCCTTTCAGCGCGACGACGTACGCCCGCGCGCCGCCGGGGCGCCGCCGCGCCCACAGGAACCCGTCGAGGTCGACGCCGAGCACGACGTCCGCGCGCGGAGGATCACGGACGACGGCGGCGTTGTAGCGCCAGCGATCGAGCGTGTGAAATCCCGATCGACGCCGGAGCGGGCGGAACGTGACGTCGTGGCCGAGCGCGCCGAGGCCCCGCGTGAGACCGTCGAGCGCGACGAACGTGCCGCTCCCTTCGGCGGGGCTGGCGGGTGTCGAGCTGAGGACCGCGACCCGCAGGACTACCGCCCCCGGAACCGGGGCGGCCGCTTCTCGAGGAACGCGCGCGTGCCTTCCTTTCCGTCCTGGCTCCCGGACGCCGCGCGGGCGAGCGCGCGGATCCGTTCACGCCGCGCCTCGTCGAAGCCCTCGAGGTAGAGATCGATGGTGACCTTGCTGCCGTGCACCGACAGCGGCGCGTTGTCGGCCACCGCGCGCAGATAGTCGTACGTCACGCGTTCGAGATCGCCGGCGGGCACGAGCCGCTGGATGAAGCCCATCGCGAGCGCCTCCCGCGCATCGACGGCGCGCGCGGAGTAGAGGATGTCCTTCGCGTACGCGGGGCCGACGAGGTCGACGAGCTGTCCGACGGCGCTCGGCGGATACACGATGCTCAGCTTCGCGGCCGGGATGCCGAAGCGCGAGCCCTCCGCCGCGAAGCGGAGGTCGCAGCCCATCGCGATGCCCATCGCGCCGCCCATGCAATAGCCGAAGATCATCGCGACCGTCGGCTTGGGGCACGCGCGGACCGCGGCGTACGCCGCCTCCGTCTGCGCGCCGTAGTGCTGGATGCTCGCCGCGTCCTTCCGCTGCTCCTCGAACTCCGAGATGTCGGCGCCGGAGGCGAAGGCGTCGCGTCCCGCGCCGCGATACACGACCGCGCGCACCTCGTCGTCCTCGCCGAGCACGCGGGTGACACGGGCGATCTCCGTCCACATCGCGAGGCTGATGGCATTGCGCATCCGCGGCCGGTTGATCACGATCGTGGCGATGGCGCCGTCGCGCTCGACGAGGACGTCGGTCACAGCGATCCCTCCGAAGCGTTGGAACGTGGTGGCGGTGGGAGGAATTGAACCTCCGACACGGGGCTTATGAGACCCCTGCTCTGCCGCTGAGCTACACCGCCGAGCCGGAAAGCGTCCGCCCGAAGGCCGAACGCGAGTGTACGACGGAATATTGACTTTCGCATTTTGTTATACTCCGCCAAGCTAGTCACGCGGTAGCGTCCGCTACGCGGAGGAACCTTCACATGCAGTTCCGTGCGCGACCCTGGCATGACGATCCCGTCCTCCGTCACGCCCGTGATGAGAACGTCGAAGACGAGGACGAAGACGAGGACGAAGACGAAGACATCGACGAGGACGAGGACGACGACGACCTCGACGATCTCGATGACGACCTGGACGAAGACGACGACGAGGACGACGACGACGACGACGAGGCCGACGACCTCGACGATCTAGACGACGACCTCGACGAGGACGACGAGGACGACGACGACGACGACGACGACGAGGACGACGACTTCGAAGACGACGAGGACGAGGACGAGGAGGAATAGCGGCTCACGCAACATTCCTCAGGGGGGGCGCGGACGATGATGATCTTTTCCGGCGAAGGCCTGCTGTTCCTGTTGCGATGGCTCCACTTCCTGGCCGGCATCGCGTGGATCGGAATGCTGTACTACTTCAACTTCGTTCAGACCCCGTTCTTCGCGACCGCGGAGGCGCCCGTCCGGACGGGGATGGTCGCCGGCGGTCTCCTGAGCCGTGCGCTCTGGTGGTTCCGGTGGGGCGCGATGATCACCTTCATCACCGGCTGGCTGATCATCCTCCATCGCATGGGGCGCATGGGGCTCGGCCCGTTCTTCGACACGTCGTACGGGTGGGCGATCTTCGTCGGCGGCATGCTGGGCAGCCTGATGTGGTTCAACGTGTGGTTCGTCATCTGGCCGGCGCAGCAGGTCGTGATGGCGTCCGCGCAGCAGGTGAAAGGCGGCGGCCAGGCGATTCCCGAAGCCGCGGCGCGCGGTCAGCGCGCGGGCTTCGCCTCTCGCACGAACACGCTGCTTTCGATCCCGATGCTCTTCTTCATGGGCGCCGCCTCGCACCTGACGATGTTCCCGCACGTCACCAAGACCGCGAAGTGGTCGATGCTCATCGTCCTGATCGTGGTGATGGCCGTCGCCGAGATCAACGCGATGGTGGGCACGACCGGCCCCGGCAAGAAGATGCTCAGCACGCTGAAGGGGACGTTCTGGGGCGGCTTCGTCCTGACGGCGATCCTCTACTTCGCGATCGAAATCCTGTTCCCGTGATCCCCGGAGGGGGCTTCGCCCCCCTTCCGGCGCTGCAACAGAGCGGGCCTCACGGCCCGCTCTGTTGTCGCCGCCTCCCCCAGGAAGGATTGCGCCGGCGAAGCCGGCGCTCGAACCGGCGCTACCGCAGGTACGCCGCGAAGTTGGAGATCTCGGACGCGAGCTGCGGCATCGGCTGCATCAAGGCGGTCGGCCGCTTGGGCGTGTAGCCCGACGGGTACGATCCGTTGACGATCTTCGCGCGAAGTAAGTCTTCCGACGAACCCTTCACCGGCGGGCCGACGGCGCCGGCCTGTGCCGGATCGGGGTTGTGGCACGCGATGCACTGCGCCTGGTAGACCTGCCGGCCCCGCTCCGCCTCCGGACCGAGCGGCTCCTGCGCGCATCCGCCGGCGAGCACGAGCGTCGCCGCGACGAGCGCCGCCATGCGGCGTCGTCTCACGCGAAGTCCTCGGCCAGGCTCGCCTTCGTGTCGTCGGAGAGCACGGCGCGCGCGCGCTCGTTCGGGTGGTCGACGACGAGCGCGACCTCGGACGTCCGGAACGACCTCCGCAACGCCTCGGGAATCGTGAAGCGCACGAAGTGGACGGCGCTCAGCTTGCCGAGCTCCTCGTCGGAGTGGCCGGTCTCGAAGCGTCCGACGACGACGTCCGATCCGATCTGCATGCGCACGTAGTCGCGCGTGTCGATCCCGAGCAGCGCGTCGAGCACGGGCTTGATCGTCGCCGTGTCGGCGATCTCGATGAACATCGTCGCCGCCAGCTCGCCCGGGCCCGGGAGCAGGTCGTTGTATACGGTGATCTCGTCGGCGATCTTTCCCTCGTCGACGATGCGCTCGGTGCGCAGCATCTCCTGGATCTGGAACCAGATGGTGGCGCGGTTCTCGAACACGAACGAGAGGTAGCGGCCGACCTGCACGCGCCGCGTCGTCTTGGCGGCGATCACGTCCCGGCGCCGCGCGTCGCGGACCTTTTCGTACTCGTAGAGATTGAGGAGGTCCTCCCGCGCGATCGGCTTCACGGCTCGAGCCCGTACGCGCCGGCGAGGATCTGGATGGGGTGGCGCGCGGCGCGCCCCGTGCCCTGTCCGATCTGGAGCGCGGCGAGCGGGCAGTCGGTCGCGGTCACCGGACCGCCGGCGCGGACCGCGTCGAACAGCGGCTTCGCCACCTTCAGCGAGAGCTCGTAGTACTCCTTCTTGAAGCCCCACGTGCCGTCGACGGCCGAGCACCGCTCGACGACCTCCACCTTCGTGTTCGGGATCGCCCGCAGGATGTCGGCGGACTTGGTGCCGATGTTCTGCGCGCGCAGATGGCAGGGCACGTGGTACGTGATGTCACCCACGGGCCGCGTGAAGCGCGTGTCGAGCGCGCCCTGGGCCTGGAGACCGGCGAGGTACTCGAAGAGGTCCTTCGTGTGGGCGCCCACGAGCTTCGCGTCCTCCGAGCCGTCGAGCCATGGATATTCCTGCTTCAGCATGTAGCTGCACGTGGGGCCCGGCGACACGATCTCACGTCCCTCCCGCACGGCGGCCGCGAGGCTCGCGACGTTCTCGCGCATGAGCGCGCGACACTCGTCGATGGCGCCGCCGTCGAGGTACGGCATCCCGCAACACTTCTGCGGCGGCAGGCTCACGTCGACGCCGTTCCGCTCCAGCACCGCCACCGCCGCGCGTCCGATCGCGGGATCGTTGTACTCGACGGTACACGTGGCGAACAGCGCGACGCGCCGGGGCGCGGCGCGCTGCCGCTTACTGAACCATCGTGTGAACGTCTCGCGATGGAACTTCGGGAGGTTCCGGTCCTTGTGGATGCCGACCACCGCCTGCATCAGCGCGCGATGCGCGCCGAGCTCGTTCATCCAGTTCGAGAGCGGCGCGGTGAGGCTGCCGAGCTTGCCGACGAAGTCGGTGTTGCCCAGCATCCGGTCCTGCAGCGACACGCCCGCCGCGCGCGCGTCGGACGCGCGCGCGCGCAGCATGAGCCGCGGGAAGTCGACGGCCCAGCGGTGCGGCGGCGTGTACGGACAGTGGTTGTAGCAGAGCTTGCACTGGTAGCAGAGGTCGACGACGTCCTTGACGTCGCGCGCCGGCAGCTTGTCGATGTCGCCGTCGACCTCGTCGACGTCGATCCGATCGAACATCACTTTGAACGAGGGACAGAGGGGCAGGCACCGACGGCACCCATTGCAGATGTCGTACACGCGGCGCAGCTCACCCTCGACGTCGTTCCGATCCCAGAACTCGGCCTTCCGAATATCGAACGTATTCATACGAGGGGATTCATTCCGCAGGTGATGGTGATGGTCATCGCCAACAGCGCGGGTGAGACGCGGGATGGCGAAGGGGAGCCGGGGGATGTCCGGCCGACATCCGCAGGCTCGGCGAGGACAGGAGGCCGGGCATCCCCCGGCCCCCCTTCGCCATCCCGCGCGTCACCAGTGTTAGATCGCTTCCGCCGGCTCCTTGCCCGCGACCTGCGTGAGCCCCTTGTTGAAGCGTCCCGCGTGCGACTTCTCGGCCTTCGCCAGCGTCTCGAACCACTCGGCGAGCTCCGGGAATCCCTCGTCGCGCGCGGTCTTCGCCATGCCCGGGTACATCTGCGTGTACTCGTAGGTCTCGCCCGCGACGGCGGCCTTGAGGTTCAGCTCGGTCTTGCCGATCGCCTCGCCCGTCGCCGGATCGCCCACCGACTTCAGGAAGTCGAGATGGCCGAAGGCGTGGCCGGTCTCCGCGTCCGCGGTGTCCTTGAAGAGGCCGGCGATGTCCGGAAAGCCTTCGATGTCGGCGACACGCGCGAAGTAGAGATAGCGGCGGTTCGCCTGCGACTCGCCCGCGAACGCGTCCTTCAAGTTCTCGAAGCTCTTGGTGCCCTTGAGGCTCTTGCCTGCCATGGTCGTCCTCCCTTGGATGAGCGCGCTCGGTCTCGTGTGGCGCGACGTGCCCGGCGGCCGCGACAGGTGGCGCAGCGGCCGTAGAGCTCGACCCGGTGATCGAGGACTTCGAACCCGGCGCGCGCGGCCACGCGGTCGCGAGTCCTCGACGGCTTCGTCGCCGGAACGTCGAAGACGCGCCGGCAGCTGAGACAGGTGAAGTGATCGTGGCGGCCCGTGTTGCCGTCGAAGCGCAGCCCGTCGCTGCCCGCGCGCTCGAGGACCAGCCCTTCGGCGGCGAGACGACGGAGATTGCGATAGACGGTCGCGAGGCTCACGCGCGGCAGCTGCCGCCGCACCGTGCGGAAGACCGCGGATGCCGACGGATGCGTGTCCGTCGCGCGCACGGCGTCGAGGATGAGCCGGCGCGGCTCGGTGAGGCGGAGACCGCGGGCGCGAAGCGTGTCGGCCGGGGCGGGTTTGTTAGGAATCATTCTCAACAAGACTGCGAGTCTACGCAGCCCTGCCGAGAAGTCAACCGGAGGTCACGGCACTCGCGGAGGGCCGAAATTCACTCCCGGCCCGACGCGCGGGGGGCTTGGGGGGGGGCGTCGCGCACCCCCCATCCGAACCAATCGGGCCTCGAAGTCGAGGACGCGCGCGGGACCGACGGTGCGGCGGCGCGGGGCCGGCGCCTCGTCGGCGACGAGCCAGATGTGGTTCTCGAGCGGATCGCGTGCGCCGCCGCGACGGATCACGGAGACGACTTCGCTCAGGGTCAGGCGCAGCCGCCACCAGGCGCGGTGCGTGCGCGCCCGGAGCACCGACCAGCGGGACGCGGTCAGCGGCAGGCCTTTCTTGTGGCCGAAGAGCTCGGTCTCGAGCAGCGTGTCGGGCAGCGCGCCGCAGTTCACGGAGACGAACGGCCGGGCGGCGCGCTTGCTGCGGAGGTGGATCGCGCGCGCGACGAGCTCCTTGCCCGTCCCGCTCTCGCCGTGGACGAGCACGGGGCTGTCGCTGGCGGCGACGCGCGTGATCATCGAGAGGACCTCGCGGATCTCGGGTGACTCGCCCACGATGTCCGGCAGGCCGTCGCGCCGCGTGATGACCTCGCGGAGCACGACGGTCTCGCGGCGGAGCGCCTTCTTCTCCACGGCCTTGCGGACGACCTCGAGGAGCTCCACGTTCTTCCAGGGCTTCGCCACGAAGTCGTAGGCGCCGAGCCGCATCGCCTCCACGGCCGTGTCGCCGTCGGCGTGGCCCGTCAGGACGATGAACTCGGTGTCGATGTCGGCGCCGCGGGCCAGCGGAGGATGTCGAGGCCGGAGTGGTCGGGCAGCATCACGTCGACGAGCACCACGTCGAACTCGTCGCGCCCGAGGGCCGACATGGCGTCGGCGCCTGACGCCGCTTCCACCACGGTCATCTGACCGCGGGTCAGCACCCCGGTCAGGAGGCTCCGGACGTCGTCGTCATCGTCGACGACGAGCGCACGAATGCGGTCCTGCATGTGGCGCCAACGATAACACTCGGTTAACATGGGTCGTTCATGCGTGTACCCGATCCGCCGAACCCTGACACGCTTCGCATCGAAGGCGCCCGGCAGAACAACCTGAAGAACGTCACGCTGGAGATCCCGCACGACCGGCTCACCGTCGTCACCGGGGTCTCCGGATCGGGAAAGTCGTCGCTCGCGTTCGACACGCTGTTCGCCGAGGGCCAGTGGCGCTACATCGAGTCGCTCAGCACCTACGCGCGGATGTTCCTCGACCGCGTGGATCGTCCCGACGTCGATCGCATCGTCAACGTGCGCCCCGCCGTCGCGCTGGAGCAGAAGAATCCGGTCCGCACCGCGCGCTCCACCGCCGGCACCGCCACCGAGGTCTACGACTACCTGCGGCTGCTCTACGCCAAGATCGGCCGCGTTCACTGCCCGGACTGTGGCGGCGAGGCCGCGAGTCACTCGGGCGCCTCGATCGTCGAGAGCCTCCTCGAACACCACGCGGGCGGGCGCGCGCTCGTCTGCTTCCGCCTGGCGCTGCCCGCCGGGTTGCCCGGCGCCGAGCTGCGCGCGAGCCTCGTGCGCCGCGGATTCGCGCGGCTCCGGATCGACGGCGAGGTGGTCGATCTCGAGGCGGCCGCGCTCGACGACGTCCGCGAGGTGGAAGTCGTCCTCGATCGCGTCGTGCTCGATGCCGCGCGCCGCGCGCGCCTGACGGAGTCGATCGAGACCGCGCTGCGCGAAGGCGGCGGCGAGGTCGCCGTCGACGTCATCGGCGCCGGCGTGCAGCGGTTCGCGTTCGAATACCGCTGCGCGACGTGCGGCAAGGCGCTGGAGCGCCCGCAGCCCATCCTGTTCTCGTTCAACCATCCGCTCGGCGCGTGCGCGACGTGCAAGGGCTTCGGCAACGTCCTCACCTACGACGAGGCGCTCGTCGTGCCCGATCGCAGCGTGACGCTCGGCGGCGGGTGCGTCGAGCCGTGGACGTATCCGTCCGGCAAGTGGTACCAGCGCGAGCTGGTGAAGGCGGCGAAGCGCCGCCAGCTCAGCCTCGAGACGCGGTGGGACGCCCTCTCGCCGGAAGACCGCGCGTTCGTCTACGCGGGCGACGGCAAGTTCCCCGGGATCCGCGGCTTCTTCGAGGAAGTCGAGTCGTATCGCTACAAGCTCCACGTGCGCGTGTTCCTCTCGCGCTACCGCAGCCAGTCGCGCTGCACGGCCTGCGGGGGCGCGCGGCTGAAGCCGGCCGCGCTCGCGGTCCGCGTCGCGGGGCTCACGATCGCGGAGTTCACCGCGCTGACCATCGAGGAAGCCGCGCGGACGATCGCCGACCTGAAGCTGACGACGTGGGAGACGCTGGTCGCGCGCGAGATCCTGAAGCAGCTCACCGCGAAGCTCACGTTCCTGCTGCGCGTCGGCCTCGGGTATCTCACCCTCGCGCGGCAGACGCGCACGCTGTCCGGTGGTGAAGCGCAGCGGATCAACCTCGCCAACCAGCTCGGCTCCCAGCTCGTGGGCACGCTCTACGTCCTCGACGAGCCGTCGATCGGCTTGCACGCGCGCGACATCACGCGCCTCGCCGATCTGTGTCGCGAGCTCGCGCAGGCGGGCAACACCGTGGTGGTCGTCGAGCACGACCGCGGGTTCATCGAAGCCGCGGACCACGTCGTGGAGCTCGGCCCCGGCTCCGGCGATCGCGGCGGCGAGATCGTGTTCGGCGGATCGCAGGCGGAGTTCCGCGGCAACTCACGCTCGCTCACCGCGCGCTACCTGACCGGACGCGAGACGATCGCCATCCCGCTCTCGCGCCGCAAGCCGCGGCGCTGGCTCAGCCTCGTCGGCGCGCGCGAGCACAACCTGCGCGACGTGACCTTCCGCGTTCCGCTCGGCACGCTCACCGCCGTCACCGGGGTCTCCGGCTCCGGCAAGTCGACGCTCGTGCACGACACGCTCTACCGCGCGGTCGCGCGCGCGTTCAAGGCCGACTACGCCGTGCCCGGCGCGTACGACGGGCTGACCGGGCTCGAGTATCTGAAGGACGTCCGCCTGATCGACCAGGAGCCGATCGGGCGCACGCCGCGGTCGAATCCCGTGACGTACGCCAAGGCGTTCGACGAGATCCGCAAGCTCTTCGCCGCGCTCCCGCGCGCGAGGACGCTCGGGCTGACGACCGGGTCGTTCTCGTTCAACGTGCCCGGCGGCCGGTGCGAGAAGTGCCAGGGCGACGGCTTCGAGAAGCTCGAGATGTACTTCTTCGAGGACGTCTACGTCACGTGCCAGGAGTGCGAGGGCAAGCGGTACCGGCCCGACGTGCTCTCGGTGAAGCATCGCGGCAAGAGCATCGCCGACGTGCTGGCGATGACCGTCGACGACGCGGTCGAGTTCTTCGCGGCCTCGGACGGCCTCGCCCGGCGCCTGCGCGTGCTGCAGGACGTCGGTTTGGGCTATCTTCGCCTCGGCCAGCCGGCGACCACGCTCTCGGGCGGCGAGGCGCAGCGCCTGAAGATCGCCGCCGAGCTGGGGGGCCGCGCCGGCGGCGACGTGCTGTACGTGCTCGACGAGCCGACGACCGGCTTGCACCTCGACGACGTGCGCAAGCTGCTCGGCGTGCTGCACCGCCTCGTCGACGCCGGCAACACCGTGCTGGTCGTCGAGCACCAGATGGACGTGATCAAGAGCGCGGACTGGGTCGTGGACCTCGGTCCCGAGGGCGGCGAGGCCGGCGGCGAGATCGTCGCGCAGGGCACGCCCGAGACCGTCGCGGCCGTCACGGCTTCGTATACGGGCAAGTTTTTGGCGGAAGCGCTTCGGAGCTAGGGGCCTGGGGTCCGCCAGTTGCGGGGCCCCATGTTCAAGGAGAATCCCATGGCCTACGACGTCATCGTGGTCGGTGGTGGCAACGCGGCGATGTGCGCGGCGCTCTCCGCGCGCGAGCAGGGCGCGCGCGTGCTCGTCCTCGAGAAGGCGCCGGAGACGTGGCGCGGCGGCAACGGCTTCTTCACCGCCGGCGGCTTCCGCTTCGCGTTCAAGAGCTTCGAGGAAGTGTGCGACCTCGTCGGCGACCTCTCCGACGAGGAGAAGGCGTCGATGGACGTCCCGCTCTACACCGAGGACGCCTACTACGACGACCTCATGCGCGTGACCGAAGACCTGTCGGATCCCGACCTCGCGCTCACGCTCGTGCGCGAGTCGCAGCCGACGATGAAGTGGATGAAGGCGCAGGGCATCCGCTGGATCCCGATGTTCGGGCGTCAGGCCTACAAGGTCGGCGGCAAGTTCACGTTCTTCGGCAACCTCATCCTCGAAGCCGTGGGCGGCGGCCCGGGCCTGATCGACATGGAGTACGAGTCGGCGAAGAAGGCCGGCATCGACGTGCGCTTCGAGGCCAAGGCGCACCGGCTCCACACCGACGCGCGCGGCCGCGTCACCGGCGTCGAGGTCAAGAAGCCGGACGGCACCACGGAGACCGTCGAGGCGAACGCCGTCGTGCTCGCGTCCGGCGGCTTCGAGGCGAACGTCGAGATGCGCACGCGGTACCTCGGCCCGAACTGGGACCTCGCGCGCGTGCGCGGCACGCCGTACAACACCGGCGACGGCATCCGCATGGCGCTCGAGATCGGCGCGCAGCCGTGGGGCCACTGGAGCGGCTGCCACGCCGTGCAGTGGGACTACAACGCGCCCTGGCACGGCGACCGGAAGGTCGGCGACAACTTCCAGAAGCACAGCTACCCGCTCGGCATCATCGTCAACATCCACGGCGAGCGCTTCGTCGACGAAGGCGCCGACATGCGGAACTACACCTACGTGAAGTACGGGCGCGAGGTGATCAAGCAGCCGCGGCGCGCGGCCTTCCAGATCTTCGACAAGAAGACCATCGACCTCTGCCGCGAGGAGTACCGCATCCGCGAGGTCACGAAGGCCGAGGCGAACACGCTCGAGGAGCTGGCGCAGAAGCTCGAGATCGACGTGGCGGGCTTCGTGAAGACCGTCGACGAGTTCAACGCCTCGGTGATGAAGGAGCAGAAGTTCAACCCCGCGGTGAAGGACGGCCGCGGCACGCGCGGCCTCGCGCTGCCGAAGACCAACTGGGCGAACGCGATCGACACGCCGCCGTACTCCGGCTTCGCGGTCACGACCGGAATCACGTTCACCTTCGGCGGGCTGCACATCACGGACGCGGGCGCGGTGCTCGACAACGAGGGCCGCGCGATCCCCGGGCTGTTCGCGGGCGGCGAGCTCGTGGGCGGGATCTTCTACAACAACTACCCGGGCGGCGCCGGCCTCATGGCGGGCGCGGTGTTCGGCCGGATCGCGGGGCGCTCGGCGGCACGATCGGCCAAGGCGTAGGCGTGCTCACGCGCATCGATCACGTCATGATCTGCGTGCGGGACCTCACGCAGGGGATCGATGCGTACACGCGCATCGGCTTCGACGTGCAGGCGGGCGGCGTCCATCCCGGGCGCGGCACGCACAACGCGATCGCGTTCATGGCCGAGGACTACCTCGAGCTGCTGAGCGTCCGCGACCCCGCGGAATATCGCGCGGCGGCGGGGGCGAGCGGCGGGTTGCTCGACTTCCTCGCGCGCGGCGGCGGCTTCCGCTACGTCGCGCTGCAGAGCAACGACCTCGCGGCCGACGTGGCCGCGATGCGCGCGCGCGGCGTCGACGTCAGAGATCCCCTCGACGGCGGACGGCAGACGCCGGCGGGGGTGCCGCTCCGCTGGCGGAGCGCGACGCTCGGCCCGCGCAATCCCCTGCCGATCTTCTTCATCCAGCACCTGACCCCGCTCGCCGAGCGGCGCGGGCGCGTGGCGACGCACCCGAACGGCGCGCTGCGGGTCGATCGCGTCTACATCGCCGTCCCGGACGTCGCGACGACCGCGAAGGCCTACAGCCAGGTGCTCGGCATGCCGGTGCCGAAGATCCAGCGCGGCGCGGTCATCAAGGCCGACATGGCCGTCTTCGATCTCGGTCCGACGGGCCTCACGGTCGCGCAGCCCATGGAGCCGGGGCCCGCCGCCGAGGCGCTCGCGCGCCAGGGGCCGGGACCATTCCAGGCGCTCTACCGGACGAGCAGCATGGAGGGCGCGGTCCGATGGACGGTCGAGCACGGGCTCCCGGAGCCGGCGCGCGGCGTCCGAAATACCGGCGAGCAGGCGATCCTCGTGCTCCCCGAGCACGCGTGCGGCGCCTACATCGGTCTGGTCGGTCCCGCCTAGCCCTCGGCGCGCGGGCCGACGGTGAGCGACCTGGAAGCCGCGTTTCGCGAAGTGGAAGGCCGTCTCGACGACGTGCTTCGCAGGGACGCGGCGGTGATTGCCGCGCACGGCGTCTCCATCGCCGACGACTCGGCCCGTACCTACCACTACAAGAACGCCTACCTCGTCTGGAGCCATCGGTTCGAGTCGCGGCGCGCGCGCGAGACCGACATTCAGAAGGTCGCGGTGGCGGTGACGCTCGTCGAAGGTGACGTCGCCACCGTGACGATTCGCCGTCGCGCGGAGATCTTTCAGCTCGGCAAGCTGTCGCGATGGGAGAACACGGTCGAGAATCGACGTCCCCTGGAGGAGATCCTCAGCGAGGGACTCGCGGCCGTCGTTCTCCAGGCGATCCGGGCGGGCGAGGAGGCCGCGGCGAGGGTGACGTGACTCAGTCCGAGACATCGACCCGGCCAGCCATCCAGGCGAGCCGCGCGGCACGCAGCGGCTCGGCGGTCACCGCTCCAAAACGGGTCTCGTAGTAGGCGAGTACGACGCGCGTGTCGCCGACGCAGATGGTCAGCGTACCCGTATCGTCGAAGTAGCCGGGGCCATCGATCGGGTCGGGCCGTGGTGTCACGGCGCCGGGATCGAACCGGTGCGGGCCGATCGTCGTGCCGCGCCGCGAGAGCGTCACGGTCTGGCGCGTGCGATTCAGCCGCACCGACCACCGCCCGCCGAGCCGCGTCAGCGCCATGAGGCACACCAGCGTCGCGATGACGAGGAGACCGACGATCCAGTCACGGCTCGCGACGACGGCGCCGCTCGCCGGCAGGAACCACAAGGCGATGGAGATGCCGCCGAGGACGACCGCGGTGATCAAGAGATTGAGCGACGCGTTCGACGGCGCTCGGACGCGGAGCTCGTCGCCCACGAACGTCCAGTCCGACGGCACGCTCACCGACCCGAGGCGCGGGCTCACCGCCGAACACCGCGTCGGATCAGCCGAACACCGACCCAGGCGACGACGATCCCCACGAACACGAGGCCCCACCACCCGCCGACGACCGGGAGCGCCGCGCCGCTGAGCGTTTCTCGATAGAGCGCGTCGCGGACTACCATGGAACCGAGGGCGATGCTGACGAGCGCGACAGCCACCACGCCGATCCCGAGGACCGCGGCAGTCACGCGGTCATTATCGCGTCTCCCGGCCGTCGCGGCCCTCATCTGGGTCGCCCGGACGCTCGTCGCGTGGCCGCCGGCCGCGAGCGCGGCCTACCGCTGGGTCGACGCCGACGGCAACGTCCACTACGCCCAGAGCCTCGATGCGGTCCCCGAGCGGTATCGCGCCGGCGCCCGCGAGGTCCCTGAGGCAACCGTCCGCCGGGGCGAGCCCCCCGCGGGACGCCAGCGCGTGCTCGACGATCCGCGCATCCGCGCCCACATCTCGTCGGGGCGCGCGAACTCGCAGCAGGTGCCGCGGGGCGACCTTCGTCAGGCGCTCCTGGACGCCTGCGACGCGGACGCGCCGCGCGACCCCGCCGGTGCGCAGTGGCGCCCGGCCGTGGACGCGGTCGTGGCGAAGCTCTCGACGCCCGTGCTGCGCGCCGACCTCGGCGGCGCGACGATCCCGATCGTCATCGTCGACAGCCGCCTGGCCAGGCTGTACGCGCCGGCCTTCGCGTGTCTGGCGCGGCCGGGTCGCGAGCCGAGCATCGTGCTGACCGTCGAGTTCCTTCGCGAGTTCTCGAGTCGCGGCGGGTTCGACGGCGTCCTGGCGGCGACGCTGGCGCACGAGTTCGCGCATCACGTGCTGCACGCGAAGGGCCCTCATGCGCGCCTGCCCTACGAGGACCGCGAGCGTCAGGCGGACGAGCGCGGGATCTACTACTACGAGCGCGCCGGGTACGACTGCCGGGATTATCGGACGTCGCGCGACAAGGACGCCGTGCGCGCGGCGTGCGATCTCGCCAAGCGCGGCGCGCGCCTGCACTGATGGTGACGCTCGACCCGAACACGATCGCCGGCGTCATGCTCGCGATCTGTGTCGGGGGCCCCGTGCTCCTGTTCCTCGTCGCCCGCGGCCGATGGAGTCGGCGACTCTTCGCGTCCGCCGTGCTGATCCTCGTCGGGGTCGCGCTCACGGCATACGGCCCCTTGATCGCCGTCGCCACCGTCAACGCCGAGCGGCGCACGGTGGTCGTGGAGGTGGAGGAGCCGCGCATCCTCCATGGGAGGGGCGCGAGCCTCAGCACGTACGCGCGCTTCCGCGGCGAGGGGCTCGACGGGACGGAGCTGAACATCCCCACGGAAGCGGGCTGACGTCTTCGCAAGGGCGAGCTCGTGCGCATCACCTACACGCCGGCGACGCGCGAGGTGTGGGACCTCCAGATCCTTCGACGGGTCACCGTGAAGGGGGCGACGATCGACCTCGACGTCGCCGGAGAGCGCTTTCCCGCGGCGCCGGCACTCTCGTCGCCGTTCGTCTCCAGCGCTCCGTTCACGGCGCTCGGGATCGCGGCGATGATCGGCGGGCTCCTCCGCTTCCCGCGCGCCGCCCGGCCGCGCGCGCCGTGAGCTCCGGCCTCAACGCGCGCCAGCGGCGCGTCGCCGCGCTGTGCGAGGACGCCATCGCCAGGATCGACGCCGCGATCGCGTCATGGTCTCCAGCTACGCTGGCGGAGAATCCCCAGGGGCTCCCGCCGGAGCTCCTCGCCGAGGTCCGCCGAGAGCTCGTGCGGATGCGTGAGGCGCTCGACCCGCGGCGCTACGAGTGCGGCTTCGGGCGCCCGCTCGTCGACAGCTACGACGGCGATCTCGTCGATTTCCTCCTGTCGGTCGCGTACGAGTACGGCCGGATCCGAACGACGGCCCGTCTGCGCGGCGAGCGCCACGACGTGAGCGGGCGCTAGCAGCCGCTGATCGACGGCCGCGCGGGCATGCGCGCGGCGGTGGGATCGGTCAGCGATTCGAGGAACGCGACCAGGTCGTCGATCTCCGAGGGCGACAGCTTCAATGGGCGGAGGAGCTGCTCGCCGTGCGTGTGAATGCGCTCCATGTCGAGCTCGGAGTAGTGCCGCACCACCTCGCGGAGCGTCGCGTAGCGGCCGTCGTGCATGTAGGGCGCGGTGTGGAGCAGGTTCCGGAGCGACGGCGTCTTGAACTGGCCGAAGCTCGCGTGCGTCGCCTCCACGTGGCGCGTCTTCACGGCGGCCACGCCGCTGCGATCGTCGTTCCACGGACCGAGGAGATTGAAGCGATCGGCGCGCACCCGCTTCACGCCCTCGAATCGGCCGGCGTCGACGCGGCCGCCGCCGAGCGCGAACGGCACGCCGACGTCGTGGAACTCGCCGTTGGTGAACGCCGGCCCGATGTGGCAGACGTGGCAGTCGCTCTTCAGGAACAGCGTGGCGCCCCGTCGCGCCGCGGCCGGATAGCGCGCGGCGGCCTCCGCATCGCCGCGCGCCAGCGCGTCGCGGAAGTCGTCGAACGGCGCGCGTCCCGAGCGCACGGTCTCCATGAACGCGGCGAGCGCCTTGCCCGCGTGCACCAGCGCTCGCTCGGGCTCCACCGCGGCGCGATCGCGCGGCGCGCCGAACGCCTTCGCGTGCAGGCACGCGAGCGCGGCATCGCTTCGCACGAGCTTCGCCACGTGCGCGGCGGACGCGCCCATCTCGCGCGGGTCGACGATCGGCTTCAGGCTCTGCGACCAGAGGCTGTCCGCCTTCCCGTCCCACGAGAACCACCGGTGCAGCGCCACGTCCAGGATCGTCGGTGTGTTCCGCTCGACCTGCGTGAGCCCGACCGCGCGCGCGCGGCCGTCCGTCCAGCCGCGCTCGGGCACGTGGCACGTCGCGCACGCGACCGCGCCGTTCACCGACAGTCGCGGGTCGAAGAACAGGCGATGCCCGAGGGCGATCGCCGCCGCGTTGCCGGAGGCGGCATTGCTCGGATCGCGCGCCGGCGATTGAGGCCACGGACCGTGCGCGGTGAGTCGCCGCACGTCCCCTTCGCCGAGGCCGAGCGCGGCGGCGATGGCGGTCGCGCCGACGATCGCGGCCAGGACCATCAGTCGATGACGACGTCCGTGGCCAGGCGCGTGCGGCGGCCGCCACCCTCGACGTCGAACGACAGCTCCCACCGCCCCGGCATGTGGAACATGAGGCCGTCGGCGACGTAGCGACCGCCGCCCTTCGAGGCAAGCGTCGGACGATAGTTCATCCCGTGCCGGTGCTCGGGCATCCGGGCGTCGACCCGCGTGAGCGCGGGTGGCGTCCCGTCGCCGCAGACGACCGCCTCGACGGAGAAGTGCCGGCCGAGCGCGATCACCGGCGGCAGCGTGCGGAAGAGGACGACGACGCCCGCGGACTCGAGGCGACCGCGCGGCGTGAATCCGGACGGCGGCTCACAGGCCTCGGCGATCGCGACGCTCGCCACGAGACCGGCGACGACGGCAGCCGCGCGAATCACCGCTTGCCGAACAGCGCCTCGCCGTTCTTCCACGCGATCTTCTCCGCGACCTCGCGCGGCAGGTCGGCCAGCCACGCGCGGGAGAACGTCGCGTGCTCGGGCACGTAGTGCCAGCGCTCCGGCACGAAGGTGTCCGTCCCGACCATGAAGCGGTCGGAGAACTCCACGAAGACCTCGCGCCACTCGGCCGGCACCTTGCCGCCCGAGCCCTGCTCGCTGCGGAACGCGAGGTCGGCCCAGAGGTTCTTGTGCTTGCGGAGCATCTCGCGCACCTTCGCCGGCGACTCGAAGCCCGAGTGCGCCCACAGGACGCGCGCGCCGGGATCCTGCTGGAAGATCCGCTCCACGGCGTCGACATCGGAATGCGCGTGGAGCACGAGCCCGTATCGCTTCGCGAGCTGGACGATGCGCCGCGGGATCGGAAGGTCGGCGTCGGCGCCGAAGAGGTGGAACTCGCCGATCGCGACGTACGTGTGCTTCTTCAGGAGGTCCTCGACGTAGCGCAGCACGTCCTCGTCCCGCACCCACGTGCCGACATCTCCCCGGCGCCGATACGGGCGCAGCTCGGGGATGATGAGATCCGGCGCCTCGGCCAGGAGCTTCTGTGTGCCGGCATCGTCGGAGCTCGAGACGAGCGCGCGCTTGAGCCCGGCCTTGCGCAGGATCGCGACCGCCTCTTTCGGGGGGACGACCGTCACCGCGTCGTGACTGTAGTGGACGTGCGCGTCGAAGATCGGCATCTCGGACGCGGCCGCGACGGCGGGCGCGCCGATCAGCAGCAGCAGGACCGGAAGAGCCTTCGCGAGCATGCGGGTCACCTCTGAGCCCTCGGGGACGTCCGCGTCCCCCTCAAGGGCAGTCGGTCGGCTCATTGTACGGCCGGCTGCGGTATAACCTCCCCCATGGCTGATCGCCGGCGCGTCGTCATCGTCACGGGCGGCAGTGGTGCGCTCGGCCAGGCGGTCACGCAGCGGTTCCTCGCCGACGGTGAGGTCGTCTGCGTCCCGTGGATCGTGGACAAGGAGCGGGAGCGGCTCGAGGCGTCCGTCGACGCCGCCACGCGGTCGCGGCTCCTCCTCGAGCGGTGTGACGTCGGCGACGACGCCGCCATGGATCGGCTCGTCGGCAACGTCGCGACGACGCACGGCCGTGTCGACGTCCTCGTCGCCGCCGTCGGCGGCTTCGCGCTCGGCGACCTCGAGCACACCGACCGCAAGCTCTGGGACTCGATGCTCGCCGTGAACCTCACCACGCAGTACGTCGCGGCGCACGCCGTGCTGCCGCGGATGCTCGCCGCGGGCAGCGGCCGGATCGTCTCCGTCGCGTCGCGCGCGGTCGTGCCGCCGGCCGGCGGCTTCATCGCCTACACCGTCGCGAAGGCCGCGGTGATCGCGTTCGTACAGGCGCTCGCCGCGGAGACGCGCGGCCGCGGGGTCACCGTCAATGCCGTCTTGCCCAGCACCATGGATACGCCGGCCAACCGCGCCGCGATGCCCGACGCCGATCCGAAGGCGTGGGTGCCGGTGACCGCGGTGGCCGACGCCATCGCCTCCCTCGCCGCCGAGCGCTCGGCGCACGTGACCGGAACCCTGCTCGCGATATAAGGGGATCGCTCGCTCATGGCCAACCTCAAGGACAAGTACTGCATCGTCGGCGTCGGAGAGACGGAGTTCTCGAAGAACTCCGGGCGCACCACCAAGGCGATGGCCGTCGAGGCCGTCCGCAAGGCCATCCTCGACGCCGGGCTCAAGGCCTCGGACGTCGACGGGATGATGAGCTACCAGAACGGCGACTCGACGTTCGCGCCGTTCGTCGGGCCGGACCTCGGCATCCGCCTGAACTTCTACATGGACGTGGTCGGCGGCGGCTCGTCGACGGAGGCGCTGATCGGCCTCGCCATCGGCGCGATCGAGGCCGGCATGTGCAAGACCGTGGCGCTGTTCCGCTCGATGAACGGCTACACGGAGTTCCGCATCGGCGGCACCGGCGCGCGCTCGGCGGCGCCCGTGCGCGGCGCGGACCTCGCGCAGGTCCCGTTCGGGATGCGCAGCGCCGGACAGAATTTCGCGATGACGTTCATGCGCCACATGTACGACTACGGCACCACGTCCGAGCAGGTGGCGCACGTGAAGCAGGCGCACAGCAGGCACGCGGTGAACAATCCGAAGGCGTTCGAGAAGAAGCGCGTGACCGTGCAGGACGTCCTCCACTCCCGCTGGATCTGCGAGCCGCTGCACCTGCTCGACTGCTGCCTCGAGACCGACAACGCCACCTGCGTCATCGTCACGTCCGCCGAGCGCGCGCGGGATCTCAAGCAGCGCCCGGCCTACATCATGGGCGTCGCGGGACGCGTGAGTAAGCCGCGCGTCGACTATCACTGGGCCCACGGCCCGATCTCCCGCGTGGCCGGCTACTACGCGAAGGACATCGTCTTCGGCCAGGCCGGCATCACGCCCGAGGACGTCGACATCACCGGCTCCTACGACGCGTTCACGTTCACCACGATGCTGCAGCTCGAGGAGTACGGCTTCTGCAAGAAGGGCGAGGGCGGCCACTACGTGTCGAGCGGGATCATCGAGCTCGGCGGCAAGCGGCCGAACAACACCTCCGGCGGCCACCTCTGCGAGGGTTACACGCACGGGATGGCGATGGTGGTCGAGAACGTCCGGCAGCTCCGCGGGACCGTCGACGACACCTGCCCGGGCGCCGCCGAGGGCAAGCACACCTACGACTACTCGCCGGGGAAGTGCCGGCAGGTGAAGGACCCCGAGATCACCATGAACCTGGGATGGGCGATGCCGGCGACCGGCAGCGCGCTCATCATGAGGAAATAGCGCGATGCCCCAGCCCGTGACCTACCGCGGCATGGCTTTGATCGTCCCGGACAACGACACCGAGTGGAAGGAGTTCTACGAGCACGCGCGCGCCCACAAGCTGGTGGTGCGGAAGTGCAAGGCCTGCGGGCTCATGCGCTACCCCGCCCTCCACGCGTGCCCGTGGTGCATGGACCTCGGGTGGACGTGGCAGGAGCTGAGCGGCAAGGGGACGATCTATTCCTACGAAATCGTCCATCACGCCATTCAGCCCGGCTTCAAGGACGCGACGCCGTACTGCACCGTCCTCGTGGAGATGGACGAGCAGCGCGGGACGCCCACGCCCGATGAGAGCCTGCGGATCATCGGCAACCTCGTGAAGCCGGACCTGGGCTTCGAGGACGTGGCCAAGGCGGCGATCGGCAAGCGTGTGCGAGTCGTCTTCCAGGACCTCGCGGACCACATGGCGCTGCCGCAGTTCACCCTCAGCGGGGAGCCCGATCAGGGGCGGGTGTGGAGGCTGGGGGGCTAGCGTCCGGCGCCGTCGCCGGAATTCGCTTGGCGCGCCGGTGGGCGCGCGGGTTGAATGGGGCGAATGTCCCCCGCCCGTGAAGAGCTGGTCCTGTTCGCGCTCGTCCTCCTGAGCCTCGGCCTGTTCGCCTGGGGCATGCTCGAGCTCACGTGGACCCGCGCCGGGCGCGCCGCGGCCGGCGCCGCGCTCCCGCACTCGCCCCGCCGCCGATATCCTGCGCGCACGGCGGCCGCAGAGCAGCCGCCGGTCCCGACGGTCGTGCCGCCGCTGAAGGTCGCTCCGCCGGCTGATTCGCCTCGGATGTCGCTGAGCGAGCTCCTCGACCAGATCGACTACCTCGCCGACCTTCCCCTGCGCGCGCTTGTCCTCCTCCGCCGCGCGGACGCTGAGCTCGCGAATGCGCCCGCGGACACCGCCCGCGCCGATACGCTCCACCGCCGTCTCGGCGTCGCGCGGATCGACGTGGGTTGCCGGCTCGTCGCAGCGGGGATGGCCGAGCAGGCGCTGGTGCCGCTCAGCCAGGCCGTCCGTGGAAACGGGCTCGCGCCCGAGGATCTGCAGCGTGCACGCGAAACGCTCGTCGCCGCGCTCGGGACGATCACCGAGCAGCGCGCGCAGACGATCCGGCGGATCGCGCAGGAAGGGAATCAGACGTCGGCCGTCGGCCACGCGGAACGGCTGGCCGCGCTGCTCCGCGGCGCGCTCGACAACGGCCTGACCGAGTCGGAGCTCTCGGGCGCGCTCGCGACCGCGCAGCGGCTCTTCGCGCACCTCGGGGTGCGCCGGATGGTGCGCGCGCGCTAGAACGTCAGCCGCGGCAGATGCGGAAGCGCGCGTAGTCGCCGAGCGCGCGGCTCGACGTGTCGTCGCTGTCGGTGAGGACGCCGATCCCTTCCGGCTTCGGCACCTCGTCGGTCTTGAAGTACTTCTTGAAGTCCTGGAGCACGTTCACGCGCTCCTCGACCCACTCGTTGCCGCCCCCGCTCCTGAGGACGACGCCCTGCGTGTTCCCGCGGGTCTGCGGAATGTGCGCGCCCCTGGGGACCTTCTCGCTCCAGATGTACTTCACGGACTTCACCGACACGGGCGAGTGGGGAAAGACGGCGTACACGGCGAGGGCGCTGTCGTTCTTCGTCGTCCGCTCGTCGGCCCCTTTCGGAAACTCCACCGGCCGCCAGCTCCACGCGAGCACGGGATACTCCTTCAGATCCCAGTCGAACTGCTTCCCCGCCTGCACGCCGAGGTCCTTCGCGTCGCCGCGGAGAAAGCGCTTGCCGCCTTCTTCCGCGACTTTGTAGACGTCTTTCGCCGAGTCCTTCCGCGCCTTCCACCCGTCGGGAAACTCCCCGACGGCCGCCTTGGAGAAGTCGTCGACGACGCGACAGTTCTCCTGCGCGCTGGGCCCAGGCGCGGTCGCGCCCGAAGCGACGAGGATGCCGACGGTAACGACGAGCGAGGCGAGGCGCGTGACCTTCATGCGATTGTCCGGTGCAAGCGCAGCGCCAGCACCCACCCGGCGCCGGGTTATCGACCTCTACGCCACCACTGATGCACGAGGCTGTCGACCGCTTCCCCGAGCTGCGCGATCGTCCGGCACTCCCGGACGAAGTTGCAGTGGGGAGAGTAGAGCGGCATGACGGAGTCGCCGATGCCCCAGCCCCATTGGCCTTCGGGGTTGAGCCAGATGATGCCCTTCACGCGCTCGCGGATCATGCGCAGCGCCCACGCCTGCGGGTCGTTGTAGTTGTTGCGGGCGTCGCCGAGGATCATCACGGTGGTGCGACGGTCGAGCCGCTCGAGCTCCGTGCGCACGAAGCGGTTGAAGGCGTAGCCGAAGTCGGAGCGGCAGTGGAAGTCGACGGGCGCACCCTTGAGCGCCCACTCGATCGCGCGCTCCACCGGCAGGCTCGAGAACGCCTGCGTGACCTCGGCGATCTCCGAGACGAAGACGTACGACTGCACCCGGCTGAAGCACTCCTGGAGGCTCCACACGAGCTGCAGCATGAAGCGCGAGGCGTTGCGGACCGAGTCCGACACGTCGCAGATCGTGATCAGCCGCGGCTTCTCGCGGTGGCGCCGGCGGAGCATGACCTCCATGGGGATGCCGCCGTACTGGAGGCTCTTGCGGATCGTGCGGCGCGCGTCGATCCGGCCCTTCTCCTCCTGCCGCTGCCGGAGCGCGAGCGCGTCCTTGATCTTCCGCGCCAGCCGCGCGACGACGGTCTTCATCTGCGCCACTTCGTCCGGCGACAGCGCGAAGAGCGGCTTGTCGGCGAGGACCTCGCGCGTGAGCTTCTCGCCCTGGCGCCACGCGCGCCGCTCGAGCTCGCGCTCGACGTGCTGGCGGATCATCCGGCGGAAGGCCTCGAGCCTGAGCTCGAGATAGTTGCGGATGCGCGCGAGCTGGCCCGGATCCAGGCCCTTGGCCTCGAGCATCTGCAGGATCTTCTCGAGGTCGCGCTCCATGGCCGCCCAGTCGAACTGGTCCTGGATGCGGCGCGAGAAGTAGCCGACCTGCAGGAAGTACATGAGCCGTTCGAGGCCGGCGTTCTGGCTTCCCGAGCGGATCGCCATCTCCATCTCGCTGCCCTGCCCGCGCATGAGCAGCTCGGTCATCTCGTCGAGGTCGAGGTCCTGCTCGTTCGCGAGCTGGTCGAGCAGCTCTTGCATCTTCGGATCCTCGGGGCCGAGGGCCTTCTTCAGCCCTTCGCCGAGCGCCTCGAGGTCGAGGAAGTAGAGGTTGAAGATGCGGTCGAACGTCGCCTGGTCGCGCGCCTCCTTGACGAGCGTGGAGGCGAGCGCCGCCTTGAAGGTCTCGCGATCCTCGAGACCGATCTCCGCCGTGGCGCCGAGCGCGTCCAGCGCCTCCGACGGCGAGATGCGCACCTCGGCGCGGCGAAGATCGCCGATGAACTCGAGGATCCGCTCGTCCATCAGGCCTGCGGCAGGTCGGCGAGGACCTTGTCGAGCGCGCCCTTCACGCGCTCGAGGTCCTTCTCGTACTTCACGAGCATCGTGAGCGTGGACTCGACGAGCGCGGCGTCGAGCTGCTTCGCGTTGAGGATGACGAGCGAGCGCGCCCAGTCGAGCGACTCCGACACCGACGGCGGCTTGCGGAGATCGAGCGAGCGGATCTTGCCGACCGCCGCGACGACCGCTTCCGCGAGCTTGTCCGGGATCTCCGGCACCTTGAGCCGGATGATCGCCAGCTCCTCCGCCGGCGCCGGGAAGTCGATGAACAGGTGCAGGCAGCGGCGCTTGAGGCCGTCGGAGAGCTCGCGCGCGTTGTTCGACGTCAGCACCACCCACGGGATGTGCCGCGCGCGAATGGTCCCGAGCTCGGGGACCGAGACCTGGAAGTCCGAGAGCACCTCGAGCAGGAACGCCTCGAACTCCGGCTCGGCCTTGTCGATCTCGTCGACGAGGAGAACGGTCGGATCCTCGGCGAGGATCGCGGAGAGCAGCGGCCGGGGCGCCAGGAAGCGGAACGAGAAGAAGGCGTCGTCCTGACCCGCGATCTTGTCGACGGCGTCCGGGAGCGACGGCGCGTTGGCGACCAGCTCGCCGATCCGGTCGCGCAGGAGCTGCGTGTAGAGGAGCTGCTTCGCGTACTTCCACTCGTAGAGCGCCTTGGCCTCGTCCAGGCCTTCGTAGCACTGCATGCGGATCAGCGGGCGCGAGGAGATCTCCGACAGCGTCTTGGCCAGCTCGGTCTTGCCGACGCCGGCCGGGCCTTCGATGAGCACGGGACGGCCCATGCGGGACGCGAGGTACACCACGGTCGAGATGCGCCGGGTGGCGATGTACTTGGCGTCACGGAACCGCTGCTGGACCTCCTCGACTGTCTGAAACATGTCCGCTCCTGGGAACGAATGATGAACGTCCGGTCATTGTAATCCACAATAACGACATGGCCGGCGACGCGACCGCGACGCGGTATCACCGCATCCAGTTCCGCCTCGGGCTCGTGAGCTTCGCCCTCGGCGTGGGCTACATCGTGGCGGTGCTCGCGACCGGCGGCGCCGCGTCGCTCGCGGGCGCGGTGGACGAGTGGCCGTGGTGGGCGCAGGTCGCGCTGATCGCCGCGGCGCTCGGGATCGCGCATCGCGTGCTCCTCGCCCCGCTCGCGTGGCTGCGTGGCTGGTGGCTGCCCCGCCGGTACGGGCTCCTGCATCAGTCGCTCGGCGCCTGGCTCGGCGACCAGGCGAAAGCGCTCGCGCTGTCGGCGCTGCTCGGCCTCGCCGGCGTCGAGGTGGTGTACGCGCTGCTGCGCGCGACGCCCCAGTGGTGGTGGCTCTTCGCGTGGGTCGCGGCGCTCGCGCTCTACGTGCTGCTCGCGGTGGTGCTCCCCGTCTGGATCGTGCCCCTCTTCTATCGTCTGACGCCGCTCGCCGACGAGACGTTGCGCGCGCGCCTGCTCGCGCTGGCGACGCGCGTCGGCGCGCCGGCGATCGGCGTGTGGGTCGCCGATCAGTCGCGCAAGAGCCGCACCGCGAACGCCGCGGTCGTCGGGCTCGGCAGGACGCGGCGCATCCTGCTCTTCGACACCATGCTCGGGTTCGCGCCGCGCGAGGTCGAAGCGGTGCTCGCGCACGAGCTCGGGCACCACGTGCATCACGACCTGTGGCGCGGGCTCGCGGCGCAGGGCGTCCTCACGCTGGTCAGCTTCGTCGTCGCCGCGATCGCGCTGAGCGCGGGGGTGGGCTGGTGGGGCCTCCGCGACCTCAGCGACCCGGCGGGCCTGCCGTGGCTCGCGATCGTGATCGGCGCCGTCGGCCTCGCCGCCGTGCCGCTCGGCAACGCGTACTCGCGCTGGATCGAGCGGCGCGCCGACGAGTTCGCGTTGCGCGTCACCGACGATCCGCAGGGCTTCATCGGCGCGATGGAGCGGCTCGCCGGGCTCAACCTCGCCGAGCGGCGTCCGCACCGGGTGAAGGAGCTCTTGCTGTACTCTCATCCCGCGATCGACCGCCGCATCGCGCGAGCGCGAGCACGTCGATGACGGACGCCAACGTGGAAGGCCTCGGGCTTCGTCGCCGGCTGAGCACGCGCCTGCGGCCCCTGGCGCTCGCGATCGGCGTGCTGATCAGCCTCGGCCTGCCGGTGACCTACTACGTGCTGCAGTACAACGCGCTTCGCCGCGAGGCGGAGACGAGCGCCGCGCGCCTGGCCGCGTTCCTGCCCGGCGCCGTCGATCCCGAAGCCGTCGTCCGCGACTTCACCCGGTCCATCGACGCGGTCGTGGTGCGCGTCGAGGGCAAAGGGCCGAATCGAGCCGTGCGCGAAGTCGTCGTCGTCACTCCGCTCGCCGAGCGCTGGTGGAACCGGCTCGTTCCTGTCGGCACGGCGCCGGTGCTGAGCGCGGGCGAGACCATCGGCCGCACCGAGGTCTGTCTGGCGCAGGGCACGCTGATCGCGATCACGCTCGGGCTCCTCGTCATGTCGACGGTGACGGGCGTCGGCCTCGCGTTCCTCGTGTACGCGGTGCCGGTGCGCGTGGTCGGGGGCATGGAGCAGCGGGTCGCGGCGCTCGTCGAGGAGATCAGCCGCCGCGGCGAGCGGCTCCGCACGGTCGCCGAGCTCGCGCGCGCGGTGTCGGGATCGCTCGAGCTCACCGCGGTGCTCCGCGAGGTCGTGGTTGCGGTCGGCGCGCTGCGCCCGGCGATCTTCTGCGTCGTGCGTCTGGCGGATCCCGTCGCCGGCGGCTATCGCGTCGCGGGCACCGGCGGCGCGCACGAGGCCGCCGTGGTCCCGGTCCTGCGCTTCGGCGAAGGCCTCACGCACGTCGTGGCGGAGTCGGGCGGTCCGCTGCTCGTCCTCGACGCGTAGGCCGACTCGCGCACGGCCGGGCTCGATCCGGGGGCGCTGCGCGAGTTCCCCATCTACTACGGTGTGCCGATCCAGGCGGGCGAGACGCTGCTCGGCGTGCTGAGCGTCTCGTTCCCGGGCGGCGCGCCGCCCACGGCGGACGAGCGCGAAGCGATCGAGCTCTACGCGGGGCAAGCGGCGGGGGCGATCCGGAACGCGCAGCTCTTCGAGCAGAGTGTGCGGCGCGAGCGCGAAGCCGAAGAGCTCGCGCGCATCGCCCGCGTGCTCACCGCGAGCCTCGACGTCGCCGACGTGGGCCCGCGCATCGTCGAGAGCGTGCTGCCGCGCTTCGAGGCGCGCTCGTCAGGCCTCGACGCGCTGGAGGCCGACCGCTCGTTTCGCGGCGTCGCGTGGGGCGGCACCGCGCGCGAGCGCTACACGGTGGGCCAGCGCTTCCCGGCGGACGAAGGCGTCATCGGCTGGGTGGCCGCCCACAACGAGCCCGTGGCGCATGGCGACGTGCTCGCCGATCCGCGCTTCGTGTTCCCGGAGCCGCGCCGCTCGGAGCTCGCCGCCGGCGGCAACAGCGCGGTGCTGGCCGTGCCGCTCCGCGCGAAGGGCACGCTGATCGGCGTCCTCGCGGTGGCCGACAAGCCCGGCCGCACGTATTCCGACGCCGAGCTCGCGCTGCTCCAGGCCTTCGCCGACCAGGCCGCGCTCGCGCTCGAGAACGCGCAGCTCTATCAGCGCGCGCAGCAGGCGTACGCCGAGCTCGCCGAAGCGCAGGACCGGCTCGTGCGCGGCGAGACCTTGCGCGCGATGGGCGAGCTCGCGTCCGGGGTCGCGCACCATCTCAACAACCTCCTCGCGGTCGTCCTGGGCCGTCTGCAGCTCGCGCTCGCCAAGAACCCGCCGCCCGAGCTGGAGCGCCACCTGACCATCGCGGAGCGCGCGACGCGTGACGGCGCGGAAGTCATCCGCCGGATGCGCGGGTTCGGGATGGAGCCGGCCGCGGCGGATCTCGAGGCGATCGACCTCAACGCGGTCGCCGAGGAGATCATCGAGCTCACGCGGCCGCGGTGGGAAGACGAGGCACACGTGCGCGGCGTGACGAACCACGTGGCGCTCGAGCGCGGCACGATCCCGCCGGTGCGCGGTGAAGTCGCGCCGCTGCGCGAGGTCATGATGAACCTCGTGCTCAACGCCGTCGACGCCATGCCTGAAGGCGGTCACGTGACCGTGCGCACGTGGGCCGAGGACTCGTGGGTCTACTGCTCGGTGAAGGACACGGGCATCGGGATGTCGCCGGAAGTGCGGCGGCGGGCGCTCGAGCCGTTCTTCACCACGAAGGGCGTGAAGAGCACCGGACTCGGGCTCAGCGTGAACTACGGCATCATCCAGCGCTTCGGCGGCGAGCTGACGATCGACAGCGCGGAGGGCGGCGGCACCACGGTCGTCTTCAGGCTCCCCTCCGCGGAGCACGCGCCCTCCGCGCCGCCGCCGATCCTCGCGGCGCCGCCGCGCCGTCTCCGCGTGCTGGTGATCGACGACGAGCGCGAGGTGCGCGTCGTCCTGAGCGAGCTCCTCACCGAGGACGGCCACGACGTCGTCGAGGCCGCGAGCGGCGCGGAGGCCCTCGGCCATCTCGCGACCGACGCCGCCATCGACATCGTGCTGACGGACCTCGGCATGCCCGGCATGACGGGCTGGGAAGTGGCGCGCGCGATCAAGGCGCGGCGCGCCGAGGTGCCGGTCGTCCTGCTGACCGGATGGGGCAACAATCCCGAAGGCCGCCCGGAGGAGCGCGCCGCGGTCGACGTCGTGATCGCGAAGCCGGTCGGCGCGGTGTCGCTGCGCGCGGCGATCGCGCGCGCCGCGGCGACCGGCTGAGGCTGGTGCGCCCGGAGGGAATCGAACCCCCGACCCTCAGATTCGAAGTCTGATGCTCTATCCAACTGAGCTACGGGCGCGCGTGGGCGGCGTTTCTTCCGCGCAGTATACTCGGACCGCAACGCGCGACGCCGACACGACCCCGGAGAGCCTATGAGCGCTGTCAAAGACCACATCGATCAGGCCGTCGACCGTCTCGCCGAGAGCCTCCAGAAGCTCTCGCTGACCATTCACGCGCATCCCGAGCTCTGCTACGAGGAAGTCAAAGCCGCCGGCTGGCTCACCGAGTTCCTCGCCGGACAGGGCCTGAAAGTCGAGCGCGGCGTGGGCGGCGTCGAGACCGCGTTTCGCGCCACGATCGAGACCGGCGCGGGACCGACGATCGCGATCATGTGCGAGTACGACGCGCTCCCCGCCATCGGTCACGCGTGCGGACACAACGCGATCGCGACGGCGGGCGCCGGCGCGGGCGCCGCGCTCGCGGCGGTGCGCGAGCAGCTGCCGAAAGGATGCGTGCAGGTCATCGGCACGCCCGCGGAGGAAGGCGGCGGCGGCAAGGTCAAGCTGATCAGGGCCGGGATCTTCCGCGATGTCGATGCCGCGATGATGTGCCACGGCTGGGACAAGTGGATCCTGCACCAGGATCTCCTCGGCATCGTCCGCGTGGGCTTCGAGTTCACCGGCAAGGCGGCGCACGCGGCGGCCGATCCGTGGGAAGGCGTCAACGCGCTCGACGCGGTCATCCAGACGTTCAACACCGTGAGCATGCTCCGGCAGCAGGTGAAGCCGAGCGCGCGGATCCACGGGATCGTCACGAACGGCGGCGCCGCCGCGAACATCATCCCCGAGCACGCGGCGTGCCTCTTCTACGTGCGCGCGGCGGAGCTCGACTACATGTGGGACCTGCACCGCCGCGTCATCGCCTGCGCGGAGGGCGCGGCGCGCGCGACCGGTACCAGCCTGAAGGTGATCGACCACTCCGAAAGCGCGTACGAGCCGCTCAAGCGCAACGACACGCTGCTCGGCGCGTTCCGCGCGAACCTGCTGGCGCTCGGCGCCACGGAGTCGCCGGAGATCAAGGACCGGCTCGGCTCCTCCGACGTCGGCAACGTGAGCCAGGTCATCCCGTGCATCCAGCCGATGATGAAGATCGCGCCGGACGGCACGCCGATCCATTCGCGCGCGTTCGAGGCGGCCGCGGCGGCGCCGCTCGCGCACGCCGGCACGCTCACGGCGGCCAAGGCGATGGCGCGGACGACCTACGACCTGCTCGCCGACCCCGGGCTGCTCGCGAAGGCCAAAGGAGAGTTCGGCGCGTGACGCGCCTCGCCTTCGTCGTCCCGCTCGCGCTCGCGCTGGCCGGGTGTGCCGCGGTGACGCAACCGGCGACCACGCACAACGTCGCGAGCGCGGACCTCAAGAACGCCACCGGCCAGTCGGTGGGTACAGCGACGCTCACGGAGGTTCCGGGCGGTGTCCGGATCGTCGTCGAGGTGAAGGCCCTCCCCGCGGGCACGAAGGGCGTCCACATCCACGAGGTCGGCACGTGTGACGGCCCGCAGTTCACGACGGCGGGCGGCCACTTCAATCCGGAGAAGAAGCAGCACGGCGCCCTGAACCCGCAGGGCCCGCACGGGGGCGATCTGCCGAACCTCGTGGTCGACAGCGCGGGCACCGGGCGGCTCGAGACCACCAACAACAAGATCACGCTCGGCGCGGGCCCGGCCTCGCTCCTCGACGCCGACGGAAGCGCGCTCGTGATCCACGCCGCGCCCGACGATTTCCGGACCGATCCCACGGGCAACAGCGGCGCGCGCATCGTGTGCGGCGTGATCGTGAAGAGGCCGCCGCGCCAGGAAGGCAGCCCGCGCCAGGGGTATTAGGGCCGCGGCGCGCGATCAGCCGCGACTGCGGCGGCGCTCGGCGGCGCGCTCGGCCTCGAGGCGCTCGAGCTCGACCGCCGAGTGATCGGCGAACGTCATCGCGGCGGCGAGCGCCGTGTGGCCCGCCTGCTCGGCGATGAGGCGGTGCATCGTCTGCGCGATGCGCCGGTACGCGGGGTGCCCCTGCGGCGCGCTCCGGAGCTCGATCACGTGCATCGCCTCGCGCGCGTTCATCGCCATGTAGAACCGGACGCGGTACGCCATCGCCACCGCGTACGAGGCGACGTCGGGCAGATCCGCGGCCGCGATCGCGTCGTGGAGCGCGGCCGAGTCGTCCATGACGCGCCGGAAGTCATCGGTCGCGCCCGCCTCGTCGATCGCCTCCGGCATCACGTAGCCGTGCGCCGGCGTGAGGCGCTGCCACTCGAGGCTCAAGAGGCGGTGCCGCTGGAGATCGCGGAAGGCGCCGTAGTCGCCGAGCACGTCGAAGCGGTACGACGTGCGCTCGAGCGCGCGGCCGGGGCGGTGACGCCGGTTGCGGCGCTTGCCGACGTAGGCCTCCAGCACGGCCGTGCGCTCGGCCTCGGTCATGCGCCGCGCGATCGCCAGGAGCTGATCGTCCGGGAGCGTCGCGCCGGCGTAGAGCGCCGCGGCGACCACCTTCACCTCGCCCTCGGGATCGAACTCCGTCAGCGTGACTTCGTCGCGTGCCTCCGCCCGCGCCCCGGCGAGCACGCTCCGCGCCACGTCCGTCACCGCCGAGCGCGTCTCCGCGAGGTACGCCGACCACACGACGCCGCGATCCGGCGCGTCCACGCGCTTGAGGAACGCGGGGATGACCTTGCGCAGCTCGCGGAGCATCGCGTCCGCGCACGTCCTCACCTCGGCGAGCGGATGCGCGCGCATGCGCAGCAGGAGCTGCTCGTAGGCCTGCGCGGTGCCGTAGATCCCGACGTTCGAGATCGTCGCCGCGGGCAGCAGGCCGCGGAGGGTGTCGAGCGCCTTCGCGCGGATCGTCATGCGGTAGGCCGTCTCGGAATCGCTCGCGGCGCGCGGGAACTTCGCGGTGAAGAAGTCGCGCAGCTTCGGCAGCCACGCCGCGTAGGTCGCGAACGCGCCGTCGAGCGTGGCGACGTAGCGGTCGCGCAGCGCGCCGGTCAGCTCCGCCGGCACGTGATACCGCCAGCGACCGTCGGGGCGATCGTCGTACGGGATGTAGCGCGTGGACTGCTCGAGGTAGGCCATGAGCCGTCCCCACTCGAGCACCTTCGTCAGAAGGTTCGACGCGCTCTCGACCGCGAGGTGCACGCCGCCGAGCTGGGCGACCGAATCGTCGCCGTACTCGACGAACACGCGCTCGTAGAGCTGCTCGGCGCGCCGCGTGTCGACGACGGCCGCCTCGCCACCGGGTTCCGCGTTGCCGCCGAACTCGTCGAGCCACAGCCGCTTCAAGGATTTCGGGGACCGGGAGTAGCGCGCGAACAGCGCGCCTTTGACGACTTCGGGCAGGTCGGTGAGGGCGAAGACGGAGCCGTCGACGTCGGTGAAGTGCCGCGCGAGTCGCGCGCGCTCCTCGGCGGTGAACGCGTCGCTCATCCGCTCTCTTATAGCACGCGATGCATGACGCGTTCGGCGTCATGCATCGCGTGCCCGATCGATCCTAGGCGATCGCGACGGAGTTGCCGGGCGAGCCCGTGGCGCCCTTCAGCGGCAGCGGGTTGAACGACCACGCGAACTCGTACACGCGGTCCTTCGCGAGGTCCTCGGTGAAGAGGTTCTCGTTGATGTGGATGCCGTTCATGGTGATCCAGATCGCGTGACAGCCGAAGATGAGGTCGGGATTCTCACCCGGCACCGCCTCGACAGGCCACGTGTCGGCGCCGACGACGGAGATCTTCTTGTCGGCGAGCCAGCGGCCCGCCGTGATGCCCGGTCCCGGGCAGCCCTTGTTGTACTCGGCGTTGTCCTTCTTCCACAGCTTGCCGTGGCCCGTGTTGAAGATGACCGCGTCGCCCTCGCCCGGCTCCTTGACGTTCTGCCGGCGCAGCGTCTGCACGATGTCGTCGACGGTGATGACGTAGTTGATGGGCAGCCGGTCGCCGCCCTTGAGCGCGAGCACGTCGAGCAGGACGCCGCGCGTGAAGAACGGCTTCAGGTGCTCGGCGCCGAGCTTCTTCAGTCCGTACGCGCTCCCGACCTCCTCCTGCGTGAAGCCGTTGTAGTAGTGGATCTTGCCGTCGCCGGCCCGCATGCCGATGTGCCCGAGGCCGTCGAACTGCGAGCCGGCCTGCCCGATCTCACCCACGAAAAGCTCGTCGTGATAGAAGAGCTCGTGCTTGCCGAAGGGGCCGCCGGTGGGCGTGCCGGGAATCACGACGTGGCTGCCGAGCCGCTCGCCGAAGGCCGGGATACCCTTCTCCAGCACACGGCCCAGCGGATACACCTTCCCGGTCTTGATCAGCTTGGCCGCCTCGAGCACCTTGGCCGGCGTGATGCGGCGGCCCGCACCCTGCTCGTCCTGCGCGCCGAGCGGTGACGGCCACCATCGATTCGACATCGGATTCGTGAACGTCTGCGCCTCGGCCGGGGTCGCGCCGCCGGTCGCCTGCGCCACCGTCATTCCCGCCGCCATGCCGGCGACGAGTCCGGACTTCACGAAATCGCGGCGCGACACGTCGCCGTCGGGAAGCGTCGCGGCGTCCTCGTCGTGCGACGGCTCATCGACGACGTGCTGGTGGTAGTAGCGCTTCAGCCAACCTGGTTGCATGGGACGCTCTCCTCGGTTCGGGTGAACCGCTCCGGATGAACCGCGCTGTTACCCCTTCCGCATGTACGCCGGGGCCTCGGCCGTCAGGAAGTCCTCGCGCCGCGGCGCGAACACGTCGATGACCTCGCAGTCCGTGGGGAACCACGCCTCGTGCTCGACGCCGCCGGGAATGACGCCGACGTCGCCCGCGTGGCACGCGCGGCGCTCGCCGCCGATCCGGATGTCCATTGTTCCCGACGTGACCCAGAACACCTGCTCGTTCGGATGGTGGTGGGCGGCGGCGTGCGCGCCGGCTTTCATCGACCACCACACGATCATGCTCCGGTCGCCCGCGAGCACCCGGCGGGAGATCTGATCGGAGATCTTCTCCTCGGGCAGGTGCTTCAGCGTCTCGAACCCCTTGATCACCGGCATGGCGTCCTCCTGTCTCTCGCGTCGGGAGCGTACCGCCGCGCGCGCCGTAGGACAATGGCCGCGGAGGATCCCATGGCCCGACTGAAGATCGGCTTCATTCCCATCGAGGGCGGTCACTACTACAAGGACGCCCTCGAGGAAGTGACGCGCGCCGAGGAGCTCGGCTTCGACTCGGTGTGGATGGAAGAGCACCACGCGGTCACGAACCACTACTGGCCGTCGCCCCTCACGGTGCTGGCGGGCTTCGCGACCCGGACGTCGCGGATGACGCTCGGCACGGACATCGTGGTCGCCGCGTTCCATCACCCGGTCCGCCTCGCCGAGGACGTCGCGATGCTCGACGTGATGTCGAACGGCCGCGTCGTGCTGGGGATCGCGATCGGCTACAAGCCCGACGAGTTCGCGCTCTACGGGGTCGACCTCGAAAAGCGCGGCGCGCGCTTCGAAGAGCAGCTCGCGATCATGACGGGCCTCTGGACGCAGGAGAAGGTCAGCTTCAAGGGCACCTACTACACGGTCGAGGGGCGCATCGAGCCGAAGCCCGTCGCGAAGCCGCACCCGCCGCTCTGGATCGGCGGATGGGGCGACATCACGCTGCGGCGCGCGGCGACGCTCGCGGACAACTGGATCCCCGGCCCGACGGCGGACCTCGCGCGGCTTCTCAAAGGTAAGAAACAGTTCCTCGCCGATCGCGCGGCCGCCGGAAAGACCGCGCCGATCACCGAGTGGCCGCTGACGCGCGATCTGATCATCGCCGACACCGACAAGAAGGCGCGCGAGCTCGCCGAGGAGCACATCATGGTCGCGTACCGCAAGGAGTACGCGGGCGGCTGGCGTCACCCGTTCATCGACGCGAGCATCGCGACCGACCTCGACAAGCTGATGGAGGATCGCTTCCTCATCGGCGGCCCCGACCAGGTCATCCCGAAGATCCGAAAACTCATCGACGAGTACGGCATGACGCACCTCATCTGCCGCACGTTCTTCCCCGGCATGCCGCACGCGCACATCATGCGCGAGCTCGACTTGCTCGCGCGGGAGGTGATGCCGGCGTTCCGCTAACGGCGATTTCGTCAGCGTTTCCGTGAGGTCATACCAAAGCTTCGCGACCCGTAAGTATGTGATATAGTGACGTTTGCCCTGAGCTTCGGGCGACGGAAGGAGTGGTCGCGATCCCGCAGACGGTCTACCGCGCCGATCGATCGTACGCGTGGAACTACGGGCACGCACCGCACCTGCCTCGCGTGCGTCGCATTCCCCCGTCGCCGGGCGGCCGGCTCTTCGATCGCGACATCAACTCGCGTCTCGGTGTCGCCGCCGGCCCGCTCCTCAACGCCAAGTGGATCGCGGGCTACGCCCGTCTCGGCTACGACGTCCTGACCTATCCGACCGTCACCTCGACCTTCCGCCCCGCGTACCCGCTGCCCAACATCCGGCTCGTGGAGAGCCGCGAGCAGGCGGCGGTCGCGCTGCGGCGCCCGCACGCGAAGGGCGCCCCGACGCTCGCCGTGTCGCTCGGGCTACCGTCGATGGAGCCCGACGTGTGGCGCAAGGACGTGCGCCGGGCGAAGGACGCGCTCACGACCGGCCAGCTGCTCATCGTCAGCGTGGCGGGCTCGCTGCCGCCGGGCGGCGACCCGGAAGCGCTGATCGCCGATTACGCGCGCTGCGCGGGCTGGGTGGTGGAAGCCGGGGCCGACGCGATCGAGGTGCACCTCGCGGTGCCCGATCCGTTCGCCGAGCACGCGCAGATGATCTTCGAGAACGTCCCCCTGTCCGCACAGATCCTCTACCGCGTGCGCACGAGCATCGGCCGGCCGATCGTGGCGAAGATGGGCATGTTCCGCTCGCCGCGGCTGCTCCACGAGACCGCGACGAAGCTCGCGCCGTGGACGAGCGGCTTCGTCCTCGTGCACGGTGTGGTCCGGCGCGTGGTGGACGAGGACGGCAAGGCGGCGTTCGAGGGCGCGGGCCGCGACCTCGCCGAGGTCGTGGGCGCCGACACGTTCGCGGTCGCCGCGCGGCAGATCGAAGAGATGCTCGCGTGGCGCAAGGCGGGGGCGTGGGATCGCGTGATTCTCGGCGTCGGCGGGATCACCGCGCCGGCGCGCGCGATCCACCTGCTCCACGAGGGCGCTGACGTCGCGCTCGTCGCGACCGCCGCGCTCGTCGACCCGCTCTTCGCGACGCGCGTGCGCGCTCTCGAGGCGCCCAGACCCTCGGAGGGGGGCTCCGCCCCCCTTCCGACGAACGGCGCGAGCTCCGCTCGCGCTCGTTCTGCCTCCCCCCGGAGCGAACCGCGCCGGCAAAGCCGGCGCTCGAAGCGGCCTGCATCGCGTCGGCGCACGAAGCACGCGGTTCGCTAGACCACACCTCAGCACCTCCGGACCCGCGTGCTAGTGCCCCGACCCGCGAGTCCCGCCGGAAAAATCGGCCGGCACTGACCGCGCGGGGGGCGGATAGAAAAGTGGGGTCCGGACCGTGGACCATGATGCAGCCGTCGCGGGGCCCGTCGCGGCCGGC
>Ga0194128_10000774_pt1 | contig 56865 bp, 42 predicted proteins | sample TA2KigCa65mmetaG_FD_148650 | JGI IMG/M metagenome (GOLD analysis project Ga0194128, IMG submission 148650) | Freshwater microbial communities from Lake Tanganyika, Tanzania - TA2015037 Kigoma Deep Cast 65m | ecosystem: Environmental > Aquatic > Freshwater > Lake | place: Tanzania: Lake...
CAAACAGCTTTGTGAATGTTTCCATCGGTTGCCTCCGGTTGACCAGTCCTTGCAAACCGATCATCCTTCAGCGGCCGATGGAAATCAAATTTCAAATATTTTTGGCTAGGTTTAACGCATGGATTTTTGCATTCGGGCGCCAACCGCTTGCTGGCGACGCTGTAGAGCGTCGACGACCAGGCGACCGCGGCGTTCATGCGAGAGTTCTATTCGAACCTTCTGCGCAAGAGGTTGTCCCCTCCAAAGGCGCTATCGGAGGCGCAGGCGGCAATGCGAAAGAATCCTCGCTGGCTGCATCCTTGGTATTGGGCGGGATTTGCATTGCACGGGTATTGGCGTTAGACAATACAAGTAATGTACTCTTCGCCAAGGTGGACGCTCGATGCGAATGCATTCGAGAAGCTACTTGCGGCGCTCGCGCCCGAACGCGACGCCGCGGCGGTTCGGTATGAAGAGTTGCGCCTGCGGCTGATTCGGGTATTGCGATGGGAACGCACAAGTGATCCGGAGTCGCTGGCCGACGAGGCCTTCACGCGGCTCGCGCGGAGGCTGGTCGGGGGAGAAGCGATTGCCGACGTGCCGGCCTACCTGAGCGGAATCGTCCGATTCCTTGTGAAAGAGGACATCGCGCAACGGCAGCGGGCCCTTCCGCTGGAGGGCGATCACCCGGCGAGCGAAACGAGCGGGAACGAAATCGAACGCGCGCACGCGGCGCTGGAACGGTGTCTTGCGGCGCTCGACGGCGCTCAACGCGCTTTGGTTTTGGGCTACTACCAGGGCGATCAGATGGCCCGGATCTTCAATCGGAAGAAACAAGCCGCGGCGCTTGGCCTTGCCCTGAACGCGCTTCGCAACCGGGCGCTGCGCTTGCGGGAGAAGCTCGAGACATGCGTGCGCGGACAATTAGTGCGTGATGGATCCGTGCCGAACAACACTAAGGGTAAGGGTACATGGTGAACGCGGAGGCTTACATGCGCTACATCTCGAACCAACTCTCGGAGAGCGAACGAGACTCATTGCGCGAGAAGTTATTGGCCGATTCGGAACTGTCGGATTCGTTCGCGGATTGGGAAAACGAGTCCATCGATTCACTGGCGCACGGGCGGTTGTCGCCGGCCGAGGCGGCAGCAATCGGCGACTACCTCGCGGCAACGCACCAACAAAGCCGGATTGCGCTAGCAGCGGCCCTCTCAAAGCCGAGACGCGCCGCTGTTTCTCCCTACGCAATGGCACTGGCGCTGGCCGCGGTTCTGTTGCTGACATTCCCCGTAACGCGGCTTTGGCGCGATCGAAACACCGCCGCTCCCGCGGCCGTCGCGGTACAGTTGTTTCCGGGAACGCTGCGGAGCGGGGGCGTCATGCAGCAAGTGCCAAAGAGCGCGGGACGGCGAATCCAGCTACAGTTGCAGTATCTCGATGCCACCCCGGTCGGCAAATGCCGGGTGGAGATCGAATCGATCGTATTAGAGTCGGATTGCGGCGCCGCCGAACATGTCGTAGCCTTGCCGATCGGATTGGCTTCTGGCCGCCACCGCGTCGATTTGATTTACCACGACGGCGCCGACCGGTTCGTCTACTTCTTCGACCTGATCGACTGAGGCGCTACATCCAGTATTCCCATTTCCCGGTCGCGATCGTATAGGTCGAGAGGCAGAGATTCGTCACACCGTGGGCGAGGATACAGTCGCCCAGTCTCTTGGTTCGGATCGCCCAGTAGTTGTAGGCGACGCCCGCGAGCAACCCGACATCCCAGTACGGACCGTGCTCGGAGGCGAAAAGCAGAGCGCAGATCCAGAACGCCTTGGCTGCGTAGCTGCCGAACGGAACCGTTTCGAAGTAGGGGTTTTCGAGCCAGCGCATGAGCCAGCCGCGCCAGAACAACTCCTCGAGAATCGGCACCAAAAGCGCGGCGCGGATCGTGCGAAAGATCAGCACGACCGGAGACAAAAGGTCCGCGCTCGGAATCGAAGTCCTCACCTCTCCGAACATCGTGAAGATCTGATGGCTGCGATAGCCGGGGAACAGGAGATCCGGCAGGATCCAAATGACGAACACACCGATTCCGGCCAGAACGGTCATCGCCGGAGACGCGAGGCGGAAGTCGACCGCGGTGCGGGAGAAGTACCAGATCGCGCCGGCAAGAATGGCAACGCGCACGATTTGCTCAACGGGCCCTGGCAATGGGTTGTAGGGCTGAACGACCAGCAGAGCGAGGAAGACGACAAAAGGCCCCACGTATCGGACCGCCGGATGCTGGAACACTATGGTTTGGTTCCTCGGATCCAATTCAGGATCGTGTTGTACTCCGGAGAACCGCGTTCGAATCGGACACCTCCGCCATGGGCCATCTTGCCCGCATTTACAACGCCTTCGGTTTCGGCGCTGGAGGTCGGTTTTTGGAGAATCAAACTCGCTTCCGGATCGGCGAGATTGATAACGTTTCGCGCCGTCGAAAGCGTGCCGTTAAACAGAGTGTGCGAGGCGTGGCAATGCAAACAGGCTTGGCCGTCTCTGCCTCGGGTGGAAAGAATTGGCTCGACGTAGCCACGAAAGTAGTCGTCGTCCGGCCGGACGCCGGAAGGCGTGGCGCGCCCGCCCGCCGCCGGTTTCGGAGCGGGCGGCCGGGAGGCCTTGATGGCGGCCAGCAACGGTTCGCGATCGCCAGCCAGCGGCCCGGCCAGACGGCTGACTTGCGCGAACGGAACGTCGCGAACAACCTGCGCGGCCAATAGGGCGACACGCCGGGTCTCGGCATCGTCCGATTTCAGATAGGGTGCGATCGCACGGGCCATCCGATCGTTGGCTGGACCGAAGAAGACCGTCGTTTCGACATCGTTGCCGATGCGATTGTAGACCGCCGGGAACGGCGTCGAACGGTCGGCCTTGGGATCGTAAACGTCGCCGCGCCGGAGTTCGAATTCCGAAAGACCGGCAAGCAGGCGCCCCGCTTGAAGCGCCGGGCCTTTTTCGAGGACATCCGCGAACTTCGCCGCCAGACGATCTTCGACGGCGAGCCGGCCGCGAATGACCCGCTCCCGGTCCTCGGCCTTGGCGATGACCGGCACCCAGTTGTTGTACAGATAGCGAATATTCTCATCGGCGAGGTTGTAGACCGATTCCTTCAGCCCACGCTCGACCCAAGGGTGAAGTGGATTCTTCAGCGCGCCGAGAACCTCGCTTTCGATTCGCTCTCGTACGGCAGTGGACGGCGTCCAATACCAAAACTGCCAGGAAGCCTTCACCGCGTGCAGAGCCACCGCCGGAGATTTGTCGCCGAGCAAACGAAGCAGCGGTTCGGCGAATTCGTCTCGCCGGGCAAGCGCCGAAAAGTGCGACGCGAACACACGCGAGGCGCCCCAGCGCTGGCGCTCGCTGCCGGATTTTAGGGCCGCAATCAGAGGCTCGGCCTGCGCTTCCGGCCGGCGGTTGTAGATCTGCCGAACCGTCCACGCCGCGGACCGCGCGACGAGTTTGCTGGGATCCTCCAGTCGCTTGATGGCGCCGGGAAGCGAACTGGTTACGCCGAAACGGCCCAGCGTCTCCAGCGCCTGCGCGCGAATCAACGGTTCGGAAGAACCAGCGAGCGCTTCGATTTCGGCGATTCGCGCCGCCTCCGGGCGATCCCATTGGTTGTTTAGCGATTCAAGCGTTGCCGGCAACCCGGCGCTCACGGCGCCCCAGGGCCGCTGTTTCCGCTCGATCGGGTAATACGAGGTAAGGGCGAGGACCGCCATTTGCGTCTCGCGGAACGGCGTGCGAAAGTTCTCGTAAGGTTGGAGTGGATCGAGCCAACCGCCGAACGGCTGCTGACGGCTTAGCAAATACGCGAGCCCCTTGGCGACTTGCGGGTTGTCGCGCGGAATTCCGGCCGCGTGTAATGCCCAGAGTGCGTGGCCGGTCTGAAACTCGGCGGCAAATGACTTCTCGTCGAAGCGCGCCGACCACTGCCCATCTCCCCTCTGGAGCGCGAGTATGCGTTGCGCGTTGGACTGAATTTTCGCCGCATGCTTCGTCCTGTCGATCGCCGCCAGCGCCAGCGTTTGATAGCAGAGGTCGATCGTGTTCTTGATCTCGTGATCCTGGTCGATGAGCGCCGAGATCGCCGGATCGCGCGTAACCTCCCACGAGTACCACGCGACCTCGTAAGGACTGACAAGCGGGGTGTTGCCGTTGGTCTCGTCGCCCGGCAACTTGACTCGATCCTTATAGTAGATCTTCAGATATTCGCCGACGCGCTGATGATACGCCGAGCGCCTGTCACCGGTGAGTTCGGTCTCAAACACCGACATCAGATGGGACATCCGGCTCAACACGTTGGCCGCCGCCGAGATGACTCTGGCCCAGACGGCCCCTTCGGCCTCGAAACCGTACAAGGGGCGAGGATTATTGTAGAAACGCTCCGCCAGAAACGAGAGCTGGTGGGGATAGTTGACCCGGTATCCGTTTCGCACGGCATAGAGCTGTGCCCGCTGCGTGAAGTGCGTGACGTGGCAGGCGACGCAGAGTGTCGTTTCCTGATGGTTGCTCGCTGCCCGGTGGAAGATCCCGCCTCGCCGGGGCGTGTTGGCGTGCCAGGAGTCCCCCGCACCGATCAGATAGTCGATCGCCGTTTGAGCGGCTACGGCCGGGTCGCGGTACACCGGCGGATCGTAGAGCCGCGTTTGCAGACGATAGAACGGGTGGCTCAGATTGACACGAACGTAGTAGGTTCCCGGCTCGCGCAAGATGCGCGTCGTGAACTTATTTCCCGCCAATGCCTGGACCTCGTGCGGGAGCGTAACCGGATCCTCACCATCGGTGTGCTCGATAATCGCGCCGTTCTTCATCCGGTGCAAGCTTACGTCGACTGGAATGTTATCGCGATCCACCAGCTCGATCGACAGGTACAGCAACTGAGGGCGGTTCCCCTTCCATTCAAAACGGAACCAATCGGTAAGCGGCTTCTGATCGATGTGCGTCGATATCTCCGGAGGAATGTAGGACGCCTCGTCACCGGACGCCCAGATCGTCTGGCCGAGTTGGACCGAGTTGGCGGTAGCTGGAGAATCGTTCGGTTCGGCTTCGACGCTGGCCGGTTGCCCAATCGGCGTAACCTGCACGGCAACCGGCGCCCCGGTGACGATATGCGCCCCCGCCCCGCCTCGGATCAGAGTGTAGAGATCGCCATCGCCGGCATGTAGTGGTTTCGCGGCGCCGGTCGCGGCGCCGACCTTAACCGCTACCGGGGCGGGTGTGGCCTGGTCGGCCGGGATCGGCAGCGAGACCAGGACGCTGTAGATCGATTTCGGATCCGAAGCCGGTATCGGGTGGGTCCCCGGAGGAAGCAACCGGCGCCAAGCCGGTTGACCGAAAACCGCCTGCGCCAGAACCAAGAGAACTGCAAGCTGGCGCTTCGAAGGGCCGTGTCGATTCATTGGAATCGAGTTTAGCCGAGACGACCGGCCAATGCGGCGATGAGTTGTTTGTCCGTGTCGGACGGGTTATTTTTCCGCGCATCGTCCAAGGCTTTACGCGCCTTCTCTCTTTGGCCCGACTGAAAGTACGCTGTCGCGAGGCGGACATGGAAAAGCGCCATTTTGGGATGTTTGCCGGCGAGGTCTTCGAAGATCGGAGTCGCGTTCTGCGGAAGATTCTTCTTCAGGTAGATGTAGCCCAGTGTGTCGGCGACCATGGGATCGTCCGGCTGCTTGGACTTGGCCTTCTGCGCGTAAGTAAGCGCAAGATCGAGATTGGCGCCCTGATCGGCCAAGTAGTAGGAATAGTTATTGAGAGCCACCGCGTTGTCGGGTTCCAGCCTCAACACCTGTTCGTAGAGCGGCGCAGCTTCGGTCCTTGGGCTGACTTCATCCAACGCCATCGCCCGGAAAAGCACCGGACTCACATGGGTGGGCATCAACTCGGCGGCCTTTTTCCAATAGTCGATGGCCTCGTTGAGCGACTTTTTCTGACGGTACCCCTCGGCAACGCGCATATGCACGTCGAAATTCCGTGGATCGCCCTCCAGGACCTTTTTAAACGCCGCGATCCCTTCGTCGAACTTCTTTGCCCGCACAGCGATGTTGCCCCACGCCAACCGTAACACCGGCGCCTTGGGATACTTGTCGATTTCGGCTTGCAAAACTCCAAGCGCCTTGTCGCCCTGCCCGTTTGCTTCGTAGACCTCGGCGAGGCCAAGCGCGCCCCGTATGTCGGGCGGCGTCAGCTTGCTCAACTGTGTAAAAATTCCTTCGGCCTCTTTGAATCTTTTCTCCCGGAAGAAAACGTATCCGAGTTGATAGGCGGCATCCCGATTGTTCGGGTTCATCTTTAGCACGTTCTCCAGGACGCCCCGAGATTCCTGATACTTTCCCTGCGCCAGATGCGCCTGGGATTGGATCAAGCGCGCGAATTGATTCGCCGGATCTATCTGCAAAATCTCGTTGGCCGCGCTGTGCGCCGCCGCGTACTCGCCGCGCGACAGAAGGGTTTGCGCCAAGGCGACGCGTGCCGGAATGTAATCCGGGCGATAACGCAGCGCATCGGCGAACTGAACGCGGGCGGCATCCAGATCTCCCTTCGCCATCAAGGCTCTGCCCAGGTTATAGCGCAGGACGAAGTTCTCCGGCATCTTGCTCACAACCGATTGCAACTCTGTAATCGCGGTATTAATCTGCTCCGGCTTTCCGGCATACAGCCAAAGCGACGCGCGCATCGCAATCGCCTCCGGGTCCTTCGGGTCGTCCTTGAGGATCTTCTCGGTCATCTCGAGCGCTTCCTGGGCTCGATTTTGCGCCACCCGAACCTCGATCAATCGCTTATCGAAGCTTCGCTTGCTAGCGGAATCCGCTTGGCCGCCCTCGGTATAAGCGGTCGCCGCCCTGTCGTAGGAACGAATGCGATAGTAAAAATCCCCGACGTCCTGGTAGGCGTTCGGAAACTCCGCTCGTTTCGACAGCAGCTCCGCGAGAATTTTTTCCATCTTCTCGTTCTGGCGAGTACCGAGGTAGTGGGCGGCCAACCGAAGGTAGTTGCCGGCATCCTTGGGAATGTTCGCCCTCCTCTGATCAAGTATCTTCTCCGCTTCCTCAATCTTGTTTTGTGACAGCTGAATGCCGTACAACGCTTCGTATCCCCGCGAAGCCGACTTGTTGGCTTCGATCATCTTTTTGGCGTACTCAATCGCTTCATCCACTCGCTTTAGGACCAGCATCGTGCGAATCATCGTTATCTGAAGCGACGAATCGCCTTGCTTCCTCTGGTCGGCCGCGCGGAAATGTTCGAGCGCCTTCTCGGCATCGTTATCGGCCAACGAAATGAACCCTTGCATGCGCAAGTCCTCAAAGCTGCCCTTACCGCGTGTTTGCATCTTCCCGGCCAGATCTTTGATGTCTTTCATCAACCCTTTGAATTTGGTCGGGTTTGAAGCATACGCGGTTAGATAGATGTCGGCCAGTTTGCTGTGTGCATCCATGTTATCCGGCAACAGTTCGACTGCGCGCTGCAGGTTACCAACGGCCTCACCGGCATTGCCCAACCGAAGGTTCGTCAGCGCCAGCTTGTAATAGGCCTCGCCGAATCGAGGATCGCCCTTGATCGCGTTCAAGTACATCAGCCGGGCCTGTTTGTATTGGCCTTCATCGTAGTACTTGTTGCCCCCTTCCATCGCGCGCTTTTTCTTCGCTTCCGGTCCGCAACCGACCAGAAACAGCGCCAGGGTGGCAATCAAAGTCCGAAACAAAAATTGAGACATATGTTTAGCGTTCATTGCAGCGTGAGGGAACGTCCATCATCATAGCGCGCCAGCAGGCCGCGTTGGAGGGTCCCTTTTCTGTTATCGGCCGATAGCGCCGTTTCGTTTAGACGCTATTCCACCGAAACCCATGGAACGACCGGCCCGGTGATCGAGCTATTGACGCCGCCGATCGTGACGACAACCTCCAGCCGCTGGCCCTTTTCGTGGAAGCCGGGTACGCGCATATTGAGCTGATACAGCCCGACGTAGCCGGGCACCAAGCCGCTCCAGTCAACGATCACTTCCTCTTGGGCGCGGAAACCGCGCGTCTTGTCGGCGTCCGATTCGACCTTCTTAAAGTACACTTTGACGGCGTCGGTTTCAAACGTGCGATCGGTGGGAGCGGGCGCTCCCGATGCGATCCGCGTAGTCCCTCTGGGATTGCCGAGGCCAACGGCGTACATGACGATCGGCTCATCCCGCTTCGCCGGCCGTTGCGGCGTGATCGGCTCACCGTTGGCCCGAAAGATCAAGGCGCGGTTCGATTCCGGTTCGGTCAGCACCGCCGGCGCGTACTTTGTGACGGTGAGTTGGACCGGCTGGGAAGAAATCTTCCGGTCGATCGACCGGATGATCATCGTATGGCGGCCGACGGCCAGTTCGGTTGGAATCTGCGCGTTGATCTGGCCTGACGAAGCCATCAAAAGCGGAATCGGCGTATTATTCACCGTCACGCAGGTTCCGCCCAGAACCAAGGGCAGCGGCGTCGTGGACGCGACCTGCTCCGACCCGAGGTTTTGTCCAAAAATCGACACCAGCGCGTTCGGCGCCGCCGATGCCGTGAAACTGCCCACGTTGACGATTCCATTGGTCGCGACCGCCGGCCGGCCGGCCGGCGATGGGGGATCGAGCGGCACCACGCTCAGCCCGCTGGTCGAAAGAACGTAAGCGGTCGTCAGCGAACCGTCAACGGCCATGGTCCGGCCGTCGATATTGGCCCGCGCGTTCCCCATGACCGTCGAAAGCGGTCCTTCGAGCACGGGCACCTGCCGCACGGTCAAGCCGGTGTTGATATCGACAAGCTCTATGTTTGGGGAATCGGTAACCGGAGCGTTCGCGTTAGCGCGAATCGGTTGCGTGTAACGGGAGAACTGCGCGCCGGAGGCGGCGAAAACCGCCGAGATCGGCCGCGTTGTCGGAATGTTGGGAACACCCGGCCGAATCGGCAGCCCGCCGCCGCCCGGCGTATTTCCAACGCCGGCGATCGGTGAAAGGCTCTGATTCAATACGAGTCCATTCACGACAAAATACTGACCGCGCGGGCCGGCGCTCACCGGACCGAAGTAACCGGTGATCGGCGCCGGCGCAACCTGCCGCGCGGCGACAAAATCGTCGACGGCCGCGTCATAGAGATACGCATTCCCGTTGCCGGCCAGCAGAAGCATGAACTCGCCGTTGGGCGTCGCCGCCATCGTGCGCGGAGGTGGAACCGTGTTGGCGCCAATGACCGCGCTGAGACGCCGCGGAACGAGTTCGTCGCCGATCACGCGCCACAACGTGCCGTTGCTCATGACCACCTGCAATCCGTTCTGCGTCGCCGCGATCACCGAGGGTGCAATAACCGGGACATTGCCGTTAAACGGAATAGCCGGCATCTTGATCCGGCCCGCGACTTCCATCTTGTCCAAATCGATGACATGAATCGCTTCGCTGCCCGAACTGGCGACATAGAGTACCGACGAATCCGGCGATATCGCCAGCGAGCGCGGGAGTTGACCAACCTTGATTGGCGACAACAACCGACGGGCGCGCGTGTCATACACTTCGACGCGGTTCAGACCCGAGTTGGCGATGTAGAGCCTTCCGCGGACCGGATCGCTGACAATATCCACCAATCCTTCGTTCGGAGAAATTCCGGTCCGGATCGGAACGATCTCGCCGCGCGAGTCGGTATTACGCGAGTTCTGATAGACACGAAAACTCGATGGCACGTTAACCGCCTGCGGCGAAGTCAAAAGAAAATCGTGAGAAGGACCGGTGCCGAGCGACCTCGTATTCGTATTGTTGAATACGAGATCGTAAACGACGTTGTTGCCTTCGCGGCCCGGCCGAACAGTGGGCGCGGTTTGCAGAATCCCAATTTGCTGATTGTTCAGTCCTCCCGGTACCTGCCCGCCGCCGGGAAGCCCGGGAATAGGAAAGCCGGGAATCTGGCCTGGACCAATGATAATGATTCCGCCGCCGGGCGCGCCCCCGCCTGGTCCGCCGATCCCGCCGAGCCCCGGCACTGGCGCGCCGCCGAGCGATTGCAACAAAGTCGGCGTCACCGCGATCGGCCCTTGCGCGCGGCCGCTGTTCACGATATCAAGCCGGATAGTCCGCCCCTCGGCCGTGGAATTGCACTGGTCGTTGGCCAGCAAGATGTTATTGGAGGACGGTTGAAGGATCGGATTTCGGACTGCTTCGTTGAGCGGTACGATCGTGAAACCGGACTCCGACAGCGCATAGATCGTCCCACCGTCGGGAGAGATGACCATCTTGCCGGCAAGATTCTCCGGCAACTGGAGCGCGTCGTTGATAAACAGGTTATCGGGATCGTTGATCATCAACTGCGTGATGTTCGGACGCGCCGGCGGATTGGCGACGGGTGCGATGTTGAACGCCGCGTACAACGCGGATCCGTCCGGTGCGAAAATACTGCCGCCCTGATTCTGCTGCAAGTTGAACTGTTGACCGGCCTGAGCGAATCCTTGCGCTGTGATGTTGGTCGAAACCGGGAACGGCGCATTGGCGGCGTTCTGTTGCGCCAGCACGGTCAGCGAATCGGTCTCAAACAACCGCAGCCCGACCATGAAGCGGGAGCCGTCCGGCGACACCGACAGCACCGTGGAAGTATCGCCGACAATGCGGCTGCGCAAAACCGACCCCGAAGCGGCCTCGTAGACGAAAACGACTCGGTTCGTCGCTTGAAATGCATTCAGCCCAATAATTCTTGTCCGATCCGGCGTCGCCAGCAGTTGGCTCCGATTTGCCAAAAACGTGCGGCCGGCCAGCGGAGGAAGCTGCGGCGGCAGCGGAGGAGGCGGCGCGACCGGAACGGTTAAAACGCTCCGGCCGGAGTCGGTGGCGTTGGGATCGTAGATCAGAAGCGTGTTTAGCAGGTTGTTGGCGCCGGAACCGATCGTGGTTATCAGCACCCGCTCGTCGGCGCCGACGGCAATGCCTTCCGGCCGAGCGGGCAGACTCACCTTGTTGACCACCCGCGGCGGATTCGACCGCGTATCGATGACGTTCACCGACGCCGCGTCATGGCAGTTGACGTAAAGAAAGCTGCCATCGGCGTTCAGCGCCGCCGCCAGCGGGTTAGCGTCGGTCGGAATGGAAACGATAATTCGCCGCTGCGTGGTCGAGAAAACGTCGATGCGATTGTAGGGCACGCTTCGGACCAAATACAGCAAATCGCGCTGCTGGTCGAGCACGATATCGGCGGCGCCGCCGGTCACGTTGATCACCGTTCCCAGCGTGGCGCCCACCACCGTATGCGAAAAGATTGAAAGGAAAAGGGTTATCGCGAGAATCGGTCGTAGTGCGCGCATGAATCCACCAATATAACCCTTCCGGAAGTAGTTAGTTGCGGAGAGTCGCCAGAAGCGTGCCGGTTTCGCGAAGCAGATCTAGCCGGGCGCGGTCGGCGGCATAACGGGCATCAAAGAGCGCCATCCACTTTTCGTTCTCGATGTAACGGGACTCTTCCAACTGCTTTTGCGTGACGCGACCCTCTTGCTGCAACGCCAGAAGCAGACCGGTCTGCTCCCGCGCGACGTCCAAATCCAGCCGCGCGACCTCGGCGTTCGATTCGAAAGCCTTCACCTCCGACCAAGCTTTACGGGTCCGCACCGCGATACGCGTCCTTTCCATGTTGATCTGTGACCGCAGCCGGGTGGTTTCGACATCCGACGCCGCCCGCTGCGCCTTGGCCGCCGCGCTCGGAAACAACGGCACCTGAAACGAAACGCCGAACTGCCCGTTGTGGCGTTGGAATCGGTTGAAGAATTTATCGTAGTTATTGAATCGAGCGAACAGCCCGTACTGCGCCACCAGATCGATGCGCGGCAGGGCGGCAGCCGCGTGGGACCGGCTCTCGATCGCGGCGGCGGTTAACATCGATTCCAGCCGGCGGATTTCGATGCTGCCATCGATCGCGGCGGCGACCGCGGCTTCCTCGGAATCCACCGCCGGCCGAACGGCGGCCTCGGACTCGGCCGGTTGAATACGATCGCCGGCCGGCAAACCGGCGATCAGCGCCAGTTGGGTCTCCGCTTCTACGCGCGCCAAGTCCATCTGCAGCGCGCGTTGCCGCGACTGTGCGACTCGAAGCGCGGCGCGCCGGGTCTCGATCGGCAACTCCCTGCCCTCGGCTACTCTAGCCTGCACCGACTTCTCGACTTGCTCCAAATTCTCGGTCTGCGACCGCACGCTCCGCGCGACGGCGGCAAGCCGCCCGGCTTCCAGATAAAGCGCCGCCGTCCGATAGGCTAACTCGTCACGCTTCATCTCGGTTCCGATGCGCACGGTCTTTTCGTCCTGCCTGGCTTTATCGATCATCAGCCGCAGCGGTCTGTTGAAAACGCTGGCAATCGCGCGCGATTCGAGAATCGATGGCGCCGAACCCTCGATACTGAGCGGAAAGCCCGACGAGTACGCCAGCCCGCTTCCGGCATATAGCTTTGGACGAAACGGGTCGTGCGCGGCCTTTGTGGCCTCCGCCGCTTTCTTCTCGTCAAGCCGCGCGAGGACCAGATCGGGATTCTGCTCGCCGACCGCGGCCAGAACTTGCGCCAGCGTCATCGTTCGGGTCTTGCCGAACAAGAGACCGCATGTCAGCAGCGCACAGGCCGCGAAGGCTCGGCCCAATACGGGCGAGCGAATCGCCCGGCGTCCGGGCCGGATCGAGTTCGTTGCGCGCGAGGTCGTCGAAGGAAAAATCAGACGGGAGGACATAACTCCTCCATTGTCGCCGTTTAGAACGGATCCGGCATGAGACAACCGATCGGCTGGCCCGGCGGCGGTTCGAGCGGCTTCGGCACCGGTATCACTTTCGGGTCGCGTTCGAAGCGATCGATCTGCGCCATCGCAAACCGGTTCAGCGCCTCCCAGGACGGATCGTTCGATCCCTTTTTCGTCAGCGCCACTTTCACTCTTCGCAACGCTCCCGTCGCCTGCGCCCGCGCGCCCGGCGCGGCCTGTTCATTGGCCGCCAGCGCCATCAGGTGATGCAGCGCGGCCATGTTGACGGCCTTCTGGATTTCACTCTGCATCCCGGCGCGGACCGGCGCGTTCCAGGTTGCGGCCAGCAAGCGTTCGATCACAAACGCAAAGCCCGGCTGCGTGTTGTCGCGCGCTCGCAACTGATCCAGCCGCGCCGCGCGATCGGCATTCAGCAATAGACCCAGCGAATGATTGGCCGCCGATTCCGCTGCCGCGACGGGATCGAAGGTCCGGCCGGTGCGGCCGCGAAACTGCTCTCGCGTTTCGTCATAACCGAAGGCGATCGGCGGAATTTGCGCAAGCAACTTCTCGGAGAGATCGAGGTGTTGCGGCGCGAGAGTCCGCAACAAAGCCTCCAACGCGCGCCGCTGTTCGGCCGCCAGAACGATCTTGGTCGCGAACTGCCCATCGCCGCGGAGTGCGTAGTTGTAGTCGACGCCGCCCAGCGATTTCGCCGCCGCTTCGGTCTGATAGCGGTGCATCAGATAAATCGGCACAAGTGTGTCGCCGATCGCGCTCATCGGCTCACCCGGCTTGATCACATCGGCGGAAAAACGCGCGAGAACCTTTTCCCGAATGTCCATCACGCGGTTTAACTCATCGACCGCATTCGCGTTGTTATCCCATAGATGCGAGACCGGATTCGAACCGCCCGGGTCGCGCGCTTCGGCATCGGAAATAAAGCGCAGCCCCTTCGCGCTCGCGTCACGCAGGACCTTGTCAAGCGCTGCCGGCTCGGCGGCCGAATATCCGTAGGAGATCGACACCTTGTCCCATTCGCCAATGCCCGTTGCGTAAGCATTCGCAAGGTCGATCTCCCCGTTGGATTTCAGACCAATCAGCGGATGCGGATAATCCATGACACTCGCGCGGTTGTTCACCGACGATGCAAAATTATGCGTGAGCCCAAGCGTATGACCCACCTCGTGCGCACTCAACTGCCGTATCCGCGCCAGCGCCATCTCGCGCATCGCCGGATTGGCGGGTTTTCCCTGTTCATAGGGCGCCAGCAAGCCTTCGGCGATCATGTAGTCCTGCCGCATGCGCAACGAGCCCAGCGTGACGTTGCCTTTGAGAATTTCGCCGGTGCGAGGATCGATCACCGCGCCGCCGTAAGACCATCCGCGCGTCGAACGGTGCACCCAATGAATCATGTTGTAGCGGATGTCGAGCGGGTCCGCGTCGGCGGGCAGAATACGCACTTGAAACGCATCGCGGAATCCGGCGGCTTCGAAGGCCTGATTCCACCATCGCGCGCCGTCGACAAGCGCGGTGCGAATGGGCTCCGGCGTGGCGTTATCGACGTAGTAGACGATCGGCCTGACGGCTTCTCCCGAGGCCTTTCGTTCCAACCGGTGCCGCGTGATCAACCGCCGCGCAACCTTGTCGCCGAGCGGCGCGGCGTAGTCGGCGTACTCGGTTGGGAAAAAACTCGACCGCGCGTCGAAAGCCCGCGGCTTGTAGTTGCCGTCGGGCAGCCGGACGAAAGAATAATGCTCGCGCAGCGTGATCGACTCGGCGTCGGGGGAGACCGAACGAACGTAGCGGCCCTGCGGTTCTCCCGCGAACGTGAGCGAGACTTCGATCTCGGTGTTGTCCGGGAAGCTGCGAGTCCGATCGAGATGGAGCGCCGATCGCGACGCATCGACACGATAGGTCCCCGAGCGGGCCATTCGAAGCCGGTCGGCGGCCCGATGCCCGTCGCGCAATACGAACGGCGTGATATCGATCAACACGCGGTCGCCATCTTCGGCGGCGACCGTGAAGCCCCAATGCGTCGACTGCGCGAAGGCGTCCTCCACGGCGCGGCGCTCGGCGGCGTCGGCGGTATTGGCGCGGTAGCGCAGGTTCTTTTCGACCAAAAGGATCTTCGGGCCGACGCGATCGAAGCGGAGGATTCGCTCCTGCCCGATCTGGTTGCGATCAAGCCCCACATCGTTTGAACCGAGCCCGCCGGCCAGCGAAGTGTAGTAGAGAAACTCTTCTCCCATACGCTCGATTTCCAGAAACAGGTTTCCCGCCTTCGCGTCCCAATAGAGAGGGAAAAACCCTGGCATCTTCCGCATGCCTGCCGTCTTCTCGGCGATCGTGGCGGCGGGCGAGGCGAAGTGTAAAAAAAGGCAAACGGCGGCTAAGACACGCATCCGTCTATTGTCGTATGTTTGATAGGAGATCCGATGCTGTTCCGCTGGCTTGTCATTACGAGTGTTTCCTGCCTCGCGCAGACGGTGTGTCAGCCGACGCCGGCCTACTCGCCTTGCGAGATCGCCTTCGATCTGAACGCCGAGGAACGTAAGCAACACCCCAACCCTTATTGGAGCGTGGAACTGCGCGCCGAGGTTCGCTCGCCCGAGTTCAAGACCTATCAAGCCTACGCGTATTACGACGGCGCCGGCAAGATGGTCATCCGATTCGCGCCGGCTCAATCGGGCCCCTGGGATTTTCGCGTCACTTCCAACCTGCCTCGCTGGAACGGAACGCAGGGTCAGTTTCAAGCCACGCCGTCCGATCATCCCGGCTATGTAATTCCGCGCAATGTCCGCCACTGGTCGATGACCGAAACCAGGAAGCCGCATCTGTGGATGGGCGACACGATGTACACGTTCGCCTCGATTGACCGCGGCGCGTTCGACGCTCTGATTTCCAAACGCGCCGAACAAAAGTTCAACCACATTCGAGGGCATCTGATGGGCGCCGATCCCATGCAAGCCTTCCCCGCCCCGGACAAGCCCAACTACGCCTTCTTCGACGAGGTCGACAAACGGGTCCGCGCGATGAACGAAAAGGGACTCACGGCCGACCTGATTATCGGACGCGATGAAAACCACTTGGCCAAGCATTTTCCGGAGCGCGCGCAGCGCGAGCGGTTGATCCGCTTTCTCGCCTCGCGCTACGCGGCTTATGGCATCACCTGGCAGTTGATGCAGGAGTTTGAGGAGTACGCCGACGGCCGGGCCGTCGCCAGGGAAATTGGCGAGTGGCTGAAGAAGTACGATCCCGTCGGGCACCCCAGAACGGCGCACACGGTGGCCACCTCGGCGCCGCTGCTAGGCGACGGCTGGATGGACTACATTCTGTATCAGAGTTCCGACGATCACCTCAACGCAATCGAACGCCAGATCTTCACCAAGCCCTTCGTGAACTCCGAGTTCGGCTATGAAAACAGCGGCGCCGGCAAGAGCCACGATCACCACGTCGCTTCGGAAGAGTTTCGGAAACGCCTCTGGCGGTCGGCGATGAACGGGCAGTATCCGACGTTCGGCAACACCGGCACCTACGGCGGCAAGCAGGTTCCGTTCGACGAGAAGTTCGCCGATTCGCCCGGCGCCAAGTTCATGACCAACTGGTTCGACTTTTTCTCAAAGACCCGCTACTGGGATCTCGAACCCTACTTCGATGTCGACGGCGGGCGCGCGATGGCGCTGGAAGGCATCGAGTACATCGTGTATGTCGAGAAGCCGTCGGGCCCGGTCGAAGTGCTCACGGAGAAACACGGCTACGAGATCTACTGGTTCAATCCGATCACCGGCGAGTATCTCAGGCAGAAGGATTGGAAGGGCGAAAAGTGGGTGGGCGAAGCGCCCAACGCCACGCAGGATTGGGTGCTGCACATCTCACGCGACCGCAAGAAAGAAGGCATGCTCCGTTCCTACAAGTTCGAAGCCCGCCACGTGCCGGTGCAGGAGCTTGAGTCGCAGGCCAAGATGGTCCCGTTCGAGATCGCCGAACCGGCCGGCGATACGATTTCGGTTTCGAAACCTACAAAGTATTCGATCACGCTCAAGCGGCAAACGCGAGCCACGCGCGCCATGCAATATCTCATCACCGGCGAAGTGACCAGCAATGGACAAGGTTATCGGGCGATGGGCACGGGCGCGTCGGGAACGCTGAAGATCCCGCCGGGCTTGCAAAAACAGTTGCCCGGAGTTTTGTTGTTGCGCGTCAGCGCGCTTAACGCCAACGGAAAGGCATACGCGATCGACCGCGTGTTCAAACTCGTTCCGTGAGCGCTCCGCTGGTGTTGGCCGTCGATACAACGGCCGTGTTGGGCAGCGTGGCGATCGTTGGCGGCGGCGAACGTACCATCGCCGAAACCGAGCTGCGCGCGCCGGATGGCTATGATCAGCTCTTGTTTGACGAGATCGGAGCGTTGCTAAAGCGATCGGGTTTGACCCCGCGCGACATCGACCTGTTCGCGAGCGCCAGCGGGCCCGGTTCGTTCACCGGCGTGCGCGTCGGGCTGACCGCGATGAAGGGCTTGGCGGCGGCGCTGGACAAACCCGCGATCGGCATTAGCAACCTGCGCGCGATGGCCGCGCTGGCCGAGGGCGAACTGCGCACGCCGATACTCGATGCACGCCGCGGGGAAATCTTTGGCGCGGTCTACAACGCGGATGGCCGCTGTGTAATCGAAGAGACCGTTGCGCCGATGCGCGACTGGCTGGCGCGAATTCCCGCGGAGGTGACTTTCGTGCTGACCGGCGCGGGTCCGTTCGATGCGGCTCTACCGCCGGATGCCCGCCGATCCCACGTCGGCGGCGCGCTGGCTGCCACGATCGGGCGAATCGCAGCTTCAGAACTTGTATCCGGCCGGCAGCTTCACCCCGCCGCCGTCGATGCGAACTACGTTCGCCGCGCCGACGCGGAATCGAAATGGACCGACCGTTAGCGCTGTAGCTCCTTCGGCACCCGCTCCCGATCATGCCCTTCGACCAGCAGCTTCCACGAAACCGGAACCGTCACGGGCGGATAACAGAGTTTGTCGTTGCAAGCCTGGTAGCGAAATTCGCCGGCAACTTCCAATTCACCCGAAGTCAGCACGCGCTGGTTGCCGATCGTAATCTCGCGCGAGATTCGAATCGTCCCCTCATAAGCGGGAACCTTTTGCGGAGAGCCGTAAAGAATCATCTGCTTCGGCACGGGCCACAAGGCATCCGCCGGTTTGACCGCGGGCGATGGCGCGACAGTCCAACTCACCGGGATAAAATCGGATGGCGCGCCCGGTGCATAGGCATGCAGCCCGTCCGCTAGAACGGCTTCGATCTCCAACCGAACTCTCTGCCCCGGCTTAACGACAGCCGTACTCGCGCTCGTCGTCAGCTTGATGCGCGGTTTTTCGATCGTCGCCCGCGCCGACGGCTGCGGCTGCTGAAACCGCCCGGCCAGTATCGCGGCGACAGTCATGCGTTCGGTGTAGTCGTCTTCGAAGTACTTCGCTTCGACAATCCCATTGGTGTTGACGATGAAAAGCCCCGGATGAGGAATGCCTATGGCGAAGCCGGTTGCTTTTTCGTTCAGGATCCCCCAGGCTTGAATCACCTTCGACTCTGGATCGGAGAGCAGCGGATAGCCGATGTTCTTTCTCTTGGCGAAATGCGCCAGCGCCTCCGGCTTGTCATAGCTCAACGCCGCGATTCCGTATCCCAGCTTCCGCACCGCGTCTTGTTGTGTTCCCAACTCCACGAGTTGAGTCTTGCAGTACGGTCACCAATCCGCGGAGCGGATAAACAATACGAATAAACCCTTCGGACCGGAGAGCGAACGGAAGTCGCGAATCGTCCCTGTTTGATCGACCGCGGCCAGCGCGGGCGCCTTATCGCCCGGCGCCGGTCCATACCGTTCGGACAGCGTTGGCGGAGTCGGCGGCAGTTCCTTGATCAGCAGATCTTTGAACTCAACTTGAATGCCAGGACCGCTGTGCACTTGCAAGGCAATGAATCCGGTCGATGCGATGCCGGACTCCTGTTCGACATACTCCACCGTGCGCTTACCGTTGAGCTCCAGCGTGATGCGGGCGCCGTCGGCGGTGACGACATATTCGTTCCAGCCGGTTTTGTCGAGACCCGCCAGCGATTCCGGCGTCGCTTGCGCAAGCACCCGTTTTCGCCGCGACTCGTCGTACAAACAGCCCCAGTACTGCTGGCCGATGTCGGCCTGAAAGCCGGAGACCTCATGCGAATCCGGAACCGGTTTGCTCCGGAACTGAATGCCAGAGTTGCCGGCGCCGTCCTTCAAGCGAAACTTCGCTTTCAGCACGAAGTTGCCGTAGGACTTCTTCGTGCGCAGGAAGTCGTTGTACTTCAGACCATTGTGCCGGCCAGTGATGACGCCGTCTTTGACCGACCAGAGCGCCGCTGTGTCGACTTCGAAAGCGTTGAGCGTCCGCCCGTCAAACAGGGGTTGGAACTCCGACTGCGCCGCAAGTGGCAGACTCAAAAGCGCCGCGGTCATGAGAGGAATCTTCATCTGTAGAACCATTATGACCGCTCTTGCCGATTTTATTCCCGGGGTCGCACCATTTCACCAACATTTTTTCGAGTTCGTCGGCGCGAACCGGCTTAGGCAGGTAATCGTCCCTGCCGGCGGCGACGCAGTTTTCCCGATCGCCCTGCATGGCATTGGCGGTTAACGCGACGATTGGAACGTGCGCGCCCATCCGGCGTTCGGACTCGCGAATCGATTCGGTCGCCTGGTAGCCGTCCAGTGCGGGCATCTGGCAGTCCATAAGGATCACGTCGAACCCGCCTTGCAACGCCGCGGTCACGGCCGTTTCGCCGTCCTTGGCAAGTGTCGCTTCCACGCCAAGTTTTTCCAGCATTCGAAGCGCGACTTTTTGATTGACCGCGTTGTCTTCGGCGAGCAGCACCCGAGGCCGCCGGCCGAGCAGCGTCTCTAGTTTTTCCGCCCCCGATACCGCGCGCTGCAGCGCCTCCAGCCCGGAGCCGGATTTCACATGGAAGAGCTCGGTAAATACGCGCTCCAGATGCGCGATCCGGAACGGGCGCGCAATCGCGGCGGCAACACCGCCCTGCGCTTTAATCTCCGAAAGTTTGGACCGCTGCCATTGCGCCGCGATGTACACGATCGGAGTGTTCCGCAACGGCGTCAAGCCGTCCCATCCACGCGATTCCACAGCTCGATAACTGACGATCGTTGCATCGAAATTGACCCCATCAGGCCGGGCGGTCGAAGGTGTAGCGGTCGAATGCACCTCGGCGCCCAAATGGCGCAGGATCGAGACGGCCTGCTCACAAGTGGCCGGCGAAGGATCGACGACAAGAATCGTCTTGCCCGCCAGCGGCGGTTGCTTCGCGATGGAAGATGCCACGACAGGAAGTTCCGCGCTGAACCAGAACATGCTGCCTTGGCCGGGCGTGCTCTCCAACCCGACGCCGCCGCCCATCATCTCAGCCAGCTTCCGGCAAATCGCCAATCCCAGTCCTGTTCCGCCATATTTGCGCGCGGTCGAATTGTCGACTTGGCTGAACGACTGAAATAGCCTGTTCTGCGCTTCGACTGGAATGCCAATACCCGTATCGCGGACCTCGCACCGAACCACGGTGGCGCGCGGAGAAGAAGACTCTACTAACAACCGGATCGTTACGTCGCCGGTTTCGGTGAACTTGATGGCATTGGATGCCAGGTTAAGAACGATCTGGCGTAGCCGGCCCGGATCGCCCTTCGCCAGCGCGGGTAGCCGTGGATCGAGTATCGCGGTCAGATCGAGGCCTTTGGCCCCAGCGCGCTCGGCCATCAGGTCGACGACCTCTTCAATCATCTGCCGCGGCGAAAACTCGATCGACTCCAACTCCATCTTGCCCGCTTCAATTTTCGAAAAGTCGAGAATGTCGTTGATGATCGTCAGCAGCGCCTCGCCCGAAACCCGCACGGTTTCGGCCTGCTCCCGCTGCTCCGGAGTCAGCTCGCTCTCCAACAGCAGCGAAGTCATTCCGATCACGCCGTTCATCGGGGTCCGGATTTCGTGGCTCATCATCGCAAGGAAATCGCTCTTCGCTTTGTTAGCCAGTTCCGAGGCCTGTATCGCCTGAACCAGCGCCTCTTCGAACTGCTTGCGTTCCTCGATCGAAGTGACAGCCCCAACCATCCGCAGCGGCCGACCGTCGGCGCCGCGTTTGACGACACGGCCGCGATCGAGCACCCACCACCAGCCCCAACCCTCGCTTCGCACGCGGTACTCGCACTCGAACGTTTCAATATGGCCCTCCAGGTGCGGAATAAGCGCCGCCTCCATGCGCGAAACGTCTTCCGGGTGGACCAGACTCAAGTACCGTCCCCGAGGGCCGTTGATGTCCTCTTCATCAACCCCGAACATCGATATCAACACTTCCGAACAAACGAATATCCCCGATTCGAGATCCCAATCCCAAGTGCCTTCGCGCGCGCTTTCAAGCGCCAAATGCATCCGCTCCCGCCGCCGATGCAATTCGGCTTCCTGCGAGCGGCGCCCGGTAATGTCCTCGATCGACCCGACGTAACCGGCGCCTTCGCCCGCGAACTCGACGCGCCTGGCGTGGATCTCGCACAATACCGTCCAGCCGTCGCCGCGCTCGAGCGATACCTCGGCGAAGAAATTCGCATTTCGTTCGCGCGCATCGGCCCATTGCGCGGCAACCCGTTCACGGTCATCCGGCGCAATCGTCTCCAGCCAGCCGGAGCCAAGCAACTCCGTGGTTTGCCGGCCCGTTACCCGCCCGAACACTTCATTGGCGTACACGAACTCTCCGGTCGCCTTGGTAACGAACATCCCGACAGGCGACGCCTCGAAAATCGTACGAGCACGGCTTAGCGCTTGTTCCACCTCGGCTTTTTTCTTCTTCTCGCGAAACCCGAGAATGACTATCATGCCCACCGCGGCAAACAACGCCGCGATGGTGAATCGCAGCACCGTCCGGACCGTCTCAATCGACGTATGGAGCCGACCGGCCTCCTGTTCGACCGCGACATGGACGCGATAGGATCCGGACCACTCCGACGCGGTGAAAACCCGCTTACCCACCGTGTTTAAGTGACCGGACGAATCGTTCAACCCTTCACCGAACGGGCGCAACGCGCGCCCGGCAACCGGCGACTCGGCCAGGATTCGGCCGGCGTCGTCGACCAACACGGTCGACTCTTCGCCGTCGGCCTCGTGCTCGGCGGGCAGGGGCCGGAACGCCATCGTTACTCGCCCCGCCCGCTCTCCGATCTCGGCCGAGACGACGAAGGTGGCTTGGTCGGCGGGCGACGCCGGCGGAACAACTCCGGTAATCGGTACTCCGGCGGTACGCGCCGTCAACAGATTCTCGTTCTCGGCGACCAACTTCCTTCCGGTTCCATCCACGATTTCCCAACACAACGCTTCCCGCGCGCCACCCGTGCCCCGAAGCAGTTTCGCCGCGCTCATTGCATCGCTCGCTTTCACCGCCGCAACGAATTCCGGCTTGCCGGCAAGCGAGCGCATGTGGGCTTGTCGCACACTGCACATGCGCTCCAGCTCGAACTTGCTTTCCACGGCCCGCTCATGCAAGGCATGCGCCAACACACGGTACAGTTCCGTCTCCACCAGCGCGTATCCGCCGATCGACAATAGCAGCAGCAACACGCCAACGGAAACAAGCAGGGACTCTCGCGATTTCGTGAATGGATCTGTCGACAGCATTTCTGTATCCCCTTATCGGCGCGAGGCAATCCGAATTGAGTCAAATCGATCCGCCCCAAGGTGATAATGGATGCTGCCAGTGGATTTCGCCCAACAACTGAAATCGTCGATCGACATCGTCGCCGTTGTCGGTGAACGGGTACCTCTCAAACGTCGAGGGGCATACTCGTGGGCCGGCCTCTGCCCATTCCACCAGGAGAAGTCCGGGTCTTTTCACGTTCACCAGGAAAAACAGTTCTACAAGTGCTTCGGTTGCGGCGCCAGCGGCGACGTCATCAAGTTCGTCATGGAGTATGAGAGCGTCACGTTCATGGAAGCAATCACTTCGCTCTCGGAACGCTATGGCATCCCAATGCCCAAACGTACCGGACACGAAGACGCCGATCACGCGCTCCGCACCGTTGTGCTCGAAATGCACGAAACCGCGGCCCGTTATTTTGAAGAGACTCTGCGCGGACCCAACGGCGCCGACGCGCGTGGCTATCTCGAACGCCGCGGCGTCAACGAAAAACTGGCGCTGGAGTTTCGCCTCGGTTTCGCGGAACGAAGCGGCAATCCGCTCACGAAACTCATGCGCCGCTTCGGGGAGCCCGCCATGGAGGCTTCCGGACTCTGCAAGAAACGCGACGACGGCAGCTTCTACGACGCCTTTCGCGGCCGCTTAATGTTCCCCATCGCCAACGAAAACGGCAAAGTGATCGCCTTCGGCGGCCGGGCCATGTATGAAGGCGACGAACCGAAGTACCTCAACTCGCCCGGATCCCCGATCTATGTGAAAAGCAATGTTCTCTATAGCCTGCACAGAGCCAAGGACAAAGGCCGCAAACACGGACGCGTCGTTCTGGTCGAAGGATATATGGATGTGATCGGCGCCTGGTCGGCCGGCGTCGCCGAGGCCGTCGCGCCTTGCGGAACGGCACTCACCGCTCCGCAGGTGCGCATTCTGAAACGATACGCTCCCATCGCCGTCGTCAACTTCGACCCCGACGCCGCCGGCGCCAACGCAACCGAGCGATCGATTCAGTTGCTGCTCGACGAAGGTTTCCGCGTGCGCGTCGCGACACTCGATCAAGGACTCGACCCGGACGAATACGTCAAGAAAAACGGCGCCGCCGCCTATCGAGAGCGGCTCGACAACGCGCAACCCTATTTCCACTGGCTCGCCGGCCGCGCGCGCGAGCGCTTCGATATCAAGTCGAGCGAAGGGAAAGTGCAGGCCTTGGAGTTTCTGCTGCCGCGCGTCCGTGAAGTGCGCGATCGCGTTGAGCGCGCGTCGCTCGCCACCGAGTTGGCGTCGGTTCTTGGTGTCGAGCAAGGCCTGCTCCTCGAGCAATTCCGCCGCGCCGTTTCCGGCCGCACCGAAGAAAAACTGGAAGCCCCTCCAGTCATCCTTCCGCCGGCCGAGAAAGTTCTGCTGGAACTCGTGCTGGCCAGCCCTTCGGCGCGCGCGATGGTGATTCCGCGTGTCGGCGGGACGCCGTATTTTCAGGAAAGCCCCGCGGCCGAGCTATGGTCCGCACTGGCTTCAAAGACCGAATTCTCCTGGGAGGCGCTGGAAAAACAACTTAGTCCCGCGGGTCTGACCCTAATGGCATCCCTAGCTTTTGCCGATCATCAAGGATCCGAACAACAATTGATGGAGCAGACCGAGGCGTGTCTTCAAAAACTTGCCATGGGAGACCGGAAAACCGCAATGGCGGAGTTGAAGAGGCGTATTCGCGCCGCCGAATCGAGCGGACAGATTATGGAAGCGCTCCAGCTTGCCGAAGAGCTAAACAGGATGCAGCGGTCTCAATAGCGCAAAGGCCGCGACGGCGCGGCGCCACACGGGCGGGTTCCTCGCCCGATGGCCGGGCCGGAGCGAGTCCGTTGTGCCCAAGTTCGTTGAAAGTAGTTCGAAGCGGTGCGATACAATGAGGATTCAAAGTGCAGGGGCAGCCGTGGCAACGGAAGACAAGATCAGCCGAATCCGAAATCTAGTCGAAAACGGCAAAGAGAAGGGTTACCTTCTCTATGACGATGTCAGCGACGCGCTCTCTGACGACATCGAATCTCCGGCCGGCATCGAAGAACTGCTTACCGACCTAGAAGGCGCGGGCATTGAATTGCTCGTCGACCCAAAGGACGGCGGCTTCGGAATCAAATTCGAAGAGTCCGAAAACGCCGACGACGCAGATGGCGCCGGTGAGTTCGGCGACAAGACCAACGACCCGGTTCGCATGTATCTGCGCGAAATGGGAACGGTCCCCCTGCTCACCCGGGATGGGGAAATCGAACTGGCGCGCCGCATCGAAAAGGGACAGAAAAACGTCTCGAAGGCGCTATCTCGTTCGCCCCTGGCGGTCAGAGAACTAGCGCAACTCCGAGAAGACCTGAACACCGCATCGGTTGCATTGGAAGAGGTGATCATCGCCGGCGAGGAGATCGACGACGCCGCGCTCGATGAAGCGGATTTTGAAGAAGAAGCGCCGCAGACGACCGAAATTATCCAGTTCTTCGAGGAACTGGACCGGCTCGAAAACAAGGCGGCGCAGACACGCCAACGACTACTCGGAGTTCCCCGTTCCGGAAAACCCAAACAGTGGCGAGGCCTTCGGATCACACTGCTCCGCACACAAGTCAAGATCAGCCAACTCATCCGGCTCATGCCTTTCGGCGGACCGGTTTGGCGGCGCATCACGAACCGCCTCCGCGCCGCCGTCGACTCGCTCCGGCCGTTGGAACTGAAGATCGCCGAAACGCAGCGGCGGATCGAAGACCTGGAAGCGCGGCAGACTGGCGACGACCACGGCGCCCAAATCAAGGAACTCCGCCGGGAGATAAAATCGATCTCCGAAAACGTCGAGACCATGGAACGCGAATTCGGCGCGACCTACACCGACCTCCGCCGTTCGTTGCAAATCGTCGATCGAGGCGAGGCGGAAGCCGACATCGCCAAAAAGCAACTGATAGAGGCGAATCTGCGCTTGGTCGTTTCGATCGCCAAACGCTACACAAACCGCGGTCTGCAGTTCCTCGATCTAATCCAGGAAGGCAATATCGGCCTGATGAAGGCCGTCGACAAGTTCGACTACCAGCGCGGTTACAAGTTCTCCACCTACGCCACTTGGTGGGTACGCCAAGCCATCACACGCGCTATCGCCGACCAGGCCCGCACGATCCGCATCCCCGTGCACATGATCGAGACGATCAACAAGCTCGTGCGCACGCAGCGCCAATTGCAGCAGGAGATTGGCCGCGAGCCGTCTACCGACGAACTGGCGCGCAAGCTGGAACTGCCCGTGGGCAAGATCCGTAAGATCATGCGCATCGCCCAGGAGCCGATCTCGCTGGAAACGCCCGTCGGCGAAGAAGACGAGTCGCATCTCGGCGACTTCATCGTCGACAAGCGCATGGCCTCGCCCGCCGAAGCCGTTATCAATCTCAATCTGCGCGATCAGACCGCGGAAGTGCTGAAGAGCCTGACGCCCCGCGAAGAAAAAATCATTAAGATGCGCTTCGGCCTGCAAGACGGCAGCGAACATACGCTCGAAGAGGTCGGCCAGCTCTTCGCCGTCACGCGCGAACGTATCCGGCAAATCGAAGCGAAGGCGCTGCGCAAGCTTCGCCATCCAAGCCGCTCTCACAGGCTGCGCGCGTTCTTGGAGTCCAACCGCGACCGCGAGTAGAGCCTTTCCACTTCGGCGTGGATGCGCGCGGGCACCAGATGGCGCCACTCGGCGCCGCAAGCGATCGCCTGTCTCACGGCGGTCGACGACACCTCGTCCCAGTCGGCCTCGATTGTCTCAACAAAACCGGCCAACGAATCCGGCGGCTGAAACGCTCCATCGCGCGAGGCGGCCAGCAACCGGTATTCGGCAAGTTGCCGTTCGATCGAAGTGGCCGCATCGTAGCGCCAGGAAACAATTCGCTCGGCGGCATCGCGGCCGCATAGCACCAATGGCGTTTCGATGTTGGCGGCGTACAAGCGCAACTCACGCGCCATTTCAAGAAAGAGTCCGCCCTCCGATATCGCAACCGCGAATCGCCGATCGCCCGCGGTCAGTCCCGCCAGCATTAGAAGCCGATCGGCGAGGCTGACATCGTCGTAGGCCTTGTGCGGAAACGCACGCGGCAGTACGAAGACCACCGCGTCGACGCGATCCAGCGCCGCGATCGCAAGGCCCTCGTGCGCCTTGGTCGGCGGATGAAAGCTGCCGGGCAACAACGCAACCCGGCGCGCCCCTTCAATCGAACCGGCGAAAAACTCCACTACTTACGGCGGCGCGCGGCGACCAGTTTCTTCACAAAGGCGGCGTGCTCAGCCGACTTGACGCCGAGTTCGACGGCGGCCCGCAACGACTTCTTCTTGTTCCACAACGCGTCGGGATCAAGCCAAAGACCCGGGAATACTTTCGAACGGAGCAATCCATCCTCGCCCGGTTCGATCTCCTGATACTTCCCGCGCGACAGCGTCCGCCAAACGACTTGTCTCGGATTCAGTAGCACCGTCAGATACTCGCGTACTCCCGAGCGCCGGTAAAGATCGAGCTTGGTTCCGAGATCGCGCGAAAGGCTCGAACCGCAGATCTCAATGACCAGTTCGGGCGCGCCCGCGACATAGTCGCCGGCGTCGCGCGACTGGCCGCCACACTCCGGCAGTATGCGTAACGAGATGTCGGGCTGTGGTACGTCACCGGCGCCCATCACCCACGTCCCTTCCAAACCGCCTTCACAACCCGGCGTAACTGCCGAGTAGTGGGACAACCAATTTGTCACTCCATAATGGATAACGCTATGAGCACGGCTCACGGGAGAAGGCATAAGATAAACAACTCCATCAATCAACTCCGCCCGCTTCAGGTCCGGCATCGCCTCCCAACGGCGCAGGAATTCACGGCTGTCCAGGCGGTCGCCCTCCCGCAGCAGCGGCGGATACGCAATCGCAACACTATGCATAGTGACGGCTCCAACCACAGATTAACATGTGCATCCGCCGCGCCATCGAATTCGTATCGTAGTCTGTAAAGAGAACATGTTCACCTGGATCTGCCCGAAATGCGGGAACGATGTCCCTCCGTCCTACAGCGATTGCCCGCGTTGTGCGCCGCCCTCTCCTCCGCCGGCCTCCGAACCGGCAAAGGCGGACTCGCCCGCGCCATCGGCGCCAGTTGTGCAACAAGCGCCCGCGCCAACGCCCGTCGCCCAACCCACTCAAGTCTACATGTCGCATCCGGAACCAAAGTCCACCGCCCTGCGCGACATCGCCGTCGTGTTCGGTGTAGCCGCGGTCTTACTCGCCGCGGGCTACTTTGTTTGGAACCGCATGGAGAACGGCGACAAACCGAAAGAAGAAGCCATAACAAAACTGGAGAAACCCGGCGAAGCGCCGAAAGACCATCCTCTCGCCAAACAAATCGAAGTCACCGGCTTCCGGATTCGTGAACCCAAGCCCGGCCAGGCCGAAGTCAAGATGCTAGTCGTCAATCACAGCGCCGCCGACATCGCCGATCTGCGGATGACGGTCGCTCTCAACGCCAAAGGTACGGCGAAGGAAGTCGCCAACTTCCCGCTGACAGTAAAGCGCCTCGGCTCGTTCGAGTCCACCGAAGCGTCGGCCAAAATCAAGGTCGCGATGCGAGCCTATGAGCTTCCGGACTGGCAGTTCCTGGAAGCGAAGCTGTTGGTCCAGGCGCCCGAGTAAACCCTCACCTGCAATTCGATCGCACCGGCACGCCGAGTGTCTGCAAGTTTTCCCGCGCGATCGCCAGACAAGGATCCCGTTCAATAGCCCTTTCAAAGTCCGCGATCGCCGCATCCCGCTGCCCTAAAACCAACAGCGCCACGCCTCGATTCTGCATGTGGCGCGCCTGATTCGGCTCGATCGCCAAAGCCCGCCCGAACTCCGACAACGCATTGGCCGCGTCTCCGGCTTCCAGATGAACTCTCCCCAGGTGCAATGCTACCTCCGCGTCGCGCGGCGCTTTTTCTTTCGCCTGCCGCAATAGCGTCAGCGCCTCGCGCGGAGGATAAGTTCGCGCGAGTTGAATATAGGGGCGGATCTTGTCCGGCGCCAAGCCGTGCGCGTTCTGCCAGGCGGCCTGTTCGGTGCGCCACTGCGCCGATTGCATCGCGGCAAAGGCGATGAATGCCCACACGCACGAAGGGACGCGAATCGCCAGAGCGATCGCGACACACGCCATCGGCAGGTACATCCGTCGATAGGCCACCGCATCGGCCGCGGGCAAGATCGACGAACTCGGCAGAATCAGAAGGATCGCGGCCAGACACCAGAACAGCGGATGCGTGACCGCCACTCGCTTCCACAACACGAATCCCACAAACGCAGCGACTACGATCCAGACCCACCACCAACTCCCCGGCGTCGCCGGATCGATGCTGATTCCGAACGGCGCGACAACGCGCCACGCGTATCCAGCCAGCGCTCCGCCCTGGGTGACAAAATACTCCAACGGCGAAGCCGGCTGCCCGAATCCCGATCCCGCGCCCGCGATGACACTCGTCGAATACAAAACGCGCGCACCGGCCGCAATCGTGAATGCCGCCATCGCACCGATCTGGCGCCACCCCGGGCCAAACAAGACAAGAAAAACCGGAAACGCAGCGCACTCCTCCTTCGCCGACAATGCGGCGGCATACGCAACAACGGAAAGCCACCGGCGCTCGCGCAACCACAACTCCAGCGCCACGAAACACAACAACGCCGCCAAGCTCGAACTCCGCGCGAAGACGTAGAACACAGGCTCGGCCGTTAGCGGATGGATCGCGAATATCGACGCCGCCGCGAGCCCGACTCGTTCGTCGAAAAACCTCCGCGCGATCCGATACAGCATGTACGCCGCCGCCAAATGAATCAGCAGATTCGTCAGCCGGAAGCCCAGGGCATTCTGACCCCAAAGCGCCTTGTCGAACGCGAAAGTGAAATACGTGAGCGGTCTCGGTTGCAGCCAAGGCGCGATCGCGGGTGCTTCGCCAAACAGCGAATAGTCGTCGAAAAGAAAGGTTCCCGGCAGCACCGTGTAAAGAAGAATCGCGAGAATCAGGCCCGCGGCGATGCGCGATGCTACCATGAGAAATTCATGAAGCGCCCGCGCACGAAGTCGGAAAAACAGGCTCGGCTACAGCGAATTTTGGACATTTTGGATGAGGTGTACCCGAACGTGACCTGCGCGCTGCACCACTCAAACGCGTGGGAACTTCTGGTCGCCACGATTCTCTCGGCGCAGTGCACCGACGAGCGCGTGAACAAAGTGACGCCGGGCCTATTCCGCAAGTATCCAACAATTCGCGATTTCGCCGCCGTCAAGCCCGAAGTTCTCGCGCAGGACATTCGCTCCACCGGATTCTTCAACAACAAGGCGAAAGGCGTCGTCGGCGCGGCCAAGACTCTTCTCCGCGATTTCAACGGCGAGATCCCGCGCGGCATCGACAAACTCCTTACCGTGCCCGGCGCGGCCCGTAAGACCGCCAATGTCGTCCTCGGCACGGCGTTCGGCATCGCCAGCGGCGTCGTCGTCGACACCCACGTCACCCGCATTTCCAACCGCCTCGACCTCACGCGCGAAGACAACGCCGTCAAGATCGAACGCGATTTGATCGACGTTCTGCCCAAGGACAAGTGGATCGCCTTCTCGCACCAGATCATCCACTTCGGCCGCGAAACGTGCGTGGCTCGCAAACCGCGTTGCGCCAACTGCCGGATGAGCGAACTCTGCTACGCCGAGGACAAGCAGGCGTGAAGTTCGCCGTCGTCGCAATCGCGCTGATGATCACCGGGTGCACGCCGCTTCCAGATTCGTATCCGGTTCCCGAGCAGCGACCGATGTCTCACGGCCCCGACCCGGAAGGCCTCCAGGCGTTTCTAGTGTTCGACAACCCGCGCACGCCGGCCTACCTGATCTCCGATTTTCTCGATGCGCCGCCCGGCCAGAGTTGGCGTTGGACTAACTCCAAGCCGACGCTCCGCCTGAATACCGCGGCGACTGAAAACATACGCTTCCGAGCGCGCGGCGCATTCCCTCACCAGAGCCACCAATCGCTCATGCCAGTCACGCTCAGCGTCTTGCTGAATGGCAAACTGCTCGGCCGCACGACATACAAGGCCGCCGGCGATTTCGTGTTCCAGAAAGATGTCGAACCGGAGTTGCTTCAGACAAACGGCGAGAACGAAGTCCGGCTCGAACTCGACAAGGTATTCGTTGCCACCGACGGCGTGAAACTCGGCATGATCCTCGCCGAACTCGGCTTCGAGAAGCGAAAGTAATCGATGCCCGCGGTCTTCTACATTCTGCTTGGATGGCTGCTGACAACAAGCGCCTGCGTCGCCCTCGGAGCGATCCTCCTCAAACGGCTGCGCGTGCAATTCTCTCGCGACGAATCGCCCACGCTTTGGTTCGTCACGGGATCCGCGCTCTATTCGCTCCTGATCTTCGCGCTGGGAATCCTCCATCTCTACCACCGAGGCGTCATTGTCGGCGCCGCGATCGTCGTCATCTTCGCCGCGACTCGAATGGGAGCGTTACGACTGCCCACCGGCCAACTGCCCGCGCTTCCCAAAACGGCGAAACGGCTGTTGACCGTTTGCGGCGTGCCTTTTCTCGCGCTCTATCTCTGCAACGCGATGGCGCCCGAAGCCAGCCCCGACGGCTCGTCCTATCACCTCGGCTTAGTCGCCAAATACTACCGCGAGCACGCGCTGCATCCCGTGACAACAAACATGTATGCGGCGCTGTCGCAAGGCATGGAGATGATCTTTCTCGGCGCGTACGCCGTCGGCCGGCACTCCGCGGCCGCGCTGATGCACTTCAATTTCCTGATCGCGCTGCCGTGGCTGATGGTCTGTTACGGCCGGCGCATCGGTCAACCGGCCGCGGGTATCGCCGCCGCCCTGCTGGTGTTCGCCTCGCCGGTTGTCGGCGTCGACGGCATCAGCGCCTATAGCGACGTCGCGGCGGCGTGTCTGATCTTCACGCTGTTCACAGTGCTCAATGAAATTGAACAAGGTCCTGACAACCTCGGCCTCGTCGTGCTCGCCGGTGTGCTCTCCGGCTTCGCCTATGCGATCAAGTACACGCTCTTCCCCGCCCTCTTCCTGACTGCCATTTATTTGGCCTGGGTCTATCGCGCGCGTGTGTTTCGCCCCTTGCTGATCGTCGCGGCAAGCAGCGCCGTCTCGATCCTCCCGTGGGTTGTTAAGAACATCGTCTGGTGGCAGAATCCGCTCGCGCCATTCTTTAATCACTGGTTTCCAAACCCCTACATGCAGTACTGGTTCGAGATCGGTTACCGCGCTCAACTCGCGAAATACACGCTTCCTTCGTGGAAAGACTGGCCGCTCGACGTAACGGTGTATGGTGCGCAACTCACCGGAATCTTGGGCCCCGTGTTCCTGCTCGCGCCGATCGCACTGTTGTCGCTCCGAACGTCCGCTGGCCGCCGCCTGCTGCTGGCGGCTTTCTTCTTCCTCGCCACCTACCCGTCCAACATCGGCACACGCTTCTTGATCCCCGCCCTACCCTTCGTCGCACTCGCGATGACGCTAACGCTGGCGTCCATTCGCTTCGCCCCCGCGGTCATTGCGATTCTGCATGTCGTACTGAGCCTCCCCGTCGCGATTCCGCGCTACTCGGTTCACTACGCGTGGCGGCTCGACAAGTGGCCGTGGCGCCAGGCTTTGCGCATCAAGAGCGAGGAAGAATTTCTCAACTCGCGCCTGAGCACGTATGCGATCGCGCGCGCCATGGAACAGCTCGTTCCGTCCGGCCGGCGCGTCCTTGGCTTCAGCCAGGTTCCCGAAGCCTACACGGCCACGATTTATCTTGTGGGATTCCAATCGGCCGAAGGCAACGGCCTCCGCGACATCTTCCTCACCGCGTTGATCAAAGAGCGCCATCCCGTTATGCGGCTGCGGCTGCGTGTCCCCGCCGTCAAAACCCGGGCAATCCGTGTCGTGCAAAATCGCGACGATTCCCGCAGCCAGTGGAGCGTCGGTGAAATGCGCGTCTGGAACTCCAACGCGCAAGTGAAGCGCGCGCCGCTTTGGAGGCTTCGCGCCAAGCCCACCCTCCACGAAGTACAGAAGGCATTCGACAACTCTTTCGCGACACGATGGCTTACCGATCACGGCCGTTACAACGGTATGTACATCGAAGTCGATTTCGGCCGCGAGGAATCGATCGACGCCGTCGAACTTCTGCAGGCCAACGACCAACCCTGGGAGGGCTATCATGTCGAAGTGCGATCCGCGGACGGCGCTTGGACTAAACCGAAAACCACAATCGAATCCGAGGAGCTTCCTCCCTACCAAGGAATGCGCCGCGCGGTCGTCGAGGAACTGCTCCGCCGAAATGTGCAATACATCCTGCTCCAACCCGACGACTATGGGCTCGACGATCTCCAGTTGAACGCCAAAGTCTGGGGTGTCGAAGAGATCGCCGATCGCGGCGGAAGTCATCTTTATCGCCTGCTGCCGAAAGAAGAATTCGAGGCGCTGCCCAGATGAACATCGAGCTTTTCCTCGGCGTCGATGGCGGCCAATCCAGCACAACCGCGCTCGTCGCCGATGCATCGGGCCGCGTGCTCGGCCGAGGCAACGACGGCCCTTGCAATCACGTGCAATCGGCCGCCGAAGGCCGCGAGAAATTTATTCGCGTCATCGGCGGCTGCGTCCGCGCGGCATGCGGCGGAGAGATCCCGGCCTTTCGTGCTGCCTGTCTCGGCTTTAGCGGCGGCCCAGCCGACAAAGAACAGATCCTGCGTGAGATATTGCAGGTCGAATCGCTCTCGGTCACAACCGACGCGCGCATCGCTCTTACCGGCGCGACCGCCGGAGGCCCCGGCATCATCACCGTCGCCGGCACTGGCAGCATCAGCTTCGGCCGCGATGCATCGGGCCGAACCGTCCGCGCGGGCGGCTGGGGATACGCGTTCGGCGATGAAGGCGGCGGCTACGACATCGCTCGCAAAGCGCTGCGCGCTGTCTTGAAGCAACACGAAGGCTGGGGCCCGTCGACGACGCTGCATGAGAAAATGCTCGCGGCCACCGGCGCATCCGACGCCAACCAAATGCTGCACATGTTCTACACCGCCGAATGGCCGCGTAAACGGATCGCGACGCTTGCGAAACTAGTCGACACCGAAGCCGAAGCGGGAGACGAAATCGCGATCGCAATCCTCGATCAAACCGCCGAAGCGCTCGCCATGTTCACCAACGCGGTGCGCCAACAACTCGACGACCCGCGCCAGGTTTCACCCATCGGCAGCGTTTGGCGCAGCCGCATTCTCACTACTTCTTTTCAACGCCGCATGCAGGACTTTCCCTTCGTCGCGCCGCTGTTCGGCCCCGCCGCCGGCGCGCTGCTTGAAGCCTTCGCGCTGGCCAACCGCAACGTTACGCTCACCAATCTTCCGGAGTCCGAAAAATGAAACTCGCAATCGCCTTGTTCTGCGCCACGCTCGCAGCCGCCGAGCCAGACTGGAAAGCCGTCGAAGCGCAATCGATCGACATCTTCCAGCGCTACATCCGCATTCCGAGCATGAATCCGCCGGCCAACACCCGCGCCGCGGCGGAGTTGTTTCAAAAGGAGCTCGCCGCCGTCGGCATCACGGCGAAACTCTACGAAGCCGGGCCCAATGGACAGATCAATCTCATCGCGCGCTTGGAAGGCAAGAACCGGGCAAAGAAGCCGCTGCTGTTGATGAACCACTTCGATGTCGTTCCCGTCGATCGCGCCGCCTGGTCGATCGATCCCTTCGCCGGCCTCGTGAAGGACGGCTGGGTTTGGGGCCGCGGCACGCTCGACATGAAAGGCATCGGCGTCATGCAGCTGATGGCGCTCATCACGATGAAGAAGTACGGCCTCACGCCGGACCGCGACATCATTCTCTTCTCGACGTGCGATGAAGAAACGGGCGGCGATCTCGGCGTGCGGTGGATGATCAAGAATCACCCCGATCAACTCGACGCCGAGTATGTGCTCGACGAAGGCGGCTTCGGCACGCGCGACATTCTGCGGAAAGGCAAACTCGTCTTCGGCATTTCGGTGGCCGAGAAGCAAAACGTATGGCTGCGGCTTCGCGCCAAAGGCCCCGCCGCGCACGGTTCGCAGCCGATTCCCAACAATGCAAACATGACGTTGTTCAAGGCGATCGAAAAGGCTTTGGCCGCGCCCGATAAGGGCAAACCGCATCCCGTCATCGCGCAAATGCTGGCGGCCAGCGGCGGTGCGATGGACGCCAACAAGTTCACCAACGCCATTCAGAAAAACACGATCACGCTCACGACGCTGCGAGCCGGTGTCGGCGAACCGGTGAAGGTCAACGTCATTCCGTCGACTTCGGAAGCGACGCTCGACTGCCGCCTGCAGCCCGGCGTCAACGCCGCGGAATTCGTGAGCGAACTGCGCGCGCGCATCAACGATCCGAACGTAATGGTGGAAGAACTCTCCCATCCCGACGACACCGGCGCATCGAACTTCTCGACGCCGCTGTTTGAAACGCTGGCAAAGGTCATCAAGAAACATCACCCGTCCGCCGAGGTCACACCAATGATGGTGCCCTACTCCACCGACGCGCCGAAGTTCCGCCGCCGGGGCCTTCCCGCCTACGGTTTCACGCCGATGATTCTCACAGCCCAGATGGTCGCGACGATGCACTCCGACGAAGAACGAATCCCGCTCGATCAGTTTCAAACCGGCGTGAAAATGATGTTCGACGTGGTACGATCAGGGTTCTAACCCTCCTGTTTTATCCCCATGCCAAAACTCTCGATTCGTGATCTGGACCTCAACGGCAAGACTGTCTTCATGCGCGTGGATTTCAACGTCCCCCTCGCGCCCGGCGGTCAGGAAATTACTTCGGACAAGCGCATTCGCGCCGCGCTGCCGACCATTCAATACGCGCTCGAACACGGCTGCGGCCTGATTCTCGCGAGCCACCTCGGCCGCCCGAAGGGCAAACGCAACCCCGAGATGAGCCTCGCTCCGTGCGCGGTGAAACTCGCGGAGTTGCTCGGCAAACCCGTGACGATGGCCAGCGATTGCATCGGCGCCGGCATCCCCAAGCCCGCTCCCGGCGAAGTCGTGCTGCTTGAGAATCTTCGCTATCACAACGAAGAAGAAGGCAACGATCCCGAGTTCTCCAAGCAACTCGCCTCGCTGTGCGATGTTTACGTCAACGACGCGTTCGGCACCGCGCACCGCGCACACGCATCGACGGTCGGCATGATCTCCTTCGTTCCGCAAGCGGCCGCGGGCCTGCTGATGGACAAGGAACTGCAATGGCTCGGCAAGGCGACGCAGAACCCCGATCGCCCGTGCATCGCGATTCTCGGCGGCGCGAAAGTTTCGGACAAGATCGAAGTCATTCAGAATCTCGCGAAGGTCGTCGACAAGCTTCTCATCGGCGGCGCGATGGCTTACACGTTCTTGAAGGCTCGCGGCGAAGCGACCGGCAAATCGCTGGTCGAAGACGACAAGCTCGAACTCGCGGCATCGTTGATGGCCTCGCTCGGCGACAAGCTGATGCTGCCGACCGATCACGTTGTCGCCGAAGAGTTCAAAGCCGACGCGCCGAACGAAGTTGTCACGACGATCCCCGACGGCAAGATGGCTCTCGACATCGGCCCCGCGACAATCGCGGCTTACGAAGCCGCCGTTGCGAGCGCGAAGACGATCATTTGGAATGGCCCGATGGGCGTGTTCGAAATGAAGCCGTTCGACAAAGGCACGATGGCCTTGGCCAACGCCGTCGCCAACGCCGGCGCGGTTTCGGTTGTCGGCGGCGGCGATTCGGAAAAAGCGATCAAAGTGGCCGGCGTGTCGAACAAGATCACGCATGTTTCGACCGGCGGCGGCGCGTCCCTTGAATATCTCTCGGGCATCGAACTGCCCGGAGTGGCCGCGCTCACTGAAAAATGATCTCGTCGCTCCGAGTTGCGTGCGTTTCGGTTGCAAGCCAGCCGGGGCGCACGCCGGAGAACGTCGAACGTATTGCCGGGTCTGTGCCGGACGCGGCCGATCTAACACTCTTCCCCGAACTTTCGATCACCGGCTTTATCCCGAATCATCCCGAATCGAATCACGAGCGCTGGCTGCGCGAAGCGCTTGCTTTCGCGCGCAGCATCGCTGAACCTCTTGACGGGCAAGCGATCCGATCCCTAGCGAAAGTCGCGCGAGATCGCCAAACCTACATCGCCGCGGGCCTGCTTGAAGACGCGGGCAACACGCTCTACAACTCCCAGGTCTTGATTGGCCCGGACGGCGTCGCGGGTGTGTGGCGGAAGATGCACATTCCGATGTTTGAGATGCCGTTCTACAACGGCGGCCCAGCGCCGCAAGTCGCCGACACGCCGCTCGGCCGCATCGGCATCAACATCTGCTTCGATGCGCTGATCCCCGAATCAACACGACTGCTCGCCGTGCAGAATGCCGAGATCGTCCTGTTTCCGTTCGCCGCCGATCCGGCGCAAGGTTGGGCCGATTGGGCGCGTGTTGCGCTGCAAGCGCGCTGTCAGGAGAACGGCGTCTTCGGCGTTGCGGTCAACTACGAAGGAGCGGTCGAAGCCTGCGGCGTTTCGCAGCGATTCCCCGGCGGCAGCCTGTGTATCGGCCCGCGCGGCGACGTCATCGGCGAACACCAATCGATTTACGAAATCCGTCGCGAAGTGCTACAAGCCGCGCGAGGCGCGCCCGAGTATCTCTACCGGTTCCGCCGCCCCGAACTCTATGGCCCGCTCGCTATGCCGAGCCGTGAAACGGATTGAAGTCGGTTTGATCGTCGAACACGTCGACGCCTTCGGCCTTCTTTAGGAAGTTGACCACCAGATACGTCACCGGCGTTGCCAGCGCTTCGTAGCCGACCTTGACCAGGTAGCCGGTAACGATCAGATCCTTGATCATGTTGCCGTCGATGCGGCCCCAGAATGCGATCGTCATAACGATGATCGTGTCGACCAATTGGCCAACCGCCGTCGAGGCGATCGTCCGCATCCACAGATACTTTCCGCCAGTCAGGACTTTCATCTTCGCGAGCGTGAACGCATTCGCGAACTCGCCGCACCAGTAGGCGATCAAGCTGGCGACAACCAAGCGCGGAAGGAATCCGAAGATGGATTCGAACGCGGCCTGATTCGTCCAACCCGGCGCGGGCGGCAGCATTGTGATGAACATGCCGAGCGCGGTCAACAGGCTCATCGACAGGAACCCCAGCCAGATCGCGCGGCGGCTGCCCGCGTAACCGTACACTTCGGTGAAGATGTCACCGAAGATGTAGGTCACCGGGAATAGCAATTGCGCGCCGCTGAGAATGATGTCGATCCCCGCGAAGTGGCCGAAGTAACAGAGCTTCGACGCAACGAGGTTCGAGATCAACAACACAACTACGAAGAAGCTCAGGCAGAGCTCGTAGTATTTGAAATGGTGCAGTGGAGAGAGGTGTTTGAGCAACGTCACGAAGAGACTCGCATATCGCTGCCCGTCATCTCGGGCGGCTGTGGTAAGCCTAGCAGACCGAGGATGGTCGGCGCGATATCGCGGAGCGAGCCGTCGCTTCTGAGCGGCTTCGCGTTCTCGCCCACAATGACGAACGGCACGGGGTTCGTTGTGTGATACGTGTGCGGGCCTTTGGTTACAGGATCGATCATCGTCTCGGCGTTACCGTGATCGGCGGTGATGATCCATTGGCCGCCGTGTTGCTTCAGTGCCCGCTGAATGCGGCCGAGCATTGCGTCGCAAGTCTCGCACGCCTCGACGGCGGCTTCGAACTTGCCGGAGTGCCCGACCATGTCGGGATTCGCAAAGTTGACGACGATGACGTCGAAGTCGGCACGTTCGATGCCTTTGACGACAACGTTGCAGACGCCTTCGGCCGACATCTCGGGCATGAGATCGTAGGTCGCGACTTTCGGCGACGCCACCATTTCACGCTCTTCGCCGTCGAACGGTTTCTCAACGCCGCCGTTGAAGAAGAACGTCACGTGCGGATACTTCTCCGTTTCGGCGACCCGCAGTTGCTTGCGCGTATGCCCGGCGAGAATGCCGCCGAGGATATTCGTGTGCGACTCGGGCTTTAACACGGTGTTGACCGCATACGACTTGTCGTAGACGGTCATCGTTGTGTAGTGCAGATCTTTCGGCGCTTGCGAGGCATAGGGCGGCAGATTTTCGCCGAAGCCCTTGAGCACCATCGTCAACTCGCGTCCGCGGTCGGCGCGGAAGTTGAAGAAGAGCACGGCGTCGTTGTCGCGGATGGTCGCGCTGTCGAAGGCGACCGGTTCGATGAACTCGTCGGTCACTCCTTTTTCGTAGCTCGCTTGGATGGCGCTGATCGGATCGGCTGCTTTCACACCGTCACCATGCACCATCGCGCGGAAGGCCTTTTCGACGCGCTCCCAACGCTTGTCGCGGTCCATCGCGTAGTAGCGCCCGGAGACGCTGCCGATGCGACCCACACCGATTTCGGCCATCTTCGCGAGCAGTTCGCGCATGAAGCCGATGCCGGTATCGGGCGGCGTATCGCGGCCGTCGATGAAGGCGTGCACGACCACATCCTCAACGCCGCCGCGCTTGGCCATGTCGAGCAGCGCATAGAGATGCGTGTTGTGCGAGTGCACACCGCCATCACTGACCAAGCCCAGCAGATGCAGCCGTTTTCCACGCGCGTGCTTCACGGTCTCTTGCAAAGTGGGATCGCTGACGAAGCCATCGTTGCGCACCATCCAATCGAGGCGAGTGATGTCCATCTGAATCACGCGGCCGGAGCCGATGTTCAAATGACCCACTTCGCTGTTGCCCATCTGCCCGTCGGGCAAGCCGACGTACTCGCCGGAGGTGTAGATGAGCGTGTTCGGATAGTCGCGCATGAAGCTGTCGAACACGGGCGTGTTCGCCGCGAGGACCGCGTTGCCCTCGACGGCTGTGGAGTGCCCCCAGCCGTCGAGGATCGTGAGGATAACGGGCTGTTTGGCCATTACCGCTTAAAGGCCTTTCGTCCCGCGTAGCGCGCCGATGAACCGAGTTCTTCTTCGATGCGCAGCAGTTGGTTGTACTTGGCGATGCGGTCGGTACGCGAGGCCGAGCCGGTCTTGATCTGGCCGGTCGAGGCGCCGACGGCGAGGTCGGCGATGAAGGAGTCTTCCGTTTCGCCCGAGCGGTGCGAAGAGATCGACGTGTAGCCGGCGTTGTGGGCCATGGCGATCGATTCGAGCGTTTCCGTCAGAGTTCCGATCTGGTTGACCTTGATCAGGATCGAGTTGGCGATGCCGCGCTCGATGCCCATTTGCAGGCGCTTGGTGTTGGTGACGAAGAGATCGTCGCCGACAAGCTGGATCTTGTTGCCGAGCACTTCGGTCATCAGTTTCCAGCCTTCCCAATCGTCTTCGGCCATGCCGTCTTCGATCGAGACGATCGGGTACTTTTCGCACAGGCCGGCCCAGAATTTGACCATGCCTTCGCGGTCGAACTCGCCGCTCTTGGACTTCTTGAGGACGTACTTCTGCTTTTCGCCGTCCCAGAGTTCGCTCATCGCGGGATCGAGCGTGATCGAGATCTGCTCGCCGGGTTTGTAGCCGGCCTTCTCGATCGCTTCGACGACGACATCGAGCGCTTCGACGTTCGAACCGAGGTTCGGCGCGAAACCGCCTTCATCGCCGACGGCGGTGGAGTAGCCCTTCTTCTTGAGCACCGACTTCAGGGTGTGGAACACTTCGGCGCCCCAGCGGAGGCCTTCGGCGAACGTCGCCGCGCCGTGCGGGGCGACCATGAACTCCTGCAGGTCGACCGAGTTGTCGGCGTGCGCGCCGCCGTTGATGATGTTCATCATCGGTACGGGCAGCAGGCAGGCGTTGACGCCGCCGAGGTAGCGGTAGAGCGGGGTCATCTGGCTCTGCGCGGCGGCGCGGGCGGTGGCCATCGACACGGCGAGAATGGCGTTCGCGCCGAGGTTGCCCTTGTTGGGCGTGCCGTCGAGGGTGATCATCTTGCGGTCGACGTCGGCCTGGCGCGTGGCGTCCATGCCGAGGAGTGCGGGCGCGATGTGGCCGTTGACGTTGGCCGCGGCCTTTTGCGTGCCTTTGCCGAGATAGCGGCCTTTGTCGCCGTCGCGGAGTTCGGCGGCTTCGTGCTCGCCGGTGGATGCGCCGCTGGGAACGGCGGCGCGGCCGAAGGAGCCATCGGCCAAATGGACATCGGCTTCGACGGTGGGGTTACCGCGGGAGTCCAGAATTTCTCTACCTACAACCCTGACGATATCGGTCATGCTAACGGGTGTTTCACTTTCTGTATGTTTTGGATTGGGCGTATGCGAACGCGGCGAGGGGCGAAGCGATCGTGCTCTCGAACTGGGAGGAGACTCCTATTTTCTCACAGCGGCGAGGGTTTCGACTCTTCGGTGGCGGCGGTGCCACGGAATTTTGGGCACACTACGCGGGCCGTGCCCGGAACTGCTTCTCCGGCTCGCCAAGTTTTCGACCGATTCTAGCGCCCGAAGGTCATTTTCTTCGGGGTACGCTGCCCTTTCGAGGCGTGTTTTCGACGCTCTGAACCGGCTTGCGGACGGGTTCGGGCGCCGGAGCGGGTTTGGAGGGCTCCGGTTCGGACGGTTCCGGGACCTCATGTGTGACTAAGTCCAGCATTTCGCTCATGATCTGGGAGGCTTCCGAGGAAACGGGGAGGGCCTGGAGTTTACGGATAATATCCATGATGCGATTGATTTCACGGGTGTAATGACGCGCGCGGGCCTCGAGTTGGTGCACGGTTTTCGAAGCTTGTTCGGCCAGGAGGTGGAGTTCTTCGTGGCCGTGCTTGACGGAGCTCTGGTTTTTGATCAACCACATCTGGCGGTCGATGTCGGAGTTGGCCAGATTGCTGAGACGGTGGGCGCGCCACATGGCGTCGGCGAGCAGACCGACCATGGCGGCTTCGGCGAAGTTGCGCGGATTGAACTGGTCGTTTAGGGCGGTTAGCATGGCCGCGTATTGGACCTGGGCCTCGTGGCCGAGGGTGGAAACGTGTGCGACCCACATTCCGTGCTTGACGCTGGCTTGGCGGCAGCGTTCGAGACCTTCGGGCGTTTTCGGGCCCTTGGATTTGGCACCGTTGATGCGGGCCTGTTCGGCTTTGGACAACTTTTCGTTTTCCATGATTTACTCCTGAAAATGCGAAGGGCCTCGGACGCATTTTGGCGTCAGAGGCCCTTCTACAGTTTTAGTATAGCGTGGTTGTCAACTCGCTAATCGGTTATCCCGCAGCGTGACGACTGTAGGTATTTGATTCTAAAAGGCTGGAATTTATTTTTGAGAGCTGTGAATGACTTTCACTATTTTTGTAGTTTTTGACTCGTCAAGTCTATCCAGATCAACACTGTAAGACAGGAGAACATACAAACTGGCGCAGGGGAGCGAAGCGCGAAGGCGACGTGCCCAGTTCGCCCTCCGCCTTCAGCAGCGCTTGCAGCGGCGCGTCATCGATAAACCATAACCAGCGATCGTCTTGATTTGTCATTGGCGATTCCTTAGCGTTAGTAACTGACTTTGACCGTGCGGACGACGGCGCGTTCGCTGCGCTCATTAACAAAACCGACGGCGCCTTCGGCGAGCTGATTGTCCATCCAGTGGTCGACGGGGACACCGTTGACCTGAGTGGAAAACTGGGAGCCGCGAACGTCCAGAATCACGCGCGCCGGCTTGGACATGTCGATCGGCTGCTTTAGTTCGGTGACCCGGTGCGGCTGCTCTTCTCCGTTGACGACGGCGAACTTCACGATTTGAGCCTTCTGCTGCGAGCCTTCTCCGGTCCACTCCAGCTTCATGCGGTAGTAGTTGCGATTGTCCTTTACCCGGAACGCCCAGCCGATGGCGTGCTGTTCGGCGGAGGCGGAAAATTCGAAGATGTAGTCGCGTTTGCCGCGGGCGGGCTTGTAGAGGGTAATCTGCCGGCCGCGCGCCGAACCGGTTGCGTCGCCGGCCCAGTCGGTTAACCAGCTATCGGCGCCCATCGTGATCTGTCCCGCGGGCGGGGCCGATCGCGGAAGGACGACATCCTTGGGCTTGCCGGAACCGCTGTAGATGAATCCGCCAGCAGCGCAGAGCACCAATACAGCAGCGATCGCCCATTTGGCCTTGCCGCCCGAGGCGGACTCTTCTTTGACGCCAAATGTCGGCGCGGCCGATTGCACTTCGACCGGGGCCTTGACAGGCTCAGGTTTAACTTCGGCCTTCCGAACCTCCGACTCTTTTTTCGGCTCGGGCTTAAGAGTCTCTTCTTTTTTGGCGTCTTGCTTTTTCGACTCGGGCTTGGAAACCGGCTCGGATTTGCGCGCTTCTTCTTTCTTCGATTCGGCTTTCGCCTTAGAGGGTTGCGAATCGAATTGCTTGATGCGCGCGGCTTCGCGATCCTTCAGCTCCTGTGCCCGGCGGGCGGCCAGTTGCGCGGCGTTCTCCTTTACCGTTTCCTTGGCTTGCTCTTTCGGCTGTGCCTTCGTTTCGACCTTTGGCGCGGCCTTCGCCTCCGGATCTTCAGGCTTGGGTGCGAAGGCGTAGCGCGGCCGCAGGGGGAGAATTAGCGGCTTCGGTAAGTGGATCCGCAAACGAGGGGCGACAACCGCGGGCTCGGGCACGGATACATCGACGGGGATCTGGTGGTCCAACGCGTGCGTGTACTCCAGCCGTGGACGCAACGCCGGGATGGTCTTGTGAGAGACGGGTGAAGGAACGGTTTCGGGAGCGGGAGCGGGCAGCGTTTCCAGATGGGCGGGCGGTCCGTCGATCAGTGCGTTCATTGCGGGGTTGGAGGAAAGCGGGCCATCCAGTCCAACGATGGGAAACGCATAACCGAGCGAAGCGCGCCATTCCGGTTCGACCGATACGGCGGGCTCATCCGTCCACGCGAAACCGGGTACCGCGGAAAAAGATACAGCCCAAGAAGAGGGCCACGGGCGGCGGAGACAGATCGCGGGATAACTCGGCTTGACCGATTCGGCGAGAGCGGTCAAGTCATCGGAGAACGCGCCGGGCGTCTGTGGCATGCACAAATCCAGCGGGCGAGGGGCAGTAGAGGGATGAGACCGTAAAGGCAACACCGCAAGCATGGGTGCGTTTTCCCAAAAAAAATTTCGCTTCGGGAGGCGCCTCGGGCCCTTGGGGTTTGGCCGGTTCGGCGACGGCGACAGCGCCTTCGTTGCGGCTGACCGTCGACGGGGCGGCGCGTTGCACCGTCGTGACGCGCCTTGGTTGCATCAGCCGGCGCACAGCAAGTTTGTCGGACTCTTCCTGTGAGGCTTTGCGGCACTCTTCGGAGCAGAATTCCGAGGCGCCTTTCCATTTGGAAAAGCGGTCCGATTCATTCCCGCAATGAAGACACTTCATTTGTCTCGGTGGATTCCTTGGAATTAGAGTACTGGGCTTCTCGGTTCAGTACCAGACGGTAAATGCCCTATGCGTACATCGAATGAGTAATTCCCTGACCGCCTTCCTAGGGAGTTCCACCGAGGCGCGTACAGGCTTGCCCTCGTTATCGGAGGGTTAAGGTCAAAGCTTCATTTGGTCCTAAAGTTCTACGACGATTCTGGCGATCATTCTTCTGTCCACACGAATGCACGGTGGACAAGACAACGAGGAGATAAGGGACGCAATTATGGCGAAGTTCGAACAGTTTCAAAAATCCGTCGACGGCCTGCGAGCCGCGATTCCGGAACTCAAGGGTGTGCTGCTGGCCTCCACTGAAGGTTTGCCGATCGCTCATTCACTTTCTAACGGGACCGACCCCGCGCGCATGGCCGCGATGGCGGCCGCGGCGTCCAGTCTGGGGCAGCGCGTGAGCGATACGCTTCAAGCGGGCGCTTTTGAAGAGATTTCGGTCGCGGGCAACGACGGACAGATCTTTCTGTACTCGGCCGGCAACAAAGGGGTTCTGGCGGTGCTCGGGCCAGCCGCCTGCAATGCGGGCCTGGTGCACCTGGAAGCGCGCGGAATCGCCCGAGAAATCGGCGAACAGTTTAATTAACGCTCCCAGAACGCGCGCGAGCGCTATCTCTTCGATCGAGGCGGACCTCCGGTGAGGTCCGCCTTTTCTGCGTTATGATCGTTTCCTATGAGATTCCTACTTGTTCTGACACTCGGCCTTGCCGCGTTTTCCCAATCCGCCGACGAAGCCGCCGTGCGCGCTGCGCACCAGGCGTACATCAACGCCGCCAAGGCGGGGGACGCCGCAGGACTTTCGAAACTGTTCGCCGATAACCTGCAATACAGCCATTCCAACACCAATCTTGAGAACAAAGCCGAGGCCATCGCCGCTCTCGTCAAAGGCAAGAGCAATTTCGAAGTGCACGAACAGAAGATTAAAGTCTTCGGCAGGGCGGCGACGATTCGCGCGAAGGTGACCGCCCACAATGCGACGGGCGACATTCCGTTGACGATCCTTTTGGTATGGGTTAAGAAGGGCGGCGCGTGGCAGTTGACCGAGCGGCAAACGACGCGAATTCCGGCGAAGTGAGGGCTTGCCTGGCAGTCGCTGAGCGCGGGGGACGAACCTTAAATCTTTACCGGCTTGCCCTGCACCGCCGACTCATGGGCGGCGATCGTGGCCTCGTTAATGTGCCAAACATCATTCAACGGCATGTCGTTTGGCTTGCCGTTGAATGCCGATTCCAGAAACTCGATGAAGATCGAACGCTTTGGCGGAAGCTCGCTCATTACATACTGCTTGGAGCCTTCGCGCAGCACCGTTAGCCCGGTCGCGGCGAGATACTCGACCACGCCATTCGATCCGGCGATGCGGAGGCGGTCGTCTCCGTGTGTCGGGGCCGATTCGCTGCGGTAGTAGTCCATGTGGAGCGACGCCGTGCCGCCGTTGTCGAGTTTCAGCACCGTCGACGTTGTGTTTTCCATCTGGCCGATCCCGGGCGGCGCGGCGACCTGCGATTGATACGAAAACGCCTCGGTGTAGTTTCGACCGGTGGTCCAACGCATGAGGTCGAACATATGGATGCCAATCCAGAGAATGGTGCCGCCGTAGGTTCTTCGATCCTTGAACCACTGAAGACGCTCGCCCGCCTTGTAGGACTTCTGCGAGGAGATCATACCGACGGTGCCGACGGCGCCGTCGGTGACTAATTTCTTCAAGGCAAGGTAGGGCGGCTCGTAACGCATTGGGAGGATCAGGCTAATCGGCTTGCCCGATTTGACGATCGCTTTTTTGGCGCGTTCGTAATCGGCGCGACTGGTGGCCAGTGGTTTTTCGGCAATCAGGGGCAGGCCGCGCTCGGCGCAGGCGACAATCGAGGCCGCGCGGTCGCCGTTCGACGTACAGACACCGATGATGTCGAGCTTTTCAGCATCGAGCATGCGGCGGTAGTCGGTGTAGGCGGTGGCCTTGGCCGCGGCCGGGCGTTTTGCAAATTTCTTGTGCTCGGCGGGATCGCTTTCGGCGAAAGCGACGAGTTCGACGTCAGGCAGATCTTTCAGCGGTTCAACGATATCGCCGACGTGTCCGAGAACACCGGCGAGACCGAGCCGCAGCTTGCGCGGCAGTTTAACGACGGGCGCGGCCAGCATCGCGCGGCGAGTGATGAGCACCATGCGACTAGAATATAAGCAAACCCATCCGATGCGGTACTTCTACTTTTTCCTCGGCCTGACTTGTTTCGCACAACCGCGCGCCGCGTTCCAGCGCGACGTTCTTCCCTTCCTCGAAAAGCGCTGCGTTATGTGCCACAACGAAAAGCTCAAGAACGCGGATCTGAATCTCGCGCGGCTGCGCAATCCCGACGAAGCGCTGCGCGAACGCAACGTTTGGGAGGACGTTCTCGAAAAAGTTCGCAACAACGAGATGCCGCCGCCGGCGATGCCACGACCTTCGCAAAAAGAACTGCTCGGCCTCTCGAATTGGATCGACCGGCAAATCGCGCGGATTGACGCGACCGCCAAACCGGAACCGGGCCGCGTAACCGCGCGCCGTTTGAACAAGGTCGAATACAACAATACGATCCGCGATCTGTTCGGCGTCGCATTTCAGCCCGCCGACGATTTTCCGAACGACGACTCCGGCTACGGCTTCGACAACATCGGCGACGTGCTGTCTCTCAGCCCGGTGTTGATGGAAAAGTATCTGAGCGCCGCCGAGCGCGTCGCGAATTTAACGATCGTATCCGGGAAGCCTGGCAAGGCGACTCTCAATCGATATCCCTCCGACAAAGCCGGGCTCGATCCCTCGCCTGGCGCAATGACGGCCAAACACTGGTTCCCAGCCTGGGCCGAGTACGAGATTCAAGTGCGCATGGTCGATCGGCGCCGCGATGGCGCGCCGGTGCGGCTTGCGCTCCTGGTTGACGGCGAGATCGTGAAGAGCGCGCCCTATGAGGCCACGCAAAACGGGCCGAATCGCATCCTTCGCCACACGATGGCGCTGACACCCGGATCGCATGCGGTGCGCGGCCTTTTCGTCGACGATCAAGAGAAGCCGGTCTCGTCGGCCGATCCGCTCTACGCCAAAAAGGGCGCCGGGGACGTCTCGGCGCGCGATATTTTCGTCGACTACATCGAAGTGCGCGGACCGTTTGAGAAGAAAGATCTGCCGGCGACCGACGCGCACCGCCGCGTCATGGTTTGCACGGATTCGACGGCGGCGTGCGTGGAACGCATTGTGGGCAATCTGTTACCGCGTGTTTGGCGCCGGGATGTAACGTCCGCCGAAGTTGCTAAGGTAGCGGGTTTCGGCGCGCGCGCGCTCGCGCAGGGCGAGACAATCGAACGCGCCACGCAGTACGCCATCCAGACGATGCTCATTTCGCCGCACTTCCTGTTCCGCATCGAGAAACCGGGACGCGCCGGCGAAGTACACGCCATTTCCGAGTTCGAGCTCGCGAGCCGTTTGAGTTATTTTCTTTGGAGTTCGACGCCAGATGAGGCGCTGCTCGCGGTGGCGCGCAGCGGGAAGCTTCGTTCTTCGATCGGCGCGCAGATTAAGCGGATGCTGGGCGACCCACGCGCGGCTTCGCTTGCCGAAAACTTCGCGGGCCAGTGGCTGCAACTGCGCAATCTGGAATCGCACAAGCCCGATCCGGAGAAATTTCCGCAATTCGACGAATCGCTGCGCGATGCGATGGCGCGTGAGACGCGGATGTTCTTCGAAACGATTCTGCGCGAGGACCGCTCCGTTCTGGAATTTCTGGACTCCGACTACACCTTCTTGAACGAGCGCCTGGCGCAGCACTACGGTATCGACGGCATCAAGGGCGAAGAGTTCCGGCGCGTCGCGCTAACCGACAAGGCGCGCGGCGGCGTTCTCTCGCACGCTTCGGTGCTGACCATCTCTTCCTACCCGACACGTACCTCGCCGGTGATTCGCGGGAAGTGGATCATGGAGAATCTTCTCGGCACGCCACCGCCGCCGCCACCCGCCAACGTTCCCGAATTGAACGAGGCCGCGGTCGGCAACACCGGCACGCTGCGGCAACAGCTTGAGCAGCACCGCGCCAGCGCGACGTGCTCGGTCTGCCACAACAAGATGGATTCGCTGGGCTTTGGCCTGGAGAACTTCGATCCCGTCGGTAGATGGCGCACGATGGACGGCAAGTTTCCGGTCGATTCCGCGGGAGCGCTGCCGGGCAACAAAACGTTCAAGACTCCCGGCGAAATGCGCGCGCTACTAAAGGCCGATCCCAAGGGCTTCACCCGGTGTTTGACCGAGAAGTTGCTGACCTACGCTCTCGGCCGGGGCCTTGAGAAGTTCGACCGCCCAACGGTGTCCAAAATTTGTAATAAACTGGCAGCAGGCGATTATCGGATGTCTTCCCTCATCCAGGCAATCGCCGAAAGCCTCCCCTTCCAGTACACAAAATGATCACCCAACGCCACCTTTCCCGACGCACGCTGCTTCGCGGTCTCGGCACCGCGATCGCGCTACCGATGTTCGATGCGATGACGCCCGCGATGGCCGCGCCCGCGCGCAGCGGCCCGGCGCCGCTGCGGATGGCGTTCACGTATGTGCCGAACGGCATCATCATGGAGAACTGGACGCCGGCGGCCGACGGTAAGGCGTTTGAGTTCTCGCGCATCATAAAGCCGCTCGAGCCGTTCCGCGAGAAGATGCTGGTGCTCTCCGGTCTCACGCACAATAACGGCCGTGCGTTGGGCGACGGCCCCGGCGATCACGCCCGCGCGGCGGCGAGTTTTCTCACCGGTGCGCACCCGCGCAAGACGGCGGGCGCCGATATCAAAAACGGCGTGTCGGCCGATCAGATCGCCGCGATCACACTCGGCAACCGCACGCGCTTTGCTTCGATCGAGCTCGGCATCGAGCACGGCCGCATCGTCGGCAACTGCGACTCCGGCTACTCGTGCGCGTATTCGAATTCCATTTCGTGGCGCTCGGAAGCGACGCCGATGCCGCCCGAAGTCAATCCGAAACTTGTATTCGAACGGCTTTTCGGCAACGGCGATGTGGCCGAAACCGCAGCGTCGCGGGCGATGCGCAAGTCGATTCTCGACTACGTGCGCGAGGACGCCGCCACGTTGCAGTCGTCTCTTGGTGTTTCCGATAAGCGAAAACTCGACGAGTACCTCACCAGCGTTCGTGAAATTGAAAAACGGATCGAAGCCTCGGCGAACACCGTCGGCTCGACGGATGCGCCTTCGCTTGAAAAGCCGGAAGGCATCCCGGTCGATTTCGAAGAACACGTGCAGTTGATGTTCGACTTGCAGACCGTCGCGTACCAGACCGATTCGACGCGCATCTCGACGTTTATGATTGGCCGCGAGGGATCGAACAACACCTACCGCCAGATCGGCGTGCCCGACGCGCATCACGGCATCTCGCACCACCAGGGCGACGCCGAAAAGATTGAAAAGCTCACTAAGATCAACGAGCACCATCTGGTCCAATTCGCCAAGTGGATTGAGAAACTATCGAAGATCCAGGATGGCGACGGCACGCTGCTCGATCACTCGATGATCGTGTATGGCTCGGGCCTTTCCGACGGCAATCGCCATCATCATCACGACTTGCCGATCGTCATTGCGGGCGGCGCGAACAAGTCACTCTCGATGGGTCGGCACGTGCGTTATGCCAAAGACACGCCGCTCACCAATCTTTACGTTTCGCTACTTGACCGTTTTGGGGTCAAGCCGGAGACGCTGGGCGATTCGAACGGGCGGTTGACGGACCTCTAAAACGCCGTGGTGGCGTGGCCAGTTTGGTTTCGCGCAGCTAGGGCAACTCCCAAGTGACGTATCATATCAGTCGTGAGATGGATTCTGTTCGCGGCCGCGGCGCTTTATGCCGCCGGACCGCAAGTCATTCAGAAGCGTTGTTTGTCGTGTCACAACGACACCGCGAAAATGGGGAACTTGAGCCTGACGACACGCGCCGCCGCGGAACGCGTGCTTGCCGGCCGGCTGATCGCGCGCGTTGACGCGAACCAGATGCCGCCGGGCGGCGGGCTGAGCGACGAGGAGAAAGCACAGGTGCGCGAGTGGCTCGACGCCGGCGCCAAGTGGGACGGCATCGTGGCGCGGCCACGTGCGGGGAGCGATTGGTGGTCGCTGCAGCCGGTGCGGAAACAGGAAGGCTCGATCGATACATTCATCGAAGCGGCGCTGCGCGCGAAGGGTCTGGCGCTCTCCGGGCCCGCCGACAAACGCACGCTGATTCGGCGCGCGACGTATGACATCACGGGCCTTCCCCCAACGCCCGCGGAGATCGAAGCGTTCCTTAACGACAGCTCTTCCGGCGCGTATGAAAGATTGGTCGACCGACTACTCGCCTCGCCCGCGTACGGCGAGCGCTGGGGCCGCCATTGGCTCGACGTCATTCGCTACGGAGAGTCGAACGGCTATGAGCAGAACCACATTCGTCCGAACGCTTGGGCGTTTCGGGACTATGTGATTAACGCCTTCAATAGTGACACGCCGTTTCCCCGCTTCATCCTCGAACAACTCGCCGGCGATGTGATCGCGAAGGACAATCCCGCCATTGAAGCCGCCACCGGATTCCTCGTCGCCGGACCGCACGACACGGTCGGCAACCAGAATGAAGCCGCGCGGCGACAGCAACGCGCCGATGATCACGACGACATCGTCAACGCCACGGCATCGGCATTTCTCGGCCTGACCGTCAACTGCGCGCGCTGTCATGATCACAAGTTCGATCCCATTCAACAGGCCGATTACTACCGCATCGCCTCGATCTTCAACGGCGTGTATCACGGTGAGCGCGAAGTCGCCACGCGAGAGCAACGCGAGGCTTACCGGACAAAAGCGGAGCCGCTGGAAGCGTCGATTGCGGCGGCGAAAGCGACGATAGAAAGGCTTCGCGCGGAGGCGGAACCCACGCGAGCCGAAGCAGAAGAACGCGTCCGAGCGCGGCATCGCGAACCTATCACGCCGTTTCTCACCGAAGAAACGTTCGCTCCGGTGGAAGCGCGGCACGTTCGCATCGTCGCGCCAAACGGCGTACCGGGCGGGCTCGACGAAATCGAGGTTTTCACAACAGCGGGGACGAACGCGGCGCGCGACGCCGTCATTGAAACGTCCACGACGCGCATTGCCGACGGCAACCCCGATGCCTATCATCACCGACACTTAAGCGATGGCGCCTTCGACAAGCGGTGGTTTCCCGTTCCAGGAGCACCCGCGACGGTGACGCTGCAATTTCCGAATGCGGTGACAGTTAGCAAGACCGTCTGGTCCACCGATCGGGCGAAAGCCTTTCAAGGCCGCTTTCAACAACAAGGTCTGGCGACTTATCGAGTCGAAGTGTCGCTCGACGGAACGACGTGGAAAGAGGTCGCAAGCGGCGCCGACCGACTGCCGCCGCGCAAGGAACTGCAGGAGCGGCTGTTCACGCTCGAAGCACTGACTGCCGGGAATGCGGCCGCCTACGAAGCGGCAGAGAAAGAGCTTTCCACACTCGAAGCCGAATTGCGCCGCGTGCCCAAACTTCCCACCGCTTACGCCGGCCGCATGAAGCAGCCCGATGAACCGGTCTACCTGCTAACGGGCGGTAACGTCATGCAGCGCGGCGAAGAGATTGCCCCCGCGAGCATCAGCGCACTGAAAGGGTTTTCGCTCGCACTCGACGCTCCCGAACAGGAACGCCGCGTCGCCTTTGCGAAATGGCTCGGGGACGCCAGCAATCCGCTTACACCGCGCGTCATTGCCAATCGCGTTTGGCACTATCACTTCGGTCAAGGTATCGTGGGGACGCCGTCGGACTTTGGGTACAACGGCGAGCGCCCCTCACACCCGGAACTGCTCGATTACCTCGCCTCAAGCCTCATTGCGAACGGCTGGCGGCTGAAGCCGCTGCACAAAGAGATCCTGCTTTCGAAATCCTACCGGCAGCGGAGCGACTTCAACGCGGCCGCCGCGAAGGTCGACGCAGCAGCGCGATTGCTCTGGCGTTTTCCGCCGCAACGCCTGCAAGCTGAGTCGTTGCGCGATGCGATGTTGCACGTCGCCGGAGTGCTCGACGCAAAACCGGGCGGGCCGAGTTTTCAGCTTTACAAGTACACGGTCGATAATGTTGCGACGTATTTTCCGGTCGAGAAGTTCGGACCGGAGACTTATCGCCGAACCGTTTATGCGCAGTCGGCGCGATCGATCCGCACCGAGTTGCTGAGCGTCTTCGACTGTCCCGACTCTTCCCTTCCCGAGCCGCGCCGTGTCGTGACGACATCACCGCTTCAGGCGCTGAGCCTTCTCAATCACAGCTTCACGCTCGACATGGCCGAGGCGTTCGCGCGCCGAATCGCGGATCAACCGGTTCGTCTTGCCTTCGAGTACGCCTTCGGCCGCTTGCCGACTAACGACGAGGCCGAGGCAGCGCAAAGATTTGTTCGTGAGAACGGACTTCCGGCCTTCGCACGCGCGCTCTTTAACGCCAACGAGTTTGTCTATGTCCACTAATCGCCGCCACTTCATCTCCGGGCTCGGCGCTATCGCGCTGCACGAACTCTTGAATGGAGCGGCGCGTCAACCGCACTTTGCGCCAAGAGCCAAGCGCGTGATTCAAATCTTCTGCCCCGGCGGCGTCTCGCATCTCGATACGTTCGACTACAAACCCGAACTCGAAAAACGCAGCGGGCAGCCGATGCCGGGCGGCGACAAAGACGTCACGTTTCAGGGCGAGAACGGCAACCTGATGAAAAGCCCGTGGGCCTTTAAGCAACGAGGCCAGTCCGGTAAACCCATCACCGAGATGTTGCCGCATCTCGGCGCGCTCGTCGACGGCATGGCTTTCGTGCATTCGATGCAATCGCGGTCGAACACACATGGGCCGGCGTGCGTCGCGATGAACACGGGTTACGTCTTCGAGGGTTTTCCGTCGGCGGGCGCGTGGACCAGCTACGCGTTGGGCTCGATGAACGACGATCTTCCGGCATACGTGGCGATCCCCGATGTACGCGGTATTCCTCCGTCCGGCCCCGCGAACTGGACGGCGGGATTCCTGCCCGCCGAACATCAAGGCATCGCCTTCAACGCCGGCGAGCCGATCCGCAATCTGGAACCGCCAGCCGCGATCGACGCGAAAACCGACAAAGCTACGCGCGAATTCGCGGATCTCCTTAACGCCGGTCACGCCGCCCGCCACGAAGGCGACAGCGACTTGAAGGCGCGGATCGCATCGTATGCGCTCGCCGCGCGTATGCAGCTTTCGGCGCCCGAGGTTGGGAATCTTGCGGCCGAATCGAAAGCGACTCACGAACTCTATGGCACCGGCGACAGCAATCCGCTGCTGGCCGCGTATGCCAAGAACTGCTTGCTTGCGCGCAGGCTCGTCGAACGCGGCGTGCGTTACGTGCAGTTGTATTGCGCCTCGCGCGCATCGGGCGTCGACGGATTGCTCAATTGGGACGCACACAAGACACTCAAAGCCGATTACGACCGCCATTTACCGATACTTGATAAACCAACCGCCGGTCTTATTCGCGATCTGCAATCGCGCGGGCTGCTCAACGACACGCTCGTCTTGTGGACGACTGAGTTCGGCCGCATGCCGACGCACCAGGAGGGAACACTCGGTCGAGATCACAACCCAGAGGCGTACACGGTGTGGATGCTCGGCGCGGGTGTGAAAGGCGGAACGTCCCACGGCGCGACCGACGATTTCGGCCGCCGCGCCGTGCAGGATGTCGCTACGGTTTACGACTTCTGGGCGACTGTGCAGCATCTTCTCGGTCTCGATCACGAAAAGCTGTCGTGGTATCACAACGGCCTGAACCGCCGATTGACCGATGTTCATGGGCGCGTGCTGAAGACCCTGTTAGCTTGATAGAGTACAAGCCATGATTAAATCGTCCGCACTGTTACTTGCCGCCGCGCTCGGTCTCTACGCCGAAGACTTCTGGAAAACGAAACCGTACACGGAGTGGAACGAAAAAGAGGTCAAGCGACTGCTTAGCAGTTCGCCCTGGGCGAAGGAAGTTTCCGGAGCGATGAGCGGAGGCGGACCCGGCGGTGGAATGCCTGGCGGTGGTGGTCGTGGTGGCGGTGGCGGCGGACGCCGTGGTGGCGGAGGTGGTATGGGCGGTGGTGGCGGGATGGGCGGCGGCGGTGGTGAAGGCGGCGGCGAGGGAGGTGGCGGCGGTATGGGCGGTGGAGGTGGCGCTCCACAGGCGTTAGTAAAGATCCGATTCCAGACCGCGCTACCGATCAAGCAGGCGTTGCTCAAACAAAAGTTTGGGTCCGAAGTCGGGACGGCCGCGCAGGCGCAGGAAATTCTCAAGGCGCAGGATCAGATCTACCTTGTGGTCTTGGAGGGTCTGCCTCAGCGGATGGCGCAGATGGGCGGCGAGAAACTTCCGGCGATGTTGAAGCGCGGCACGATGATCAAGCGCAGCGGCGACAAAGCGCCGCTGGCGGCCGCGCAGGTCGAGGTCGGCACGATCGGAAAGACGATCGTTGTGTACTTCGCATTCCCGCGCGCCGACGCCATTGCGCTTGAAGAGAAAGAGATCGAGTTCATCAGCAAGATGGGCCCGATGGAATTCAAGAAGAAATTCAAGCTCGCCGAGATGGTCTTCGACGGAAAACTCACGCTCTAACGGAATGAACAAAATCCTTCTTCTCACGACGGCCGCGCTGGGCGCGGCCGCACAGCAGTCCTACGAACTCGGGCCGGACTCGCAACTTCAACTCGCGACGCCGAAAGGCGCGTTGACGAAACACACGCTTGCTCCCGGTAAGTATTTCCCCGGCACACCGCACAACTATTCGCTCTACGTTCCGAAGCAGTATGACGCCACCAAGTCGACGCCGTTCATGATTTTCCTCGATGGCAGCGGCGCGCTCGGCGGCGGGGTACGCGCGCCGATCGTGTTCGACAATCTCATCGCCAAAGGCGAACTGCCGCCGATGATCGGCATCTTCATCGACCCCGGCGTTTTCCCCGCGCGCGGCGATGCGCAGAGCCGCTTTGAGCGCGTCTTTGAATACGACTCGCTCAGCGACCGCTTCGCCAACTTTCTTGTCGACGAACTCATCGCCGAAGTGGCGAAGTCCTACAATCTGTCGAAAGACCCCAACGATCGTGGTCTCTGTGGCGTCTCCACCGGCGCCGTCGGCGCATTCGCCGCGGCATGGAACCGTCCCGATCAATTCCGCCGCGTGCTCAGCTTCATCGGCACATTCGTTTCGATGAAAGGCGCCGACGGGTTGCCCGCGCTGATTCGCAAGACCGAACCCAAGCCCATCCGCATCTTTCTACAAGCCGGCAAGAACGATCACATCGCGCCCAACCAACCGTGGGGCACTTTTTACGGCGGCAGTTGGCCTATCAACAATCAGGTAATGCTCGAAGCGTTTCTGTTCGCGGGCTATGACGCGAAGCTCGTGCTTGGTGACGAAGGCCACAACATGAAACACGGCGGCGCAATTCTACCCGAGACTTTGCGCTGGCTCTGGCGTGGTTTTCCCGCACCCATCACCGCGAAGGAACCGGAAGCGTTGACGCAACCGGGTTGGGATTCGCGCGGAAAGGTTTCGTCAATTGTCTCGGCTTCAGCTCCGTGGGAGAGAGTTCTCGACAACGCGCGTAGCGTGACCCAGGCGAACGACGGCGGCATCCACGCAGCAACAGGCACGGGCGTCGCCAAGATCGGCGGCTCGGAAGCGAAAATCGCCGGTGCTACTCTTGTCCGCGCCGGCATCGCCGGCGGCAAGAATATCACCACGCTCGACGGGAAGGTTTTGGCGGAGAACGCCAATGCGAAAGGCATCGCCGTAACCGAAAAAGGAGGCGTCTATTTTACAAGCGGCAATTCGATCGCGCGCATCGACGCCGCCGGCAAACGTAGCATCGCCTAGCAAGGCGCCGACATCGCCGAGCCCACCGGGCTCGCCCTCTCGCCCGATCAAGCGATGCTTGTCGTCACAGACGCGCAGAGCCGGTTCAGTTGGTCCTTTCAGATCGGCGAAAACGGCGCGCTCATCAATGGCGAACCGTTCTATCGTCTGGAAATGCCCGAATCCGGCTGGCGCAGCGAAGCCGTCGCCACAACAATCGACTCCATTGGCCAGGTCTACTTCGCCACGGCGCAAGGCATCCAAATGTGCGAAGCCAATGGGCGCGTCGCGGCGATTCTGAATTCGCCCACGCGCGATCGCGTCACCGACATCGCCTTCGCTACGCAGGGCAATCAGGACTGGCTCTACGCCGTCGCCGGAGGCAAGCTGTATCGTCGCGCGGTGAAGGTGAAGGGAGTGCCCGCGTGGGCACCCGCCAAATTGCCTCGTCCGCCGCTGTAAAATCGGCGTGATGCTTCTTCCGTTACTTGTTGCGCAGATCGTCGTCACGCCGGGGCCGATCAACACTGTCTCGATCGACGGCGCCGCGCTCATCACCAGCGTGCGCCGCGATCTGTTGCCATCTGGTCCCGTCATCGTGGCGGAAGCCGACGCCAAGCGTATCACCGATGCGGCGAAGTTCTGGTCACTGTTCCGGCAAACTCGTTTTCACGACTACGCGCAAATTTCGACGCGCGTGCCGATCGCGCCGCAACCGATCAAGCGCACCGTCAAAGGCGGCGACGTTTTTTCAGGCGTCGAAGTCATCGACACGCCCGGCCCGACCGCCACCAGCGTTTCGTATCTCTTCACACACCAAGGCAAACGCCACGCATTCACCGGAGACCTGATTTACAAAGACGGCAAGCTGCTCGACGTGTACAGCTTGCAAGATGCGATCCCTGAAACCAAGACTCGCGGTTATCACGGATTCGCGGCGCGCGCGGGTCAGCTAATCGAAAGCCTGCGCAAGATCAAAGCGGCGAAACCGGACGTGCTGATACCGTCGCGCGGGCCGTTCGTCACCGATCCCGCCAAGGACATCGTGGAGTTGTCCCCAAATCTGAGACACGAGTCTAGACACACAAAAATTCCCAAAGGAGAATTTGAGTCATGTCCGTGTCACGAAGAAAGTTCAACCGCGAGTTCAAGCTCGCGGCGGTCAAGCGTCTG
>Ga0194128_10000783_pt1 | contig 56433 bp, 53 predicted proteins | sample TA2KigCa65mmetaG_FD_148650 | JGI IMG/M metagenome (GOLD analysis project Ga0194128, IMG submission 148650) | Freshwater microbial communities from Lake Tanganyika, Tanzania - TA2015037 Kigoma Deep Cast 65m | ecosystem: Environmental > Aquatic > Freshwater > Lake | place: Tanzania: Lake...
GCGTCCGTTGGTGCCGCCGTCGCCGTCGAGGGTCTCGAAGTACCAATCGGCTGCTCCGGCGGGCGCGCCTGTCAGCGCGAGGAGCATGACCAGGGTTCCCACGACGACCGAGGTTCTCCGCATCCCGGATCCCTTCGCGCCCGCCCGGGCTCAGGAGAATGGCGCCGCCCGGTGCGGGCACCCTAGGAAACCGGCAGCCCCAAAGCAACCGCCGTGATCAGACGCGGCGCTCACTTCGAGCGTCCCGATCGGTGCTGCTGGAGCCCCAGCAGAACGCGACAGAGGGGCCCGAGGGTGAACCCGGGCCCCTCTGCGCTCGGCCGGAGCAGAACCGGTGAGTCGGCCCGGCGACACCGCCAGTGTCGATGCGCGTGAGCTGTGGTCTCGGGCCAACGCGCAGCACACCCACCGGCAAGCCGCGGCGTTCTAAGGTGCTCCGGAGGTCGGCTGGGGGCTGTTCCGCCGATCGGAGGAGGAGCTGGGGGTGCTCGGCGCCCTCGACGGTGTCGACGCCTTGGAGCTCGGCTGCGCCACCGCGTACTTCTCGGCCTGCTGTGCCGCGCCGGGTTCGTCGTCGAGGCGCTCCACGAACTGTACGCGCCGGTCGACGCGGCCGCGCCCGACTACTGCGGTATCGATCACCGCCGACTGGGCGCGGCGATGGCCGGCCGAGGACTTGTGGGTCGCGCACCTCGACGTACTCTCCGAGGCCAAGCTGTACCCTTGACAAAACGTCACCGGGTGACGTCTCGCCGACTCGCGGCCAGTCGGTACCGCTGCTCCATGATTGGGGACCGGGTCGAGAACGGAGGGGGCCGATCATGGCTGCTGGGCCAACGGATTCGGCCAGGAGCATCGCGCCGGAACGCCAGGGGTTGGTGCTGCTCGCGCTGCTCCTGGTGGCGTCGGTCGCGAACCTGAACCTCTCGGTCTCCTTCGTGGCTCTGCCCGACATCGGCAAGGCCTTCGACGCGTCGCAGACCGGGCTCGATCTCATTGCCGTGGGCTACTCGCTCGGCCTTGCCACTTCCGTCCTCTACCTTGGTGCGGTCGGTGACCGGTACGGGCGCAAGCTCCTGTTGGAGCTCGGCGTGCTGCTCTCCATCCCTGCCTGCCTCGTCGCCGCCTGGGCTCCGTCCGAAGGGGTGCTCTTCGTGGCGCGGGTCGTGGGTGGGCTCTCGGCGGGTATGGCCTTCCCGACGACGCTGGCACTGATCACCGCGCTCTGGTCGGGCCCGGCGCGCACCCGGTCGATCGCGCTCTGGTCCGCGCTGGGCGGTGCCATCATGGCTTTGGGGCCGCTCGTGTCGGGCGCGCTGCTCCAGCACTTCTGGTGGGGCTCCGTCTTCCTCGTCACGCTGCCCCTCGCGGTGGTCGCGCTGCTCCTCGCGGTCGTGCTGGTGCCGGCACACGTCAACGAGAGCAACGATCCCGTCGACAACCTCGGCGGGATCCTTTCAATGGTGATGATCGGCGCGCTCATCATCTCGATCAACTTCGTAGCGGTTCCGAACCGCGCGACCCTGGCGCTCGGGCTTGCGTTCGTCGCGCTCGGGGCGGGTGCCGGGTTCGTGCTCCGCCAGCGACGCGCGTCGAACCCGCTTTACGACCTCCACGTGGCAGCGCGGCGAGTGTTCTGGGTCGCGGCCTGCGCCGGCGTCATCGTGTTCGGCTCGCTGATGGCTGCCGTCTTCATCGGCCAGCAGTTCCTCCAGAACGTGCTTGGCTACTCGCCGCTCGACTCCGGCGCGGCGATCCTGCCGGGCGTCGTGTTGATGGTGCTCGTGGCGCCGCGCTCGGCGAAGCTCGTGGAGGAACGTGGCGCGCGCTTCACGTTGCTCCTCGGTTACTGCTTTATCCTCGGCGGTTTCCTGACCATGCTCGTGTCCTGGACGGAACGCAGCTCGTACTGGCCAGTCGGGCTCGCGTACGCTTTCCTCGGCGCCGGTGTGGGTTTAGCCGGCACGCCGGCATCCCGTTCGCTCACCAACGCCGTCCCGGTCGACCGCGCCGGCATGGCGTCGGCGACCGCCGACCTCCAGCGCGACCTCGGTGGGGCCATCATGCAGTCGATCCTCGGGGCGCTGCTCACCGCCGGCTACGCGTCGGCGATGGCCGCCGCGATCGCCGGCGTGCCCAATGGCGATCAGGTCGCGAACAGCACGCAGGCCCAGCTCCAGGCGTCGTTCGCGAGCGCCTCCAACATCGCGTCGCAGTACCCGCAGTACGCAGTAGAGATCACAGCGGCCGCCGAGTCGGCGTTCGTCGACGGTGCCAACTGGGCCTACGCCGTCGGCATCGTGGCCGTCGTGCTCGGAGGGCTGCTCGTGTTCTTCATGTTTCCGCGGCTGGACGCGGAGCGCCGCCTTGTCGCCGAGTACCAGACCGAGGACGGAGCCGGAGCGGACGGTCGGTCCGGCGCCCGAGACGCTACGTCTAGGTGAAGATGATCTGGCTGCCCGTGGCGCGCTCGTAGACCTCGACAACCGTGATGATGTCGTCGACATCGTCGATGAAGTCGTCACGGCTCATCTCGAACATGTCTACCGACGCCGGCGATCTTCACGTGCTCGTTGCGGACCTTGTTGATCGCGTCGAGGCCGAGGAACGTGAAGAAGAGGTCGGCCTCGATCCCTTCCATCCGCGCACCGCCGCCCATGATCAGCCCGGGGTAGATGCCGTCGAAGGATCCCTTCGACACGATGGTGGAGACCTTCTCGGTCGGTTCTGCTCCCAATGCCTCATCCTGGTCTAGATGCAGGCGGGGGCGTGGGGATGCCCGCGATCCTGGCGGCGAGCTTGGCGGGTCCCTTCTTGAAGAGCTGGTTGAGCTCCTTCACCGGGACACCGGATGTCTTGCCGAGTGCACGGATCGACGGCGCGGTGTCGTCCTTCAGGTACGAGTCGCGCATGAACTCGACGACCTGCCAGTAACGGTCGGTCAACGGGTCGATGCCGGCGTCCTTGGGGTCCTCGTTACCGATGTCTCGGCTCCATTGCTCGGGCTTCTCGAGAAACCCCTGGTCGTTCATGTCGACGTCGTGGCCGGCGATCGTCGTGGTCGTCACGTCGTTCTCCTCGCTCACTCGGGCCGGTACCTGCCGGACATGGACATCTCGGCGCTGATGCCGGGGATCTCTCGGCCCTCCAGCAGCGCGTTCCAGTAGAACCACTGGAACATCGGCTTGCCCAGGTGGTTGAGCCGCGACTCCTCGAGCAGCGGCATCGGTCCCATCGCGTTGGGCAACCGGCCGGGGAGCGGCTCGGTCTCGTAGTCGAAGTCGATGAGCAGCGCCTTCTTGAACCCGGTCTCGACGAAGTAGTTCGCGTGCCCGTCGTAGGATTCGTCGAACGCCTCGCCGGCCAGGAACCGCTCCACGTTCTCGGCGCAGAGCTCTCCCTCGAAGTGGGTCACCGACCCGGCCTTCGAGGTCGGGATGTTGGCGGCGTCGCCGAGCACGAAGATGGTGGGCTTCACCTCGGACTGCAGGGTCGCCATGTTGGTGGGCACGGAGTTGAGCTCGTCGCCGAGGCCCGGTGAGCGGGTGACGCACTCGGCGCCGCCGTGCACCGGAACCGTGACGAGCAGGTCGAAGGTGACTTCGCGCTCGTCGTAGCTGATCAGCCGTCCCCCGGGACCGTCGACCTCGCCAGTGTTGAACTCTTTGACGAGCGCGACACCCTTCTCCTCGAGCAGGTCTCCCAGGGTCTTCGAGGCGATCGGCGTTCGTGAACGCGCCGTAGACGGGCGTGACGTATGTGAGCTCGACGTCCTCGCAGATGCCGCGCTCGGTGAAGTACCAGTCGGTGAGGAAGGCGAACTGAGCGGCGCGAGCGCGCACGCGAGGGCCGAGGCTCCCTCGAGGTTGTAGAAGGTGAACATCTTCTCCATCCACCCGGGACCGGTGAGCCCCTCGGGCTCCTCGGGCAGCCGGACGGCGCCGGTGGCCGCGACGAGCACGTCCTAGGCCAGGACCGTCCCGTCAGCGAGGGTCACCTCGTTCGCCTCGATGTCGACCGCGTCGATCTCGCACTGCAGGTAGTGGATGCCGTCGGCGAGCTGCGGCGCGCGCGGGCGCACGATCTCGTTGGGCTTGGCCAGGCCGAACGGCACGAAGAAAAGCCCCGTTTGGTACACGTGGCGTCCGTCGCGATCGACGACGGTGATCTGCGCCGACGAGAGGCTGCGCCGGAGCCGGTTGGCTATGATCGTGCCGCCCGTGCCCGCACCCAGGATGACGATCTGCTTCTCCATACCCCTCTGGGTATCCATGGGACGGTGAATCGGTAGTGATCACCGGCCCGTCGATCCGAAACCTTCGCCCTTCTGTCGGCACCGATGCCTGCCGCCGGGGTCAGGACCCGGCCGAGCCGAGGCGGGCGACGGCGACGAGCGTGCCAGCGTCGAGGCGCTGCTCCAGCGTGCCGTCGAGCGCTGCGAGGCTGATGGCCAGCGCCGCCTGGGACGGTGGTGCGTCGGCCCAGCCGATCGCCTCCACAATGACGACCGCGTGGGCCTGGTCGCGGGCGATCGTGACGCGCAGCTCGTCGGCCCGCTTGGCGAGGGCCGCGGCGAGCTCCTGCACGACCCGCAGCGCTGCGAGCGCGTCGCGTGCCTCGAGCGGCTCGCCCAAGGAGACCTCGACCACCTCGCCGTGGGTACCGACCTCCTCGCGAAGGAGCTCGAGCTCGAGCGCGATCGCGGCGCGCAGCTCGGCCGCGACGTCGAGTCCCGGTCCGTTCGGCGTCGCGAGCATCGGCGTGCCGGCGAGGCGGGCTTGGCGATGCCGCTCCAGCGCCCACAGCCCGAGCGTGCGTGGGTCGGTGCTGGCCCTCCGCAGCCGCGCCGTCAGCTCGGCGTTGGTGTGATGCGCCTCGGCGAGCTCGGCCCGCAGCGTCCCGGTGCGAGACTCGAGATGCGCGACCGAGCGTTCGGCCTCGGCTCGGTGCTCGCGCTCGGTGGCCAGGTCGTCGCGCGTCGTGCGCAGCGTTCGGGCCAGCGCGACGAGTGCCGCGACCAAGAGCGCTCCGAGTGCTGCCGCGACGATCCAGGCGGTGGTCGACACGCAGCAGGGTCTAGCCGATGCGCTGCGAAGGGGAGAAAACGTGCGGCTGTGGATGCATCGCCCGTCGTGGGCGAGGAGGTCCTGGCGAGCGAGTCAGCGCAGGTCGCTCACCACGGCGAGGAGTCGGGCCACGTCTTCGGCGTCCGAGTAGCAGGAGAGCCCGGCGCGCACGGTGCCGCCGCTCGCCGCGAGTCCGAGGGCCTCGACGGCCTCGACGGCGTAGTGGCTCCCGCTCCAGCCGGCCACGCGGGCCGCTGCGAGCGCGTCGACGACCTCGTCGGGATGCCGGCCCCGGACCGTGAACGAGACCGTCGGTGCCCGTGCCTCCGACGTCGCCGGTCCCAGGACGCGCACATGATCGAGGCCGAGGAGTCCTTCGAGCAGGCCGGCGAAGATCTCGCGCTCGTGCGCGGCGATCCGATCCACGCCGGTTTCGAGCAGGAAGTCGGCGGCTGCGCCGACGCCGGCGATGGCCTCGTACGCCGGCGTTCCCGTCTCCCAGCACGACGGCGAGCTGTCCGGCGCCGGGCGCACCTTGTACGGAGACAGTTCGTCGCGTAGGCGCTCCGAGAGCCACAAGACCCCGGCGTGGGGCCCGTACCACTTGTAAGCGGAGGTCACGATCGCGTCGCAGTCGAGACGGGCCACGTCGATGGGTCGGTGGGGCACGAGGTGCACCGCGTCGACGAGGACGTTGGCATCCTGGGTATGGGCCGCGGCGATGACGGGGGCGAGATCGGGGATCGTGCCGAGCACGTTCGAGGCGCCCGTGATCGCGACCCAGCGGGTGCGGGGACCGATGCAGTCGATCACGGCGGCCGGATCGAGCCGGCCCGTCGCCGGGTCGAAGGGAGCGAGACGCATCGCCGCGCCGGCCTCTTGGGTCGCGATGCGCCACGGGGTGATGTTCGCGTCATGGTCGAGGCGGGTCCCCACGATCTCGTCGCCGGCGCCAAGGGTCCGCCCGATCGCCCGGGTGAGCGCGAACACGAGCGTGGTCATGTTCGCCCCGAACACGACGCCGCCTGGGTCGGCACCGAGAAGGCGACCGACCGACGCCCGGGCCGAGGCCGCGAGCGTACCGGTTGCCTGCGATGCCGTGAACCGCCCGCCGCCGTTGGCCACGTCGCCGGTACGCAGGTAGCCGGCGATCGCGTCGATCGCGGCGTCGACCATCTGCGTGCCGGCGGGTCCGTCGAAGCGCGCCCAGCCGTCGGCCAGACCGGGGAAGCGGTGTCTCATCACGCGATCATGGCTCGCGGCCACGAGACCGGTCGCGAGACCTTCGGCGATTCTGGACTTTCGGCTCTCGATCGCCGGGTGACCGTCGCGGTTCGATCCCGCGACGACACTGAGGGAGGTCCCCACATGGACACTGCCGACGCGAGTGGTGGCCGGCTCGATGCGGAGGAACAAGCAGCGGGCTGGGAAGCGTTCGGTCTGGCGCAGCGGGCTCATCGGCGCGCTTCTCGGGATGGTGATCGGTGCCGCGGTCTGGGCGGGCCTCGTCGCGGTGGCGCTCGCCGGCTCCGGGTGGGGTCTCGGTCCGCCCCTGTGGATGGCGGCCGGGATCGGAGTCTTCGCCGGGGCGTTCCTGGGCGGCTGGGCCGGCGTGATGGTGGGAACGACCCGTCTCGAGCACGTGGAGCACGGGCAGCTGATGCCCCGCTCCGAGCAGTCGGATCGCGCTGTTCTCGGCCCGGATCCTCGACCGTAGGGTGTCCATGGCGACGGTGTGTGAAGATCCCGGGTTCCTGTGTCGATCATCTGCTCCGTGCGCCGCCTCCGGCCCTTCCTAGCGCTCGTCGGTGCCGCCCTCGTGTTGGCGGGCGTTCCCACCGCGTTGCCGGCCGTTGCTGCGCCCATCAGGTCGGCACCCGACGTCCCGGCGCGACTCGCCACGCTCCAGGCGCTCGAGGAACGCCGGAGCCAGGAAGTCACCGACGCCATCAGCCGTCGCGACGACGTTCGCCGCCGGCTCGACACCGCTCGCGGCCTGGCGGAGACCGCGCGGGCGCGCACCGACCAGCTCAGCGTGCGCGCGGCGGAGGCGGCCGCGCGCTACGAGACGGCCCGCCGGCGGGTCGGGGAGCTCGCGGCTGTTGCGTATCGCGGTGGTGCGGACCAGTCCCAGCTGATGATGGTCCTCGACATCGAGAGCCTCGGCGACTACGCGTACCGTCGCGAGCTCGTCGAACGGGTGGGGGAGCGGCAACGGAACGCAGTCCGAACCGCGCAGCGCGAGCGGGCGACGGCCACGGCGCTCGCGGACGAGGCTCGGGCCGAGCGGAATCGGCTCGTCGGCGTCGTCGACGCCCTGACTCGCGCGCTGCCCGACCGGGAGACGGCGGTGACCACCGCGCAGGTGGCTCTCGCCCGAGTCGAGGTGTGGCGCGAGCGATGGGAGGCGATCGCGGGCGGCACGGCCACCACGATCATGGGGCGCCCCGCGCTTACCCCCGACGAGCTGGCCACCTGGTTCACGGCCACGCGCCGCCGTGCGCGCCTCACCGTCTCGATCTCCGAGCTCGCCCGCTACTACGTCGAGGAGGGCTCGGCGGTCGGGGTGCGTGGCGACATCGCGTTCGCCCAGTCGATCCTCGAGACGGGAAGCTTGTGGTTCCCGGATGGCGGTCAGGTGCTGCCGACCGACAACAATTTCGCGGGTATGGGTGCGTGCGACAGTTGCGCGTCGGGGGATGACTTCCCGGATGCGCGCACGGGCGTGCGGGCTCAGGTGCAGCAACTTCGGGTCTACGCCGATCCGAGCCTGACCAATGCGATGCTGAACCCGCCGGCGGTGAACCCGCGGCTCGACGCGCACTTCCTCAAGGGACGCGTGCCGACGTGGGGCGGCCTCACGCACACGTGGGCGACCGCAAGCACCTATGGCGACCGGATCCTGGCGATCTACGGCGAGATCCTCGCCTGGCACACCGACCGCGCCCGGTTGTAGCTACGGCGCTTCGGCCATCACCTCGGGTGCCGGTGCCGGCTCGGGTGCGCGTGCTACGAGGAACACGAGCACCGGGAGGAGCACCGCGAGCATCATTCCAAGGACCTGGACGCCGGAGTCGTTCAGCACGGTCCCGAGGACGGCGAGCACCGCGAAGGAGATGAGTCCCGGCCGCAGGGTGGGGATCCAGGCCTCGACCTTGCCGATCCAGTCGGTGCGCCAGATCGCGTACGCGACGACCACGACGACGGCCAGCACGAGCAGCACCCAGCCGGTGTTCGAGAAGGTGCCGGCCATCAGGATCGCCTTGCGCCCCACGACCGTCGCGAACCCGCCCGGGCCCTCGTTACCGACCTTCTCGAAGAAGCGGCCGACGTGTGTTCGCTCGCCGCTCGTGCGCGCGAGGTCGACCAGCCCGATGATCAGGCCAGCCACGACGGGCGCGAGTGCGAGCCCGATGACGGAGCGGACGGTCACCCGGCGTTCGGCGAGCATGATCGCGAGGAGGCCGAACGCCGGCGCTGCCGAGATCGCGCCACCGAAGTCCTGGCCCCACAGCGGGGAGCCCACGACCACGAGCACTACGCCGAGCAGCCCGATCGCCACCACCGTCCCGCCCCGGCCGTGGATGCGCCATGCGAGCAAGGTGGCCAGGAGGAGCGCCGCTGCGCAGAGCTGTGCGGAGGCCGGGTTGCCGAGACCGGCGAGGCGGATCCCGACCGTCGGCGTGTACCCGAAGACCGTGTTCAGCTCGAGGTGGGCGCCGCTCAGTGCGTCGAGCCCGTGCAGTGTCACGAGCACGCCGAGTCCGACGATCAGGGAATCGGCAGGAGCCCGCCGGGCGACCAGCATGCACGTGGCCGCGTACAGCGCGGCGAAGCCCAGCAGCCAGGCGAGATAGGCGGCCGTTCCCCAGCGATCGAACGGGAGCGCCCCGGCGGTGTAGGTGGCGACCAGGTAACCGAGGAGCCCGAGCGCGAGCCACGGCAGTGTCGCCCGACCGAGTCCGCGTCTCAGCAGTGCGAGCGTGAGCAACGCGAGCGCGACCGTGAGCACGATGAGGACGAAGGTGGCCTGACCGATCGTGGCATCGCGGAACACCGCCGCGCGGTTGGCCCGGACGAGGAAGCGCACCCGGCCCTCGAAGTCGTTCCCGGTGTCGCGCACCTCCGCCGGACGCCCTTCCATCGCGTCGGGTCGGTCGATGCCGAGCACGTCGAGCGCGGTCGGTGCGATGTCGACGATCTGGAGGAAGCCGGCGCGCCGTGTCGTGCCCGACTCCAGGTAGCCAGGCGCGACGCCTGGTGCGTGTAGCGCGGCGACGGTCAGCTCGCGTTGACGACCGGAGTGGTAGGGCCCGACGACGAGCACCGCGTCGCGATTCAGGTCGACCCGTTCGAGCAGCGCTGCGAGCATCCGATCGGTCGAGGCGAGCGCGTCGGCGCGCATCGCCACGCGCTGCGCGGGCGTCGAGAGGTAGCGGTAGGCGTCGGCGCGGGCAACGTCGGACGCCTCGACGAGCGCGACCGTCCGACGCTTCGAAAACTCGGCGGGAAACGCGTCGAGTACGCGGCGCCGGTCGAGTCGGAGCCCGAACGGCGCATTGGGATCGGCGCGCAGCAGCTCGGGGTCTACGGTCCCGGGGGTTCGGCCGGTCTCGTCGATCAGGGCGAGCGCGGCCTCGCGGTGGAGCTGCTCCGCGCTGGTCGCCAGCTCGTCGACGTCGGCGTTCGCGATCACGTCGCGGGAGATGCCGGCCTCGCGTAGCGCGCGGCCGAGCGCGCCGGGCTCGGCGTCGTAGGGCTGGTCGGAGTTCTCCTCCACGAGCTGCGCGAACCCGAGCGCGCCGACCAGGGTGCCGAGGCTGCGCCCGGTGCGGCGGGCGAAGACCGCGTCCGCTCGGCTGTCGCCGTAGTCCTCCTCGCCGAGGAGGTTCTGGCCCGCGAGATCGCTTGGCGCCACGGCCCGGCTGCCCGCTCCGAGCGCGGCGTAGCCGTTGGCGGGCTCGGTGTCCAGACGCACCGAGCGGGTCGAGAGGTCGGCGATCGCGGAGCCGGCGAGGAGCCGGTCGAGCGTCGGCGTGTCGGCGCTACGCACGTCGGCCCAGGTGACGGCAGGGAGCGAGAGGATCAGCAGGCTCCGGGCCCGTTCGGGCTCAGCCTCGGCCACCGGGTCGGGGGCGAGCAGGGCGAGCCCGATCACACCTGCGGTTGCTGCGCCGACCGCCCGCCAGAGCGTCCTCATCGGTGCGGATCATGCCATCCGGGAACCCGACGACGTGGTGCGGCGTTGCTCGGGGCGTTCGGGCCAGAATGGTGGCCCCCGACCCGCAAGGCAGCTCTGTGGCCATCGACGTCGCGTCCGAGAGGGCACCGCTCGGCGATCAGATCCCAGATGGTGCGGACGCGCCCCGAGACCGTGTCGACGGGTTCGGGACGGCGGCCGGTGTGCGCGTCAGCCGGTGGAAGCTGCTCGTCGTGCTCGTCTTGGCGACGGTCGCGCTGCGGATGCCCGCGTTCTTCGTGGAGGTGTTCAACTCCGACGAGACCTTCCTCGCGACCCAGGCCGAGGTGATCCGGGAGGGTGGAGAGCTCTACAAGGAGGCCACCGACCGCAAGCCCCCGCTCGTTCCCTATCTGTACGCGGCCGCGTTTTCGGTCACCGGGAGCACGGCGCTGTGGGCAGCGCGTGTGCTCGCGATGGTCGCCGTCGTGCTCACCGCGCTGCTGCTCGCGTCGGAGGCGCGTCGTCGATACGGGGAGCGCGCCGCGTGGACTGCGAGCCTGCTGCTCGTCTTCGCGTCGGTCGCCTTCGCGCCCCAGGACGGCCAGGCTGCCAATTTCGAGATCTTCATGCTGCCTGCGATGATGGCAGCGGTTGTGCTCGCGTCTCGAGGGCAAGCGCTGGCGGCGGGCTTGGCCGTGGCGGTCGCGACGTTGGCGAAGCAGACGGGGGCGGCGACGCTGCTTCCGGTGCTCTACCTGCTGTGGGCCGACCCGCCGCTGGTGCTCGAGCCGCCACCGCCGCGCGACCAGGGCCGCCGGGCTCCCCGCCGCGCCGGTCGGATCGCGGCTGCGCTCGCCGGCTTCGGCCTCCCGATCGCGGTGGTGGCCTTGTTCGTCGGGCCCGGAGACCTCCTCTTCTGGGCCGTGCTCGGCAACGGGTCCTACCTCGGCATCGGCTCTGCGTCCGCATACGTGCTCGGCTTGTTCGCGGTCATGACGTTCGCGTTCCTGGCCTGCAACCTGCCGATCGTCTGGACGCTGCCGCGCGCCTGGCGGGAGCGACGGGAGCATCCCGAGACCGATCTCTGGCTCTGGCTCGTGTCGGCGGCGGTGTCCGTGGCCGTCGGGTTCCGCTTCTTCGGGCACTACTACCTGCAGCTGCTCCCACCGCTCGTGCTCCTCACGGCAGGTGTGCTGGCGCGGTCGGCCCGCCGGGTAGCGGTCCGGACGGTCGCGGTCGCTGCCGTGGTCGCGGTCGGCTTCTCGGTGCTCGGGTACTTCAAGCGACCCTGGGGTGACGAGCCCCGGTACGAGTCGATCAGCGAGTACCTGGACGAGGTCGCCGTGCGCGGCGACCAGGCCGCCGGATCCGACAGGGACCGGATCTTCGTGTGGGGCCACATGCCGGAGATCTACTGGAAGTCGAAGCAGCGCCCTGCGACCCGCTTCCTCTCGAGCGGCTTCCTCCTCGGCGACTGGGGCAGCCGACCCGACGGCGACCTCACGACCGACGTACCCACGCCGGGTGCGCGGGAGCTGTTCATGACCGACCTGCGGGTGCATCCGCCGCGCTTCATCCTCGACACCGCGCCGGCCGGTTTCCGAGGCTCCGAGCACTATCCGATTTCCAAGTTCCCCGAGCTGAAGACGTTCGTCGACACGGAGTACCGCTACGTGCGCACGATCGACGGCATCTTCATCTACGAGCGGCGGCGCGCGGCCCGCTGAGCCCGAGCGGCTAGGGACCGAACGGGCCCACGAGCTGCTCGCTCGTCGCCCAGAGCCGGCGGGCCGCCACGTCGTCGCGGCCCGCGCGCGACACAGCCGCCGGCCGACCGCGCGCGTAGTACCCGCCCGTCGCGCCGTCCACGGCGTTCGACGAGGCGAGGTAGACGGAGGTCGCCGCACCGCGTTCGGGGCTGATGGCGAGGAGGCGGCCCCCGAGTGAGATCACGCGTTCGTAGCCGTCGCCGTCGCGACCGAACCGGCTGTTCACGTAGCCGGGATGCACCGCGTTCGCGGTGACCCCCGTTCCCGACAACCGGCGAGCGAGCTCGAGGGTGAACAGGACGTTCGCGAGCTTCGACCGCGCATAGGCACTGAAGCCGCGGTAGTGGCGCGTGGACTGCAGGTCGTCGAAGTCGAGGCCACGGCGAGCCACCTTGTGGGCGTGCGACGCGACCACCACGACGCGCGCCGGCGCGCCGTGGCGGAGGAGGCCGACCAGCCGGCCGGTGAGGCAGAAGTGGCCGAGATGGTTCACGCCGAACGTCGTCTCGAATCCATCGCGGGTCTCCGTGCGCTGCGAGAGCATCAGCCCTGCGTTGTCGACGAGGACGTCGAGGCGATCGGTACGGTCCTGCACCGCGGCCGCGCAGGCGTCGATCGACGCCAGGTCGGCCAGATCGAGGGGGACGACCTCCGCCGAGGCGCTGCTGCTTCGGGTGTGGATTTCCTCGATCGCCTCGGCGCCCCGGCGAGGATCCCTGGAGGTGATCAGCACGCGTGCGCCCAGGCGTGCGAGTGCGATCGCGGTCTCCTTCCCGATCCCGGCGTTCCCGCCGGTGACGAGCACGACTTTGCCGTCCACGCGCCCGAGCGTACGCGTGGGCGCGGTGGGCTGTTTGCCGCGGCGAGTCAGGCGACGCGCAGGGTCACCCGGACCGGTAGGTGGTCGGAGCCGACGGGCCGTCCGATCCACGGGTCGATCGGCTCCAGGTCCGGGCCCACCCAGACGTGGTCGATCTGGCTGTGGGGGCCCCAGGCGGGCCAGGTGCGGCCGCGCACGGCCCGGCGGCGGCCGCGCAGGACTGCCGCGATCGGGGGCCCCCACATGTTGCAGTCACCGACGATCGCGTTGGGTGCGCCGATCGCGGCGAGCTCCCGGTCTACGCGGCGCAGCTGCGGGAGCGAGCCCCAGAGCCGGTGCGACGCGTGCACCGCGCCGATGGTCACGGGCGTCCCACCGACGTCGAGGGTCGCGACCAGGCTGTGACGGCGGTGGACGACGTCGCCGCCCACATGCGGAAGCGGCACGTCGTACCAGGCGAGAACCGGCAGCCGGCTGAGCACGGCGAGACCGCAGGTGCCTGCCGGCCCGTCCGGCGTTACCACCAGGTGGCGCGGTCGGGCCCGGTTGCGGTCCGACATGAACGTCACGTCGCGCAGCGTCGCGCCGGTCGCCACGGCGATCTGGTCCACATACGCAGGTCGGCCGAAGGGGCGCCAGCACTCCTGGAGCACGAGGACGTCCGCGTCGAGCCCCCGGCAGACCTGGACCACGTCGAAGGGTCGCGCGCACATGTCGACCCCCCAGTGCGTGTTGAAGGTCGCGACGCTCAGCTCGGCCATCGGGTGCGTACTCCTCGACGCGCGGGGAACTGGGAGGTGCAGGGTATCGGCGGGCCTGCGTAGTCTTCGGACCTGACGGACCGTCAGATCACGAGGAGCCGAGATGACCAGCCTTCAGGGGCCCGGACCGGCTGGCTACGACCTGTCCGGCCAGGTGGCCGTGCTCACCGGCGCCGGGAGTGGCATCGGGCGCGCCACCGCGCTCACGCTCGCCGCCGCGGGCGCGACGGTGGTGGGTGGCGACATCGACGAGGCGGCGGCCCGGGCCACCGCGACCCGGATCGACGAGGTCGGGGGTGTCGCTCGCGGGGTACGTGCCGACGTCACCGACCGGGAGCAGGTCGACGCGCTCATCGACGGCGCCGTCGCGGAGTTCGGACACGTCGACATCGTCGGGAACATCGCGGGGGTGCCCCACAACAAGCTCGTGATGGAGTGCAGCGACGAGGAGTTCGAGCGCATCCTCGCGATCAACCTCAAGAGCGTCTTCTACGGCTGCCAGGCCGCGATGCGCGTGATGGTTCCCCGCAAGACCGGCAACATCGTCAACGTCTCGTCGGGAGCGATCGACACCCCGGCACCGACCCTCGCGTGCTACGGCATGACGAAGGCCGCGGTCGCGATGCTCACCAAGACGCTCGCATGGGAAGGTGGCCCGCTCGGCATCCGCTGCAACGCGATCGCGCCGGGCGTGATCGAGACGAACTTCTCGCGCCACAACTTCGTGGACGCGCAAGGCAATGTGGACCCCGAGAAGCTCGAGGCGTACCGCACCCGGTTCGGGCGCATGACGCCGCTAGGCCGGGTGGGCGAGGCCCAGGACGTGGCGAACACGATCCTGTACCTCGTGTCCGACGCGGCGTCCTACATGACCGGGCAGATCCTTCGCCCCAACGGCGGCCAGGCCATGCCCTGGTAGTGGGCTAGACCGCGGGGAGGCGGACCTCGAGGCGGGCGCCGCCGAGCGGCGGTGGCGCGGTCTGGACGCACACGGTCCCGCCATGGCGCTCGACGATCGAGCGAACCATCGCGAGGCCCAGCCCGAGCCCACCGGCGTCGCGCGCGCGGCCCTCGTCGAGGCGGGTGAACCGCTCGAACACGCGCTCGGTGTCCTCGGGAGCGATCCCGGGGCCGTCGTCGTCGACGTTGAGCACGACGTCGTCGCCTTCGACGCGCAGTGCCACCACGACGGTGGTGCTCGCATGGCGGGCCGCGTTGTCGAGCAGGTTCCGAACCACTCGCGCGAGCTGGTCGCGGCTGCCGCGCACTCGGCCCGCGGAGACCTGCTCGGTCCGGACCTCCACGTTCCGCACCCGTATTGCCTCCTCGAGTACCGCGTCGTCGAGGTCCACCTCGGTCGCCGCCGGCGGGGGCATGCCCTCGTCGTCGCGGGCGAGGAGGAGCAGGTCGTCGACGATCCGGCCGAGTCGCTCGTCCTCGTCGAGCATTCGGTGCACCACGCGCTCCCAGTCGGCCTGTTCGGGGTGGGCGAGCGCGACTTCGCCGGTGGCGCGGATTGTGGCGACGGGCGAGCGCAGCTCGTGGGAGGCGTCGGAGACGAAGCGGCGTTGGCGCGTCGATGCGCCCTCGAGTCGATCGAGCATCTGGTTCATCGTGTGGGCGAGTCGGTCGACCTCGTCACGCGACCCGGGCTCCGGTACGCGCCGATCGAGGCTGCTCGCGGTGATGCGTTCGACCTCGGCGCGGATGGCCTCGACCGGTCGCAGGGCACGGCCGGTGACCACCCAGGCGACGCCGCCGACCATGAGCACGAGCACTGGCATGACCAGCCACAGCGTGTGGCTCACGGCGTCGACCGAGCGCGCCACGTCGTCGAGCGTGCTCGTGGCGACGAGTACGACGGGTCGGCCCGTCGACGTCGTGACGCGCGTGTACGTGTACATCACGTCACCCTCGACGCGTCGCTCCGGCGCGCCCTGCACGCCGATCGGCGGCCGACGGAACAAGGGTGGGTCGTCGTCGGCGAAGCCGGGACTGCCGCCGATCACGTTGCCGTTCGCGTCGAGGACCTGCAGGTAGGTGACGCTGCTCACGCTCGGTCGGGGCAGGTTGCCGAGCCGCACGCCGGCACGCACCTGACGCTCGTACTCGGCGAGCGTGCGCTCGCCCTCGTTGCGGACCTCGTCGCGCAGCGACGTGTTGACGGTGCGGACCATCACCAAGGAGGTGAGGCCGACCGCGATCGCGAACACGAGTGCCGCCGCCACGCTGATGCGGACCCGCACCGACGCCCGGAGGGGCCGCGCCGCCTCCCTATGCATCGGGCAGGAGTCGGTAGCCGGCGCCGCGCACCGTCTGGATCGTCTGGAGGTCGAACGGCGTGTCGATCTTCTTGCGGAGGTAGCCCACGTACACCTCGACGATGTTGGGGTCCCCCGCGAAGTCGGGCCCCCACACCTCGTCGATGAGGTCGCGCTTGGAGACCACCGCGTCGGAGCGGCGCATGAGGAGCTCGAGCAGCGCGAACTCCCGTGCGGTCAGGCTGATGGGCTCGTCATGCCGGGCGCAGGCCCGGGTGGCCGGGTCGAGCGTGAGCGATCCGACCTCCAGCACCGCGGGCCGGGGGGTCGCGCCACGCCGGAGCAGTGCGCGCAGGCGTGCCACCAGCACGAGGAACGAGAACGGCTTCGAGAGGAAGTCGTCTGCACCGGTGTCGAGTGCCTCGGCCTCGTCCTCCTCGCCGTCCTTGGCGGTGAGCATGAGGATGGGGGTCCACACGTCGTCGGCGCGCAGGGTCCGGCACACCTTGTAGCCGTTCATCCCGGGCAGCAGGATGTCGAGCACGATCGCGGCATAGCTGTTCTCTCGCGCGCGCCAGAGTCCGTCGAGGCCGTCGTGCACCACGTCGACGTCGAATCCCTCGGCCTGCAGCCCTTCGGCGATCGTGGCCGCGAGCTGCTGCTCGTCCTCCACGACGAGTACGCGCATCCGGAGATGTTCCCACGACGGCCGCACCCACCCCGGTGCATCCTGAGGTCGCTCTCAGGACCTACACTGAGCGACTGCAGGGAGTCGGCGTACCCCGCAGGGTTCGCGGGGAGCCGAGGAACCACTCGGCGAACCACTCGGCGAACCACTCGGCGTGACGTCCGGCACCTGCGGGTCAACCTCACGCACGGTGTGCCCGGCCGACCGGCCGGTCTCGGGAGCAGGGGGGCGACCCCTCCGCAACCGACGACCAGGAAGTCGACTACACCGATGACCATCTCCTTCCGGGAGCTCGGCGTGTCCGCCGAGCTCACCGACGCTCTCGCTGACGCCGGGATCTCCGAGCCGTTTGCGATCCAGGCCCTCACGATCGCCGATGCCCTCGCCGGCTGCGACGTACTGGGCAAGGCCAAGACCGGGTCGGGCAAGACGCTCGCGTTCGGCCTGCCGCTGCTCGACACGGTCACCAAGGCGAAGCCACGATCGCCCCACGGCCTCGTGCTCGTGCCCACCCGCGAGCTCGCCAATCAGGTGAAGGACGTGCTCGCCCCGCTCGGCAAGGTCAAAAGGCTCCGGGTACGCGCGTTCTACGGCGGCGTCGGGATGGACCCGCAGTTCGAGGCGCTCAAGAAGGGCGTCGACGTCGTGATCGGCACGCCGGGTCGGCTCATCGACCTCATGGAGCGCAAGGAGTTGTCGGTCGCCGACGTGCAGGTGCTCGTGCTCGACGAGGCCGACCGCATGGCCGACATGGGCTTCCTGCCGCAGGTGCAGAAGATTCTGCATCGCGTCACCGGCAAGCACCAGACGATGCTGTTCTCCGCGACGCTTGACCGCGGCGTCGACCGCCTGGTGGCGCGCTACCTCGAGGACCCGGTCTCCCACGAGGTCGAGTCGACCGAGGAGACCGTCGAGGAGATGCATCACCACTTCTTCATGGTCCATCAGATGGACAAGGTGAAGGTCGTGGCGTCGATCTCCCGAGGCGTCGATCGCACGCTCGTGTTCTGCCGCACCAAGCGCGGCGCCGACCGTCTCGTCGAGCAGCTGCGCCGCGAGCGGGTGCGCGCCGGCGCGATCCACGGCGACCTGCGTCAGGCCGCCCGCGAACGCGCGCTCGCCGACTTCGCCGACGGCAAGCTGCCGGTGCTCGTCGCCACCGACGTCGCGGCCCGTGGCATCCATGTCGACGCGGTCGACGTGGTCGTCCATTACGACCCGCCCGAGGACCACAAGGCCTACCTGCACCGTTCCGGTCGCACGGCTCGGGCGGGTGAGGCGGGGGTGGCCGTGATGCTGACCCTGTGGAACCAGGAGAACGAGGCCCGGGTGATCCAGCGGCGCCTGCAGCTCGATCGCCCGATCGTCGAGGTGTTCTCCAACGACCCGCGCCTGGCCGACCTCCGCACCTGGGACACGGCCGCGGAGTCGGTGGCCTGAGCGCGACTGCGCTCAGCGGCCTTCGAAGCTCGGGGGTCGCTTCTCCAGGAAGCTCATGAGGCCTTCCTGGAAGTCCTGGGTCGCCATCAGCTGCATGAGCTGGAGCAGGACGTGCTCCGAGTGGGAGCGGAAGTCCTCGTTCATACCCGCCCGGAAGAGGCGCTTCATCGCCTGCACCGCGAGCGGAGCGTTGGCCGCGATCTCGCCGGCCCAGTCGCGCGCCGTGTCCATCAGCGCGTCGTCGGGGACGACCTCGTTGACGATCCCGAGCTCGCACGCTTCCGCCGCCGACAGGTCGCGGCCGAGGTAGGCGATCTGCGCTGCCTTTGCCCAGCCCACGAGCCGGGGCAGGTACCAGGTGCCGCCCGACTCGGGCACGATCGCCCGCTTCGCGAACCCGGGCAGGATGCGCACAGACTCGGCGGCGAGCCGCAGATCGCAACCCAGCGCGAGGTCGACTCCGTATCCAGCAGCGGCACCGTTGAGCACCGCGATGACCGGCGTGTCCATCTCGTAGAGGGTCACGGTGGGCAGATCCGAGGTACGGGCCATGCCACCGCCCCCGCCGGGGCTTACCTGCCCGCTACCACCGATGCCGGTGCCCGCGACCGCGTCCTTGATGTCGAGTCCCGAGCAGAACCCGGCACCGGCCCCGGTGAGCAGTGCGACCCGCACGTCGGCGTCGCGCTCCACGCGCTCGATCGCTGCGCCCAGCTCGCGCAGCATGCGAACCGAGATCGCGTTGCGCCGGTGCGGCCGGTTGAGCGTGATCGTCGCGACGTGGCCGTCGACGTCGTAGATCACCTCGGGTACGTCGTTCATCGAGATCCTTCCTGGGTGCCGGAGTGCTCAGTGGGTCCGGCCGGCAGGCAGGCGCTCGCGCCTGGACGGGTGGCGGTTCGTGGTCGGCATGGGCCGGATCGGGGCGATCGGCTCGTCGTACTCGACGATGTCGATCATGCGCCGGCGGCGGGCCTCGGCGAGCGCGCGCTGGCGGGCCAGGCGGCGGCGTCGTTGACGCCGCACCGCGCGGCGCCGCAGGAGGAACAAGGTGCCGAGCACGAGCACGAAGGCGATCGCGAGGTTGCGGAGGCTGAGCCGGCCTCCGAGCGGCGCGCCCGGCGTGCCGGAGGCGGTCGTCGCCGCGACGGGTTCCGCAGCGCGTCCCGCTTCTGTCCGGTGGGCGTCGGCAGGCGCCTCGGGTGCAGCTGCCGACCCCGCGGGCGCGCCCGACGCTACGGCCCGGGGTTCTGCGGCCACGACGGGGGTGGCGCCGGTGCCGGTGCCGAGGGCCGGCGGCAGGCCTGTGAACGCGGCGATGCGGGCGTCGGCCGTGGAGATGCGGACCGCGGGCAGGACGGCGCCCGAAGTGGATGCGCTCGCGGGGGTCGCGAAGCCCTGGTCGAGGAGGTAGCCGGCCCAGCCGGTGTCGTCCCACGTTCCCATCACGACCGCCACCAACGTGCGCCCGTCACGGGTGGCGGAGGTGACCAGCGTGCGGCCCGCGGCGCTGGTGTAGCCGGTCTTCATCCCGGTCGCGCCCGGGTACGTCGTGAGGAAGCCCCTGTTGTGGTTGACCAGCTGCCGGCCGACCCCGTTCGGGTCGGTGAACTCGTAGGTGACGGTGGCCACGGTCGAAGCGATCTGTGGCACTGCGAGCGCGTTGCGGGCCGTGATCGCGAGGTCGTACGCGCTCGTGCGGCTGCCGCCGCCGAACGACAAGCGGTCGTCGAGGCCGGACGGGTCGCGGAAGGTCGTGTCCTGCATGCCGAGTCGCTCCGCCGTGGCCTGAGCGTCGACGGCGAAGGACTCGACGCTGCCCGAGGTGCGCTCGGCGAGCGCGTACGCGGCGTCGTTCGCCGACACGATGAGCAGCGAGTGCAGGGCGTGGTCGAGCGGCCACACGCTGCCCTCGGTCATCGAGATCTTCATCGCCGGCTGCGCCGCGGCGCGCGCACTGACCCGGACGGTGCTGGAGAGCGGGAGCCGCTCGAGCACGGCCAACGCGGTGAGGAGCTTGATGGTGCTCGCCGGGAGCTGGGCCTGGTGCTCGTTCTTCGCCGCCAGCACCGCGCCCGTGCCCGCGTCGACGACCACGTACGACGCGGGTTCCTGGGTCGTGGGCGGCGCCGCGCCCGCGGGCGCGGCGGGCAGCGTGAGCGCGGCGCCGCCCAGGACGAGGGCGGCGAGGCATCGGACGCGCCCCATGACGCCCGATCGGTTCGACGGCATCCCCCTCAGAGTAGGGGGATCGGTGGGGGGAGGCGATGATCAGGCCGGAATCGGTCCGCTCGGCGGGCGGGTCGCGTGCCACGATGGGCCCGTGACCTCCGGAGGCCGTGTCTCGCGCCGCATAGCGGCCATCACCGAGTCGGCGACGCTCGCCGTCGACGCCAAGGCGAAGGCCCTCCAGGCGGCCGGCGAGCCCGTGATCGGCTTCGGGGCGGGCGAGCCCGACTTCCCGACACCGGTCCATGTCGTCGAGGCCGCGGTCAAGGCGTGCTACGACCCCGCCAACCACCGCTACTCGCCGACCGCTGGTCTCGCCGACCTGCGCGAGGCGATCGCCGCCAAGACCCGGCGCGACTCGGGCTACGTGTGCGAACCCGCGCAGGTGCTCGTCACCAACGGCGGCAAGCACGCGGTGTACAACACGTTCCAGACGCTGCTCGACGAGGGTGACGAGGTGCTCGTCCCCGCGCCTTACTGGACCACCTATCCCGAGGCGATCGCGCTCGCGGGCGGTCGCCCGATCGTGTTGCCCACCACGGCCGCGGCCGGCTTCCGGGTCACCGTCGAGCAGCTAGCGGCGGCGTGCACCCCTCGTACCAAGGCGCTGCTGTTCGTGTCGCCGTCGAACCCGACCGGTGCGGTGTACCCGCCGGTGGCGGTCGAGGCGATCGGCAGGTGGGCCGTCGAACAGGGCATCTGGGTCGTCACCGACGAGATCTACGAGCACCTGACCTTCGGCGACCACCGGTTCACCTCGATGCCGACGCTCGTCCCCGAGCTGGCCGACACCTGTGTCGTGCTCAACGGGGTCGCGAAGACCTACGCGATGACGGGGTGGCGGGTCGGCTGGATGATCGGCCCGCGCGACGTGATCACCGCGGCGACGAACCTGCAGTCGCACTCCACTTCCAACGTCGCCAACGTCGCGCAACGAGCGGCGCTCGCGGCCGTGTCGGGCGATCTCGGCGCGGTGGCGGAGATGCGCGCCGCCTTCGAGCGGCGTGGACGCACGATGCACCGGATGCTCTCCGCGATCCCGGGTGTGGAGTGCATCGAGCCGGAAGGCGCCTTCTACTGCTTCCCGAGCTTCGAGGGCGTCCTCGGTCGGGAGCTCGGTGGCCGGCGGGTCGAGACGTCGGTCGGGCTCGCCGAAGTGCTGCTCGACGAAGCCAAGGTCGCGGTCGTGCCGGGCGAGGCGTTCGGCGCGCCCGGATACGCCCGGCTGAGCTTCGCCCTCGGCGACGACGACCTCGTCGAGGGGGTCGGTCGGATCGCGGACTTCCTGTCGTGACGCCGGCGCCGCGGCGCGTAGCCTCCCGCGCATGACCCAGCGTGTCCTCGTCGCCGAAGAGCTGGCCGAGCGCGGCCTTGGGTCCATGCGTACCGCGGGCCTCGACGTCGATGTGCAGCTCGGACTCTCGCCCGAGGCCCTGCGGGACGCAGTCCGTGGTGCCCACGCATTGATCATTCGGAGCGCGACGCAGGTCACGGCCGAGGTGCTCGCTGCCGGGACCGATCTCGTGGTGGTGGGCCGAGCGGGCATCGGGCTCGACAACGTCGACGTGGCCGCGGCCACCAAGCACGGCGTGATGGTGGTGAACGCGCCGCAGTCCAACGTGCTCTCGGCCGCCGAGCAGGCCGTCGCCCTCATGCTCGCCCAGGCGCGCAACATCCCCCAGGCCGATGCCGACCTGAAGGCCGGCCGCTGGAACCGCTCGCGCTGGGCCGGAGTGGAGCTGCACGCCAAGACGCTCGGGGTGGTCGGGCTCGGGCGGGTCGGCGTGCTCGTGGCCCAGCGGTGCCTCGCGTTCGGGATGCGGCTCCTCGCCTACGACCCGTACGTGAGCGCGGAGCGCGCTCGACAGCTGGGCGTGGAGCTGGTGCCGAGCGTCGAGGCGCTGATCGCCCAGGTCGACTTCCTCACGATCCACCTGCCCAAGACTCCCGAGACGATCGGGTTGTTCGGGCCCGACGTGCTCGCAGAGGCCAAGCCCGGTCTTCGGATCGTCAACACCGCGCGCGGCGGGATCATCGACGAGGCCGCCCTCGCGGCGGCCATCGCCGACGGTCGCATCGCGGGTGCGGCGATCGACGTGTTTGCCACCGAGCCGGCCACCGAGTCGCCGCTCTTTGCATTGGAGAGCGTCGTGGTCACGCCACACCTCGGCGCGTCCACGGTGGAAGCCCAGGACAAGGCGGGCCAGACGATCGCCGAGCAGGTCGTGCTCGCGCTGCGCGGGGAGTTCGTGCCGCTCGCGGTGAACCTCGCGGCCACCGAGGCCAACGCGACGGTCCAGCCATTCCTGCCGCTGGCAGAGCGGCTCGGGCGGCTGTTCACGGCCCTTGCCAGCGGTACCCCCGAGATGCTCGAGGTCGGCTTCGAAGGCCAGATCGCCGACTACGACTGCAAGGTGCTCACGCTCGGGGTGCTCAAGGGCGTGCTCGCACCCGTCGTCGACGAGCCGGTGAGCTTCGTCAATGCCCCCCAGCTCGCCGAAGAGCGGGGTCTGACGGTGCGGGAGACGAAGCTCGGCACCGCCCGCGACTACGTGAACCTCGTCGAGCTGCGCGGTCACGCCGCCGGTCGCGAGACACAGGTCGCGGGGACCCTCTACGGCAAGCAGGCCGCCCCTCGTATCGTCGCGATCGACGACCACATCGTCGACGTCCCGCCCTCTGCGCACATGCTCGTCGTGCGCAACGCCGACGTGCCCGGGATGATCGGCAGGGTCGGCACGATCGTCGGCGACGCCGGGATCAACGTCGACGACATGGACGTCGGCAAGACGGCCCAGGGCGAGGCCGCGCTCATGGTGCTCTCCACCACGGCTCCCGTGCCGGCCGACGTGGTCGCGGCGCTGCGCGCCGTCGACGGCATCGTCGACGCCCGCGCGATCGAATTGGGCTAACTGACGGTTCGGGCGAGGATCCCGAGGGTGGCTCGCAGCGCCCCTTCGGAGATCACCGGGAAGATCCCGGCCTCCCGCCATGTGGGGTCGATGTTCGACCAGTCGTAGTAGCTCGTCACGAGGGTGCCGCCGTCGGCGGGCTCGAGCCGGTACCCGTACACGTGCCCGAGCTGCGGCTTGATCTGGCCGAGGATCGTCCAGGCGATCTCCCGATCGGGTTCGAAGGTCTCGATCGTCACCGTCACGTCGTACTTGCCGAGTGGGTAGTCGTTGAGCGCCTCCCGGTCCATGTGCACCACGAAGCTGTCGCCGATCTTGGTGACGGGCTCGCCGGTGGCGTCCATGAGCATCCCCGAGCTGTCGATCGCCACATGGCCCTGCGGGTCGCAGAGCAGGGTGAAGATCGCCGCCGGGTCGGCCGGGATGGTGCGCTGGACTTCGATCCGCTCATCGCTCATGGATGGTTCCTCTCGTCGGGTTCAGCCCGTGCTTCGTTCCCGCAGCAGGTCGCGGATCTCCGTGAGCACCTCGAGCTCGGTGGGGTCCGCCTCCTTCTCTTCGCGACTGCGGAGGCTGCGTAGCCGCTCGTACGCCTTCACGATCACGAAGAGCGTCGCGGCGATGATCGCGAAGTTGAAGACCTGCGTGATGAACGCGCCGTAGCGGATCACCGCGTCGTTCAACGTGAGCGTGAGGTCGGCGAAGCTCGTCTTGCCCAGCACGATGCCGACGATCGGCATCAGCAGGTCGTTCACCAGGCTGTCGACCAGCGTCTTGAACGCGAGGCCGATGATGAAGGCGACGGCCACCGAGACCAGGTCGCCCTGCATCACGAAATGCTTGAACTCGTCCCAGAACTTCTTCATCTGTCTTCCTTTCTCGGGGGATCGCGTTGTACCTTTGGGGAAGCGGCAGGGAGACGGCGCAAATGGGTGGCGTGGAGCGTCAGCGCTTGGCCGGTCGCAGGCCGTCGGCCTCGGCGGCGGTGCCGTCGAGGTAGCAGCGATCGGCGCGGGTGCGGTCGTAGCTCCCGCCACCGGGAACGTGGAAGATGCCGGAGCCGAGCTTGGCCTTCACCGGGTGCGAGGCCGGGCAGGCGCCGTCGGTCGCCTCGACCCACCGGGCGATCCCGCCGCTCTCGCCGTCGAGCTCGGGCTCGCCCTCGAGCTCGACGGCGGGTGGGATCTCGACGTGGTGCTCGGGAACACCTGGCACCGGGCGCGGCAGCGCGGGGAACGGCTGGGGCTCGAAGGTGAGTCCACCGGTATCAGGCGCGCGGGCGGCGAGGAACCGCCACGCCGCGTAGGCCGCCCCGGCCAGCAGCCCGAACGCCATCCCCCGTCGCAAGAGCCTGCGCACGCCCGGCATTCTCGCACGCCGCGGATCAAAACGCGTTGACCGCGCGTCGAGAACCTGTCAGACTGACGGGTCCATGACTGCAATGCCGCGCATCCAGAGCCTGCTCCTTACCTAGAGGCGAGCACACATACGTGCTCGCCGCACCCTCTCGTGCCTCCGGGCCGGGAGGGTTTTTTGTTGCCCTGATGCCCGACCCGAGAGGAACCCCATGGACAGGGTGCTCATCTTCGACACCACGCTGCGGGACGGCGAACAGTCGCCCGGCATCTCGCTCGACGTGGGCGAGAAGCTCGAGATTGCCGAGCAGCTGTCGCGTCTCGGGGTCGACGTCATCGAGGCGGGGTTCCCGATCGCGAGCGACGGCGACTTCGAGGCGGTCGAGGCGATCGCGAAGTCGGTGCGGGGTCCGGTGATCGCGGGGCTGTCGCGCACCGGGTTCAAGGACGTCGACCGCGCTTGGGAGGCAATCCGCCACGCCGAGCGCAACCGGATCCACGTCTTCATCGCGACGTCCGAGATCCACATGCGCAAGAAGCTGCGGATGACCCCCGACCAGGTCAAGGCCGAGGCCGGTGCCGGAGTGGCGAGGGCGCGGTCCTACACCGACGACGTCGAGTTCTCCCCGGAGGACGGCTTCCGCTCGGATCCCGACTTCATGTGCGAGGTGTGCCAGGTCGCGGTCGACAACGGCGCGGCCACGCTGAACATCCCCGACACCGTCGGCTTCGGGCTGCCCGAGGACTATGGGAAACTCATCGCCTACGTGTTCGACACGGTCACGGGTGACTACGTGGTGTCGACCCACTGTCACGACGACCTCGGGCTTGCCGTCGCCAACTCGCTCGCCGGGGTGACGAACGGCGCACGACAGGTCGAATGCGCGATCAACGGTCTGGGTGAGCGCGCGGGCAACGCCGCGCTCGAGGAGGTCGTGATGGCGATCAAGACCAGGAGCGACTACTTCGCGGGCGTCGACACCGGGATCCGCACCGAGGAGCTCGCGCGCACTTCGCGGATGGTGTCGCGTCTCACCGGGTACCCGGTGCAGTTCAACAAGGCCATCGTTGGCCGCAACGCGTTCGCGCACGAGGCGGGCATCCATCAGCACGGTGTCCTGGAGGACCGTGAGACCTACGAGATCATCGACGCCGGCCTCGTGGGGCAGGAGGCGGCCCAGATCGTGCTCGGCAAGCACTCCGGCCGCCACGCCTTCTCCGACTCGCTCGACAAGCTGGGTCTGCACCTCCAGGGCGACGCGCTGAACCAGGCCTTTGTCCGGTTCAAGGAGCTGGCCGACCGCAAGGTCCAGATCAACGAGGCCGATCTCGAGGCGATCGTCGCCGCGGAGCTCGGCCTCGGCATCGTGCACAAGTTCGCGATGGTGAGCCTCGACTTGGAGGGCGGCACCCAGCGCACCCCCCACGCGTACGTCACGCTCACCGACGGTGCCGAGAAGATCGAGGCCGACGGCGAGGGCAACGGGATGATCGACGCCGCGATCGCCGCGATCGCCGCCGCGACCGGGGTGACCGGCGAGCTCACCGAGTTCCACGTCTCGTCGGTGACCCGCGGCGGGGACGCCCTGGGCGACGTCGTGCTCCAGCTCGACGCCAACGGCGTGCGGGCCGGGGGACGCGGGGTCGCCACCGACGTCGTGGAGGCGTCCGCGCGTGCGTACCTCGCGGCGGTGAACAAGGTGGTGCGGCTGCGCGAGCGGCCCGAGGTACGCGAGCGCGCGGTCGGGCCGTGAGCAGCGACGCTGCGGCTCGTGTGAACCTCTGGGTGAACCCGGAGCACGCGCGCCGGTACCTCGGGGAGCGGGCGACGATCCCGCACCAGGTCGAGGCGATGGCGGCGCTTGCCGAGTTCGTCCCCGGGTCGGTCAAACGCGCGCTGGACCTCGGCACCGGTGACGGCATCGCCATGGCGCTCGTGCTCGACCTCCGTCCTGGTGCGACCGGCGTCGCGGCCGACTTCTCCGAGGAGATGCTCGGCCGCGCCCGGTCCCGGTTCGCGGGCGCGCCAGTCGAAGTCGTGCGCCACGATCTCGACGAGCCGCTACCGGAGGCGTGGGGCGAGTTCGACCTGGTGCTGAGCAGCTTCGCGATCCACCACGTCCCGCACGAGCGCAAGGCCGCGCTCGCCGGCGAGGTCTTCGAGCGGCTCTTGCCCGGGGGGACGTTCCTCAACCTCGAGCACGTGGCGTCGCCGAGCGAGCGGCTCCACGACGAGTTCCTCGCGTCGATGGGCCGGACGCCGGTCGACGACGACCCGTCCAACATCCTCGCCCCCGTCGAGGCTCAGCTCGAGTGGCTGCGGAGCGCGGGATTCACCGACGTCGACTGCCACTGGAAGTGGCGCGAGCTAGCGCTCCTGGCGGGCCGAAGCCCGATCTGAGCGGTTGCGACGACGCCTGCCGCTCGGTCGGCTCGGGCCGGTGCTCAGGGTGTGAACATCCTCGGCCCGGACCGCTCAGCGAATGCCAGTCGCTTCAGGTTTCCTGGCCGGCTGCCGATCCCACCCCCGGACCGCACACGGACCGCGCCGCTGGGAGGCAGCCATGACCTGTCACGAGTTCCTCACGTACCTCTTCGACCGAGAGCAGACCAAGGAGCTCGCCGTAGAGCTCGCTTTCGCGATCGACGAGGCGCTCCTCGCACAACGCCGCCAGCTCGCGATTCCCGCGTAGCGATCTCCTTCCGCTGTCGCCGGGTGGCACGATCTGGCTCGTGGATGTGACCACAACCGTCGCGCTGCCGGGCTGGTACCGCGACCCGTGGGGTGTCGCCTGGTGGCGCTGGTGGGACGGCGCCGTGTGGACCGGGTACACGGAATCGTGGTTCGTGGCGCCTCGTCCCGCGCCGGCACATGTTCCGAAGCCGCCGATCCGTGCGGGCTGGACCGCGCTGCTCGGCATGGTGACCGGTCTCGGGTGCTCCATCGCCGCAGGCGCGATCCTGATCGTGGCCGGCGCCGACACGAATGGCGCGATCGTCCTGCTCGGCTCCACCGCGTGCCTGTGGGCTGGGCTGCTCGGCGCGTGCGTGATCGCCGTGCGCCGGAAGGGCACCGGGAGCCTGCGGGACCTCGGCCTCCTGCGGTTCCGTTGGGTCGATGCTGCGCTCGGGCTCGGCTTCGGTACCGCGCTGGTGTTCGTCGTGGGTGGGCTCGCCCAGGTCATTGAGGTGCTCGCACCCGAGATCCTCCCGCACGGGCGCGGCGAGCGCTCCGACCCCTTCACAAACGACAGTGGCTTCGCGATCGCGGTGATCGTGCTGATCGCGGTGGTCGGCGCCCCGTTCTTCGAGGAGCTCTTCTTCCGGGGGCTGGTGCAGGGCACGTTCGTGGCCAGCCGGGGGGTCGCGGTCGGCGTCGTGCTCCAGGCGATGCTGTTCGGCGTCGTCCACATGACCTTCGACGGCGGTTGGGGCAACGTCGGGGTCTTCCTGATGATCCTCGTCGTCGGGCTCGCGCTCGGCGTGATCCGGTTCGGGTTCAAGCGCCTCGGGCCCGGGATGTTCACGCACGCGACGTACAACGCGATCGTCGTCGCCGTCGCGTTCGCCACGTGGCGTTGATCGGTGGGCGTCGATCAGGGGGGTTGGTCAGGAAGCGGTGCTCGGGAGCCAGCCGGGTCGCGTGTGCTCGTAGGTGCTGATCTCGAGTGCGTGCTGCTCGGTGATCCCGATGTCGTCGAGGCCGTGCACGAGTCGGTGCCGGGTGTGCTCGTCGAGGGCGAACGACTCGTCGAGGCCGATCGCCGGTACCGCGACGCGCCGGTCGGCAACGTCGATCACGATCTCCGTGGAGGCGTCGTCTTCCACGGCCCGCATGATCCGCTCCACGACTCCCTGGTCGACCGTCACCGGCACCAGCCCCGTCTTCGTGGCGTTGTTGCGGAAGATGTCGGCGAAGCGCGACGAGATCACCGCGCGGAACCCGTAGTCCTGCAGCGCCCAGACGGCGTGCTCGCGCGACGAGCCGGTGCCGAAGTTGGGCCCGGTGACGAGGATCGTGGCCCCGTCGTAGCGTGAGACGTTGAGGACGAAGTCGGAACGCTCACGCCACTCGGAGAAGAGGCCTTCACCGAACCCGGTCCGTTCGACGCGCTTGAGCCAGTCGGACGGGATGATCTGGTCGGTGTCGACGTCGGAGCGGTCGAGCGGGACCCCACGGCCGACGATCTCGGTGACGGCTTCCATCAGTCCAGGTCCTCCGGGGTGGCGAAGCGGCCCGCGATCGCGGTTGCGGCCGCGACGGCGGGTGAGACGAGATGGGTACGGCCGCCCTTGCCTTGACGGCCCTCGAAGTTCCGGTTGCTGGTGCTCGCGCAGCGCTCGCCGGCCGTGAGCTTGTCGGGGTTCATCGCGAGGCACATCGAGCAGCCCGGCTCGCGCCAGTCGAACCCCGCGGCGCGAAAGACCCGGTCGAGCCCCTCGGCCTCGGCCTGCGCCTTGACCGCGAACGACCCGGGCACGACGAGCGTGCGGACACCGTCTCTCACCCGGCGGCCCTGCGCCACCGCCGCGGCGGCCCGGAGGTCCTCGATGCGCGAGTTGGTGCAGGAGCCGATGAACACGGTGTCGACGGCGATCTCGCGGATCGGCGTGCCGGCGGCGAGGCCCATGTACTGGAGCGCCCGCGTGGCCGACTCGCGTTGGCCGAGGTCGTCGAAGGAGTCGGGATCGGGGACGGCCGCGTCGATGGTGGTCACCTGACCGGGGTTGGTGCCCCACGTGACGCTCGGCCGGAGTGCCGCGGCTTCGAGCACGACCTCCCGGTCGAAGGTGGCGCCGTCGTCGGTGACGAGCGCGCGCCAGTCGTCGAGCGCCTGTTCCCACGCGGCGCCGGTGGGGGCGAAGGGCCGTCCCTCGAGGTAGGCGAACGTGGTGTCGTCGGGTGCGACGAGCCCGGCGCGCGCGCCGGCCTCGATCGACATGTTGCAGACCGTCATCCGTGCTTCCATCGAGAGGCCGAGGATCGCGGAGCCCCGGTACTCGATGACGGAGCCGATGCCACCGCCGGTGCCCAGTCGCCCGATGATCGCGAGCACCACGTCCTTCGCGGTGACGCCGGCGGGAAGGTCGCCGTCGACCGTGACCGCCATCGTCCCCGGGCGCTGCTGGGGGAGCGTCTGGGTGGCCAGGACGTGCTCGACCTCGCTCGTGCCGATGCCGAAGGCGAGCGCGCCGAGCGCCCCGTGGGTCGAGGTGTGGCTGTCGCCGCACACGATCGTCATCCCCGGCTGGGTGAGGCCCTGCTCGGGGCCGATCACGTGGACGATGCCCTGTCCGGGGTCGCCCATGCCGTAGCAGCGGATCCCGAGCTCGGCGCAGTTGGCGGCGAGCACCTCGATCTGACGGCGGGAGGTCGGGTCCTCGATGCCCCGCTCGAGCCCGGCGGTGGGGACGTTGTGGTCCATGGTCGCGACGGTCAGGTCGGGTCGGCGCACCCGGCGCCCGTTGAGCCGGAGGCCGTCGAACGCCTGCGGGGAGGTGACCTCGTGGACGAGGTGCAGGTCGATGTAGAGCAGGTCGGGTTCGCCCGCGGCTCGATGGACGACGTGGCGCTCCCAGATCTTCTCGCTGAGGGTCTGGCGCATCGTGGGGATCTCCGGGACATCGGCTCGGGGCGTGAGGTGGAGGGCTCAGGATACGAGAGCGGGCCTCGCTCCCTCGACGGGAACGGCCGGATGGCGCGGCAGCGATGGTTCACGTCGGCGTAACAATCCCGAAATCTGGCCGCCGTACGGTGCCCGTCATGGCCGTCGTCCTGGTGCGTTGGCCGGAGCAGGCCGAGCGACTGGGCCCCTTGCGGCAAGCCTTGACCCCCCGTCTGCTGCTGGTCGCACCCGACGTCTTGGCGCCCGCACCGGTCGACCCGCTCGAGGACTGGGTGCGCCTCCCCGCCGCCGACGGCGACGTGCGCGCCCGGCTCGCGACCCTCGAGGCCCGTGCCGCCGCCGCCTCACCGCTGCCCACGATCGACGACGACGGGATCCTGCGCTTCCGCGACGGCTGGGTTCCGCTCTCGCCGGTGGAGCGCGGGCTCGCGCAGGCCCTCGTCGAGCGGTACGGCGCGGTGGTCGGGCGGGAGGTGCTGTCACGCCGGGCATGGCCGTGCGGCGCGCCCACCCGGAACGCGCTGGACGTGCACATCCTGCGACTGCGACGCCGGATCGCGACCGTCGGGCTCGAGGTCCGCACGGTGCGATCGCGGGGCTACCTCCTCCAGGTCGCGACGGTCGCCGTCGACCTGGCTCGCTGAGCGCTCGTGCCAGTGAGCGTCAGCGAGATCCTCCTCGACATCCTGATCGTCCTCGTGGCCGCAAAGCTCGCGGCCGAGGTCGCCGAGCGCCTCGGTGTCCCCGCGGTCGTCGGCGAGATCACGGCCGGGGTGTTGATCGGCCCCTCGGTGCTCGGCATGGTGGGCTCCACCGAGGTGCTCGAGGTTCTCGGTGAGCTCGGGGTGATCCTGCTGCTCCTCCAGGTCGGCCTGGAGATGGACGTGCGCGACCTGGCTGCCGTCGGTCGTGCCTCGATGACCGTGGCGGTGATCGGCGTCGTGCTGCCGATGGCCGGCGGGATCGGAGTCGCCGTCGCGTTCGGCGAGTCCTCCGACGTCGCGCTGTTCGTCGGAGCGGCCCTCGCGGCGACGAGCGTGGGAATCACCGCGCGGGTCTTCAGTGACCTGCGCGCGCTGTCGTCGGTGGAGGCCCGCACCGTGCTCGGCGCCGCGGTGGCCGACGACGTGCTCGGGCTCGTGATCCTCACCGTCGTCGTGCGCATCGCCACAGAGGGCGGTGTGTCGCTGCTCACCGTTCTGGGCATCGTCGGCGTCGCGGTCGGCTTCCTCGTGGTCACGGTCGCGCTCGGCGGCCGGATCGCGCCGCCGTTGTTCGAGTTCGTGCAACGAAACGCGCGCTCGGCCGGCACCTTGGTCGCGCTCGCCTTGGCGTTCACACTCGCGTTCGCGCAGCTGGCCGAGGCCGCGAAGCTGGCTCCGATCGTCGGTGCGTTCGTCGCGGGACTCGCGCTCTCGCGCAGCGACCAACGGGAACGCATCGAGCGCGAGCTCGCACCGGTCGGTCACCTCTTCATCCCTGTGTTCTTCCTCGGCATCGGGATCGCGGTCGACGTCGGGTCGTTCGTCGACGGCGAGGTGCTCGCCGTCGCGGGCGCGCTCCTCGTGGTCGCGGTGATCGGCAAGCTCGTGGCCGGGACAGGAGCGATCGGGGCCCCGGGCGATCGGTGGGTCATCGGGCTCGGGATGCTGCCCCGGGGCGAGGTCGGGCTCATCTTCGCGACGATCGGGCTGCAGCGCGGGGTGCTCGACGACTCCCTCTATGCCGCGCTCCTGCTCGTGGTCCTCGCCACGACGCTCATGACCCCGTCGCTGCTGCGGCGCCGGATGGCCCGGGTGCGTGGCGCGGCCGCGCCGGTGGTTGCCGAGCCCATGCCCGAAGCCGGGTGGTTGTGGGTCGACGACGGCGTGGTGGACCTCGTTGCCGAGCCGCCCGACCATGCCTTGCTGACGATCGCGCTCCAGGCCGCGGGCGCGATCACGGTGGGGGCGCGCCCGGGCCGCAGGCTGCTGGACCGGCTCGGCGCCATCGGCCAGGAGATGCCCCGCTGGGACCCGGCCGCCACCGACCGGCTCTTCGAGGTCCTGGCCCGAGGCAACGAGCGCACGTGGCGCTTCCTCGAGACGACCGGTGTGCTCGAGCGGTCGCTTCCCGAGCTCGCGACGGCGGTCGAGCGGCGGCGGGCGGACCCGTACGTGCTCGACCCGAACCACGTGCTGCGCTTCGAGCTCGTGGATCGTGTCTGGGAGCTCGTCGCACGCGACGCCCGCGCGCGCGCGGCCCACGAGCACCTGTCGCATCCCGAGCGGTTGCTGCTCGCCGCGCTGGTGCTCGACGCCGCGGGCGACGGCGAGGACGCGGTGCCGCTGGCCCGCCGGCTGGTGCAGCGCCTCGACCTCGGCGCCGCGGTCGAGCAGGAGGTGGCTGCGCTCGTCGGCAACGCGGCGCTCCTGCGCGCGGCCGCCGGTCGCATCGACGGGTTGACGGAGGAGTCCGTTCTCCAGCTCGCCGCGCACCTGGAACGCACCGAGCTCGCCTGGGGCCTGTACCTCGTCGCCTTGGCTCTCGGTGACCTCGACACTGCCGGGCGGCACCGGCTGGACGAGCTCACCGACCTGGTGGTCGCGACGCTCGAGCAGCCCACCCTCACCGGCCGTGACGCGCGCAACCTGGTGGAGCGGCGGCGCTCCGAGGCGATCCGGCTCGCTCGGGACGACGAACACGTGATCGACCGGATCATGCACGCCCCGCGCGCCTACGTGCTCACCCAGGACGCACCTGACATCGCGCGGCATGCCGCGCTCGTCGAGCCGCTCCCGCGACGCGGTCAGGTGCGCGTCGGGGTCCACGACGGTCCCGACGGCCGCGTCGTGGTCGACGTGGTCAGTCGGGACCGCCCCGGACTGCTCGCCACGGTCACCGGAGTGCTCGTGCGCGAAGGTCTCGAGGTAAACGACGCGCTGGTCGCGACATGGGGCGACGGCGGCGCGCTCGAGAGCTTCGTCGTCCGCGTCGCGGCCGGCACCGAGCCATCCGACGCGGACCGCCTCGCGACTGCAGTCGAGCATGCCCTCGGTACGCCGCTCGGGGCCCCGGAGAACCCCGAGGCGGAGGTGCGCTTCGACGACGCCGGGTCGCCCTGGTACACGGTCTGCGAGGTGCGCAGCCCGGACCGGCCCGGCCTGCTGCACCAGATCGCCGTGGGTCTCGCGGCCGCTGGGGCGAGCGTGCACTCCGCAAAGGTCGAGACCGTCGGCGGCGTCGCGGTCGACCGGTTCCACCTCACCGACGCGAACGGCGCCAAGCTCGGCGGCGAGCGGAAGGACGCGGTGCGCGCGGCGATCGTCGGTGGTGTCCGGTCCCGCCGTCGACTCCTCGGCCGCATCGCGGTGTGAGTGACGGCGTCGCGGCCCCGGCGGCTCAGCGCACCGGAAGGCGGACCGCGCGCCGCGCGGCGGAGAGCGTGGCCTCCACGGGGCCCGAGGTCTCGACCGTGGTGGCGCTCGGCCACGGATCGGCTCTTGCTGCCAACGCGCGCGCGATCTCCGGCGACGCGTCCGACGCGTCGGTGCCCGCGCGTGTGCGATCGGCGATCCGCGTCGCCATGACCGTCTCGGGTGCCTCGCAGCGCAGCTCGACGATGTCGGCCGCGGTCGCCTCCGCGAGCGCGGCCGCGTCGTCGCGCGCGGCGGCGGTACCCCACGATGCGTCGAGCACAACCGACTCGCCGCGGGCGAGCAGCATCCGGGCGCGGGCGAGCAGCTCCGCGTAGGTCGCGTCGGTCGTCCGCTCGGCGTAGATGCCCTCGCCGAGCGGCGTGGGCGCGTGCTCGGTGTGCGCGAGCCCGACGAGGTCCTCGGCGGCGAGCGTCGGCACATCGCGACGAGCGACGTCGGACAGGTGCGTGTCGGGTGCCGCGCGCGAGGTCCTCGACGCCGACCAGTCCGACGTAGTGCTCGGAGGCGACGACGGGGAACACGCGCTGCGCGCTGTAGTGGCGGACGTCGAGCGCGTCGTGCGCGCGGGAGCCGCCCGTGAGCGTGACGGGATCACGGAGCATGAGGTCGCTCACGCGAAGTCCCCGGAGGCGCACATGGACCACCGTGGCCGCCTCCTCGGCCGAGGCGCCGAAGTACACGAACACGCCGATGATCAGGAACCAGACATCGACGAAGACACCCATCGCCGCCATGACGATCGCGACTGCCCGGCCGAGCCCCGCGGCCTTGTGGGTCGCGGTCTCGAGGTCGTAACGGCGCTCGAGAACCGAGCGGAACACACCACCTCCGTCCATCGGGAACGCGGGGAGCAGGTCGAACCCCGCGAGCACGAGGTTCACCCACGCGAGGCGGGCGACCAGCGGCCCGTCGAAGAGCCGTACGGGCAGGAGCGGGATCCCGGCGGCCACCGCCACGAGCGCGGTGACGACCGCGAGCGCCAGGCTCGCCATCGGGCCCACGATGGCGATCGCGAGCTCGTCGCAAGGGTCTTCGGGGAGATGTTCGAGTCCTGAGACGCCACCGATCGGCAGGAGCAGGATCTCGCGCACGTCGGCACCCCGACGCCGCGCGACCACGCTGTGGGCCAGCTCGTGGGCGACGACCGACCCGAAGACACCGACGATCTAGCGCATTCCCGAGGCAAGGCCCGGGCCTTCCGGTGTCGAGGCCGCCAGCCCGACGATCAAGACGATCAGCAGGAAGCTCGCGTGTACGCGGATCTCGATGCCGAGGACCCGTCCGAGGGGCATCGACCAGCGGCGGCTGCCCCCCGCTCACCCTCGGCTGCCATGCACCCGACCTACGGCGACGGCGGCGATCCGCCCAGAGGCCAAAGGGCCTCGGTGCGGGCTGTACGCGTGACCCCCGCCCCTGGGCGGTGATCGCAGACCTCGCGATCCTGAGGATGAGTCCTCCGACGACGCCGAGGGAAGACCAGGAAGGGAGACCGGATGAGCTTCGCGGAAGAACCTCAGGTCACGGTCTCGACTCAGGGGGAAGTGAACGCCGACGAGCGCGCGTACGCGGAGGAGAAGTTCGCCCATGTCATGAAGTTGGCGCCGGGGCCGGTGCTCCACGCGCAGCTGCGGCTCGCGATGGAGCCAGACCCGGCGCGCGAGCGCCCGGCCGTCGTGAAGGGTTCGCTCGACGTCGACGGGCGTTCGGTGCGCGCCCACGTCGCCGCGGCATCGATGCGCGAAGCAATCGACGCCTTCGAGGCGAGGTTGCGTGACCGACTCGTGCATCTCGGGGAGCGGCCCCAATCGCGCGAGCGGCGCCATCGGGACTCCGGGCCCGGCAAGTGGCGCCACGGTGATGCGCCGACGCCGCATCCCGAGTACTCCGACCGTCCCGTCGACGGGCGCGAGATCGTCCGCCGCAAGCAGCTGGCCCCGGGCCCCGAGACCCCCGACGAGGCCGTGTTCGACATGGAGACGCTCGACCACGACTGGTTCCTGTTCACGAACGCGAGCAGCGGCGAGGACAGCGTCGTGCATCGGGTGCCGGGTGGGTTCGCGATCGTGGCCCCGAACCCGGATCCGGCGGAGCTCGAGCGGTGCGCGGCACCGATCACCGTCAGCCCGCTCGTCCCGGCCCGACTCGGTGTGGACCAGGCCATCGAAGTGCTCGACCTCGCGGCCGAGCCGTTCGTGTTCTTCCTCGACGAGCGAACCGGGCGCGGCTGTGTCGTCTACCGGCGCTACGACGGCCACTACGGCCTCGTGGCCGCGGCCGAGTAGGGGAGGGGCGCTCCTGCTTACTCGACGGGCCGGATGTCGACGATCTCCACGGTCAGGGCCTGCTTGCGGGGCGTCTCGTAGCTGGCGGTCTCGCCCACCTTCTTGCCCATGAGCGCCTGGCCGAGCGGTGACGACGTGGAGAGCACGTCGTGGGTGTCGTGCCGCTCCTCGATCGACCCGATGAGGTACTCGGTCGGCTCGTCGTCACCTTCGATCACGATCTCGACGATCGTCCCGGGGCCGACGTGGTCTGCTGTCGGCGACTCGACGACCACGGCGTGCTTCAGTATGGCCTCGAGCTGGCGCACGCGCGCCTCGTTGAGGCCTTGCTCGTTCTTGGCCGCGTCGTAGTCGGCGTTCTCGGAGAGGTCGCCGAGCTCGCGGGCACGCTCGATCTTCTCCGAGATCTCGCGTCGATGTGGTCCCGACCGGTGCGCGAGCTCAACTTCGAGCCGGTCGTAGGCGGTCCGCGAGAGGTGGGGCTGGTCCATGAGGCGCCAGGCTAGGCAACGATGGTGACGATCGTGCTCACCGCTTCAGGAAGAACAGCTGCAGCTCGAGCTCGCCCTCGTCGGCGATCGACGCCACGCGAGGGGCGCTGGGCTTGGTCATGCCGTAGTCGGCGAGCGCGACCGGGAGGTGCCCGACGACCTGGATCGCCGTCCCGTCCCAACGGCCCTCGAGTGGGATCGTCACCTTCCGGGTCACCCCGTGGATCGTGAGGTCACCGGTCGCGTCGAAGGTGGTGGTCGTCCCCTTCGTCGGGGGCTCCGGCAACACGACCGGATCCGTCAGCTCGAACGTCGCCTCGGGGAACTTCGAGGTCTCCAGTCCCTGGTCCCGCAACGCGTTGGCCCGGAACGCCGGATCGCTCGTCAGCGCCGTGAGGTCGGCCTTCACCGTCGCGCTCGTGACGCGATCGCCGTCGATCTCGAGGCTTCCCTCGACGTCGGTCGTTCTGCCGGTTGCTGTGTTTGCGATCGCGCCGACGAACTCCTCGTCGATGCGGAAGCCGGCGAACGAGCCGGCCGTGTCGTTCGGCGTCACCACCCAGACGCCGCCCAGGGTGCCTCCCTCGGTGACCGGAGTCGGCTCGATCTCGGCACGAGGCTTGGCGCTGTCGCGCAGGAGGAACCACCAACCGGCCACGGCCGCCAGGCCGAGGACCACGATGCCTGCGATCAAAATCGTGAGGACGCCGCCGCGTTCGCGCTGGTGCATCGAGCCAGCCTCGCGCACCCGAGCCCGCCCGGCAGGTCACCTGTCGTTGTGGCGGGGTTTGACAGGGCCCCTGACCTGCTGCAATGCTGGCTGGTCCATGCGCTGTGCCGACGCCACCGCCACGACCGTCATCGTCATTCCGTAGGCGAACGCCGCCGCCGGCGTTCGCTCTCGACCGTCCACCTCGGTGGGCGGTTTTTTTGTGCAAGGGAGCACTCGTGACCCACCGGATCGGGATCATCGCCGGTGACGGCATCGGCCCCGAGGTCGTCGCCGAGGCTTGCAAGGTGATCGACGCCACGGGCGTCGCGTACGAGGCGGTTCCCTACGACCTCGGCGGTGCGCGCTACCTCCGCACGGGCGAGGTGCTCCCCGACGTGGTGCTCGACGAGCTGCGTGGCCTCGACGCGATCCTCCTGGGCGCCGTGGGCACCCCCGACGTCCCGCCCGGCGTCCTCGAGCGGGGGCTGCTGCTCCGGCTGCGCTTCGAGCTCGATCTCTACGTGAACCTGCGGCCGTTCCAGGCGCCGGCGAGCGCGCTCAACGGCGGTGTCGACATGGTGGTCGTGCGCGAGAACACCGAAGGCGCCTATGCGGGCGAGGGTGGCTTGCTGCGCAAGGGCACCCCGTCCGAGATAGCGACCCAGGGCTCGGTCAACACGCGCTTCGGCGTCGAGCGCTGCGTCCGCTTCGCGTTCGATCTCGCGGATTCGCGTGCGCGCAGGCACCTGACCCTGGTCCACAAGACGAACGTGCTCACGTTCGCCGGCGACCTCTGGCGGCGGACCTTCGACGCGGTCGCGGCCGAGCATCCCGACGTCACGACCGGCTACGACCATGTCGACGCCGCGTGCATCCACTTCGTGCAGCGGCCTGAGCGCTACGATGTGATCGTCACCGACAACCTCTTCGGCGACATCCTCACCGACCTGGGCGGCGCGATCGCGGGCGGCATCGGGCGGGCCGCGTCGGGCAACCTCAACCCGGCCCGGACGGGGCCGTCGCTGTTCGAGCCGGTGCACGGCTCGGCACCCGACATCGCGGGAACCGGGACCGCGGATCCCCGCGCGGCCATCATCTGCGCGGGGATGCTGCTCGAGTGCCTCGGCGAGTCAGAGGCCGCCGAGGGAGTAGCGAAGGCAGTCGCAGGCTCCGACGACGTCTCTGGCAGCACCGCCGAGGTCGGCACTCGCATCGCGGAAAGGGTGTGACGCAATGCCTATCGAGAAGACCGAGAAGATCTGGATGAACGGCGAGCTCGTCCCGTGGGACGAAGCGCGGATCCACGTCCTCACGCACACCCTCCACTACGGGATGGGCGTGTTCGAGGGCATCCGGGCCTACGAGACGGCCGCCGGGCCGGCCGTGTTCCGCCTCACCGACCACGTCGACCGGCTCCTCGAGTCGGCGAAGATCATGATGATGGAGATCCCGTACACGGCGGAGGAGATGGTCGAGGCGATCAAGCTCACGGTCCGCGAGACGGGGTTGCAATCCTGCTACATCCGGCCGATCGCGTACTACGGGTACGGCGAGATGGGGCTCAACACGCTGCCGTGCACCGTCGACGTCGCCATCGCGTGCTGGCCCTGGGGCGCCTACCTGGGTGACGACGCCCTCAGCAAGGGTGTGAGCATGAAGATCAGCTCCTGGGTCCGCCACGACCCGAACACGATGCCGCCGGCCGCGAAGACCACCGGGAACTACGTCAACTCTTCGCTCGCGAAGGTCGAGGCGCTGAAGTCGGGCTACGACGAGGCGATCATGCTCAACCCCCAGGGGTTCGTCAGCGAGTGCACCGGCGAGAACATCTTCTGCTGCCGCGACGACGTGCTCGTGATGCCGCCCCTCGCCGCAGGTGCGCTCGAGGGCATCACCCAGCACGCGGTGGCGACGATCGCGGTGGATCTCGGCTTCGAGGTGCGCCCCGACATGCTGACCCGAAGCGACCTCTACATCGCCGAGGAGATGTTCGTCTGCGGCACCGCCGCGGAGGTGAGCGCGGTCAACTCGGTCGACGACCGGCAGATTCCGTGCCCCGGCCCGAAGACCGTCGCGGTCGCCGACGAGTTCGCCAAGGCCGTCCGCGGCCAGACCGACCGATACAAGGACTGGGTCGAGCATGTCGGGTGAGGGAGGCCTCCCCGCGCGGGTCGAGGTCTACGACACGACGCTGCGCGACGGCGCGCAGCTCGAGGGTATCTCGCTGACCGTCGACGACAAGCTTCGCATCGCCGAGCAGCTCGACTGGCTCGGAGTCGACTACATCGAGGCCGGTTGGCCGGGAGCGAACCCGAAGGACGACGAGCTCTTCCGCCGGGCGGCGAAGGAACTCCAGCTCACGACGAGCCGGCTCGTCGCGTTCGGGATGACCCGCCGGGTGAAGGGCAAGGTCGATGCCGACGACACGCTCCGCCACCTCGTGGAGGCCGGCACGGACTCGGTCTGCATCGTCGGCAAGTGCTGGGACTACCACGTTACCGAGGCACTGGGCACGACGCTGGACGAAGGCGTGGCCATGGTGACCGACTCCGTCGAGTACCTCAAGGGCCTCGGGCGCGAAGTGCTCTTCGACGCCGAGCACTTCTTCGATGGGTACAAGCACAACCCCGAGTTCGGCTTCCGAGTCCTCGAGGGTGCGGTCACGGCAGGAGCCGACCGGCTGGTCCTCTGCGACACGAATGGCGGCGCGCTGCCCTTCGAGGTCGAGCACATCGTGCGCTCCGTCGTCGACTACTTCGGTGCCGAGGTCGCGGTCGGCGTGCATCTGCACGACGACGCAGGGTGCGGCGTCGCCAACGCCCTGGCCGGTGTGCGCGGCGGGGCGACCCAGGTGCAGGGGACGATCAACGGCTACGGCGAGCGCACCGGGAACTGCAACCTCACGTCCATCATCCCGAACCTCTCGTTGAAGATGGGCGTCGAGACGCTGCCGCCCGGCCGCCTGGAGCGGCTCACTCCGGTCGCCCACCACGTGGCCGAGCTGGTGAACATGGCGCTGAACCCCCAGGCGCCGTACGTGGGCTCCTCGGCCTTCGCGCACAAGGCGGGCCTGCACGTGAGCGCGATCGCCAAGCGCCCGGACGCGTACGAGCACGTGCATCCCGACCTGGTCGGCAACGGCACGCGCTTCGTGATGTCGGAGCTGGCGGGTCGCTCGACGATCCTGCTCAAGGCGGCCGAGCTCGGGCTCGAGCTCGACGGCCCGACCGTCAACGAGGTGGTCGACACCCTCAAGCAGCTCGAGCACGAGGGCTACCACTTCGAGGTGGCCGACGCGTCGCTCGAGCTGCTGATGCGGCGAGCCGCGGGCTGGGAGCCGGGCTGGTTCCACGTCGAGTCGTTCCGTGTCATCACCGACGACGCGAGCCCCGAGACCGCGACCGACCGCGAGCCCGACGGGGTCACCACGGAGGCGACGATCAAGCTGCACATCGGCGAGGAGCGGCTGATCGCGACCGCGGAGGGCAACGGGCCGGTCAACGCTTTGGACCGCGCGCTGCGCCACGCCCTGGCGGGTCGCTACCCGGCGCTCGATCGGCTCCACCTCACCGACTACAAGGTGCGTGTGCTCGACACCCAGAGGGGAACGGGGGCGGTCACCCGGGTCCTGCTCGACTCCACCGACGGGGAGGCCAGCTGGACCACCATCGGGGTGAGCGAGAACATCATCGAGGCGAGCTGGCAGGCGCTTCACGACTCGCTCGTCTACGGCTTGCTCCGGGCCTCGGCCCGCGGGTAGCAACGCAGCCGATGCCCACCGATCCGTACGTGCCCGCCGCCCTCGACGAGGAGCCCCGCCAGGCGCGCAACCTGGCCCCGGGCGTGCAGATGCCGCCGGCCCTCGCCTGGCGGGCCGACCGCCCGGGAGACCTCGGTGCGGAGCAGCCGGAGGGCGCGTTGCTCGGCTCACCGGGTCCGAACGTCGGGTACGCGCTCACGCTCGCGAACCGCCAACGTGGCCGCCTCCGACTCGCGCCCCACGAGCACACGCAGGACGCGGTTGCGGTGGTGGCGGCACTGGCGATGAAGCGGGCGGCGGCGTTCGGTCGGGCCCCGGTGAAGCCCGACGTCGACCTCGCCGTCGAGCTGCTGGGGTACGCGGGCGAGGTGCCGACGGCGGTAACAGCCCGGCGAGCTGTCGCCACCCACGGTGCGGCTCACGAGTACGCGGTGTGCCGAACCCTGGTCGACGCCGTGCCCGTCGAGCTGCTGCGGCTCGCGCCGGCCGAGCTGGCGTCCCAGGCTCCTGCGGTGCGCGACGCGATGCTCCGCGCGTCGGCGCAGCGCAGCGCGGCCGACTGACCGGTGGGTCTGTTCGCGCTGCCCGACGAGCTCGAAGCGCTCCGCGCGGCGGCGCGGCGCCTCGCCGAGACCGAGATCGCTTCTCATGCTGTCGATGCCGACCGTGATGCCACCTTTCCCTGGGCCTCGTTCGAGGCCTACCGGGACTCAGGGCTCGTGCGGGCGATCTACCCCGAGCACCTGGGCGGCGACGGCGGCGGGGCGCTCGCCTACGCCGTGCTGGTGGAGGAGGTGGCTCGGGTCTGCGGTTCGTCGTCGCTGTTCGTGCTGATCTCGCGCCTCGGTGTGACACCGATCGTCGAGCACGCCTCCGACGCGCTTGCCGGCGCAGTGGTGCCCCGGGTCGCGGTGGGGGAGTGGCAGGCCAGCTACTGCCTCTCGGAGCCGGAGGCGGGCAGCGACGTCGCGTCCATGACGACGCGGGCCATCCGCGACGGCGACCACTACGTGCTCGACGGTCGCAAGTCCTGGATCACCAACGCCGGGATCTCCGACGTCTACACGGTCTTCGCCAAGACCGACCCGGCGGCGGGCAGCCGAGGAATCAGTGCGTTCGTGGTTCCAAGGGACACGCCGGGGTTCACCATCGGCAAGCTCGAGCACAAGATGGGCATGCGGGGGTCACCCACCGGCGAGCTCGTCCTCGAGGGAGCCGTCGTTCCTGCGGACCACCTGATCGGCGCCGAGGGCCAGGGGTTCGCGTACGCGATGGGGGCGCTCGACACCTCTCGTCCGATCGTCGGGGCGCAGGCGGTCGGGCTCGCGCAGGGCGCGCTCGACGCCGCGGCCCGGTACGTCACCCAACGCCGCCAGTTCGGCCGCGCGATCGCCGAGTTCCAGGGCCTCCAGTTCATGCTCGCCGACATGGCGACGCAGGTCGAGGCAGCCCGCACGCTCGTCTACCGGGCCTGCTCGATGGTCGACGCGGGAGGCCCCACCGTGTCGAAGGTCTCGGCGATGGCGAAGCTCTTCGCGAGCGACACCGCGATGCGCGTGACCACGGACGCGGTCCAGGTGCTCGGCGGTGCCGGCTACACGACCGAGTTCCCCGTCGAGCGGATGATGCGGGATGCCAAGGTCACCCAGATCTACGAGGGCACCAACCAGATTCAACGTGTCGTCGTGGGCCGCCGGCTCCTCGACGAGGTCACGACGTGAACGACACCCCGCGCGACGGGGTGAGGGTTCGCTTCGCGCCCGCGCCGACCGGGTACCTCCACGTCGGCAGCGCGCGGGCGGCGCTGTTCAACTGGCTCTTTGCCCGTCACCACCGAGGCACGTTTATCCTGCGGATCGAGGACACCGATGCCGCGCGCTCGCGCGGCGAGTGGATCGTCGGGATCCAGGACACCCTGCGCTGGCTGGGGCTTGACTGGGACGAGGGTCCCTACCTCCAGGGCGACCGCCTCGACCGGTACGCCGCCGCGGCAGGGCGCCTGCTCGCCGCCAGCCGCGCTTACGAGTGCTACTGCACGCCGGATGAGGTCAAGGCGCGCAACGACGCCGCCCTCGCGGCCGGGCGATCACCCGGCTACGACGGCCGCTGCCGCGATCTCACCGATGCCGACCGGGAGGCGCTTGCCGCCGCGGGGCGCCCCCGCTCGATACGGTTCCGTACGCCCGATACCGGGGTGAGCAGCTTCACCGACCTCGTCCGCGGTGAGGTGTCGGTCGAGTGGTCGACGGTGGCCGACTTCGTGATCGTGCGCTCCGACGACAGTCCCGTGTTCTTCCTCGCGAACGCGGTCGACGACGCCGAGATGGGGATTACCCACGTTCTTCGTGGCGAGGACCTCCTCGACTCGACGCACCGCGTGCTCGCGCTGCGCGAGGCCCTCGGGGTGGAGGGCCGCCTGCAGTACGGCCACCTTCCGCTGCTCGTGGGGGCCGACCGCGCGAAGCTGTCGAAGCGCCACGGCGCGGTCGCGCTCGAGGACTTCCGGGATCGCGGCTACCTGCCGGATGCGCTCGTCAACTACCTCGCGCTGCTGGGATGGGCACCGGAAGACGGTCAGGAGATCCTCTCGCGCGACCAGCTGATCGCGATGTTCGACCTCGACCGCGTCACGCACTCCGCCGCGTTCTTCGACTACCAGAAGCTTGACTGGATGACCGGCGAGTACCTCCGCGCGCTTTGTGAGGAGGAGCTGGCAGCGTTGGTCCTCGACGAAGCCCGAGCGCGTTGGGGTGAGGCCGTCGACGAGGCCTCGGCCGCGGCCGTCGCGCGCATCGGTCAGGAACGGGCGACCACCGTCGTCGGTCTCGTCGAGCAGGCCGACTTCCTGTTCGTCGGCGACGACGGTTTCGAGATCGCGCCGGACTCGTGGGAGCAGGTCGCGGCCACCGACCGCGGCGTGGAGATCCTCGACTCGGTGCGCGCGCATCTTGGCGCGTGCGCGTGGGACGTCGAGGTGATCAACGCGGAGATTCGCGCCGCGCTCGCCGACCTCGAACTGAAGGCCAACAAACGGACGATGCCGCTCCTCTACGCCGCGGTCGAAGGCCGGCGCGCCGGATTGCCGCTCTTCGACGCGGTCCACCTGCTGGGACGCGAGCGCACGCTTGCCCGTCTCGACGCGGCTTGCAGCCGACTCGACGCCTGAGCGACCCGCGCCCATGACATGAATGGCGTGGCCTCCACGGGCTACGATCTCGTGTCCCATTCGGGGGTGGTGTAATCGGCAACACAACAGGTTCTGGCCCTGTCATTGGGGGTTCGAGTCCTCCCCCCCGAGCCGGTCGCCGGGTGAGCCACCGCCCGGAGGCTCGGTACGGCCCCGTCGTCTAGTGGCCTAGGACGCCGCCCTCTCAAGGCGGTAACGGCAGTTCGAATCTGCTCGGGGCTGCAACCCGCGAGGCCCGGGACCGAGGTCCCGGGCCTCGCGCAATTCCTGTTCTCGCGTCTTCGATCGCACTTGCAGCTCGAGGCGCGGCGTCTTCGTCTCGACGACGAGCGTGCACGGAAGTCCGACGGTGTCGAGTGGATCGCGAAGATCGTGAGCTTCGAGTATCCGCGCGCGACGACCGGAGATATGTCACGCTTCCTGTTGCGCGCGTTGCGCGCGAAGCACCAGTGAAAGCAGCAGTAAAAGCACTAGTAAATATGCCGGTGCTCGTTTACGAACCAGTTCACAACTGAGCAGCGCGTCGAACGTGTATGCACTGCGCGTCGGCAAGAAATGCTTGACCTTCGCGTGTGAATGCGTTTCCATGCACGATGAGACGGGCTGCGGAGGTGATGCACAAGGCAGGTCTCGTCCTTCACATCGAGGTGCGGCACGTGCGAGCGGGGTGCACACCGCACCGAGGGATGTCGGCGTCGGCTCGTCGAAGCAGTCGTGACGAGGTGTCGCAGCGAATCCCTGTGATCGCGATGTCGTTGCCGGTCGGCCAGCGCAGTGCTGGCGGCCCCGCGCGACAGCGTGAAACCGAGGACCCCATCGACGCAGAGCATCGCGAGGACCATCCCCGTGACGTGAGCGTTCGCATGCGAGCCCTCTGACCGAAGCAACACCCAAGAGCAAGACACACCTGAGAAAGGTGGTAACCAGTGCCTCCGGCAAAGAGAAGCACCCGCAAGGCCGCAGCGAAGCGGGCCCCGGCGAAGCGGAAGGCCGCGAAGCGGGCCCCGGCGAAGCGGAAGGCCGCGAAGCGGGCACCGGCGAAGCGGAAGGCCGCGAAGCGGGCCCCGGCGAAGCGGAAGGCCGCGAAGCGGGCCCCGGCGAAGCGGAAGGCCGCGAAGCGGGCCCCGGCGAAGCGGAAGGCCGCGAAGCGGGCCCCGGCGAAGCGGAAGGCCACCAAGCGGGCCGCGACCAAGCGGAAGGCCCCGGCCAAGCGCAAGGCACCCGCCAAGCGCAAGGCCACCAAGCGCAAGGCCACCAAGCGGGCCGCGACCAAGCGGAAGGCCCCGGCCAAGCGCAAGGCCCCCGCGAAGCGGAAGGCCGCGAAGCGGGCACCGGCGAAGCGCAAGGCCACGAAGCGGAAGGCCGCCAAGCGGCGCTAGCCGAGTTCAACGCTTTACCGAGCAACCAGTGGATTCGGGGAGGCCTACGGGCCTCCCCGAACCGCGTCCGGACGACGGGCTACGGGCGCAGGAGCTTGAATTCCTCGGCGAGGTCGTAGCCGTGGCGCGCGCCGGCTGCCCGTGCTTCGCGTTCGATCCGGTCCGCGAACGCGAACCGTTGCGCCTCCTCTCGCGCGCTTCGCGCGTCGATGCCCATCGTGGTGTGCCACTGGCTGCGATGGCACAGCAGGGACGCGACCTTCACGTCGATGGTCGACGCTGCGGGTTCGGCATGGTCGGGCGCATCGGCTTCGAACAGCAACAGGAGCTCCGGCCGATGGTGCGCGCCGCCGATGCCGGGGAAGAAGTGCGGGTCCCGTGCTGCGACGACGCCGTCGATCGTGAGCCACCCGGCATGGCGATGGTCGGGGTGCAGGCGGTACCGCGTCCAGGGGTCGTGGCCGAACACCACGTCAGGACCGATCTCCCGGATCGCCCGAACGAGATGGAGCCGTTCGGCGACCGTGTGCTCGAGCTCTCCGTCGACCAGGCCGATCCAGTGCAGCACCCCGTTGCCGAGCACGCGGGCTGCCTCTCGCGCTTCGGCTTCGCGGCGCGCGACGAGGGCGGCGAGGTCGTCGCCCTCGTCCCAGCTGCCCTTGGAGCCGTCGGTAAGCACGAGCAGATGGATCTCCGTGCCGGCCGCCGCCCATCGGGCGAGGGTGGCGCCACACCCGAACTCAATGTCGTCGGGGTGTGCGCCGATCGCCAGAGCCCGTTCCGGCGTCGCGAGGGGCTCGCTCACGGTTGGACGGCCATCGAGGCGAGGTCCTCGGGCATGTCGACGTCGAACGCGAGCAACGGATCGCGCACCACCCGGGTCGCGAGACCGGCCCGACGGGCAGCCGCGAGGTGCCGACGGAAGGATCCGGGGCCGTAGGCGAACCGGAATGCCGTACCGCCGGCCGCGGCGTGCGCGGCGGCGACGGGGATCGAGCACACCGGCGTCCCGTCCCCGCGGTGGCACGGCACGAGGACGGCGATCGGTCGACTTGCGTCGGCCGCGATCGGCTGGAGCGAGCCCGCGGTGACGTGCGGAAGATCCGCGTGGGCGACGACCGCGCGCGCCAGACCTTCCGCCGCGCACCATCGGACGCCGGCACTCGCGGCACCGTCGAGCGTGCCGGGATCCTGGAGAACCGCGACGCCGAGGTCGTGTGCCCAGGCGCGCACCTCGGGCGCGTCGGAGACGACCGCCACCGGGAGCGCGCCGGCGGCGGCGACCACGCGCTCGGCCATCTGGCGTGACAGATTGGCCCGGTGCTCGGCGTCGAGCGCGTCGGCGAGACGGACCTTCCCGACCGCGAACGCTCGGATGGGGATCACAACGCCGGTGACGACGGAGCGGGAGCGCGCATGGACGGGCGCGCGTCGGGAGGGCTGAGGTTGCATGGGTCTGCGTATGCTACCGAGCGATGGATGCCGCCTACGGCGTGGTGCGAGCCGCGCTGCTCCCACCCCTGCACTTCGGCGTGGGGTGGGTGCTCGAAGGTGCATCCGGCGTTCCGCGCCACGGCCCGACGATCCTCGCGAGCAACCACGTGTCGTACCTCGACCCGCTGGCACTCGGATACCTGGCCCATCGACGCGGTCGCAAGGTGCGCTTCCTTGCCAAGGACGAGCTCTTCGCCAAGCGCGGTTTTGGCTCGGTGCTGCGTGCGATGCACCAGATCCCTGTCCGCCGTGGCACTACCGACGCCGCCGGATCGCTCGACGCCGCCATCGCGGCACTGCGTGGGGGTGAGTGCGTCGCCGTCTTCCCCGAGGGCACGATCTCGCTCGACCTCGAGCCCATGGTCGGCAAGTCCGGCACCGCGCGCCTCGCCGCGGCCGCGGGGATCCCGGTCACCCCGATCGGCCTGTGGGGCCTGCACCGGGTCATGTTCAAGGGTCGCAAGCCGCGCTGGCGCGCGGGCGTCGCGGAGGTCGTCGTCGTGGGGGACCCGGTGACCGTCGGCCCCGACGAGGACATGCGGGTCGCGACCGACCGGATCATGAATGCGATCTGCGGGTGTGTGCACCGCGCGCGCGAGATCTACCCGCAGACGCCGTCGAACGGTGACGACGGATGGTGGGTGCGCAGTCCCGGCGGCGCGGTCCTGCGCAGCTGCCGACTCGGCGAGGAGATGTGAGCACCAAGGCCGCGGTGATCGGTGCGGGCTCGTGGGGGACCGCGGTCGCCGCGATCGTGGCCACGAACGCCGACGCTGTCCTCTGGGCACGAGACCCGGTCGTGGCCGCGGCCGTGACCGATGAGCACCGCAACCCCCGATACCTCCCGGACGTTGCCCTGCCGGTGCGGTTGCGCGCGACGACCTCGCTCGAGGATGCCTGCACCGGTGCCGACGTGGTCGTGATGGGGGTGCCTTCGCACGGCTTCCGCGACGTGCTCGGGCTGGCGGCGCCGTCGATCGGTGCCGAGGTTCCGATCGTCAGCCTGGCCAAGGGTGTCGAGCAGGCCACGTTGCTGCGCATGACCGAAGTGGTCGCCGACGTGCTGTCCGACCACCGCCGGGACATGATCGGCGTGCTCACCGGGCCCAACCTGGCCCGCGAGGTGGCGGCGGCCGAGCCCACCGCCTCCGTGGTCGCCTTCGAGGACGCCGCCACGGCGGAGCAGCTCCAGCACCTGCTCATGACCGCGACGTTCCGCGTGTACACGAACCCCGACGTCGTGGGCTGCGAGATCGCAGGCGCGCTGAAGAACGTGATCGCGCTCGGTGCGGGCATCGCGCACGGGCTGGGCTACGGGGACAACACCAAGGCGGCGCTCATCACCCGGGGCCTGGCCGAGCTCGCCCGCCTCGGCATCTCGCTGGGCGGCGACCCGCTCACGTTCTCGGGGCTTGCCGGCCTCGGTGATCTGGTGGCCACCTGCACGAGCGAGAAGAGTCGCAATCGGACTGTTGGGGTCGCGCTCGGACAGGGCCGCGCGCTCGAAGACATCGTCGCCGAGACGAGAATGGTGGCCGAAGGTGTGAAGAGCACGGAAGCGGTGCTCGCGCTCGCGCGCCGCCAGGGCATCGAGATGCCGATTGCCGAGCAGGTCGGTGCGGTGCTCTACGAGGGACGAAACCCGGCCGACATCGTGCCCGCGCTCATGTTGCGGGAAGCCAAGCCCGAGCTGCGCGGGATGCGGTGATCGTCGGCGCGCTCGGTACACGGGGCCGGGCTTGCGTCGACGAGCGGGGAGGCGTCACCGTCCCCGGCGAGGACTGGTCGCTGTGTTGGTGGATCGGTGCCGACGACCGCGTGCGCGACCCTGCCCGGGAGCCGTCGGTGCGCCAGGTCGCGTCGGCTACGGCTCCGGTCCCCGAGACCCGGCTGCGAGTGCCGGGCGGTGACGTGGTCCAGTCCGTCTACGGGATCGGTGGGCCCGGCGGGCTCGTCGTCGTCGAGGTCGAGAACACGTCGCCCGCGGCCGTCGTGGTGGGGTTCGGGCTGATCGGCGCCCGGTCGATCGTAGTGACGTCGACGGGGAGCGCTACGTGGCTCGCGCTCGACGGGCGCGAGGTGTTCGCGCTGCCGTTCGCACCGCCGCGTTGGACGGCCGGCGCGGGACCCGTCGACCCGCTCACGCCCGGCGAGCGCACGGGTCCGATGCCGGCGATGCGCGACCGAGACGGCCTCGGGTTGGCGCTGCTGTACCCCTTGAGCCATCGGAGCCGGATGCGCGTTGTTCTGGCCACGTCTTGGGAGGAACCGGGGGCCGTCGATCTCGCGCGCGTCCCGGACGCGCGGCAGGTCACGCGCGGCTGGGAGCGGCACCTGGCCCGCGGGATGCGCACGGTGCTTCCCGACACGGCCGCGCAACAGGCCGTGGACCTCGCCCGGACGCAGGTGCTGCTCGATCCCGACCCCGATGCCGAGACCGCTGCGGCGCTGGAGGACTGGGGGTTCGACGTCGAGGCGACCTGGGCCTGGCGCGGGCTGTCGCTCCGGTCACGCCGGCGCGCGGCTCGTCGCGAGTCGCTGGGCGCGGGGGACGGCCCCGCGGCGCTGCTGCTGCGCGTCCGGCGCGCGCTGGTGCGCGAGCACGAGGGAACCATCGACCTGCTCCCGTCGGTCGAATCCGGCAACGTCGAGGTGCATGGTGCGCCTACCCGGCTCGGCACGGTGGGCTTCGCGCTGCGGCGGCATGGCGAGCGGGCCGCGCTGCTCTGGGAGGTCGCCGATCCGGCGCCCGGCCTCGTGCTGCGCGCGCCCGCGTTGGACCCGAGCTGGTCGACGACCGACCCGGCCGGCAAAGCGTTCCTCACCCCCACCCGGCCCTGACCTCAGCCAGGGTTTTGGCGTCACCAGACCGCGACTATCGCGCTGCAGCGACGCCAAAGCGCTGTTCGGCAGCTCAGTTGAGTTTGAGCGTGGCGATCCGTCCGGCGGCGAGCCGGACGGTCCCCTCGAATCGGCCCTGGGGACGCCCGACCAGGTCGACGAGCCAACCGGTCGCCGGCGAACCGTCGCGCTCGACCACGACGGTTCGGTCCTCACCGGCCGGGTTGTAGACGCGCACGACGAGGCCTCCCGGGTCGCGAAGGACTGCCGAGACTGCCGCCCCCTCCACCCGCAGTCGACGGCCCGTCACCGCGAGGTGGGCCCCGTGTTGGCCGCCGACGCGGACCCGCTCCAGCGGCACGAGCACCTCGTCGGCCCGGTCGTAGCAGCGCGCCTGCTCCCAGCCGCCTTTGTGGACGAGGACCGCGTACTCGACCGCGATGCGCCGCTGTAGCTGGGGGCCGTCGAGCGGGTCGAGCGGTCCGGCGGGGTTGGGGCGCAGGTCGAGCTCCGAGCGGGACAGGTAGCCGGTGGCGCGCAGGAGGGTGAGCGCGAGCTCGCGACCGTCGGCGACGAGCTCGTACTCGAGCAGGCCGTCGTGCACGAGCGCGATGCCGGCGTCGCCGTCGGAGGCGTCGACGAAGCGGCGCGACACGAACGTGGGGAGCGGCGCCTCGTGCGGTCCGCCCTCAGTCTCGAGCCCCCGCTCGACGACTGCGAACGCGCACTCGGCGTGCGAGTGCTCGACCCGGGACGGGAGGGGGAAGTGGGCGCGCACGCGGTGGTCGCGTGCGCGGTTGTCCCACTCGTGGTGCACCCGCACGAAGGGCTCACCGGTGCGCAGCTCGAGCGTGGTGACCACCTCGGTGAGCACCGCGTCGTCGCTACGTCCCTCGCAGCGACGCTCGTCGCCGATCGCGTGCGTCGGCCATCGGTACCACGCGGCAACGTGCAGTCGCGCCCGGACGGGACCGGTCTCAGCGAGGGTCACCGCGACCGCTTCGGGGGTGTCGGTCACGATGTCGTCGGTCGGGGGCGAGTAGTTGTATGTGTCGCCGCCGTCGCCGTTCTCCACGAGGCGTCCGAGGCCCGCGACCGTGAGACCGTCGGCGGTCGTGATCGCGTACCTGCCGCTGTGGAGGTCGACGTCGACGCGAAGGTGTTCGTTCTCGAGCCAGTGTGCGCCGGCGTCGACCCGGCCCTCCTCGACCCGGCCCTCCTCGACCCGGCCCTCCTCGACCCGGCCCTCCTCGACCCGGCCCTCCTCGACCCGGAAGGTGCGCCAGCCGAAGCCCGGCACCGCCGCGACCGACGCCACCACCTCGCGGGTCGGCGCGCGCATCAGCGAGAAGCGGAACGTCGTTTCGGGATCGGCGAGCGCGAGCAGCTCGTCGCGCAGGTCTTCGAGGTCGATCGCCGCCTCGCCTGCGTTCACCGCCACGCACCGGATGTGCACGGTGCCGGGGTCGTCACGGTCGACGGCGTACCTGCCGATCCGTGCACCGGCGAACTCCGGACCGCGCATCATGTCGAGCACCCCGTGCAGCCCCCTTCCCTGCACGACGACGGCGAACGCCTCGCCCCCGATCGTGCGTACGACCTGCGCGGGATGGCGGCTGCCGTCGTCGAGTGCGACAAGATGACATGAGCCTTCCCCGGGAACGGTCATCTCGAGCAGCCCGTCGCGATCGGTCTGCGTAGGGTTGACCACGAGCGTCGACCCGGGAGGTGCGTCGAGCTCGGCCGCGAGCGCGCGCAGTGCCTCGCGCGAGAGGCCGTCACCGAGATGACGGGCCTCCTGGTAGCGCACGACGACTGCATCCACCACGTCGTCGTGGCTGCACGCGCACGACGAGTCGTGCGCGCTGTTCAGCACGAGGTTGCGCCACGCGACCTCCAGAAGCGCGGCGGGGTAGACGTCGGCCGGAAGGAACAGCGCGCTGAGCGGCTCGGCCCGGCGCTCGATCGAGCGCTCCGCGCCGGCGCAGACCTGGTGGACGTCGACCCGGTTGGAGGCGACGCCCATCAGCACGTTGGCCCGCGCGCCCGACCGCAGTTCGCCTCGCCAGGTGGCGAGCCCTTCGCTCGGTTGGGTGGCCAGGTACTCCGGGAGCGAGGTCACCTCGAAGCGGTAGTCGGTCTGCGCGGCGTTGGCCTCCTCGACGACGCGCCCGAGCCAGGGCTGGGGCATCTGGTGGTCGGTCCCGTTCATGAGCAGGATGCCGCCGCCGGGAAGTCGCGCCGGGCCGAGCTCGGTCTCGTAGCCGCGCGCGCGACCGACGAGCTCCTTCGCGTCGTCGGGGAGGTCGCGACCGTTCGAGTACGAGCCGTAGAGGTACTCGGCACGCAGGCGCGAGCCGTCCGGCGCCTCCCACCAGAACGCGGTCTGCGTGATCGCGCTCGGGACTCCGCGCCACACGACGGCATGCTCAAGGCCGGCCTGGCACAGGATCTGGGGCATCTGCGCGACGTGGCCGAACATGTCGGGCAGGTAGCCCACCGACATCGGCCCGCCGAAGTCGGTGGCGCGCGCCACGCCCATCTGCAGGTCGCGCACGATCGTCTCGCCCGAGACCATGTACTCGTCCATGAGGATCATCCACGGACCGACCGCGAGCCGACCGCTCGCGGCGAGGCGGTGCAGCGTGTCGGCGGCCTCGGGTCGGATCGCGAGGTAGTCGTCGAGCACCGCGGTCTGCCCGTCGAGGAGGAACCGCTCGTAGGCGAGGTCGCGCTCGAGGAGCGGCAGGAGCGTGTCGAGCAGCCGCACGAGTCTCAGACGGAACGCCTGGAACGGGGCGTACCACTCCCGGTCCCAATGCGTGTGGGGGACGATCGCGACGACCGTCGGCGGCGTGGTCATGGCTCCGGAGCCTACGGCCCGGGCCCGATCCACCCCTCGTCAGGTTGTGGTCATACGCGCGACGTGGCTTGTTCACACCTCTGAACGGAACATGAAACCGCCCGTCCGTACCGTCCCCTGGGTCACTGGTGGAGTGGGTGGACGGAGGGGCAGCGGCGCCCCGGTGGCACCCCCGTGTCCTGGGAGGACAGCGTGAGACTGACTTCAAGGAGGATCGCGATGCTGGGTGTGCTGAGCGCCCTGTTCGTGGTTCTGTTCGCCGCGCCTGCGTTCGCGGCCGAGCCCAAGCCGGTGTACGACGCCCCGGCGCCGGCGGCCTCCGACGTTGCCGTCAGCTTGAACCTGCTGTGGGTCGTGATCGGCGCGTTGCTGGTGATCTTCATGCAGGCGGGCTTCGCCATGGTCGAGACCGGGTTCTGCCGGGCGAAGCACGCGGCCCACGTGGTGTCGACGAACTTCGCGATCTTCGGCCTCGGGTTCGTGGGCTTCTTCCTCGTGGGCTACGCGCTCATGTTCGGCGGGTTCAGCTACCCCGGCTACTTCGGCCTCGATGGCGCGACGGGCGGACCGCTCATCGGTAGCGGCTCGTGGGTGTTCCTGTGGCACGGAGGCTTCGCGTTGACGAACCTCCACGAAGGAGCGCGTCTCGCCCCCGTGGCGGCGTTCTTCCTCTACATGGTGGCGTTCATGGACACCACCGCCACGATCCCGACCGGCTCGATGGCCGAGCGCTGGAACTGGAAGGCGTTCGTGGGCTGGGGCCTGTTCTGCGGTGCCATCTACTACCCGCTGTTCGGGGCCTGGACCTGGGGTGGTGGCTGGCTCAGCCAGCTCGGCAACAGCATGGAGCTGGGCTTCGGGTACGTCGACTTCGCCGGCTCCGGGGTGGTGCACGCGATGGGCGGCGTGGCTGGTCTGGCCGGCTCGCTCGTGCTGGGTGCTCGGATCGGCAAGTACGGCGCCGACGGCAAGCCCCGCGCCCTCGGTGGGCACAGCATCCCGATGGCGATGCTCGGCACGTTCATCCTGCTGTTCGGGTGGTTCGGCTTCAACGCCGCCTCCACCTTCGCGGCGACGGACGTCCAATTCGCGGTCGTGGCCACGAACACCGCGATCGCGGCGGCGTTCGGTGCCACGGTGGCGATGTTCTACGTGATGGTGAGGATGGGCAAGCCCGACCCGGGCATGCTTGTGAACGGCATGCTCGCGGGCCTTGTCGCCATCACCGCACCGTGTGCGTTCGTCGACCCCTGGGTGTCGGCGATCATCGGCGGAATCGCGGCGATCATCGTGATCGAGTCGATCTTCCTCTGGGAGCGCAAGGGCATCGACGACCCGGTCGGGGCCATCTCGGTGCACGGCGTCGGCGGCATCTTCGGCGTGCTCTGCGTCGGGCTCTTCGCCAACGGCAAGTACGGCGCGGGTTGGAACCTCACGAAGAAGGGTGCGGCTACCTCGGCGTCCGGCGTCACCGGGATCTTCTACGACTTCGAGCTCGGCATCCGTCAGCTCGGAGCCCAGGTGGCAGGGGCACTGACCATCTGCATCGTGATGTTCGGCATCGCCTACGCGTTCTTCAAGATCCAGAACGCGGTGATGAAGAACGGCATCCGGTCCCTGCCCGAGGACGAGATCATGGGCCTCGACCGGCCCGAGATGGGTGTCCTCGCCTACGACAACCTGCAGCTCAACGAGCTCGACATCGTGGGCACCGAGGCCGAGCCCGAGATGGTCATGTCGGGCGGTCCCTCGCCCGACCCGACGATCGGTCGGTAGCCGAACCGATCCCCCAGCAGGAGTGGCCGGCGGACGACGAGGTCCGCCGGCCATTCCTCTCCTGCTCTTGCGACTTCGTCGCAGGCCTGCGCATCTTCGGGGAAGGCGCGCACGCTCGGGCCCCGCCTCGGGTACCGCACGGTACGTTCGGTAACGCGGTCCTCTGATGCGGTGACCTGCGCCGACGCGCGAAATTGCACTCTGACCTGCCCAAACAGGTACTCGCTACTTGTCGTCGTTCTCCGTCGTTTCGCGACCTCTCGCGGCCTGGCCGCGGCCTGGGTGTGACACCAACGTCAGGAATCGCCGGACGCCCGAGCGCGCCAGCGCCCGGCCTCGGGAGCAGGCCGGTCGTGCGCTGGTGGATCGAACTACCGACCTGAGGTTTCCTGGCCGGTCCGGCCACCTCGGGCGGCGCCGTCACCGCGAGCCGAACCTGTCGGCCGCGCACGTCGGCGACCTCCACAACGATCCTGGTGCCGTCGGGGAGCTCGAGCACGAGCTGCTCCCCGGGCCGGCGCGTGAGCGCGAGTGCCATTTCAACCTCCCTGTCGATCTGGTGTCGGGGTGCAACGCTACGGGCAGGGGCGGCAGGTGTCAGGGCGGCTCCCATTCGAGCTCGGGGCACTTGGGTGATGTTGACCTTCGGCCTTGTTGATTGCCCGATCTGTCCGCTAACGTCCCTTTCCAGGACCCGGGGCGGCAGGCTGCCGGGCGGGGCAAGGGAGGACGGGCATGTTCCGTCGTATCGCGACGACGTTCTCCACAGGTCTGCTACTCATGGCCGGGCTGGTAGGCATCAGCTCATCATCAGCACAGCCGATGCTGCTGCCACCGGTACCTCGGCCCGCGATCTCGGTCGGGGATGCGTCGATCCCCGAGGGGAACGTCGGGAACCGCCAGGTGTACTTCACCGTGACGCTCTCGGACCCGCAACTCACGAACACCACGGTGAAGTACACCGCGATTCCGATCACTGGCTCGGCCACCGACTTCCAGGTCCGGACGGTGCCGGCGACGCTGACGGTGCGCGCCGGTCTCACGAAGGCATTCATCTCGGTCCTCGTGTATCCCGACACCGTCGCTGACGGCGACAAGTCCTTCGCGGTCACCCTTTCAGCACCGTCTTCGGGCGTCAGCCTGCACCGATCGACGGGGATCGGCACGATCATCGACGATGACCCAGGGAGCGACCTCACTGTCAGTGTCGGAGACGTGGCCGCGGTTGAGGGCGACACCGGCACAATTCCATCGGCGACGATGGTCCAGTTCCCCGTTGTGCTCTCCGGGCCTGCACCGGACCCGATCACAGTGGGCTACCTGACGCGCGGGAACGGCACCGCGACGCCGTTCACCGACTACACGCCCAAGACCGGGCTCTTGAACTTCGCAGCGGGCACCTTCAAGAAGTACGTCACGATCAACGTCGCCCGCGACGTGACACAAGAGCCGGACGAGACGCTTGGCCTCACCCTCTACCTCGTCGCGGGCAGCGCGACCCTCGGGCGCGCCGAGTCCGTCGCCGTCATCCTCCCCGACGACCCCGTGCCAACTACTACCAGCCTTACGTCTGGCCCCAATCCTTCGACCGTCGGCCAGTACGTCCCGTTCACCGCGGCAGTCAGTCCATCGACTGCAACCGGCAGCGTCGAGTTCTACGACGGGCTGACGCTCCTCGGCACCGGAACCCTCGTCAATGGAATCGCGACCTACCAGACCGGGGCCTTGTTACCCGAAGACCACACGATCACCGCCACATACACCGGCGACACCGGTCACATGCACTCGAGCTCGGACCCGATCACCCAGACCGTTCTCCCAGCACCGCGTGCCTCCACCCAGATCGCCGCCGGCAGCTCCCACACCTGTGCGATCCTCGACAACGGGACGGTCAAGTGCTGGGGCTACAACGCAAAGGGCCAGCTCGGTCTCGGTAACACCGATCCCCGGGGTGATGGGCCGGGCGAGATGGGCGACAACCTCCCCGCCGTCGACCTCGGAACCGGACGCACCGCCACCGCCATCACCGCCGGCTACCAACACACCTGTGTGATCCTCGACAACGGGACGGTCAAGTGCTGGGGCTACAACGCCTTCGGCCAGCTCGGTCTCGGTGACA
>Ga0194128_10000787_pt1 | contig 56317 bp, 68 predicted proteins | sample TA2KigCa65mmetaG_FD_148650 | JGI IMG/M metagenome (GOLD analysis project Ga0194128, IMG submission 148650) | Freshwater microbial communities from Lake Tanganyika, Tanzania - TA2015037 Kigoma Deep Cast 65m | ecosystem: Environmental > Aquatic > Freshwater > Lake | place: Tanzania: Lake...
TTTAACTCATTTACAGACATATTTACATTGTATGAAGTATACATTGTATTATATGTTAATATATCAATCAACATAGACAGGTTAGACCCCTCAAAGTCATAATCTTTAAAATCTGTCTTTGTTTTAATATAATTTTTGATTGAACTTCTTATCTGTTCAAATTCTAGGGCAGAAACTATTGGTAATTCCATCTAAATTAACTTTCTCGAACGAGAATAAAGGATAGGGTTTGAACTTCTGGAGGAAGTCCAACTATTAAATACTCAATTGTTACTTCAAATTTATATTGATCATCTATTGCTTCAACATCAATTTTTTCTAAACCTATTCTAGGTTCGTTTTCAATTAATACATCTTCAATTTCTTGAATCAACGAGTTAGCAGCAATCTCTGGGCCCAACTCAAATAACATAGTTGTGGTGTTTGTACCTAAAATAGGTCTAAACGGCCTTTCATTTATTTGAGTTAATACTAAGTTTTTTACAGACTGTTTGATCGCTTCTTCATTTTTTAATATCACAACATCATTTGTGATAGGATTTCTTGTAAAATTAAAGCTAATATCTTTAAAAGATCTTGAAATTTTTCCAAGAAATTCAGATGTTAATGATTTTTTTATTGAAGTTGATCCTATCATTGCAGTGATATTTGAAAATTAAGTGTCAAAACGTTCTACATAATCATCAAATCCATTTTTTCCGCCGCACCACCTTTCCATTCTGTTTGTTGCCGGAGTTTTTTTGGACATATTTAAATATTTTTCTGAAGCAGGGTCACTAATTAACACACAAGTACCAAATTTTTGCTTCATATAATCATAATCATGATCTGGGACATGAAAAGTAGCCATAAAATGCTCTAAATTCTGGTTTACCAGAACTTTTTAGGAGGTTTCTATCTCCTCATAGTGTTATTTATGCCATTTTTCCTCATAAAAAAACCCTCCTTGCGGAGGGCGAACAATTTAACCTTTACCTTGGCCACGATAACGTTTTTTACGTCCATTTCTGGAAGAAGCCCCCAAGTGAGTATGTTGACTACGACCTTGACGAGTCTTTTTTGGACTGCCAGGAACATAACTGGTCTTATTAAAACTTCCTACTTTTGCCATATGGTTAACTCAATGAATCTATACTATAACAAAAATAACCATATATGTCAAGGTCCTATCAAAACTGTGGGATTGCCGGTTGCTCGTAAATGACCGCAAGTATCTACATCGCCCTGTCTATTTACAGGAACTCCTTGAGCGAGTACTATAGGACTGCCTGGACCCGTTACAGGCGATGAATGGGGTGGGAGGCCATGTCCAGCAACTGGATCTCCTGTGGTTGCAACTGGAGCTCCTGCAGAAACAACTGTAATTGCTTTTGCAAAAAGGATTGGAGCACCAGCTGTATTGATATCTCCTAGTCTGTGTATAGGTGTTCCCATTTAGTTCCCCTTTAAAGTAAATACCCAATGTTGAGATATACTAAAACCATATTCATAACTTGTCATTATAGGAATTTTACTTGGAGATTTAACACCAGAAACCAACTTTACCTCTGGAACTTCTTCCGTAGTAGAACCCAGTACCTCAGCTAATCCAGTTCCAGTAATAGAACCAGATGCTGTAAAAATAGTTCCAACTGATGGGCTTTTTCCGGCTCCAACAGATTGCCAATTAGTGTCCCCTAAAGTGACAATTTTATACATTACATTGGCTTCTAAAGAATACGATGGAACTGTAATATTAAAGTTATCGGTAGTGCCAAATAATTGACGTTCACAAGTATTAAAACTGGTATCTGTTTTTGATTTGTAATAAATTATTTCTTCTCCGCAATAAGTAAAATTTTTATTAATATTTCCAGTTTCATTTGTATATAATTTTTTTATGTATTTTGGAATAATTAAATATCCAGAAGAAACAAAACCCGCTGTAGATTTTACATGAATTGTAGTATCTCCTGGTTCTAGAGTCTTAGTTAATTTTGCTCTAACTGGATTATCTAAGTATGGATTGCCAAAACTAGTAATAGTTTCACCTAAAAGTTCAGAAAGTTCTTCTGTTCTAAATGAAAACATTTTATGATAATCTATTTGATAATTTATATTTGGCATCCAAACTTGCTTTGGATAAATTGATACAGTTGGATTTTCTATATCACTATCTTCAGTACGTTCTTTATGATCTAAATCTCTTAGTTCTGGAGGAAGAGTCCAATTTGTCGCCTTGATATATCCACCTTGTTGATAAGTTTTTTTCTTTTCCCCAAAAATAATATTGTCATTAGCTGTTTTTGGTGTTGGCTCAATCCAAGATCTAGATATTGTGATCGTTTGATTGCCTGAAATAATCGTTTCATTTTGTTTATTAATACTACCAGGAAAGGTAGTAATACTATTTACATGGTTATTACTATCTACATCAACATTTAATCCAATAGTAGCAATAAACGGCGTATATCCATTAATACCAACTGGAATTGAGTTTTCTCCACCCCAAGTCCAACATGGTCTGGAACGTATAATAATTTTTGGTTGATTGACTGTTGTTGCCGGATCTAAATTCAGAGTAGGATCTAAATCTTTATCTGATGCGAGAGAAATATCATTAACAAAAAATTTGACTCTATCCATTGCAGGAGGGAGATCTCTAAAGTTTTCAGTCAACCATCGAACTCCAGAACTATCTTCTCCCTCAATACTAGGTGGAAGGTTATTGATTTTTGTTTGTTTTGGAGTAGAATCTTGTACTAATTTTGATGCATCAGTAAGTCTATTCATTAAAGAATCTTTATTAGATACTAATTTTTTATAATACTCATCTGGCAAAATAATAGAGTTTTGTACAGAATTATTAATTATAGATTCAATTTTTTGTTTCGATTCATCAATTGAATATGATTCAAATGCAGGTAACTTTGTTACACAGTCATCTCCGACAGCAGAGTTTATTTGACCAATATTGCTCGTAAAGGTGTTAACTTCAATAAGTGGATTATATGCTTGAAAGTACTCTACAAAAATTTCATCCCTACAGATATCATCAAAAACACCTGCAGCACGTCTACTACCAATTACTGTTTTTACATACTCGTTAATTTTATTATATAAGTCCAATACACTAGTATTTTGATTATATGAATCTATCATTCGTTCAAGAGTTTCTTTATCAATCGGTGCATTTGTAAATGAGAGATAAAATGATGAAATTGAATATGCAATTCCAGCACTTGGATTGGTCATCAAATACTTATTCTCAAGTCTGGTGTTATCATTCCAAATTACTGTACCGAGTGTATATGTGCCGTTATTATCTGTTAATGTATTTTTTTGACAATTTGAATCAGCCGAATAAAAAATTGGTACATACTCAAGTTCTTTTTTATTTTTACTAAAATATACACCAGTGATTGCAGATCTATTCTTAACGCCTTTTCCTGCCCTTACACGTATAGTAATACCAGTTGACGCATTATTTCTAGTGACACTATAATCAGTATCTGCACTAAAGTTTACAGATGTTCCAGAAATTTCTGCATAACATAAAGTGCTTTTATTTACTTTATTGATTGCATCATCAAATACTCTAATTAATTTTACTTTTTTATCAGATAAAGTTTTTGAAATATAAATTTTATTTCTTGATTCATCTACACCAGTAACATAGGTGTTAGACTGAATTCCTTTTCCAGAGATGGTATTACCCTTAGTAATACCATCTACTTCATTTAATTTTAACCAAGCTTTTGTATTATTAAAATCTGCTACTGTATAACTAGAATCTAATGCTAAAAATTGGGTCTGTGTAATATCTATATTTACTTCACCTTTTTTTGGATATCTAGAGGCAGTTCTTTTAAGTGCAGTATCAACCAAATAATTGACAATATTAGTTATAGTTGCACCATTTACTGTATCACCAATGGCTACTAGATTACTTGTTGCAACTTCATTTATATTTGTAGTGTCTACAACGTAATTAAAAAAGATACTATTATTATCTGTTCCTCCATGATACAAAACTGGTTTACCAATTCTGTCTGTAACCGTTTCGCTATTAACTGTACCATCTGCATTTAATGGAATTTCAGTATATGTCCAATCATCATTAATATAATACAGACTACTTTGAACTTTTTGTAAGTTAAACTGTCCATTAAGTGTTGCCGCAACTGGATATATGTTTGTAACACTAGATGAACTGATTGTCGGTGGGACTGGTGCAGTTGGAGTGGCGCCAGGGGCTCCTGGGGTTGTTATAGTAGTAGTAATTATTTCTTTAATAAATCCGCCAAGTTTGCGAGATCGTAATGTATGTGATGTTGGCCAATTAAAAATATGATTGAAATATTCTTCATCATATGTAATATATGGTTTACCTTTTTTTTCAAATCTACGAATAACTATTTTGCCGTTGTTAATTGATTTGGTATCTTGTTGAAAATAATAATCTCTATTTAAAATGTTATCACCATATACTTCATCACCAGCTGATACATCAAAATCATTGCTGCCATATACAGTTGGATATTCATAACGCATCATTAAAGGATCTTCTTGTGCGTTAGTAATCGCCCTCAAGGGGATGCCATTTGAATCTGTTCCATATAAAGTACTATAGGCTGGAACACCAACTTCATTATAAACATTTTTAATAATGCCAGAAATTGTAATTGGTGGATTATTATTAGGATTAGGGGGGTTTGGATTAACAGTTGAAATTGTTTTTTCCATATTAACCGCAGCACGCGGTTTCATGTTATCTGTTTTTATCTTTTTTTTCTTTGCCATAATTCAGAATGGAATTTCAATTTTATTCGCCTACTCTATGTAGTCTTAAACCAGGCTCTTCATTGTAATCGTGATATTCCCACTCCACAATATCCCCCTCTTCCCATCCAAGCTCTTCTATCAGATCATATGGAATTGAAATGTAATATTGTCCTGTAATTTCGTCTTGTGTAACTTCTGTTGAATAATCAAAGCTTGACATGTGTGTTCATGAATATAACTGCAGTATATATCAAAGTTTTAATTTATACAAAAATTTTATGATATAAATTGCAATTGTTCAGTTTGTACTGAATGTTGTCCATTTTGCTATGCTAAGACACATCAATATTGTTTCATGTTCACGATAATATAACTCCCAGTTTTTCTTAACCATAGCATTATATCTTCGTTGATAGGCACAACACCAGACATTACGAAAAATTTTGTCCTTCTCAGTCACTGTTATGCCTCCTGTCCTTTTTCATACCCCATTTGATATGCAGTCCTCAACCATTCTACCATTGTATTCCAATTTTGTGCATCAAAGTCACTTGCACATCTTTCAGAACGGAGACCGAAACCTTCCATTTCATAGAACCAATCGTCAAATCCGTTTTCAGTCATCGTAGTTTCTCCTGCATCATTTTGATACACTCATTCCACTTATAACTATTAGTATCATGAATTGGTGGCAACCACTCCTCAACAGCATCTACAATCTCATCACACATATCAATAGAGAATCCGAGATTGTCTCGCATGATTTCCCACAATGTTAATCGTTTAGTGTCAGTCATAATGCCTCCACTTCATCAGCAATTTCACGCAAAACCTCAACAGGGTCTTCAAGTTCTCCACAATCGGTGCATAACCGATCAGCAACTTCGTTGATTACACGGGCAATCAGTTTCTGTCGGTCTTCACTTTTGGGTCGTAGTGTGAGTTCCATTGTGGATTCTAGGATTTGTAGGGCTCTGGTAGTCATTTTAAACTCCGTCTCCTGTCTCATTCCATTCAGTTTCTTCTTGAGAATTGAAACTCTCCTGAAATTGTTTCCATCGTTTGTCTAATTGACTATCCATCCATCCCCATACACCGTGTTCCATACCATCAACACCAGCAACTTCAATCTCATCTTGAATAAGACGGCGGAGCATTTCAATTTGTTCGTCAGTCATTTCAACCTCCTCCAAAAACATAATTAATAACACCTGCGGGATGATTGATGTTTTCAATCACCTGAAATGTTGCATCCTTAAAATCTGTTTGTGCGTCAATAATCTCATCACCTGACCACATCTCACAATGCTCAAACTTTTTCACATAAATCTCTTCACAATGAGACATAGATTCAGCAGCAATTACACACATTCCACGAGTAGCATCCCAAAGAACATTGCTGATAATATAGAGATTCATTGTACTGCCTCAATTTCATCAGCGATTTTTAGCACTTCCTGTTTCCAGGCAGTGAATGTGTCATTTGGACTGTATGGAAGAACTTGATTGACTACCTCACGCAAGGCAGCAGCAACACCATCACGATGCCAGTATGATCTTTCTTGTTGATGAGAGTCCCAGAATGCTAGAATTACTTTTTCTGCTTTGGTCATTGGTAAGTTTACTCCACTTTTTTGATAGAAAGAATTTCTAATTTTTTTGGTTGTGGTTCTTCTACTTTCCAGTCAAATGGAGTATCATCCTTCAACCAGTCAGGACAGACAAAAGGTTCTTGTTTGACTTCAAGAATAACCCATTTTTTATCTTTTTTGATAAGTCGTCGTTCAGCAATTGCATTATCCATAAAATTTCCTTTTCGCAAATTACAAATTTCACACATATTTTGTAAGTTTGTGTGTTCCAATCTCATATTCCAATATCTTCTTACTGGGTAAATATGGTCAACATGCATTTTTACTTCTTCTTCAGATTTTCCACAACAATTACATACTCTTTTTTTATTGAGTTTGTAATAATTACAAAGATAATCTTTGCGACACGATTTCCATTCTTCAGACAAATACCATTTATCAGAAATTGACCTTGGAACTTGAACTGGAGCAGCAGAAACTCTTCTACCACCACCTTTATAAGAAAGAATTTGTTTATGCTCTTCAGAACCATACTTTACATACTTGTATTGTTTAGTTCTATTATCCCACTTTCTAAATGAAGTTGAAAATAACTTTCGTTTCCAATGAAGCGAAGATGGTTCTATTGTTCCGTCTTCATTATAAACCCAAGATCCTCTCGTTTTGGTCATAGCACCTCCCATTCAGTTTCCCAGTGGCAATCTTCGCTTACATTGACCCAGAAGCAGTATTTCTGGTTCTCACTAACAAGAAACAGCATACCATCTCCTTTGTCTTGCTCAACAACACAGATAGGATTACCATCCATGGAGTTAGCAAGACGGTTCTTTGCCTTGCTAGATTTAGGTCTTACAGTCACTCTTTTCATTGACCTTCCTCCAGGTTTGTGAGTTCTTCATCAGTCAGTACAGTTCCCGCCATAAAACCTCTTTCCAGTCGTGCCCACTCTTTTTCTGCCTGTTGCATATCCTCAAACTTCTTCTTTAGGTCTTCACCCAAAGTCAGTTCAAAGTAATCAGCAACCTTACGCATATCTTCTTCGCTGCGGTCTTCACCAAATGCGACACCACAAGCACCTTTCATGATGTTGATGTCATCGTGACCCATTGTACGAGCAACAGTTGCAAAGAAGCGAAACAGTTGAAGAGTGGAAAGGTCTTCGGCAGGAACCTCAAAAGTGTAATGCTCTTCGGGGAGCATCGTATCATCAAAACCACTGCTGTAATGGGTAGAACTCCATTCAGTATCAAACTGGACTTTGAGAGTTGCTTTGTAAGTCATAACGATTGTTGTTTACAGATATATTATACACCAGTCCAGGGGTCTGGAGCAGGTGCTGTGGACAGTTTTTCAAGTGTCCTAAAGTTCCAAGTCCTGGCCATAAAGTCTAGATCAAATCCAAACTTATAAACCCAAATCATAATGCCAAGCAGTCCACCATTTCCACTACTAATTTGAATGTAAGGCCAACTAGGATGATCGTTCCATGATAGAGAAAATTGTAGCACAGAACGTTTCTTCAGTGGTCTAGGCCAATGTTTGCTCAGGTTTATAATCTGACAGTAATAATCGTGTCCAAAGTCCTCACGATGCTTGACGTTTATCAGAATGTTTGTCATCTTTTGGTTCCCTAGGTTTTGGAGCATTACATTTATTGCAGTAATATGAAAATCCACTGCGAAAGTATTTTACCACCTGATAGTGGTCACTGTCAAGTGGTTTGGTCTTCCCACACTTGCTACAAGTCCTTTCCGCTAGACTTTTTAGCTTTTTTGAGTTCTTTGAGTTCTTCTTTGATTTCTTTGTATGCTGTTGCGGCATCAATTTTTCCGCCAAGTTCGAACGCACAGATAAGACTAACTCTCGTACCGAAGTGAGCAAGTGCTTTTTCAAAATTATCCAGTTCATACATGATTTCACCTCAAACTATCCTAACTAATTTGTGTGTACGATGAGCATCTACTGCACTCTCTGGCAAAAGATCTACGCCAAGAGTGACTCTTGGTACATGTAACTCATGCAATGTAGTCCAATGAATGATATATTCAGGGAACATTGTAATTGTACCAGGTACATTGTCAAAAGCAACACTATTTAGTCCATATGGATTTTGGTACACAGTTTGTGTATTGTGTGCTTGTAAAGTTATATTTGCAGACAAAAAACTATACTCATCACACGCATGTTGATGGGGTTTTATTGCTTGTCTAGATCTCAATACATTTGCCCACATTTGAGCATAAACGGGTTCTTCAAAATCAGGAGCCATCAAGTTGACTCCATATGCTAACTTATCCTTGATTGTTTGACATACTGGATGCTCCCACTGAAGCATATTATATGCTTGAAACTTTGCAGTGATAGAATTTGGACCAAGACCAGTCCCTCCATCATTTTTGTACTCAGGATTCTTACTAATAATATCCATTTCTTGTTCAATAATATGAGTAGTAAGACTCTTACATTCTTCAGGTGTAAGAATTACTTCATTCCATACTTTGACACAATATGAAACTGCAAATGGAGTTTTTGGATCATTCTCTTGGTAAAAAAGTTTAGTGATTTGATTCATGACGTATCCCCATTCCAACTAATGAGTATCTATGTTCATCTAAAAATGTTTCTTCTGGTATATATGGAGAATGGAAATATCCTCCATCATAAATCAAACAACTGTTATATTCAATAGGAGCAATGGTGTCAAGTTGCCAGTTTTCATCACCACGAAAACATTCCCACTTTGTTACTTTATAATCGGTCTCGGGGAAAATCTCCTCGTATTCTTCTTTATTGAGTTCAGTAACATATTTTTTATCACGCCAGCGCCAGAATGCAGTCCCCCCAATACCTTGACACATCCACAGATTGAATACAAAGTTGATAACATTTAGATTGCCTTCAGGATCTGTAAATACATCAGCATGTGGCAAATGTGATCTATCAACCATTGGCATATCACCTGTAAATATGTTATTGAATATTCGCACAGGCATGAAATCAACATCTTGACGAATACGTTCCATAATAGTTGCTGCTGCCCAAGGTGGGATTTCTTGACGCCAACCAGGAGCAAATCCACCAGTCTTTCTCCACTGAGAAGAAATAACTGGAAATTGTTCCATAATCTGAACATACAGATCTGGATTCAATAAAAAATTTTGATACATTTTGAATGAGTTCATTCCATCAATGTTCACCTCAACCAGTTTTGTTTCTGGATTGATTTGAACTGCTTTCAGAAATTTCTCTTCATCAATCCAATTTAGTGTCATATCTTGTTACCTTGAATGTGTAAGATCCTCGTGTTTCAAATACTTCTGGCAAAACATTGAAAGAAATACTAATTCTAGAGTCTGCATAGTTTTCGTCATAACCATGCACCAAATTAGATTGCCATAACAATAAATCCCCTTCGCCATGATCTATAATTGCACCACCAGAATTATATTTTGTTTGTTTACATTCTGCTAGTTCAATATATGGTTTACATGATGCTCCAGGGATCATGTTTCCATTTTGGAATGACAAATGTGGGTGTTTACCACGAATAAAATTAGCAAAATATGTACCAGAAATATACGAATTGCTGTGAACATGTGCAAACTGATGTCCACCAGTATCACACTTATTCAACCAACAATCTGTAATGATTACGTTCTCACATTTGTAACCAAGTACATCATTGATAAAATCAAGAGAGCATTGTTTGATCCACTCTTCAAATTTATCAAATAATCCTGTAGAAAGGAGATTTTGATTGTACCTGTTGAAATAATGTGTGAGTTGATCTGATTCACCATTTATTTTTACATACTGTTGATCACCATATTCGTCTAGAACATCAAAACATTTTTGCTTGACATCATCAATCCCATTTTGAGGCATTTTATATTTCCCAATTGATATGGGAAATATTTCCATAATTTCTTTCATGAGCAATTCAACCGATTGAGTGCATAATTATAACCAAGGTCACCTCTCATCCAAATATTGAATGATACACTAAACCTTGGTTCTGTGCCGTACCTATTAGGTATTGTACCATGTTCCAACCAGGATGGGAATAGTAGTAGCAAACCTTTTTTTGGACGTATAATAATTTCGCCCATGTTGATATCATTTAGTCCTCTAACTTGAGGCATAATAGTATATCTTTTTACTGGATCTATAAATTTGATGGCACCGCCGTTAGTAGCATAATCAATCTCTACATCCTCAGGATACCAAACTCCAGAAAAAAATGAATTACTATGGCAATGAGATTGAATTGATGCATTCTTACCTAATGAATTTGCCCACATTGATGTGATATATGGTTTGATGGATGTGTAACCATACTCTGACCAGGCACTTTGTACTGCTGTTATAACTTTGATACAAAAGTTGTGATAGATGGGTTCTTTGTCAAGGGTATCTTCAGTCTGATACGATTCTTGATCAAATGCTTTTTCTATTTCTCTTGTTGCCCACCTAGAGTTTAGATCTCTGATAATATCATTTTGCTCATCAACGAAACACGGAAATTCAAATAAACACGTTGGAAACACCTTATGCACAGTTGGTTCCATTGGAGTGTTGGGACCATCATAATAAAAATAACTCATTCTTTTTCTTCACTGCCCTCCAGCATAGCAGTAATTGGATTGTCACCACCGCTGATCATTTCATGTAGTGGAATATTTAGAGTTTCTTCAATTCCATCCCAGGTTGGAAGTCTGAAATTGTTAGGATCTCTCAGTAGTTTATTAGCAGTAGGTGCCAATGCCCTTTCAATTTTCTGTAATTGAGCACCAAGAAGATTACTATATTGGAATCCAACTGAAAGTGCCTTGAGTTGATCTTCTTCGGGCATCATAGAAATAGAGTCTAGATTACCAACACTAATTCTACCAAATGACATGATATCCATTGCTGCTTGTTTACCCATACGGGCAATCCAGTATTTCTTTTCTTCTTCTTCATCATCATTCCAATAACGCAGAAGATCTTCTTCAGTAGCACAGTGCTGTCGTACTAGATCAATGAAAACATCAGACTCTTTGGTTTGCCGAATATATTTTCTTTCTGCAATTTCAATATCGATACACTTATCTTTGTGATCGATTTCTAAAAGTTTACGTTCGTACTCTGACTCACAATTAGCAAGACGTTCCTCAATATGATCACGATGAACTTTTTCACGCTCAATTTCAAATTCAATTTTTTTGAGCGAGTGAGTTCTATTTTCAAGTTCAAGCAATGCTTGCCTAACTTGACGATACTTTGTTACATGGCTGTGACTAACAAAAACTTCATTTTGGTATTTTGTTTGTCCACTTGCATATCTTACAGAATAATCAAGAATTTGCTCTTTTGATAATGTCATTCAAATCACCATTGTTATATTATATATTAGAAATTGTAACCCTTGTTTACCTCTTGTCTGACTTCTTGTCCATCAACAAATGTAATTCTTCCATCTTCAATTGCTTGAGTCATTGGCATGTGAACACCCAAATAATCTTCATAGAAACGATTCATTTCAGCAGTTGTAGTGCAAAATTTATACTTAGCTTTTACTTCATTCATGGATACAAGTAATTGTGTAACTCTTGCTTTATGTCTATCCTTGGCAGTGATAATTATAGTAGAAAGTTCATCCAGTGTCAAGTCTCTTGCCTCAGCAAGAGCACTCAAAAATGGATAATTCCCCTCTGGATTTAGTTTGTATGCATTTGCATCTTCGATTTGATATTCAAATGTTGCCTGTTCAAGATTAGTATTCAGATCTAGAAGCATGAGACGTTTGTCATATTCTTCTTCAATAACTGCTTTAGCAACAACTTTCATTGCCAATACAGCAGCATCATGACGTTGTTGATCAAATTTGATTTCTATTTTAGATGGAGTGTGTACTTCAGGTGGAGTTATTACCAATTCTTGCTTTTCAGCATCCCACGAAAGAGTTTCATTTCCAAACGATGTTTGCAATTCAATATCTTCATCTTCAGTTACTGCATCTCCAGTAGCAGTATTCATCAATACTTTACCAAGTTCAAGATCTGTAGATAGAACCTTGATATTTTCTCTTACTTCAGAAAATGATCGAAATCCTTTAGATCCTACAATCTCATTCAATAAGTAATATCTTGAATTTGTATTCGTGACCCGATAAATTTCTTCAAATACAGAAAAATTTTCAGAGTCTAAAGAACTAGAAATCCATCCTAAATTACTACCATAATTGATAAACTCTTGGGGCATCGAGTTCATCCAATTTCCTACTTTTGCTAAAAAATATGTACGCATTGTTATTTCCTATTAGTAAGAACCAAATCCACCATATGGACCAGTACCATCGGCAAGTGCAGTACCTTGAGTATAAGGGGCTTGATAACCAGAACCAGTATAAGTCATGAATGATCTTGGTTGAACACCAGCACCAATCATGTCTCCACCTTCTCTACCAACACCAGATGAAGATCCAGGAATACCCTTTCTATAAGTGATAATAGAATCAGCAAATCTGATTGCATCAACATAGAAAAAGTAAATCCAAGAATTATTATTTTGTGCTCCATTATAATTGGAGATAGAATACCCTCTATTCATTCCAGTATGAAGGTTTTCTTCTCCACCATTTTCTGGTTTTTCAATACCTGTTTTTAGAACTGCTGCATCAGAATCACGACGCTTAGAGACACCACGCGCCGTATTATTTCCTTCAGAACAATAGAAGAAACCAATTCTGGTTCTCATATGTTTTGCAAAACCATCATTAGTAGGGACTGGAGCAAAGTTAGACCAGGCAGAGTAAGTTTCTGAAGAAAATTCAAATCTAAAGGCTCCCGTATTGACCCACGCATAGTATTCTCCTTCAGCGTGTGAAACGTGAGAAATAGCACCACCAACGTCAGTCATCATAACCTCAGTATTGAGATCATGACGATCTGTATTGCCATCTCCAGATGTAATATAGGCTCTATTTCTACCATTATTTGTATACCATTGATTTCCTAGAAAATCAATCCAAGCACCAGCATAAGTACGATTTCTCTTGGTGTTCCAGTTACTATTTTGTCCACGATTAGTTTCAGTAATCATAGAGAACGAACAAGAATTAGCAACAGCTGGCAACCACGCATTCTGGCAGTTATAAACGAATAGATTTACTCCGTTGTGCGATCCTCCAATATATGCCGCAGATCTATCAATAACATCTCCAAGAGAAAGTGTTACATCATTTGGGTGAGTAGTTCTATTACCATTTCTGTAAGGAGCAGCATCTTTATAACCAGCGATTGTATAACCACGGTTGATAATATATCTAAATGGATATTGAGTAGGGTTTTCTAGACGATAGTTAGAATCTAGATCATGCGTCCAATATGCTTCATATGTATCATCATTTCTGATAAGGTTATTATCATAGTCAACTCCAGATTTACGACGACAACGCAGAACCGATCCTGCAGTATCATCATTCATTGGAGGAATACCACCACCTACATCTGCCCAAGCAGCAGTAGCATCATATACTTCAACTTTACCAGTTGAGGTATTATACCGCAGCATACCTTGAGATGCTGTTGTTGGTCTTTGTCCAGTAGTGCCTTTTGGAATGATAATCGCATCGGTAGTGCTACCTAGATCCAAAGCAACTGCTGGAGTGGTTGTTTTGACACCGATTCTATCATTGCTACTATCAACGTAAAGTGTGCCGTTATCAAAGCTGAAACGACCAGACGAATCAATTGCCAACTCTGGAGATCCACTACCAGCAGTTAGACCAGAGATTCTATCAACATTGAGTCTTGACATGAAACCTTACTCTCCCTTCATTTTATTTATGCAAATGCAGCGTCTGCTTCTCTAAAGTAAAACTCTACATCTTGAACCCCATTATTAGGACCACGACATGCCTCAAGATGCAACGGATCGCCATGAAACCATTGGTCTGCTTCATAACCAGAATCACCAGTTTCCCAATAAAGAATAGATCTACGAACTAAAAATCTTTCAAAAGATCCTGTGTTGTCATCATTTTGATTGAAAGATGATGCCCATGCAATTCCTGGATATGATGGTCCACCTTCATAACGAACTCGATCAGCTTCACCAGCAATATAATCTCTTGACAATAATCCTGCTCTCCCTTGCTTGCTCATACGACATTTTCTAATGACAGTTCCAATGTTATTATTAGGAAATGTGTAGTTTGTATTATTAGTTGTACCAAATCTATTGAGCTCTGTAACTTCCCAAATAAAAATTTTATTTTGATTATCGGTTCTTTTCGCCATCAATTGACTTTCATTACCTGCGCCAGATATTGCCCTAGCAAAATCCATTCTAGAGAAAGCAGTTCTATTAGTTCTTGCAGTGTGAGAAAGAGTTCCATAATTATGCCACAGAGGCAAGAAGTTTGCACCAACAGTATTAGTTTTATTTGTGTTGATTGTCCCTGCATATGCAACCAACATCCACCCTCCACCGTCAGTTTGCATATCGCAATAAACTTGAATGGCATTACCTGACCCAGCAGCTGCTGGTAAAACTGAAGCACCAGTGCCATCTGGTTTGATCCAGTAAACTCCATCAGGAGCATTTGGAAATACTCTTTTGATTGCAAGTGCCGATGGAGCTGGGTTTGCTTGTGAAGATCCGATGATACTAGTACCAGAAATTGTAGCAGCAGCGTTTATCATCTCCCAAGAAGTTCCATTATAAATCTCCGTTCCCCCAAGAGTTGTGTTATTTCTAATCATACCACTTACAGGGATTGATGGTCTTTGCGCTGTAGTGCCAGAGGGAATTGCAACATCTGCATTATTTGCAACGTTCAATGTTCCAGCCAAAATAACATTAGTATTTGATACAGTATTGACTGTAAAATCTTTATCACTTGTGCCAAATATTTGTGCTACTTTTATTGTGGACATGATTTACCTCCTTATACTCTATAACGTATGACAACGATACCAGTACCACCAGCGCCGCCAGTACCACCAGCACCACTAGATGTTGATCCACCACCACCGCCACCACCAGTGTTAGCATCACCAGATTCACCACTATCTACCTGGCCAGGTCGTCCACCAAATCCACCACCGCCGCTGCCACCAAACCCTCTCCCCATTGCAGGATCATGAGAACCACCTCCACCGCCACCACCGTAATACTTAGCAGAACCAGTAATTCGATATAATAGTCCTTGACCTCCAGATCCACACGTTCCACTTTGACTATATGGACCGCTGCCACCTCCAGCACCAGTCTGAGCACCAGTTCCTGGTTCACCTAAGTTCAAAGAACCTCCACCGCCGCCAGCATTCCAGGTGTTAGCGGTGCCAGATGCACCTGCAGTGCCGAAACCTCCAGATGTTGACGTGGGTTGTGTTGCTGCACCTCCAGCTGCTCCATAGCATCCACCTCCACCAGATCCACCATCTCCGCCAGATTGATTGACATCGGATCCGCCACCGCCACCACCACCTAAGGCAGTTAGTGTAGTAAATCCTGAGGGTCCAACAATGGTTGTATTTCCACCATTTGTTCCACGAGCTCCAGTGCCGTTTCCACCAGCACCACCGTTGCCTGTAAATCCAACGGTAATTGTATAATTTCCAGTTTGTGTAAATGGATAGAGTAATCCAAGTCTAGGAGCGTCACTACCATAATAAACAATTCCTCCACCGCCGCCGCCACCGCCTGCGCGACCTCCACCGCCACCGCCGCCACCAACTAGCATAACTTCACAGGTTCCACCAGTTGTGACAGTAAATGTTCCACTACTAGTAAACATATGAATTTTGAAACCATCTGAGTTATATACTGTATTACCTCCAGATGCAACCATACCCAAAGTTAGTCCAGCTGTGCTTGTAATAGGATTCCATGCACCTCCAGTCCATACCTCAGCACGACCATTAGTAGTATTATAAATCAACAGTCCTGCAACAGGAGCTAGTGCATTCTTTTGTGCCTCAGTAATTTTAGGCAATACCATTGCACTATTACCACATTTAGCATCCAAATAACTTTCAACTCTCAATGTGGTTCCTGCTTGGGTTTGAAGTAATCCAACCCCAGGTTCGCCTTCTAGTTCTGAAACGTAAAGTCTGCTCATTTTATTTTACCCACAACCATCCGTTTGCTTGTCCGAGGGTATCTTCTCTGAGTCCACAATTATTTCCCTCTTCAGGATGGCGACCCCATGCGAAATAAGTACCCCCAGAAGTATGATGATCCCCCATACCTCTAGTTCCTGTGTTTGGCGATCTGTTGTCGAATATTCCTTCATAATTTAGAGCGATTGATGTTCTTGCAGCTTGACCATTGGCACTAGCATTCAAATCAAATGTCATAGCAAATGGAAGGAACATATTTTTAGGACCATAACCACTAGTCCAGTGTCCCGATTCCAACCAAATAGGAGTCTGCCCTCTATATGTAGAAGAATTTCTAAGACTTTGAATATAAGTATCAGCCAATTTCATAGTGACCTGTGCATTATATACAGGACCATAGTTGGCACCGCCTTCTACATACAATCCAGTTGAACCAGTAGTTACATGATTTTGACATTGTTCTCTTCTAACTGTTGCACAGAGAGTCCACCCACCAGCATATCTACGATTATCAACATACAATCTATAAATTGTGCTCTGTCCAGTTGGACGAATATAATAATATCCAGTTACAAATCCATAATAATTTAGTTGTGCTCCAGTTAGAGCTGGATTATTTAGTGTGCCTAAAGTAACCGTGGAAGTTGCAGAAGTTCCTGTTTTTACCCAAGAAGAACCAGTCCAAGTCTCAATAACATTTTCAGTCTCATTGAAAAATAAAGCACCAATTCGTACTCCTCTTTCAGGTCTTTGATTTAGAGGAGCATGACGAAGTTGTAGTTTATCCATTCCACCAAGGTCTAGACTTCCTTCTACAACGAGAGGCTCTTTGATACTAACTGTAAAGGGTGGGATAGTCTGTCCATCTACAGTAGAAGCAGAATCAAGACCCGCCAAATATCTTGTCTGCAATCTACTAGGCATTATCTAATACTCCATGAAGCGCCATTTTGAACGGTGACAGTTCGACCAGTTGCAACCGTAATCGGTCCTGCACTCATTCCGTTAGCAAATTCAGCTCCAGTTTGAGTACCTGTTGGACCAACAGTTAGATTTTCATTGATCGTATTAGCATTAGTCCTAATAATACTTTTATCACCAATAGATGGTCCACCTCCAGAAAGAGGAAACCAATCAGATGCTTGTCCAGCTACTGGTGGTCTTCTAATTTCTGCAGCATTGAGTGTGGTGTTGAAACGAACTGTACCGTCGATAGCTCCAGCTGGTCTCTGACCAGTCGTACCTACAGGAAGTTGCAGAACAGCGTTACCTGCAGTATTCAAAAATCTGAGAGCACTAATTGTTGCATCAGTGGTCTGTGATATATTACTACCTTTGATTTTTGTTTGTGACATGTCTCTAAATCCTTGGTATAACTATTTATTGTTAGATGGGGAATTCTATGATATGAACAACATCACCAGCTGATGGAATTGTTCCCTGATCAAATTGAACAGAAGTTCCAGTAGCGTTTGTAGTAAAATCTACTCCTCCACGTTGAACAACACCATTGATACTTACTAAGATAGAACTTGCAGTATGTTGGATTCCAGTATATCCTGTAATTGTATATGTTTGAGTAATGCCATCAGCAGTGTAGTTGCGTGTGATATACTTGGAAGAAGAAACAGCGCCTCTACCAGTAACTGTGAGGTCTCCATTGATATATGTGTTGCCTTGAATTTTGAGTCTATTGTTGGCATCTGGTGCCGTGCCAAGACCCATATTTTGTGTACCAGAAAATGTACTAATGTTGATAAAATCAGTGTCAGTTAGTCCAAATTCTTTCCATGATCCTTGATAATAAATCCAACCAAGAGATTTACCTGGAGACCAGTTTTGATTGTAAACTAGGTCACCATCTGCAGGAGTATCATATCCCGTGATGGTAGAAAAATCTGGTAGTCCGTTTGCAAGTGCTGGAGCAAGAAGCGACTGCTTGATAACAGTACCATCTTGGTTTACATAAGTAATTTTTTTAGCAAGAATATTACCAGTAGATGATAGTGTGCTCTGGAATGTTACAGGACCAGCAAAGATAGATTCCAACTGGTTAGATGCACCACCAATTACAGTAAGTTTGTCAGTAAGAACTAGTTCAGAGAATGTTTGAATAGTAGTATTCTCTTCCCCGATAACATTCAGTTGAGCAATATCTTCATTTGTAATTTGACCTGTAACTGGGTTGATGATCTGGTTACCAATGAATAGATCACCATTTGAGTTTAGACCAGAATAGAATGCAACACCAGCATCTTCTTTTATTGATTGAGAGAATTTGATTTGATCGGGAGATAGAGTTTCTACCTGTGTCTGTGGGAATGCAGTTGAGTAGTTACCAGGACCAAATCCTGTATATTCAAAAGTATGGTTACCAGAACGTAGAATAGAGTGTCTTCTCAGTTCACATGGAATTGGATTTACATTTCCTTGACCATCAACTCTAATAGGAATTTTACGTGTTTCTTCATTACCGAGTCTTGCAGTAAGATCGATGTTGGATAGTTTCTTGTTGACAGAATCCCAGTTTGGTGTAGAACCAGGTTGAGACCATCCAGTATCAGCAAGTAGGAATTGAATAGCCTCTTTTGTAATAGAAGTTTTAGGTTCCTTGTTATTTACGGCTGGAGTAGATCCATTCGTTGCATACACGAGACCAATAGTCCTAATATCAGCAACTGAGACCGCTGCAGGAGGGTCTGCTACAGGGTTGTCTCTATCAAATGAAGGATATACCTCATTGACGTTCTGAGAGAACCTCTTATCGTCATAATTCGACGTTGCTGGTATAATAGAACCACACAATAAAGTTATGTAATAGATACCGTCAGTTTCACCACGAACAAATGTCTGCTTGGTTTCAATATCGTAAATGTAGAATGTCTTTTGCAGATTGTATCTTGTAAGGTCGGTATTCAGAGGTTGTAAAACAAAACCAGAAATTGGTGCTCGTGGTAGTGGAAGCTGTTGCTCTTTATCAATTACAAACCGAACTCTGTATGTTCTATCGACAAGGTTTCTAGCATCAGGAACTCTCTTGATAAACGTAGTTGGAGTAAAGTTTACATTGTTGTATTGTGTATTAGTTGTAAGTGTTGTATAGATTGAGTTATTTGTTGCAGAAACTGATAGATACCATCCAGCAGGTTGTCCACCAAATGCATTATTGTAAGTTCCAGAATCGTATTGAATTGGAGAACCAACAGTACCAGGAGTTGTAAGAGAAACTGCAGGTCCATAAGGACTAATGCTAGCTGTTTTTACTGTTGCTGCAGCTGCACCACTAGAAACCAAAAGACAATTTAGTTTATCTGCTACTGCGTTGACACCAACACCATCTTGACGAGCTCCGATAACATAACCTTGAACTTTATTACCTGGTGGTGAATCACTATTTGTATATCCATACAAATACAATCTTGTTCCTGGTGTTTGCCCAATGTTCACCAACTGTGAATTCACTGTTTTAGTTCTTTGAATATCAACGTTTACCCAGTTGATAGAAATTTCTTCGACATCAGCAAGTGACTTTGGTGGGATAATGTGAGTAAGTTTTATAGATTTATCTTTGGTAAATGCTACTTGTTTGAATCCTTTTGATCTCAGAGCAGTGTGACCAAAGTTGGAGTTTGAGTTGGTGATTGACATGTCAGCACCAGCAACACCAGTGAAGTGGTCTGCATATCCAACAGCAAATACCGAAACAACTTGAATAAATGAATCATTAGAACACAAAACGTGAGTATGACCCCATCCCTTTCTATACCTAGCAAAACCATCTAGGTGAGCACCATCTCCAGCAGTAGCGGCAAGATAGTTGCCAGTTGATTCATCAAATCTTACAAATGCACGGTCATCTTTTTGTAGAGATAGTCCAGTAAACTGTGCAACAACCATTGATTTGAAACCAGTTGCTTTTGCACCATCAGCGTGCATTCCGTTCATACCCCAGACTGAACGAAGCGAGAGGTTGAACATGTATGGAGATGCAGAGTCAACTGTATCAATTTCAACTTTTACAACAATATTTGTTCCAGTTGCAGTACCAGTTGGTTCTCCACCCATCTGGTAGGTAAATGTATTACCATTCGCAGACGTTACTTGGAATGAACCATTATAGTATGACGCATCGAGTTCTGGTGATGTGCCTTGAGAACCAGTAACTCCGCTAATATTGACGTTTACACCAACAGAGAATCCATGATCTCTAGGTTGACCAAATTCATCGACAGTAACTGCAGTTGCAGTTTGACCATTACGAGTAATTTGAAGAACACGATATTCATCAGAAATTGGACCAACAATTCTATTTTCTTCAACTCTTGCCTGAATCTGGTCAGTTGCTGGATCACCAGATGTATCGGGAATTGTTGCAAATGCCTTGGATACTTTTTGATAGTAGATATCAAGGTCAGTTCTTTCTAGAATATTAGCAACTGCAGAGTAATCACTAGCTGGAACTCTGCCTTGAGTAATTAGATCTGATAGGGTATTTACACCATCTGCAAATCCAAAGCAGGTTAGTTTATGGTGAGAAAAAGATGGTTGAATTGTTTCTGTAGAGTCTGGTTTGAAATATACACCAGTTGGGTCACCATCAAAGAGAGAAAACTGCCAGAAATAACATCCACCAGTGACACTAAAAACATTACATGGTTTTGGAGATTGTTCCTCAGTATTGATATTTTTTGCTGCATAAATTGTTGGGTACGGAACATATTTTGGAATAATCTTAGTTCTTCTAAGATCAGTTCCAACTAGTGAGCAACCTCTAGGAACAATGATTCCACCTTCAACGGAGTTGAATTTATAAAGTACATTATTTGGAGATGTAATATCTAAGTTTGAGTTACTATCAATTGGAGGTATGTTGGTATAAAGTACTTCTCCTGGTCTATTATCAACAATATATTCGGAAGGATATAGGTATATTGAGAACGCATCAAATTCGTCGTTAGAAAGACCAACTCTATACGAGAAACGTGCTACTTCAAGAAATGCCCTCTGCAAAGATTTGAATGGTCTAAGAGACGAGTTCCCTCTATTGTCAATAGAATCAGATGCATCAAAATCGTCTGGGTTGACGTAGATGATACGACCAGTCCTTGACGTAATAATATTCTTGAGTCTTGTTAGTGACATTTTCTATCTACTATCCTTCTTTGTTATTTAGCCACCAGATGCTCCACCAGCCTGAGGTCCAGCAGATTCATTATATGATCTCAAAGTAATATCCGCAGAACTATCTTGGAATCCACTATAGTCGAATACTACATTTGCAGTCGTTGAATAAACAATAAGAGCTTGACCAGGACCAACTACCAAAGATGTCAATCTAGTATCTGCGGTTATATTTTTATTATACAAAACATAATCAGCATCTGGAATAACAGTTGCAGCAGTTGTTACAGAAGAAACAGTTGCTAGAGTTCTAGTTGTTCCATATCGAGGAACATCAAAAAATGTATCGGCGGCTGCCAAATCTGCAGATCCAGCTCCAGTAGTTACGTTCAGAGTAGTTCCAGAGTATGACTGGACATATGCCCACTTAGATCCAGACTGAGCAGTCACAGTGTAAGTTGTGTTCCCAAGAGTAATAGAGTCACTGCTATTTACTAGAGTACCATCCACATCAAAAACATAAATTGAACTATACGTATATGCAGTCGAAAGTTGAACGACCTGCGACCCGCCACCTAGGTTTGCATCATTAGCATCATAGTAGTAGTACGTTGCTGTACCACCACCATTTTGTGCCATGTCGAATTGAACATATGCATTAGCAGATCCTGGAGTTCCACTGATTGTTCTTCCAGTTGTGTAGTCAGTACCATCATCAGATGTTCCAGACACGCCATCAAGACCCCATGTACCGTTGATTCCAGTAGAAAGTCTAAACAATGTTCCAGTCATTGAAGAATCTTGAACATAGAATCTAAAAGTTCTATCAAGAAGCAAGGTGATATTATTGCCTCTACGTAAAGAATATGTCCCAGTAGAACCAGTGCTAGAGAAAACAAATTCGTTTCTTGCAACACCAATACCACCAGTGGAAATGTTTGCTGTAGCACCAGAAGTTCCACCAGTCAGCGTATCACCTGCTGCAAGTGTCCCACCAGTTCGAGGGCCAAGGTACAATGTTGAGTTTCCAACTCCAGATCCAGCGACAATATCAAAAATAACTGCAGAAATGCCACCAAAAGTAACAGTTTCACCAACTGTAAAAGTACCAGTTTGACTAGTCATTGAAAAAGATGTCAAACTTACCTTTTTGACATAAAAATCTGTTGTTGTAGGTATAAAATATGACTCCCATTTGAATGTTTTTTCACCATCATCCGTGGTAAGTTTTTGTCCAGGGGCAAAAGTATCTTGTTGATTGGTGGTGATTGGAATAGGAGTATCAAACGTAAGAATTTTATTTGTGATCACATCACCACGATGCAACTTATACGTTGATGCGTTCAGAGTCAGGGAAAGATCATACTGCTTCACCCCAACACGAACAGTCGAAGCAGTGCCATCATTTATCATATTGAGAACACCACTTGCTGCAGAATCGATCGGTGCTCTGTAGAGTACAGTATTTGTTGCAGCACTGGGCTTTATCGAAGCCAATTTACCTGTTAGTGTTGCCATCGTTATTAGAATCCAGCGTAAAAGAATTGTTGTTGTCTTGTTCTACCTGTTAGTGTTGCTGCACCAATACCACCGCCAAATTGAACGTCATCTAGTGTTACGTTTTCTGTAGATAGTAGAGTTGCATCCGCATTAGGAAACTTGATTGTTCTCAGTTCTGTAATGTTAGTGAGATCAAAAACAACTGAGGAAGCGCCACCAAATGCCGACTTGATTACAGGATTTAGCAAAGTCTTATTTCTAAGATCTTGTGCTGCTCTTTCAGTAACAAATATATTGTTACCGCCTGCATTATTTAGCACAGAATTATTTGGGAACTGATAAGATTCGTTTGTATTTTCAGTAATATTATCAAGACTAAAATTGACTTTTCTAGTAATACTTGTTGCAGATGCAAATACTGGACTTGCATAAACTTTGTTAGTTACAGTCTGTGTAGCGTCGGTTCCCAATAGTGTCAAACTGATATCAGGAACTGTAATTGTTCTATTCGCTGTAATTCCAGTTGTATTGAACTGAGCAAAAAATGTAGAGTCAAACGTTTGCTTTGTCTTCAACTGCACAAAAGTTTTACCAAGACATGTCTGAGTTGTTTTGGTATCAAGAAGTGTAGAGTGATTGGCATTTGGTTCAGTAGTTGTAGTAGTTGCACCTGCATCAGGAAGAAAATACGATCTACGAGCTGCCTCTGTTTCAGTCCAATCAATCTGAAAGATTGCTTCCTCAGTTCCATCAACAATTACAAAGTCATCTTCATCAACAAGAATTGTTTTATTTCTGAGTGTTTGAATAGTAGTATCACCGACTAGAACTGTTCCGTTACCAGTGGTAATTGGTGGTAGGTTGAAGATTCTTGTAGATGTACCACTACCAATACCAGAAATTTCAAATCTTGCTTTAGAACCTAGGGAGTCTTCAAGAATAAATGCAGTATCATCAATACGAAACTGTCCTGTAACTCTTACAGAACCAGAACCTTTAGGTGCAAGAACCAAATCTGAGTTATTGACTAAATTATCAAGAGCAGTCAAATATTGAGATGTACTACCATCACCATTTGGAAGTCTTGTAAAATAAACACCACCATTTCCCCAGGAAAGACCAAGTTCATTATAACCATTTTGATACATTCCAGTATCACGGTCAAGGTCAAATGATAGTCCTGGAGCAGTTTTTGTACCAGCAGTAAGTCCTTTGAAAAGTTGATTTACTTTTGCTCGTCTATTTGGATTTAGCGGATCAGAAATCACTACTGGGAGAAACGCTTCTCCCGATAGACTTGCTGTTGCTACCTCAGATAATTGAGAAATCTTTTTAGTTCCCACGGAATTCCTAACAGTTCTTACAGAAGCTATTTATAATCTATGGGACATATAGGTTTTGCAATCCCTCAAACATATTCATTACAGACTCAGAACTATGAAATCCATAGGTTATCATTTGTGTTCTGAGATTCATATCAATGATATTATCTAAATGAGGATCATCTACAGTCAAAGTTTTTGCATAATCCCAGAATGGTGTATCATACTTCGATCCAAACTGGTAATGGTACAAAATAAAATTCATGTTCTCTTTGATAGACCTCTGCATATCAAATATTGCAGTTTCTAATGGAAGACCGTCAAGCAAAACATCCATAGTTTTGAAAGTCCACTTCAAATAACCAGCAACTGAAGTTGCTTCCATTGGCTCAATGAAAAAATATTTGTTACCGTTCAGGAATATTCTATTCTCTATCACTGGGTTTTTTGCACAATAATTCCTGAACGGGAATTTTTTGACTACCTTTTCAATACCAAACAGGTTTTTGAAATTTGCTTCTGCTTGTTCATCAGTAGTAATAGTATCATTATACAGGTATCCATATTGAATACGATTTTTTAGATGAATGACAAAACACCAACCGTCAGGAGTTGCTACAGTTCTTGTCCAAGGAACGAATTGAGGATTTGGCATGTTTGATAGAAGAACTTTATTCAGCGGGTTCTTCAACTCATCATAGTCAGTATAATCTTTTGGAAATCCAGTACAGTCATAAATGAAATCTGCATCAATATCATTATATGACGCAATATTTTTTTGTGTTACAGGAAATACTCCCATATTACATATAGATTCTTGAAATGCTTGTGGATCAAAATGCATTCCAACTTGATTGAAGTTGAACGGATGAAACCAATCACCCTTTTTACCCCAATTTTCATACATAATTCCCATTTTGGGAGTAGCATGAAATGTATTATTTTGCCATGTCAAACTCCATCCAAAAGTATCAGCAAGAAAATCTGTTAGACCAGGGAAAGATCCTGATCCTACTGGTTCAGTAGGAATTTCACTATCATAGTAAAGTTCTACCTCAGTTTTTGGTGATAATACTTTCCAATGCAGTGCGGTAATAACTCCTGCTAATCCTTTTCCAATGATACCTATTTTCATTGAGGTTTTTGCATCTCGTTCATATCATCAAGTCTATCTAGAATACCATCAAAAGATTTCATTTGCTCTATTCGACAAAGCAATTCAGAAATACTATTGCATACAATTGGACGTTCTCCACGAGCAGCATATGCTAGAGCATTACGAAGCATCACAGATGCTTCATCTAGTGATTCGATAACAGTTTGTGAAAGTGCCATTAGTTGTTGTTCCAGTAAAGTTCATTATAACGCAAAAAGCGTTTTAGACTCGGTTCTATATTTAGTGATGCACACACATCAAGATAAGATTCCCATTCATACCACAAATGTTGCGGAATCGAGGTCATTGGATCGATGTCCCAACAGGAGATTGTAGAATTCGGTTGCTTTATCCAAATTTGTTTGATGGTAGTCAACCCATTCTTTAGCTTCTGCCAGTATTTCTTCATATGCTGTCCTTGCATCAATTTCTTCGTCTGTCAAATAGTCGCCAATAACATCGCCAAGTCGGTCTCTTCGTTGCTTAGCGTATGTGCTTAGTGCCCACATGTCACGAAGTTCTTGTGGAGGAGGTGGAACAAAGTCACGCTCTTTCACAGTTTTACCTTTATCGGGAGATTCATAGATTTTTGTCATTGGTCAAATTCTCATGTTTAGTTTTAGTAGATTGTTGCTGTGCAATGTACGCTCTCAATTCTGGTTGTTCAATCCATTCCCAGACTGTACCATCTTTTTGAACGTGATACTTTATTGTAGTTCTAAGAATCATAACATTACTCCTGTTGGGCATTGGTCATCATGTATTCAACGGTATTTGCAATATCTTCCATGGCATCACGTAAGAATGGTCTTGAACCAGATTCTTGCCGAATGATTGGTCGATGATCATCAGATAGTGTCCATCGCCATAATTTCATTTCTGTGCAATACCAAAGATTTATTTTCATTTATTTCTAAGGAGTGCTTTGATTTCATCTAGTCGTTCCACAATTTGGGCGAGAAACATGACAAATTGTTGTTGCGAATCAGGTTTGAAACTATCAATCAAATCAACTAGTGTTCCCATAGCTTTAGATTGTTCTACTTTAGTGTTTTTATCTGGTACTTTTTTTGCAGCTAGTCTTTTCTTTTTTTCTTCTTCAATTTTTTTTAGACGTTCTGCAAATTTAGGATATAGTGGAATTTGGGAAGCATAGGAATCATACTCTCCATGGCGAGTGTGCTGGCCGAGTCTTCTGGACATATGAGATATAACTGTATCCATAAAACCCCCATCTGTATGATTTATGAGCTGCCAATAATTGACTTCAGAATCAGACAAAACCCTCTTTGTACCTTTCTTTTGAGCGTGTACATCAGGAAAACCCGTCAGTAAAGTAAACTTCATATTACGAAGAGATTTGCTGCCTGGATCGTTGTTCTCGATGAGTCTATCAAGTTGCGACGAAATGACAACTCGTTCAATGTTGTCACTCCTTTGACATGCATCTGGAAAAACTTCCAGAAGTTCATCGACAGTTTTTTTTGGTTGTTTGCGTGTCATGATGAAGAATGAAGATTACATAGATTATAGTATTGTTTTGGGTTGATGTCAACCCCATGGAGAATAGGGGACTCGAACCCCTCACCCCTGCCGTGCAAAGGCAGTGCTCTACCAAATGAGCTAATTCCCCTGGAGCGGAGTATCGGAATCGAACCGACGACATCTAACTTGGAAGGATAGCGTTCTACCGCTGAACTAACTCCGCATGTGGGGTGGGGTAGACAGTGCCTACCCCGACGCTATAACGGCATTCTGGTTTATCTTTCCAGCGCGAGATATAGCGGAAGCCCACGGTCGGACTTGAACCGACGACCTACGGTTTACAAAACCGTTGCTCTATCCAGCTGAGCTACACAGGCATATGTTGGAGGATGGAAGTTACAATACTCGTTGAATGTGATTTTCATTTCTTTTGTAGTAAGATTAGCATATTCTGCTGCTTTTGGCAAATTCCATTGTGCAGTGAATAACATCTCCATTGCTTTACGAGTATTTGGACGCATTCAATCTCCTCATTTGCATTTTAGTACGTTTTTTGATCTGGCGAAGACGAGCAGTGGCCGCCCTAGACTTAGAATTTCTTCCCTGACGGCGGGGAGATTCGTGATTTTTTAGGCGCATGACCTGTCTCCGTTACCCCAGTATCATAGCATATTTATGCTTGATTGGCAAGAAAGTCTCTTCTAAATTCTTCAACCTGCTCAATGATATGTTCTGGAACTGGGGCAGCACTTTCTACTACAGGGCAACACATAATGTATTCGCCTGTAGATAAACGAACCTTCCAGATGACTCGTTCTTTTTCACAAAGGTCAACAATAAATTCAAGATTTTGTTCAAACTGTTCCTGTGTAATTTCAATCAGTTTCATCACTAGACTCTGTAAAATACTTCACTGTATATAACTCTTCTGGAAGAGTGTTATGAATATCCTGCCAGGCTTCAGTAAATCCTTCAGCTCCTTCAGAATCCCACCTAAAATTTACCTCTTCATGCTCACCATGATCAGAAAACATCGAAATCTTTCTTTTCGGAACATCAATAATAACGTGATCTAAAATTGAATTTCTCACATAATAAATTCGGACTACCCGTACAGTCTAGCATATCCAAGGGTTGTTGTCAAGGATCAGTTCAGAGAAATGGTTTTACCAATAATTGCTACTGCTGCACCAGCGGTAATTGTGACTGCCCCTTTGCTAGCGGTTATCGCAACAGCACCTTTGGCAGCTGTCATTGTAATGGCACCAGCAGCAACCGTAGCAAGGAAAGCACCCTTAGCAACAGTAAAGGCAGCACCAGCAGCACCACAAGTCACAAGAAATGGACCTTTGGTGTTTGTAACACTGAACTTAGGAATAACTCCATCACCTTTCTTTGCTGGCAACAGAATATAATCGACTGGTCCAAAGACATTATAAAAAACTCCAGTTTTGATTCCTAGTTTGGAAGGTGGTGTGTTGACCAAGTGATTTTCACTGATTGATGTGAAGTTCATCGAGTTTGATGCCGTCATGAGAATATCCCCACCACGAATATTTACTGACGGTGAGTCAATTGCAAACGTTCCAGTAGGAGCACCAACGTTAGTGCTCATCGAGTTCATATTCAGTTCTGTGGAATTGACTTTTAGTGTGCCTCCAGATACGCTGATATCAGCATCAGAACCAAACAAAATTGAATGTTTTTGTGCTTTTCCAGCTCCACCAGTCCCCTTTTCTTTAGGTTCTACTTGAGGAGCACCTACAGCATTGACAAACATTCCTCCACCAACTTCCAAATGGAAGTTACCAGTAACTTTGAGACGAAGATCTCCACTGATAGTATGAATTTCATGTCCAGTAACTTTATAACAAAGATCTTTGGCAACATCTACAGTATATGCTGCTGCATAACTACTATGATCTCCAACGATAGGACCAGATTTACCCTTAGCTGCTTGATTACCTGCTTTTTCTGCCTGTGCTTTTGTTTGCCCTCCAGCTTTCGCTTTCTCTGTTGCCTTTGCTTTTGCTTCTTCTGCTGGATCTTTTCTAATTGACGTATGAGTTGTTCCAGATGTAAGGTGTACCGTATCGGCATTACTTCCTGGATTACCAATATGCTGCTCCCAATATCCACTTAGTTCCGTTCTAGCAGAAGTTAGATATGGACTTGCTGTTTGATAAATGTTAGTGATCCAGTCAATAGTAGCATTACCTGTGCCCCCCGATCCACAAGAGGGAGCACCAAGTTTCTTCATGATTGCTTTTCCATCATCATCATCTGCACAATACGTGCTTCCCAAAATTGGAACCCAACCCAGATTTTTTGAATTTTGTCTTGACCTATTACATCCCATGTCAAACATGTTCAAGATCATGATGACAATCTGCAAGAAACTCTCGAACGTCATTTTTCTCAGATCTACCTTATCAGCCAAGACCTTTTTACCTGACTTCCATGCATTGATGATTGCAACAGCAGCACCTACAGCAGCAACGATTGCTTCGACAGCTGCTACAAGACCTTTTACTTTACAAAGCAAAGCATTGAAAGAATCCATTAGTTTGCCAATCAAGTCATCCATCGCTTGACTAGCAAGGGAGATAGCGTCCATTGCTTTACCAATTGCTGCTTCAAACAAAGATACAATTGAATTGATAGGATTGAGAGCAAACTGTACGATTTGATTATCAAGAATACATAATTGCTTGAGGATCAATTCAATTGCAGTTTTGATTAGAATCATTGTGCTGGCTGGAATACCAGTCAGTGTTGTGATCAACGAACCACCTTTACTCAGTTTACCTGCAAGTTCGTTCAACCACTCTCTCATAGCAGCAACTGCTTGAGCAGCAATCGCCATAATTGCATTCTTGATAGCTGCTAGAATATTCTCTGTTGCCACTGGAACATTATCAAAAGCACGTACAAGTTGACCACTTTCTGCATCTTTAGTGAGTCCAGTAAATTCTTTTGCTGCAACATCAAGAATATTTTGCAAATGCATTTTGAGAGTCTTTACTGGACCACCAACTCCATCAGCAGCTGCTATTGGAGTAGTTGACATTTGAGCTGCTGGTGTTACACTTCCTGAACCAGTTTGAGTTCCAACATTACTTGGATTATTAGCATTTGGTTGCGAGTTCTCATTTTTACCAGCAGTTTGTACAGAATTTGTTGTATTTGCAACTGTAGTGTCATTAGCACCTACTGCTTGATGTTCGCCTGCAGGAGCAGTAGCAGCATTGACATAATCTGGATTTGATTCACCAGTTATTGCAAAATATGGTTTTTTTCTAGAACCTTCACCCTTTACGATTCTAATAACTCCCATAATAACTGGTTGTTGACCTTCCTCTCCATCAAAGAAGAAACCCATAACAATTGCACCTGGTTGTAACTGACCAGACGAGTCACCTTGACCATCATTTCCAGCCTGAGTTGTAGGTTGTAGAGCCAACGCCCATGGAAGTTCTTCTGTAGGAAGATCTTTCGTGGTTCCTCCTTCTGGATTAGTATACCAACCTAAGATACGTACTTTGCATCGACCGATTTGGAGTGGATCTTTATTATCCTCTACTTCTCCAATCCACCATAGCATTGCATCTTTTCCAAAGAAGTCATTGCTTCTTTCATTTGGATAACCTTCGACAACTGAAGCAGGCATAGTAAATACTGTTATATCTGTTTTTTTATTTATCAGTGGGTGATGACGGGATTGAACCGCCGACCGCCTCGGTTAAACGAGATGCTCTACCGCTGAGCTAATCACCCAATACGTACAAATTCAAAAAATTTGTTACCTCCAAATGCAAACTCACCATTCCTGGTAGCGTAGTCGAAGATTTTATACTTATCCTTTGTAATTTCCATATTAGTTTGAATCAACATATCATGATGATAACAAGATCCAGTATTAGATCCAGACCATCCATTTGTTGTTGACCTTAGAAGTATATCACATCCTTGGCGTTTTGTCCATGCATGATCGTAACTTTCTAAGATATAGTTAGATCCATCTTGCACAAATTTATGATAGAGATCTTTATATGCGTTTTCAATAGGATCTCTATGTTTCCATTGACGTGATCGAAATCCGCCATCAATTTGTTCCCATAAAATGTGTATATTAGAATATTCTGTAGGATACATTGAACACTGAGTTCTGTTATTCCAATGACCTAAAAAATAATCTTCAATCATCATAAACTTTACATTCCACTGCATCTGGATGACCATCACACCATAGCTCTAGCGATGAAGGATCATGCGAGTCATCAGGATGATGTTCTTTATAAATCTTTAGTGCTTCTAATTCTTCTTCTGTATGTCTTCTTGATTGTGGAGAGATTGTAGGATCGCTCAAAAGATCCTCATCTCTCTGAATATGCTGATCAATATTGTCCATAATCGTAATGTACTTACACACTATATATTTACTTTTATTTCGGTGTGCTATCTCTGACTAACAAAAGCTTTGTTGTTAGTTTTCCATTATAAACATGAGTAACACCAGCAACCATCCATCGACCACTCCATCTTTCATCTCTAGGAATTTTTTTATCTGAAGGTTTATCTGGTAGATTTTTTGGTATCTCAATATCAATTCCATATCCAGCATAAAGGTTTAGATTACCAACCACCTCAATCGAAAGTTGTTGATACATGAAGGAACGAAATCTCAAATGTGCATAAGATGCAGCTGCTACAAGGTCTGGAAGTCCTCTACTACCACCTGCAGGTTTTGCTGATTGGTGAGATTTAGTTGCACTTGATTTACTAGAAGTACCTTTACCACCTCCATCTGCAGGACCAAAAGTTTTGCTCATAAGAACTTTCAACCTATATCTTCTTGGATTTTGGTATGCCCAAGGAGGTAGTCCTTTGTAGGGTTGTTGTTTTTCCAAATGTTCCATTTTACCCCAAGTATTTTCAATCTTATACACATCTGTTTGAACTTTAGTGTCCTTAGATTTTTCCGCAGTCGTTCCTTTTGAAATTTCAACTGGATCGAAAGCCTGTGTGTATCCAGAATAATTACCATGACGAATTGAATCCAATACACTATAACTTTTTGGAAAAGTCAACTTATCAATCAAAAACGTGTTCTGGTCCTTAGGATTATTAGAGACATCTTTTTGACCATAAGTATATCGAAATAGAGGTGGGATTGGACGGTTTCCACCATTTGAACCAGCCTTTACAGTTTTTCCCTCTTTTGGTTGTTTTTTAGCATCAACAATCAATTGATCCAATGATGTGAAGTGATACCCAAAAACATTTTCATAAAGAATAAAACCTGCTTGCTCTTTGCCAGTACTTCTAACTGATTTTTCACACAACCAGTTGACAGCGTTGAAAACTCTCCAGTTAGGGCAAACAAAATTTAGTTGGGCTTTAGTTTTTTCAGTAAAAACTTTCTTTTTAGTAAATGTTTCTTTTCCTAAACCAGGATACTTTCTTTTAGTCATTATCTCTAGAACATGTTCACTTGCAGTCTTTTTATCAAACTTTCCAAACACATTTGTCATTTCATTCCTTAGAAATTCTGGAGAAGCAAGATGTATAATATACACTGATCTTTTTTCTTGTCTCATGTAATCAGCAATTTTATAGCATTGTAATTTGTAGATAATTTTACGTTGGTTTTTTTGATTGATTTCAATCTCCCACATATCAGCACCATTGAGGGTGCTAATTACATCTGCAGAATCATCAAATGCAATTGTAGCAAAAACAGTCGGAGAATCTATTGACTCAGTAACAATAAACTCTTGAACAAAATCATTGAAATACTTCTGCCCAGTCGGAGATTGCCTATTTTCAAGAGAGATTTTGAATTCAATTTCTTCTGTCTTATCAAGAAATTCTTGTGCCATTATGCCATCCCACTATATCCAATTCCAGCAAATAATCCAAACCCAGGACGATATTTTTGAATATCGCTTATTTGTTGTTTACTTCCACCTGCTGCAACTGAAACTACTCCCCCTCCACCAGCAATGGTATTTATTGTACCTTGACTTTGATTAGCAATTGAGGCAGCAGCTGTTACTGCTGTTCCTGCTGCTGTTTCTGCTGCAGTAGATGCAGCGTTTGCTTTTAGTGCCTTATTGTCTGTAGAAGACTGTAGCACAGTAGATGTAGATGGAGGAGTTGCTGGTTTTACATTTGCAGGTGTTGGTGGTGCTGGGGGAGGAGTTCCTCCATATTTAGCACGTACAGTAGCAGCAAGAACTTTTTGTTCCAATTGCTCACCACTTAGTCCTGCTGCTTTTCCTTCCTCTCTAGCTTTTTTAGCTGCTGCAAATTCTGCATCTGTTGGAGTTAGATCAGTGCGAAGCATTTTTCGCAGTTGATCAATACTCATCTGTTCATAGTTAGTATTAGCAGGTTGTACACCTCCAGCAGGAGTTGGCGTCCCAGGTTTAGCAGGTTGTACACCTCCAGCTGGTGAAACTCCAGGTGATGCTGTTGCTGGAGGGGCAGGACCACCAGCAGTTGCTGATGTTTCACCGCCCAGAGATTTGATAGCTGTATCTAGGGCTTCCTTGAATGCAGCAAAAGGATCAGCAGGAGCTTCTTGACCACTACCTGGCGCTGCAGGACCGCCTGGTGAATCGGCGCTTGCAGGAGCATTAGGATCTAAAGCAGTTCCAAATCCAGATACTCCCCCCATTGCCGACAATACTTTAGCAGAATCATGAGCACGTTCTTTTTGCTCTCTTGGTCCCTGATCAGCAGGTTTTTCATAATTTTTCAATACCCAGTTTGATGCTGCGCCAACATCCTTTGTATTAGTAAAAACATTGGACATGTAGGTTTTGAATTCTTGTGCTAAAAATCCAATTGCTAATGGTAGTGTAGCACCTTTGTTCTTCCAATCAAAACCTTTACTCTCCATATACTTGGCAAATTTTTGCTGCCTATCAATAGAAGTCCATTGAGGTAGTGAATAACCAGTTCTTCCATCAAGTTTTAGAGGTCCTCTTTGCATTCCTGTGCCTTGTTTTCTATCTGGCACTAGAGAACTTTCTTGTATCAAATTACCAACAATACCTGCTGCTTGGTAATCTTTGATTTTTAGCATATTTTGCAAATCTTTACCAATATTAGCCCCCTTTGTAATCATCGGAGTCACTGCACCGCCAGCAGCAAATCCAGCACTCTTCAATGAGTCTATTGCTGTCTTCAATGCTGAACTAAAGTCTGCAGTTGGGTCAGGTGGTGGACCTCCTGGAGCAGCACCATTAGCACCTGGGGCAGCACCATTAGCACCTGGAGCAGCACCAGATACGCTATTTGGATCTGCAGCACTAGTAGCACCAAGACGTACTGCACTATGAAACTTCATCGCAGTAATGGGCATACTAGCGAGTTTATATCCAGCACTAGATGAGTTATGTACTGCTCTGCCGCCATCAATTGCAACACCAACGTGACCAATAACTCCGCCACCATAATCCCACATAACAACATCACCTGGTTGCACATTACCAGAATTTTTGATTACTGAGCCTTGATCAGAACCAAAACTATTTGCCATTCTTTTACCAGTAGGTAAAGATCCTGGCGTTCCTGGATCCAAAATCTTCTTAGTAACCTCTGGATTTGGTTTTACCCCAGCTTTTGCAAGCATGTCTCTAGTAGAATCTGCACACCCATTGGGCCAATATTTTTTTCCAATCATGCTTTTTGCAGCTGCAGAGATTTTACCACCATCAGCATAACCTTTTACACCATGGGACTTGAGTTTTCCCATCACTTCCGTCAAGTCTTTATCTGTTGCAACTAGAGAAAATCTAGAACCAGGACCAGTATCTCCTTTCCATTGAGAAGTTCCTCTAATTTTTGGCAATTCGTCCCTTTTTTCCATTATCTCTGGTGGTAAACCAAATGCAAACGCAGCAATTGAAGACATTTTTTTACTGTCAGCAGCAAATGCCTTTTTACCAATATCTTTTGTTATTGGTGTCTCTACTAATGGTTTTCCTAATGTTACTCCCTTTGCGGCTAAAGCATATGCTGTATTAGTAGTTTTTCCATCTAGATATGCTCTAATTTCTTCATACCCAGATTGACCTGGTTTTACTTTTTTAGCCAGATCTGGAAAGTTTCTAGCCCACTGCTGCATCGGTGTGAGGGCAGCATCTCCACCAGGAAGTGGTTTACCAATACTTACTGGTTTAGTACCTGCCTTCACTGGTGCTGCTGCAGCAGGTGCAGTTGCTGCAGAACCTGCTCTGGAAGGATCTGCTGCCATTGCTGGTTCAGGAGATTCAGTTCCCAGTTTCAACGCAGAAGTTACTGTAGCACTCCCTGGATCAACCATAGGAGTAGTAGGGGTAGCACCACCATCTGCAAATTTGTATCCAGCAGAGATTGCCTCACCCATGCGTCTACCAGTGAGGTTTTTATTACCTCTAGTTGCAGGAGTATCAAATGGAATCACATATGCACTACGATCTCCACCGCCGCCAGATCTAGTTGCAACATATTCGGTGCCATGACCAATAAACGATACTGATTTACCTCTATCAAGAGATACTGGATATCCAGTTTGAGGACCACTAATCCATCCACCCTCAGATCTACCAAAAAGTCTGCCTAAAGCACCAAAAACTCCACCAGGTCCAACTTTTCCAGGTCCAACTCGTTTAGCTCCAACTATCTTAGGTCCAACTAAATTTCTGCCACTACTATCCGTGACCCCCGCTCCTTGAGAAGCCGTAGTTTGTTCCGATACAGCTGCAGCTTTTGCTTCAGTTTTTGCTTGTTGAAGATCAGCTTTTTTCTTTTCTTCTTCACCCCTTTTTCTGTTTGGGCTTCCTTTGTTGGTCATTTGCACAACATTGGACTTCAATCCAAATGCAGATGCAACTGGGCCAATCATTGCTTTCAATACATTAGCAAGCATCCCAGCTCCAGGAATTACTCCTAGAACTTTGGTAAGATTAGTAAGAATACCGAGTGTAGCAAGACCAACTGCTTTGAGTGGTAGTTGTACTAATTTTGGCAGTAGTGATTGCTGTTTTTTGAAATCTTCTCCGCCAATATCACCAAGTGACGCTTTAGGTCTGCCTATAAATTTACCAAGATCCGATAATGGTTTGAATTTTGGTTTTTGGAAACCACCCAATGGTCCACCCATTGGCATACCATTAGGACCTCCAGTTGCTGGATATTTTGGAGGTAGTCCTTTGAATTTAGTAGCGCCAGAACGTCCACCTTCTGCAAGTTTTCTGAGTCTTCCACCCCTGGACATCTGTGGTGGTGGAAGTTCTGGCGCTACTGGTACTGAATCTGGAAGAATGCCACCAACACCTCCAGTTGGAGCTACTGGTGCAGCCTGAGGAGTAATTGGTTTTCCAACTGGAGTTGGTTTTGCATTTGGTGCTGGTTGAGGACCACCTACAGGTGATGGAGTTGCTTTGTCTTTTGCTTTTGTTTCAAGGTTACTTTCGGTTGCCTTGATGGCAGCCTGCATCTGCCGTTCGAACTCTTGGGTTTTCTTTTTCTGTTCGACTTCGCTTTTTGTTTCTTCATCAGTTACTTCACGTTCAGCATCATCAAGTTCCTTTCCTGTTTGACTATCAACTACTCTATCAATAAGAATTGATGTTCCTACAGATGCTATTAGACCAGCAGCAAGTCTTCCCTTACCACCTCTTAGTGCTCCTCTAGCAAAACCTCTTTTTACCCTTTTAGCAAGAGCTACAGAAAACTTAGTAAGTTGTGAGAAAAAGGTTTTGAATATCTTGAATACTGTTTTTACAACTGTTTTTGCTGCGGTTTTACCAAACAGTTTTCTAAATGCTATCAATGATGCACCAAGAGCAGCAAAGAATAGTCCAAGTTTCAGAATTTCTTTCCAAAAAGGAAGTTTTGTAAATCCAGCAATTAGTTCTAATGTAGTAAATACAACACCAGAAATTAGTTTATATAAAAATTTAGCAGCCTCACCAAGACCTGCAACAATATTTTGAAGTTTTTTTTGATTTTCTGGTTTTCTTAGCCAATCTAAAATTGGGAGAACAACAAATAATTGAAACAGAGATCCAAATAATCCAAGTATACCACCTACGCCAGCAGCTGCAACTTTTCCAAAACTAGAGAGCACGCTAGATCGTTCTTTACCACCCTTTTTTGGAGTTGCTTCTTGTCTTTTCGCAAATCTGTTTTTATTTTTTTGTTGGTCTAAAAAGTTTTTTGCCGAAAGTTTTACATATTCATCAAGTACTCTAGCAATTCCATTTGCTGTAGATCCAAGGTTATTCAGAGCCTCTACAACTTTACCATCTCCAATAGAAGTAAATACACCACGTTTGTTCTCAATCTTCCCAACAAACTTATAGAAGTTGATCTTTTTTCCTTTTGCCGCATTTACTTTTTGTTCGTTTGCCATCAGTACATAGTCCACTCAGGAAAAGCAGCAGCTCCATGACGAACTTGGACTTGCTGACCGTTACTAATATTTATTTGTTTACCTCCGATTGGAATTGGAACAGGAATTACCTTTCCAGCACCATAGAGACTTTCTTCTCGTTTTTCTTGTTGTTTTGAAGCATCGCCCAGGGCAGGACCTTTCAATGCTTTAGTATCACCTTGTAATGGCAAAGTATCTTTCAATGCAGTAGATTTGAAATAAGATTGTATTTCTTCATATCCAGATTGACCTGGTTTTACTCTTTTAGCCATCGCTGGGAAATTTTTAGCCCATTCTTGCATTGGTGTGAGTTTTATACTCGTTGACAATGCATTTTTACCAGAAAGATTTTTAGCAGTATTACCAAGTGCATTTGTAGTGTCAATGCCAAACATACTAGAAGCAGGTTTTACTTCAGGTTTTGCTGCTGGTGAACCAATACCTTCAGTAGACATCAATGCACTCTGCAGTGCGGCAAAGGCAGGATTGTTACTTCCTTTGCTCTGCGCCATTATCTGCTGTCCCAGAAGGCGCTTTTCCTCCAGGGTCATAGCATCAATGGATGCTGGTGACATTGCTGCTGTTACTATAGCACTCCCTGGATCAACCATAGATGTAGTAGTTGCAGGAGTAGCTGCAGGAGGTGTAGTAGCTGCTGGAGGTGTAGTAGCTGCTGGAGGAGTTGGTTTACCCATCAAATTAGGCATACCAAATGCAGTTTTTGTGATTGATCCTAACTTATTACCCTTTAGATAATCTTGTATTTCTTCATATCCAGATTGACCTGGTTTTACTCTTTTAGCCATCTCTGGGAAATTTTTAGCCCATTGTTGCATTGGTGTAAGTTTACCTGTACTACCAAATGCTGCTTTTCCAAGATTTTCAATTCCAGGTTTATTTGCTAAAGTAGAAGAGGCAGCAGGAGCAAGGTTAGTTGCTGTACCAAATGCAATATTAGTAATTGGTGGTTTTCCTTTGCCTACTTTGTTATTATAACTAAGACTTTCACGAAGTGCAGGTAGTGGTTCTGAAAAAAGTTTGTAATCTTGTGTATTTACAACCTGTGAGAATCCTAGAAGTTCTTTTTGTGATAGTGGTTTTCCTGTATGTGGAGTACCCGCTGGAACAGCAACAATTCCCTCTTTAGGTGTAATTGCACCACCAGATGAAAGAGACGCATTAGATTTCATCAAACGTTGGAGGTGTGGTGCATAATCAGGATCAGTAGCATAACCTTGTGCTTTCAGCGATGCTGCTGCTGCATCAGCATTTGGAGCTCTATTTACACCTTTATAACTCTTGTAATCCTTATACCACTGAGTAACAAGATGATTTACAGCATCTTGAGGACTTGAGAAGTTTTTGAATCCAGCCTTTATGTATACTGATTTACCACCATAGACTTCTCTCGTTCTATGTTGTTGTGCTGATTCACCCTTAGCTGCTTTGATACCAAAATAATTATGTTGGGCGCTAAGTGCTGTTCCCCATCCAGATTCCAAAGCAAACTGTGCTGCGACAAGTTGAGGATATTTTGCTCCTGCAGCTGTTCCATATCCTTTGAATTTTTTCCATTTTTCTGCTTTAGTGCCTGTTACAGGGGGACCTGCAGGACCAGCTGGTGGGTTGGCGCCAGGTGATGCAGGATCACCAGTCGCTCCTTGTGATCCTGATGGAGATGGTGCTGCTGGAGTAGATGCAGCACTTGTTTCTGCTGGGGTTGCTTCTTCGCCGCCGCCGCCAGCAGCAGCACCAATAGATCCGAGTATTTCAAATAAATCACTAAATGGATCTGATGTAGGAATATTTGCTGTTACATCTTTCAGATTTGGTTTTTTGAGTACTTCTCCTCCACCAATAGAAATTTTCTTAGCACCAAATTCATTAGCAATACCAGAAAGTTCACTTTTATATGTTTGCACTCCAGGTGTTTGACCAAATGTATCTAATACAGATGATGTTGCACCAATCATGTAGTCTGCACCTGGCAAAATACTCTGTGCGTTAGGATCAGTTAGACTTTTCAGTTGGTCTAACGTCATAACAACTTCTGGACCGTCTTCAGCAACTTCAATAATTGATCTTTCGGTAATAATACCACCTGTACTAAATTGACCCTCTGGGATCCCCATCAAGTCAGCAAGTTTATTCCCTAACCATTCTCCACCCCACTGTGCAGCACCAACAATCACACCACCAGCAAGTGCTGCACCTATACCACCAGTACCAAGTCCTAGAGCGGCTGTTGCTGCACCACCAGCAAGTAAACCAGCAACAGAACCACCTAATTTTAGTGCAACACGTCTAGGATCTGTTCCCGCTTTCAAATCAAGTAGTGCAAATGCACCTTCAATGGCAAGATCGATAGGACCAACACTCAATGGACCAAGAGTATTTTTCAGATTTTTTAGTTGTGGTCTTACAAAATCTGCAAATTTAGTAAATGCCTGTGCAAATCCTCCCTTAGCACCTTTCTTTGGAAAAAGTGAAAGTAGTTTTTGTAGAATTGGAGAATTTTTGATAAACTCATCTACTTGTGCTTTTAGTGGTGCTAGAACTTTTTGTAGAATATAATCACCACCTTGTCTTGCCATATCCTGGGTCCATTTCCACCCAGCTTTGACTTTATCTCCTATACCAATTGCGCCTTTCCAGAGATTGTTTGCGCCTTCAGCAACTTTTTTTGAAACTTTATCAGCTTGTGCTTTTAGCGCATCTGCTCCACCACGTAACCAATTACCAAATCGACTCCCTTGAGTTTTAGCGAAATCTACTCCAGCATTGAGGGCATCTTTACCTTTATTCAGTACTCTACCAGCAGCATCACGCACTGCTCCTGCTCTCTCACCAACCTCTTTTAGAACTCTACCAGCACCAGATTGTAAGACTCCTTTTGCAACTTGTAGAGCAGCTGGTTTGATTGTGTTATAGAATAGATCTAGGGCAAATTTCACTAACCTATTGGTTACTGCTTTGAGAAATTTCAAACCAATATCAAGAAGACTTTGTGTAAGTCTGCCAAAAAGTCTCCTGACACGTTTGAACGCAATTCTAAATCTCTGAAGTAATTTTTGAAGAGGTGACTTTCCTTTCGGAGTTTTTGGTTTACCGTCTGGTTTTGGATCCTTCGGTTTATTTGCATCTTGTGCTGGTTTCTCATCACCTAAGAGATCCAGCATACTAAGAATACCACCCATGAGTTTCCATGGGTTCAAGAATAATGCTAGTCCTTTGAGGGCAACTATTCCAACTAGTAATTGCCCAAGACCCATAATAACATCCCAGGCTCCGCCAAGGATATTGCCTTCTTTGAACTTACCTACTCCACCAAATACTTTAGCTAAACCATCTAATATATTAGTAACTGCAAATGTTCCCCACTGATAGAGAAATTTGAAGATTTCGCCTAAAAACTCAACTAATCTGAATACTTTTTCTTGATTTTCTGGTTTCCTAAGAAAATCATATAACGCCATAACTGCCGCAAACTTTATAAGCGGCAGAAAAATATTGATAATACTAGCAAATGGACCAAAAATTTTCTCAAGTAGACCTTTACTTTTTGGGTCTTTTTTTAGTTCCTTTTTACCAGATTTAGCGATATCATCATTTGTTAGACCAGCAGATTCTGCAGATGCCTCAGCAGCATCTCCTTTTTTTCTTCGAATAGCACGTCTTTCATCTTCAGCAGAGTCTCTAAGCGATATTGCACGTACTTCTTCAATTGATTTGAGTGCTTTTACACTATTATAAATTCCAGAGAAAGTAGCACCGAGTCTATTCACTCCCAATAAAACTTTTGCATATGGCAGCGAATTAGGTTTTGTTGCTCCAATAAATTTAGCAGCAGATTTTTCCTCTCCTGCCAAAGCTGGATTTACAAATTTATATCCTAATGTTGCTGCCATTTATCTGGATTTTGATTGTTGTTCTTTATACTTACGTTCCTCTTCTTTTAGGTGTTGCAATAGCATAGTAACGTAGATTTCCTTTTCCCATGGAAGTAAGTTATCCAACTGTTCAAGATCCCACTTGTGATAATGCATCAATGCGAAGTTGGTTTCATAATAATTCAACAACGTATTATGCAACATCGCTACGCGAAAAAAGATGCTAACCCCTCAAGAACAACTTCACTTTCAACCTCAGTTTTTGGATTTTTGACCATAAGTTTTTTCTGAAGTTTTGGCATAGTTTCAAAAAATTTCTGAACTTTTTGAAATTGATCAGAACTTAGTTGCTCAAGAAATTCAATTTTTTCTTTACGAGGACTATCTTTACCTTCAAAGATTTGATTATCATCATAAATGTGATCGATGCAATCTGCAGCGAGATCAAATACTTGATCAATTTCAGTTTTATTGCCACTAATATTGACTTTGACAAAAGTATCCAGGGAAGGATATTTCATTACCATACCAACTGTGTCGGTAAGTTCAATTTTTTTGTTATGGTCAGGATTTGTAGTAACTTCAACTTCAGACAAATCAATATCAACCGCTACATCAGTTTCATTATCATCTGGACAAGTAATTAGAACTTTTGTTGATTCACCTACAGATTTAGAACGAATTTTGAGGAACAAATATTCAATATCGAAAGTAGGTAGATCATCAATCATTCCCTTGATATCAGTACAATCAGAAATAATCTGTTTGATTGTAGTAATTGTCTGGGTTTCATCTTCAGACTCCATTGCCAAGAGAAGAAGTTTTTCTTCTTTTACAAGAAAAGGTCTAAACTTGACTTGTTTACCTGTAGAAGGCAATTTCAAAGTATATTGAGGAGTAGTAATTTTAGGTAATGCCATAATGTTCTCAATTCAGTGTAATTATTTAGTAAAAACCTCTGGGGGTCATTTTTTGGCGGAGAATTTTTCTCGACTTTTTAGGAAACAAAAGTGGTTTTTCGTTTACACTTTCTTCAACGTAGGAGTAATGCTAGCATTGGGATCACTAAGCAGATCAAATTTTGGATTGGGGTAGAATCTATAACGTTCATATGAAAATGAAACATCTACAGTCACTGGTGCTCCTGGTTGGTTGTTATATTGTGCAGTACTAATAGTTTTTGGAAACACATTGAAACAAGTCCACATGCCAACAAACTGATTGTATCTAGGTTTATTTGGGATATCTTTTTCTGACAGACCTACTGATGCTAGGTAGTTTTGATCAAGTGGAATTATTCCGCCCCCACCACGCTCCAATTTATAGATGGTCATAGTGGAAGCAACATAGTTATCATAATAGTCTACATATTGATTTGCATCATTTGCAAGAATATTCATCCATCTTTCAAAAAAAGTTACTAGTAGATGACTTCTTGGCACATAAAATGATACAGTTGTTTCAGTAAATGCTGATCCAGTTGCATACATGTATTCAGATCCAACTATTTTAGCACCTGCAGTTGTAACTTGACGAGTTGGTGTATTTACTTCATTTGCATATTGAGACATCAACTCTCTGATTGTCTTATCTGAAAATTTCTTTTGTAGAATTACAGGAACAGTCATATCGAAGTACCATAGATTACTTCTAGATACTTCATGATCTTTATTATTCAAAGCCTTCGCCATGAAGGTTTGTATGCTACCACCTAGAGTAGACTGGGCGAATGACTTACTTTGATTGAAATTAGTTAGTGGCATTATACTTTGAGTTCCTTTTCTGTGATAATCATAAACTGCATTGAATTACCATTACAAAATTCTTCTGCTGCCTTCCACTTTGCCTTATTGACAGCATAAGTAACTACCTCATTGATATACCTTTTAGTATTTCTTTTTTGTGTTTTTGGTTCTTGTGTTTGATAAAAGGGTTTTACCTCAACTATGTATCTGCCACGACCTTTGATATGAACATAAAAATCTGGAAAATATCTATGCATTTTACCATCGGCAGGGGAGACATATGGAATAAAAAGTTCTTCACTTCCCCACTCCAAGACAGACGGAGTAATGTCACACCATTTCATAAATTTATATTCCCACGATGATCTATAAATAATAGTTCTAGGATCACCTTTATATTTCAAAGGAAAGGATGGTGTGTACTTTCCTTGATACCTCATGATAAATAATAGCGGACAGTGTAAAAGTATTTAGGTCTAAAGAATGGCGAATCTTATTTATCCAACTAGATTTCCAATCCCAGGTAAATTGGATGACAATAATAAGGATCAGCCAACTGGATTTATTGATTACATCCAGATTCAACGGGCTGAAGAAAAAAAAGGTTCTGCAAAATCTAATGGATTTTTTTACAATACTGGTCAAGTAGGTGGGAGTGATGGTGGTCTCAAGAATAGAGCCGACGTAGTATATCTTCCAATACCACAAAATCTCAACGTCAACTACATGGCAGGATATAATAATGTATCTTTCGGAGCAGCAGGGGTAGCGGCAGGGCAAGCCCTTGCTGGTGGAATGACCTCTGAAGCTGCCACAGCAGCAATCCAAGACTATGCTGGTAAAGCGATGCCAGATGTTGCCCTTAGCGCACTGGCAGGTGTGATTCAGGCTCTCCCTGGTGGAGGAGCGTCAGGTGTAGACAAAAATGCTTTACTGGCAGTATCTCAAGGAAAAATTTTCAATCCATATACAGAAAATATTTTTACAGGAACTGATTTCAGATCACATACTTTTCAGTTCAAACTAGTAGCAAGAAATGACAAAGAGGCTCAAGTTATTGGAAAAATTATTGCATATTTGAAGCAAGGTATGCTTCCAGATTTTAGCGAAGGGACAGCCTCTGCTGGAGCTCCAGCAGGTGGGTCTGGTGGTGGTGGATCAACTGCAGATGCCGCTCTTGGTAAAACAAACATACAAGGTCGTTACCTTACAGTTCCAGATAAATTCAAATTGAAGTTTATGAGACTCAAAGAAGATGGAACTAAACTAATTGAGCTTCCTCACTACTTGTTCAACATATGTGTACTAAAGAGTCTTGATGTAACTTATACACCAGATGGTAACTATGTATCAATGAAAAAAGCAACGGAAACTACTAACATACTAAAAGTTCCTGCTATTTCACTGACTCTAAGTTTTGCAGAAGTTGCATACACTACAGCAGCACAAGCAGGATCGGGGTACTAATCATGGCAACTTTTTTCACAAGAATACCTGATGTTTACATTGGTGTAAATAACCAAGCACTGTATTATGAGGAAGAGAATATTACCTATGTAAAGGTAAAAAACTTTTTCAGAACAGTAAGAATTAGAGAAGACTATCAGTCATATGCAACTCTGTTTGAACCATATTACATCCAACATGATTATCGTCCTGATAATGTTGCCCAAGAAGTATATGGAGATGCATCGATGGACTGGATAGTCCTGATGACAAATAATATTTTGGATATGTATACTCAATGGCCAAAAAACTTTGAAGAATTGAATAGATATACAAAAGAACTGTATGGTGAAGACGAAATAGTCAAAACTCATCATTGGGAAACTGTGGAATACATAGATGGAGACGGTGATATTATTATTCCTGGTGGAATTATTATACCTGAAGATTTTGTAATGAAGGATTGGAAACGAAGACTTGCACTTCCACCGACAAAATATAAAAAATCCATATCAAACTATGAGCACGAAGATTTTCTAAATGAAAAGAAAAGGTTTATATATCTAATGTCTCCAGGATTAGCTGATGAATTTATACGAGAGTTTGAAGATTTACTTGCATATCCAGAGGATGGTGAAGGTGTTGGGATTCCTGCAGGCTATGATGCACCCATCACATTCCTAGACTATGCTGGGACAGCAAATATGATGCCAAGTGGGAGATCAATCTATCCTACATTTGGAGTAACTTCTAATTTCTTTGCAGCTGCATCAGCGACACAAGCATTCTTAGAAGTAGTAGAAACACCCAAAGTTTCCAGATCATATCTTGGATCATATGGTGGTGGATCGTCTAGTGGTGGATCGTCTGGTGGCGGATCATATGGTGGTGGATCGTCTAGTGGTGGATCGTCTGGTGGTGGATCATCTGGTGGCGGATCATATGGTGGTGGATCGTCTAGTGGTGGATCGTCTGGTGGAGGGTCATATACCCCACCCAGTGGTGGTGGAGGGTCATATACCCCACCCAGTGGTGGTGGAGGGTCATATACCCCACCCAGTGGTGGTGGAATGGGATCATATAGTAGTGGTGGATCGTCTGGTGGTGGATCGTCTGGTGGTGGATCGTCTGGTGGTCACTCCCATGGGGGTGGATACTGATGAAACTACTACATACCTTCTTAGTATCACTACTCCTAACAATTCCAGTACAAGCATCACAAGTCATAAAGAAACAACCAACAGTGGCACCATATTCACTGGCAGCTATGGGGTGTATGATACTTCTGGAATGTACTGAGGGTGTAGAGCAACTCACACCAGAATCAGAGGTATTCAAATCTTCAGACTTTGATTTATTCCGAGATGAAATCAAAGCAATCCTTACTGGTTTGGCAGCTAGTAAGGTGACTGCGTATCTCGCACCAAGGAGATACTGGATACCAGCAACCATTGGTCTTTATAAACCAGATGTAAATCGTCTTTATATTAGTGAATACCTTCTCAAAGACCCCAGAGAATTTCTAGGCACGCTACGTCATGAAGGATGGCACGCTGTCCAAGATTGTATGGCAGGCGGTATCAGCACACCATTTATGGCACAAGTCCATCAGGACAAAGAGATACCCGATTGGGTAGTCAAGCAAACAACAAGAACCTATACTGCTGCTGGTATGGCTCGTGCTATTCCTTGGGAGTCAGATGCTAACTGGGCAGAGGAGCAAGCAAATGTAACCGCAAAACATCTAGCGATGTGTGGTAAGGGTCCTCTGTGGGAGCAAGTCCGCCCAACTCCTATGACGATGGAATGGTTGATTGGTTGTGGATGGATGAAACCACAAGAGGGTCACGAAGTTTATACTCCAAATAAAAAAGCAGATTTTTGTGTTCCAGGTAAGTTCTAAAAATGATTTACTTCAATATTGTTAGATTGTTCATTATTATCTGGGCAGCAGTTATGATTTCTGCTGTAGAATCTGTTGCAATTCGCACAGAAGGTCAGGTAGAACTTGAAAGCACAAGCAGAGATGCATATGCAAAAGTGCTTGTGCTTGCTGTAGGATCTTTTCTTGGGGATGCTGCGTTTAGGTTGAGAAATAAAAAAAAGGACCCTTAGGGGTCCTTTGTATTATCAATCTTCTTCTGCGAGTCGAGCAAAGTATGATAGAGTGTCTTCCGTATCATCAGATGATGGAGCAACTGCAACCGCTTTCTCTCGGAAAGATGATACTTCTTCTGCCCAAGATTGCTTAGGTTCGGAAGATTTTGACTCTCCAAATCGACCTGCTGCTGTGTTAGTAAATGGCGCAGCACTTTCTTCGTCTTCTGCGGTCTCAAGATCAAATCGAGAACGTGCTGAAGACGTTGCGAAAATAGTATCCAAGCGTTGCTGAAGTTCCTCATAGGTCTTGAAGTTCTTCGAATCTGTAAAGTCAGTCAATGAATACTCTTGACGCCAGATTTTTTCAAGATCACTATCATCAAATTTGCCGAGAGTTGCAGGAGAAGCAAACTCAGACTTATCATAGTTCCAATAACCATCTACTTGACGGACTTTTAGTTTGAAGTCTGCACCTTTCCAGAGATCAAAAGGATCTACAGGACTTTCATCAGCAAATTGTGGTTTCATTGCTTCTACAATTTTGTCCCAGATTTTCTTCCCGAACTTGTAGAGAAATACACGACCGTCGTTCTCAGGATGAGCAGGATCACTCACAACGTAGATGTTTGCATAGTAAGAGAGCTTTCGTTTCTGTACACGAGCACGTTCTTTCTGCGATTCAACTCCACTGTTCCAAAGATCACGGTTGAGTTCCCCGACAGGATCTTGTTTACCCAGAGTGGTCAATGAGTTTTCAATATACCAACCGCCAGGACCTTTGAATGCATGAGACCATACTTTTGCGAAGGGAAGATCTTCTCCTTCAGGAGCAGGAAGGAAACGAATAATGGCATAAGAGTTACCACCTTTATCGAGTTCTGGTTTCCAGAATCGATCATCAACACCACTACTGGTGGGTTGATTGATTTTCTCAATTTCTTGAGTTAGTTTAGCGAAATTGCTACCGCTAGATTTCTTGAGACTTGCAAATGACATGGATTACCTCGTATTGAATAGATTTGTTATGTTGGCACTGTATCGGCGTACCGATACTATTTATGAAGGATTATCAAGTTCCTTTTTGATGGCGTTGTCTAGAATAGCATTGAGTGCCTCAATGCATTCGTTCATACTAGCATACCCAAAGCTCCTTGTCAACGAATCCATCTTTTCTTTCATCTCTAGAGCTTCGATATCATCGTTTGCTGCTAAAGCAACTCTAGTGTAAAATATTTTTTGTCGCTCAATAAGAGCTTTAGTTTCAGAGATGTGTGCGATCTTGCTTGTATGATCCATATCAGGAAGATTTGCAGACATCTTTGCAATTCGCTCGTAATTCTCAAAAATTTCTGAAAGATCGTTTCGAACGATATCGGACTTGAAAAAACTCATAGTTTATTCGTGATGGTTTTTAGAATAACTTTTTTGTAACGATTACAATCGATATTTAGAAATGGTATGTACTTGACAATTTTCAATTTGGTTTCTTCCCATACAGGATCCGACATAGTTTTATCAAAATTCTTTACATACCCAAGGCAATGTTCAAAGACTGCCATAGTTTCTAAAGTAATTTCACTTGCGTAAAAATTTCTTAGTAGAAGTGGATGTTTATTTGGTTCTGAGATAAAAAGATTATCAAAGTTTTTATCATAAGGAGGTTCAACCTCGTTGAGGAGATGATCAAGATCTTGTTCAAATCTATATGTGAATGATTCTTGTCTAGTTTTCCAAATTTTGTATGTATCATCGGAGAAATTCCGAACATACCCTTTGAAATCAACAATGAAGTTGGACACCAAATAGTATATCATATCCTCGGTTGAATACTTAGTGCCTAATTTTTTGAAAAAGTAAACATCTTTTCTCTTAGCAAAGGAAGATTCATTAGCACTAACCTTCCCATTATATTTGAAAAAATCATAATCTTTGCGAGTGAAATGACTCCTCAATGCAAGGTACATTCTGTACACTTCATAACCAGTCACAATGGCAGCACTCCCCTAGAAGTTTTCTTGATATAGTTTAGTCTTTGTGCCTCATAAAGAAGTTTTTGCTTCAAAGATTTAGACATAAGTTTAGAAACTGTTTCCACTTCAATGTCATTGTCTTGGCAAAAACATACAATGGCATCAAGATAACTCACGAGACCTTTTCCATTTTTGACGCTAAGTTCGATTTCTTCAGCAAACTTTGCGGAAGTCATAAAATTTTTTTCGACTTCCTTTTTATTCATTGAGTTTACCTCGGACAAACTCTTCGATATAAGATTTGAGTAATTGTAGATAGTCATCAAGATTGTGCTTCTCAAATATTTGGACAGTGCCCTCTTCAACTGCGATGAGTGTGACAATTTTCTTTACCTCTAAGCCAGTACGTTCTAAAAACATAGCAGCATAGGCAGTCTCTTGAACAAAGTAATTTTCAATCCATTGCTCCTCTTTGTTTTTTGTAGAAGTCTTGAAGTCAATGACAGCAAGTTCTCCATCAAACTCAGCGATACAATCAACACGACCAGCAAGACCGAGGAAATCGGACCACATGGGTGTTTCTAAGCAGTAGATGTTATTGATACGGTCAAGAGTGCTTTTTGCTGAAGTGAACATGTACCAAGCAAGTGGGTGATCGTTCTCTTTTATGCTAAGAGTACCGTTTAGATACTTTTCAGCAAGAGAGTGGAACGCTGTGCCGCGTGAGGTTGCCCTAGCAGATACTTTGTTTGCTTCTTCTTCACCAACTCTTTTCCTCCACTCCATAATAGACTGTTTGGAACGAACACTGGTGACAGAAGTTACACTCGGATAATATTTATCTTGGTTTGCGAAGCGATAATATCTCACTCCATTCTCCTCTAGAACTTTTGGTTCGGGAAAGTCAATGGTCTTTACAAAGTTGAACATCAGTAACCTAGTTTATATTTGGATAGTAGATAAGACTTGACTAATCCAGAACGAACAATATCAGGAATACCGAATTCAATACATGTAAACTCTTCCATATTTTGAAGAATTTTCATGAAGTCATTGATACCTGACCTCTCACTTTCACGAGTCAAATCTGATTGAGTAATGTCACCGCAGAACATAATCTTAGAATCTTCTCCGATACGAGTAATCATTGAATCTAATTCATGAAAATTGAGATTCGAAAACTCATCAACAATCACAATGCAATTGTCAAGTGTAACTCCTCGAATAAAAGAAGTAGACCAAAAAGAAATAGTTTCCTGGGCTCTCAAGTTATCATACAACATTTCGAAAGAATTGTCATCAGGCATACTAAACATATAACGAACCATGTTCTTATATGGAATTTGATATAAGTAAGATTTATCTTCATGGTCGCCTGGAAGAAATCCAATCTCTCTGGTGGGAACTAGAGAGCGAACAATGTAAATTTTTTCGTAAGGTGTGGATTCATCCAACACTTCACGTAGAGCGTTGTATAGAGTAATGAAAGTTTTTCCCGTGCCAGCAACTCCATGCAGAAGTAGATTTTTGCCAGAGGCATACTCCTCAAACATCCACTCTTGATTATCAGTTACAGGTTCGATCGGAACCATATAACTTGAATCAATTGGTTTTCTGCGTTTTATTTGTTTGGTTGACATACCTGGAGGAACTGGAGGACCATTACCACGAGATTTTCTAGACCTTGGCATATTATGTAAAACGAGAGAGGTTGGCACCTGGGTGGGCTTTTTGAACTTTAGTCATGACTTCTTTGAATCCATCTGGAGAATTGGGTTTACCATAAGTGATTCCCCCAATACCAGCGGACCAATCTTTATCCCAATCGGGATTATCTTTTCTCCACTGGTCATACTCTGTCATTGACATGTAAAGTTCTTGTGTTTCACCTGTGGACTTATTTATCACTGGATATGTTGGCATTAGTCTATTCTCAAAGATGGTTGAAGGTTTTCGATTTCCTCACATCTACAGTCGTCATTAGGACAAGACCAGTCAAGTGCCAGAGCGACGGTAGGGAATGCACACGTAAAGATGCGTTTAGCACCCAGTGCAACATCCATATGTTCTTTCTGTGTTCCATTTGCTGAACGAAGGTTGATGTAATGAATCCAACTACGAACACTACCAGTCATGTAGATACGAGTAGGTGTGCATAAAGGCAGTACCATTCTAGCACATTCTTTGGCAATTCCATCATTCAACATATTCGTGTACAATTCCATAGCATGATGGAAATGATCTTGCATTAGAATCTGATATTTTTGAATTACCCATGGGTTGACATCATCAATACTATTCTGACGATTTTTTAGATCCTGACGGCGAAGTTCTGGAACAGGGATACTAGATGCTAAAAGATTAGTATCAGCATAACGCTGCGAAAACTCTTGGTATGTAAATGATCTGTGACGTAAAATCTGGGCAGCAATAGCTCTGCTTGTATTGATCTCAAGAGTCATGTGTGCCTGCTCAAAGACGCTCCAATGACCGTGTTTGATGCAATACTTGAGTAGACCAGCAACATCAGGATTGTCCTGGTTCTGGGGGTTGCTGACTCGTGCTATGTACCCCATCAAGGCTTCTGCATCTTCAGTTGTATTTACTAATTTTACGTTATTCATCATGAATCCTTTTCAAGTTTTATAGAAGAGAGAACAATAGATGCCATTACTAGCATCCCAAGTGATTTGAAGTATCCTATTTTAGTAATTCCAAAAGTTGGAGATAAAATTATATTCCAAAGCACCAGGAATATTACTGGTGCTAAAGCAACCCTCCAAATGAAATTCATAACAGCTTTTACTGCAATTTCACGTTCTGCCTTCGCTAGATGTTCGCGCTCTTCCTCGGTAAGTTCAGAATCGGTTACCTCCTCTGAACGTTTATCGAGATAGATTGTCATTTTGTTTTCGGCTTTGCCTTTGGATCTTGCCATAATTTTGGGTTTACTTTTCCATCTGTCCATTTTATACTAATTATATTATTCCTATAAAGATCCCAATACATATCAAAAATATCAGTCTGCCTATTAGATATTACAATATCATATCGGTTAGATCCATCATAATAATAGCACACTACATAAGAATTTAGTGGTAGAGTTTTATCTTTTGCGTATGATATATCAACGTCTTGATGTAATACCTTTACATTCATCTGCCTCTTCCGCCCCATTCAATTTGAGGAAAAGCTTCTTGAACTACATTGAAAGTGATTCGATACTTATCAGTAAGTTTTTTATCCTTTACAAGACAAAGAACTTCTGCCTCGCTTGAATGAAGTCCTTCAAGCAATTGAATGAACATTGTTTCTCGTCTAAGAGGCGTAAGCGAATTATCTCCGCCCTTACAGAATCTGTAGAGTCCTCGATACTCCGACTCAAGTCTTGTATGATCAGTTCCAGCTGGAGCATCATTTGGTTTATATGGTACTTCCCCATCAGGAATCATACTAATAATACTCTGATCATAATTCATAATCAAAAGTTGACGTAGAGCAGTAGAGTTATATCTTTGTAGAAGACTAACCTTTTCATTTTTTGTTTTAGCGTTGTGTACTTTTTGTAGAATTTCGCTAATCAATAGTCTACTACTGCTGTTTGTCAGTGATTGTCTAGCCATTGTGTTACCTCATAATTCAATCATCATCTTGGTCTTCATAATCATCTTGCGTTTGGCGAATGTATAGTACATCATCAGTTAGTATGTTGCCATTTTCATCAAGCATCTCTGGATGCGTAATCGCCTTTGCGTAGGCAGCGTTTTCAATGAATGCATCAATGTGATCTTTGACGCTCCATGTAAATAATGCCCCCAAAATAAAGGCACCAATAACAACTAAAACTACTAGTGCTACTAACATGGTTCTCTCCCCGTATAGTGTTATCCTTAGAAGAAACCAACCTCCCGTTTGATGTACTCAAATATATTTAGATTAGTTTCTGCTCCCTAAGATACTTTACAGTATCGGTGCATCCGCCAAGTTTTTTATCATTTAGAAGTACTTGAGGGAAGGTAGATCCTCTCCCAAATTCACGATAAAAATCTTCTCTAGAAAAATTTCTATCTAAAGTGTACTCACGAAAGTTATATCCTTTGCCACTCAGGACTTGTTTGACCTGATCACAATAAGGACATCCTTCCCTAGTATATACTGTAAAATTCATAGGCATAATAACCTCAGTTTAGTCTAGATTAGTATTTAGTTCGTCAATAATAGTGACGAAGTTTCTTTTTTTACTACGCTTTCGAATTCTTTTTGCTGTTCGATCAAGATGCAAAATAGCATCCATTTGTCCAGCAAGTTCTTCTCGAAGAGCATCTTTAGCTATGGTTGAATATTCAGATAATGCCCTTGGTCCAAGACCCATGGCATCTAAATCACCATCAATCAGTGGTTCAATGACAAAATCATCATCACCAATTCTGTCTAGAATTTCTTTAGGTAAATCGTTTTTAGAAATATCAGGTAATTCCATGTTAGTTTGTAATGATAGTTGTGTCAAATCCTATGGAGTTGTCTTTTGTTGACCAGATAAGTATTCCAGTTGAAGTCGAAGAACTTTCAACATCAAATATTTTTACCTGTGCTGTTGTAGTACCACTAGTAGAACCAGTATAAGTCACATTTATTCTTTCGTCAATAGCATATCCAGAACCATATGCCGTAACATTAGTGAGTGCCCAGTTCATATAAAAACTCGTAACGGTTTGATTGGTAGTTGTATCGAAAGAAAGTACAGTTTCTTTCTGTACTGTAATAGTACCAGTCAATCCTTTTGTATGAGACAATGGAATAGTTGCGGTTGTTCCACTTTCAGCACTAGTAATTACTCCAACCAAATTTTCATATCCAAGAGCAAAATCATTAGTCCAAGCACCGCCAGTCCAAGTAACCATCTCATCACTATTGAGTGGAATCATTCCTATAACAGTAGGTATTCCAGAAACTGTAGTAGCACTGTAGTTACCTTGGTATATTTGTAGAGCAGCTGCTGCAGGAGAGTCTGCCCAGTTTTTCTGGAAGGTTGTTACTGTAGGATTCTCAACGTATATTGTAATTTTGTATGTTCCCGCTGTAAGAGTTACAGATTTTTGTTGGAAGGCAGAGTTGTTATATGATACTCTAGTTTCTGTCAAATTGAGTAACTGCTGTGTTCCAGTTGTTTCAAATTTGTTCAACCAAACTTCACCTTGTTTTGAAAATCTATATCGTAAAGTATAAGTTCCAGTAGTAGGAACAGTAATATTTGAAGTCCAATATTTTGCATTACCAATTGCAATTGTTTTTCCTTCAAAACTACATATACCTGCTGAAGTCCATGCAGCATATTCATTCATCTCTTCATCCCAAGTTGGATGATTTACACTCATGGTCATTGGTGAAGATCTAGGAGTGAACTTATAAGTTTCATTATCACGAACTTCATCTGCTAGGTTTGTAGTATCGTATGGTTCCTCGCAAAATGTCGCTAGATCAGGAACTGGAGGAGCCTGTGGAATAAACCAGTTATCAACTTCTACTTTATCCCATTTTTTCCATAGTTCTAATACATCAGCATTATCGGGATCGTTCTCCCAATCATAATCAAGCACTGCTTTGAATTCATTTCCTTTTTTCTGAAACCCAATTACTGTAGGAGCAAACATCCAAGACGGGTTTGAAACCATAGTTCCAAACTCAGGAGCATCTTGAAACTCTTGTTCCTTTGGTGTTTGGTCAATAACAATCGCCTGACTAATTGGAGAAATCTCTCCAGTAAAGTCACACACTGGTCCAAAATTACCGTATGGTCTACTCTCGGCCATCTATTAGTTATAGTACTTATCCCTGATATATCTATACATGGTGGGAGCAACTGATGCTATCTTAGCGTACCGTTTTCTCAACTGATTCTTATTCTCAGCATATCTATCGATGAGTCTTTTCATCTCATCCTCGTCCTGACCATGATTCAAACCAGGGTAATTCCACTTATACCAATCAACGCCAACACCATCCATCATACGGTAATCCATACCAGCACATATTGCGTGAATACCATTAGGAGGATGATCAATGAAATTCATTTGACGATGTGCGAGTTCATTGAATCCATCGTTCAACCCATCAAACAAATATCTATTACTAGTTACCTTTTGCCAATAAGGAGTATCATCTCTAATGGAAAGAGCATAATGAAGTGCTACAAAAGATGCAAATTTATCAAACATCTTTTTGACAGTTACATTATATACATCAATATCCCATTGAGTATAACGTGGTCTACCGAGAGATTTTACTAGAGTAAGTAAGAACTCATGCACAGTAAACAATCCACTAGAGTTTAGAGGTTCAATAAATCCAGCAGCAAGACCAATGGCAACACAGTTTTTATACCAAGGATCTGCCATAATTCCGACACGCATTTTGATGTCAGTAAGATCAACATCTCGTGTTCCAAGATGACTATAAAATTGTTCCATAGCATCTTCTGGACTTACTGTCGTATCATCGTAAACATATCCTGTTCCAATACGAGACCATAAAGGAATATTCCACACCCACCCATTGTCTATAGCAGTGCAACAAGTAAATGGTTCCATCTGTGTATTACGATTTAGATATGGGATTTTAGTAGCCCAGGCACGATTATTCGGAATCCAATTATTATAGTTAGTAAATTGAACCCCCAGTGCATTCATTAGAATAGAGTTGAATCCAGTGCAATCGATATAAAGATCTGCCGAAATGCAGAATCCAATATTCAATTGAATAGCTTCAATACCATTCTCACCAACGACAACATCTTCTACAGTTGCTGGAATATGTTTTACTTTACGTGGTAAACAATAACTGTCTCTCAACCACGCTCCAAATTTTACTGAGTCAAAGTGATATGCAGTGTCTCTATCAAATACATATGAATCGAGTTCTTCTCCATCATAAATTTTATTTGTCTCAATAAATTCCATGATGGGATAGTGGTCCCTACAATAATCTTGATTGGGAGTATCTGGATAAAAATATTTTTTCAATTGCCAGTCATTGAGACCAAGAAAATCTTTACGAAGATATGGTTGACTCAAAGGATTATGAAATCCTCCATCACCTTTCTTATAAAAATCTACATACTTGATACTAGATTTATAAGTAGCATCAGTAGGAACCATAAAGTCTTTTTCGTTGATACCAAGTGCCTTCATCCAAGGACGAATATGCTGCAACGTGCTTTCACCAACACCAGCAATAGGGATATCAGGACTTTCAACTACGTGAATAATTTTATCTGGAAAGTAATGTATAAGAGTGGCAGCTGCCATCCACCCTGCTGAACCACCACCAACAATAATAATAGATTGTGTCATTTATGTACTCTCATTTTAGCATACTCAAAGATTTTTACGGGAATGTTTATACCCAAAGCATTTTCAAAACCATGAAATCCTGGTGAGGAGTTTGCTTCACAGACTCTGTATCCATCTTCATGAAACAACAAATCAATACCAGCGATGTCAAGATCTAATGCCTTTGCGGTTTGGATAGCAAGCAGTTCCATTTTTTCATCAACATCATAAGCTACTCCTTTACCGCCACGGGATATGTTTGCCTTGAATGATCCATCGGTACTCTGGCGAAGCATAGCACCAACGACCCTACCACCAATAATGATAACACGAAGATCACGTCCTTCTGAAAATTGTACA
>Ga0194128_10000789_pt1 | contig 56202 bp, 52 predicted proteins | sample TA2KigCa65mmetaG_FD_148650 | JGI IMG/M metagenome (GOLD analysis project Ga0194128, IMG submission 148650) | Freshwater microbial communities from Lake Tanganyika, Tanzania - TA2015037 Kigoma Deep Cast 65m | ecosystem: Environmental > Aquatic > Freshwater > Lake | place: Tanzania: Lake...
CTCCCGCGCGCACTCCCGGACGACCGACTCGGGATCGAGGCCGACCTCCCGCGCGTACGCGCGGAGGCAGCCGCGTCCGAGAATGCCCTGGGGGAGCGGTCGGAAGTCGGCCCGCTCGATGGCCTCGAGCAGCGTCGCTCTGATTTTCGTGCGCGCCGACACGTCGGCCAGCGACAGCCCCGCCCGGATGCGCGCCTGCTGCAGGCGTTCGCCGACGTTGCCCATGGCCCGCGCGCCCCCCACACGCCCGCCGTGCCAGCAGCGCTCTGACGTCCGCCGACGCGTCGCAGCCTCACCATAGCGCGGGCATCGATCGGGAGAAATGGCACCAGCGTGCCAAGCGGTCCACCGTGGCCGGGGGGTCCAACGGTGCATTGGACGGCGCGAGCGATCAGGAGGCATGCGAGGCCCGTCGCGGCGGGCGACAAGGCGACGACGGTCACGCCCGCGCCGTTCGATGAAGGTACGGCGTCACGTCATCCGAGACCAGAGCCCGAAGGTGCCACGGCGGCGGCGCCCGTGAGTGGCTGGCGCGGGTTCGACCGGAAGCCGCGCGGCCAACCCGCTGATTTGGGACGGGTTGGAGCGGCAGCCACGCGGAGAATCATCCGGACGGTCGTCGCGCGGTCCCGTCCCGTTCGGCCCTTGACGGCGCCACCAGTCGGTCTTACGCTTGGCCTGCCCCGCGGACGTCGTGTAGCCCCAGGAAAACCGCAGACTGGGGACCGGCTGCCACTCTGGATGGTGGCCTGCCGACCCAGTCGGACACCAGACGAGGGTCAGGATGAGAAACGGGTCCCCTGGCGCCCTCCCGCACGTGCGAGCGGTGACGATCGGGTTGGCCGGGTTGGCGCTCGCGGTGACGCTCGGCGTCCGCGCAGGCGCGTTCGCGGAGGCGCCCGCGGCCGAGGCCCGGATCGCCCAGACCTCACCCGCCGTCGGCGCGGTGCCCACCGCGTCGAGCCATCGTCGAACGCTCGATCGCTACTGCGTCACCTGCCACAACCAGAAGCTCAAGACCGCGGGCGTGCTGCTGGACACCGTGGACGTGGCCGATCCGGCCGCTGGGGCCGAGGTGTGGGAGAGGGTCGTGCGGAAGCTCCGCACGAGCACGATGCCGCCTTCCAACATGCCGCAGCCGTCTGACGAGGAGCGCGGACAGCTGCTGTCGTGGCTGGAGGGCGCGCTCGACCGGGCCGCCGCCGCCAGGCCGGATCCGGGCCGCACGGAGACGCTGCGGCGTCTCAACCGCACGGAATATCAGAACGCGATCCGGGACCTGCTGCTCGTCGAGATCGACGCTGCGTCGCTCCTGCCGCCGGACGAGAGCGGTCACGGCTTCGACAACGTCATCGTCGGCGATCTGCCCCCGGCGCTTGTCGACCGCTACATCTCGGCGGCGCAGCGGATCAGCCGCCTGGCGACCGGCCGCACGCAGGGCACGCTCCAGAGCGACATCATCCGCGTCGCGCCCGACCTCACGCAGGAGCAGCATGCCGACGGGCTCCCGATCGGCACCCGCGGCGGCGTGTCGATCAAGTACACGTTCGCGCAGGACGGCGAGTACGACATCCAGTTCTATCTCGCGCGCAGCTACTCCGGCGACATCGAGGGGCTGAAGGGCAGTGAGCAGCACGAGATACGGGTGCTGCTGGATCGAAGGCCGATCGGGACGATGACCGTGCAGAGACCCCCCGACGGCGACGATTCGCTGCTCGACCGGAACCTGAAGATCCGGGTGCCGGTGACGGCGGGTCCGCACGACGTGGGCGTCACGTTCGTCAGGAATTCCTCGTCGCTGCTCGAGACGGCGCGGCAGCCCCTGCTGGCGCACTTCAACGAGCGGCGCCATCCCCGGATCACGCCGGCGATTCAGCAGGTGTCGATCACGGGACCGTATGCGGCGAAGGGCGGCGGCGACACGCCGAGCCGCCGCCGGATCTTCGTCTGCCGGCCGGCCGAGGCCGGTCAGGACGACGCGTGCGCACGGCAGATTCTCTCGACGCTGATGCGGCGCGCGTTCCGCCGCCCGATTGTCGACGCCGATCTGGAGCGCCCGCTCGCGTTCTACCGGGAAGGCCGGTCCAGCGGAGGTTTCGACGCCGGGATCGAACGCGCCGTGGGCGCGGTGCTCTTCAATCCTGAATTCCTGCTGCGCGTCGAGGCGGACCCGAGTGGTGCGAAGGCCGGCGTGCCCTACCGCATCAGCGATCTCGAGCTGGCGTCGCGTCTGTCGTTCTTTCTCTGGAGCAGCATTCCGGACGACGCGCTGCTCGACGCGGCGATTCGGGGTGATCTGCGCCGGCCGGAGGTGCTCGAGCAGCAGGCCCGCCGGATGCTGGCCGACCCTCGCTCCTTCAACCTCACGAGCAACTTCGCCGGACAGTGGCTGCAGCTGCGCAATCTGGACGCGGTGAGCCCGAACGTGCGCCTGTATCCGGACTTCGACGACAACCTCCGGCAGGCCTTCCGGCAGGAGAGCGAGCTGTTCGTCGACAGCGTGCTGCGCGAGGATCGCAGCATGCTCGATCTGCTCAAAGCCGACTACACCTTTCTCAACGAGCGGCTCGCGAAGCACTACGGGATTGCCGGCGTGTACGGCAGCCGGTTCCGGCGCGTGACGCTGGCGCCCGAGAGCCGACGCGGGGGGCTCCTGCGGCACGGTAGCGTCCTGTCGGTCACCTCCTTCGCGACGCGGACATCGCCCGTCGTCCGGGGCGTGTGGGTGTTGAGCAACGTGTTCGGCGCGCCGCCGCCGCCGCCGCTGCCGAACGTGCCCGCGCTGGACGGGAACGTGCCCGCGAACCTGCCGATCCGGGAGCGGCTGGCCGCCCATCGCAAAGACCCCGTCTGCGCGAGCTGTCACCGGACGATCGATCCGGTCGGCTTTGCGCTGGAGAACTTCGACGCGGTCGGCCGGTGGCGCGATCACGACGGCGACAACGGAGCCATCGACGCGGAAGGCGGCCTGCCCGGCGCCGGCACGCTCAAGGGCGTGGCCGGGCTGGAAGAGGCGCTGCTCCGGCGTCCGGAGCTCTTTGCCGCCACGGTAACGGAAAAGCTGCTCACGTTCGCCCTGGGCCGCGGCGTCGAGTACTACGACGCGCCCGCCATCCGGCGGATCGTCCGCGAGGCCCGGCCCGACAACTACCGTTTTTCGTCGCTCGTTCTGGGCATCGTCAAGAGCGTGCCGTTTCAGATGAGGAGAGCGTCATGATCATCACGAAGAAAGCGCTGCCGAGGCGCACGTTCCTGCGGGGCCTGCAGGCCACGCTGGCGCTGCCGCTGCTCGACGCGATGATTCCGGCGGCCACGGCCCTGGCCCAGACGCCGGCCAAACCCGTGCGGCGGCTCGGCTTCGTGTACATCCCGATGGGATGCGATCACGGCCGCTGGACGCCAGCCGGCCAGGGGACGCTCGGCGAGCTCACCCCCATTCTGGCGCCGCTCGAGGGGGTCAAGGAGCAGCTGACGGTGATCACCAACCTCAGGCTGGAACAGTCCTACCCGGGCACGCACGACACCGCGAACGCGGGGTTCCTGAGCGCGGCCTTCGCGAAGCACACCGAGAGCTCGGACTACTATCTCGGCACCACCGCCGACCAGGTGGCGGCGAAGGAGATCGGCCGCGAGACGCAGCTGCCGTCGCTCGAGCTGGCGATGGACCTGAACCCGCTCGCCGGCGTCTGCAACAACGGGTACGCCTGCGTCTATCAGAACTGTCTCTCGTGGTCGTCGCCGACGACCCCGCTGCCGTCCGAAGCGCATCCGCGCATCGTGTTCGAGCGCCTCTTCGGCGAGGGCGACAGCGTCGACGGCCGCCGCGCGGCGCTGCGCGAGCGGGCCAGCCTGCTCGATTCCTTCAGCGACGACATCGCGCGGCTCAAGCGCAGAGTCGGCGCGACCGACCGCGCCCGCGTCGATCAGTACCTCGACACGATCCGCGAGGTGGAGCGCCAGATCCAGCGCGCCGAAGCCGGAGCCGCCACCAATCCGATGCCCGATCTGGATCGGCCGGTGGGTGTTCCGGCGGCGTTCGCCGACCACGCGAACCTGATGTTCGACCTGCAGGTGCTGGCGTTTCAGGCCGACATCACGCGCGTGGTCACGTTCCAGCTCGCGCGGGAGCTGAACAACCGCACGTATCCGGAGATCGGCGTGCCCGACCCGCACCACCCGACGAGCCATCACGGCAACGATCCGGAGAAGCTCGCGAAGATTGCCAAGATCAACCAGTTCCACGTGTCGCTCTTCGCGCGGTTCCTGGACAAGCTGAAGGCCACGCAGGACGGCGACGGCTCGCTGCTCGACAACACCGTCTACCTGTACGGAAGCGGATTGGGCAACTCCAGCATCCACGACCATGAGAACCTGCCCATTCTGGTCGCGGGCGGCGCGGCGTGCGGCATGAAGGGCGGCCGTCACATCAAGTATGAGGCGGGGACGCCGCTGGCCAATCTCCATCTCACGCTGCTCGATCGCGTGGGGGTCAGGGTGGACAAGTTCGGGGACAGCAACGGCAAGATCGAAGACCTCTTCGATCTGGTTGCGTTGTAAGACAGGCAACTGCGGGAGACGGCATATGGATTGTCGACGAGCTGCTGGACTCTCTCTTCTCGCGTTGGGCTTGGCGGCTGTGCCCGTGGCCGCCGAGAATGCGACGGTCGCGGATGCGGCCGAACAGCGGAACGCGGCCCTCGTCCGCACGCTCCTGGCCGCGCGCGCGGACGTCAACGCGCCGCAGGTCGACGGGACGACCGCGCTGCACTGGGCCGTCTACCATGACGAGGCGGAGATGGCGGGGCTGCTCGTGCGATCGGGCGCCAACGTCAACGCCGCCAATGCCTACGGCGTGCCGCCGCTGTCGCTGGCCAGCATGAACGGCAACGCGGCCCTCGTTGCGACGCTGCTCGAGGCAGGAGGCGACCCGAACGCGTCGCAGCCGGGCGGGGAGACGGCGCTCATGACGGCGGCCCGCGCCGGGAGCGTCGGGGCCGTGAAGGCCCTCCTGGCCCGGGGCGCCAATGTGAACGCGCGCGAGCGCCGCAATCAGACCGCCCTGATGTGGGCGGCGGCCGAAGGGCACGCGGCGGTCGTGCAGGCGCTCATCGACGGGGGCGCCGACGTCCGCGCCAGACTGGCGTCCGGCTTCACGCCGCTGTTCTTTGCCGTGCGCGAGGGGCACATCGACGTGGCGCGCACGCTGCTCAAGGCCGGCGTCGACGTCAACCAGGCGCTCGAGCGCGGGGAGCTCGGGCCCGAGGTGCCGGTCACCGAGGCGGTGGCCAACGGCACCAGTCCGCTGCTGATGGCCGTGCACAACGGGCACTTCGAGCTCGCGGTGGCGCTGGTCGATGCCGGGGCGGATCCGAACGACGCCCGCACCGGGTTCACGACGCTCCATGCGGTGACCTGGGTCCGAAGGCCGGATGCCAGCGACGCCGGCGACCCGCCGCCGATCGGGTCGGGGCGTCTGGCGAGCCTGCAGTTCGTGCGCGCGCTCGTGGAGCGGGGCGCGAAGGTGAACACGCGTCTGGAGAAGGGCGCCCCGAAGGCGCCGTACGCCGCAACCCTGCTCAAGACGGAGGGCTCGACGCCGTTTCTGATGGCGGCCGACCGGGCGGACGTCCCGTTGATGCGTGAGCTGATCGCGCTGGGCGCGGACCCCTCCATCCCGAATGCCGACGGCACGACGCCGCTCATGGCTGCGGCGGGTCTGGGCACGGCCAACCCGCTGGAGGAGGCGGGCACCGAGGCCGAGGCGCTCGAGGCGGTGCAGCTGCTGCTCGAGCACCGCGCCGACGTGAACGCAGTGGACGGGAATGGCGACACCGCGATGCACGGCGCCGCGTACGGCAACTTCCCCGCGGTCGTCGCGCTGCTGGCGGACCGCGGCGCCGACATCAACATCTGGAAGCAGCAGGACGCCGCGGGGCGCACGCCGCTCTTCATCGCCGAGGGCTACAAGGCCGGACGGCAGCAGCCGTCGAAGCCGACCATCGACGTGCTCCAGCGGCTCATGGCAGCCGCCGGCGTGCCGACCGACGGCCCGCGGCCGCGGATCATCGACATCTACGAGCGGATGCCCGAGCCGCCGAGGGTTCCGGCCAGGCCCTAGAAGGCAGCGGCGTTCACGACGCCGATCGCACATCGCCCGTCTCACGCACGGGCACGATTCCCACACCGTGCCCGTGCCACTGACGCTTCAATCTGTCTCTCTCAAATCCATCGCCGTGGTATGAGTCCCGCGCGACGCCCTGGCGCGCGATCACAGCGCTCGGGCGAGGCGGATGAGCGCCGTCGCCTGCACGCGGTCGAGGTCACGGCCAAGCAGCGCCTGCACCTCCTGAACGAACGCGTTCAGCACCCCGATCCGCGCGGAGAGGTTCCTCGCCTTCTCCGCCGCGTTCAGCTTCGCCTCGAGCGAGTTCGCCCGCCCGCGGTGCGCGACGAAGCGGCCCACCAGGCTCCGCAGGCCGTCAAACGTCACCCTGACGCTGACCGTCACCGATCCGACCGCCTCGTTCCCCGCGAGATCCCGCGCCGTCGCGTGCACGACCGTGTCGCCGGGCGCGAACGTCCAGGCGTCGGCATCCGTGTCGTGGCAGGTGGTGTGCGCCGCGTCGATGCCGGACAGCGCATCCGTGGCCGAGCAGGCGATGCGCACGGTCTGATCCACGGAGTACGTGCCCTGGCCGGTGAAGTCGATGACCGGAAGCGTTTCAGCGTCACCGACGCGTCCGCCTCGAGACCGGCACCGTTGGTCGCGGCGCACGTCAACACCGTGCCCGCCGCGGACGTGTCGCCGCCGAGCGTGACGTCGGCGCAGCCGCTGGAAGCGGCGATGTCCGATTCCGCGTCGCTGACGTTCCAGGACACGGTGACGCCGGCGTTGTGCCAGCCGGCCGCGTTCGCCGCCGGGCTCACGACGGCCGCGATTGCCGGCGGCGTCGTGTCTCCGGGTGCCATCGTGAAGACCGTGCCGCCGAGATCGCTCAGGCGCGGCACGCTCGTCGCGTCGAACGTGACCGAGAAGCGTCCGCCCGACACGGTGTCGTTCAGGTTGTCGGTGATGTCCTTGACCGGGGACGCGCCACCGCTGCCGTGAACCGCGATCCAGGCCGAGGCCGCCGGGTGGAAGTAGAGCAGGCGGAGCCCGGGCTCGGCGGCGCCGGTGACGGTGCTGGGATAGTAGAAGTCGGCGTTGAGCACCGAGGTCGGCCACCGCGCCGACGGCCTGCACGTCCACGAAGCCGCCGCCCACGTCGAACACGCCGACGCCGGTCGGATTGCCGGTGTAGGTCAGGGCGGTGACCGTTGCCAGGCCGCTGCCGCCCGTGTTGGTGAGCTCGGCGCTGGCGCCGGCCGTGCCCGGCTCGCCGGGCGCCGTTGACGCGGTGGCGACCGACCCCGCGGCCGCCGCGCTGCTCTGTGCGGCGCCCGTGTCCGCAGAGACGATGGTCACGAGCAGGCTCTCCGATTCACCGCCGCCCGGCGCGGGCGAGTCGACGGTCACGTGCACCACGAGCGGCACGGACGCGACCGCGAGGTCCGACGCCGGGATCTCCGCGGTCAGTGTGAACCGATCCACGATCGTGGTCTCGCGTGCGGACCCATTCCAGAGCACCCTGACGCCGGGGACGAAGCCCGCTCCGGTGAGCGTCAGCGTGAACGGGCCGCCGCCTCGCGTCACGACCCCGGGTTCGATGGACCGGATGCGCGGCAGCGGGTTGACGATGGTGAACGTCAGCGCCGTCGAGGTGCCGCCGCCCGGCGACGGCGTGAACACCGTGACGTCGGCCGTGCCCTGCGCCGCGATGTCGGTCTCCGCGATCGCCGCCTGCAGCTGCGTGCTGCTCATGACGATGGTGGGACGATCCTGACCGTTCCATCGCAGGACCGACGCGGGCGTGAAGTGGCTCCCGGTCGCCTGCAGCGCGAAGCCCAGGGTGAGCACGTGGGCCTGCGCGGGAGAGAGGGAACCGAGGAGCGGGGCCTGTGCGGTCACGGTGAACGGCGCGCTGTCGCCCGCGCCCAGGTCGTCGCCGCCGGCGGCCGAGGCGCGCAGCACGATGCCGACGTCACCGATGTCGTAGGTGAGGCCGCCGAGTGTCACGCTGCCCGCGCCCGCGGGAATCGTTCCGGCTGTCGCGCCGCTCAGCGTGCCCGTGCCGGTCACGGCGCTCAGAGACACCGCGGTCGCCTGTTCGACCGGCCGGACCGTGCCGTTGTCATCGAGCGCGGTGACCGTCACCGAAAACGGTTCGCCCACAATCGGGATCGCAGGGGTGATTCCGGTGATGGCCAGCCGGCTCGGCCCCAGCTCGATGCGGACCGTTGTCTGATACTCGGAGTACCCCTCGTCCCTGTCGATGATGCGGCCCCGTACCGCGTAGCTGCCGCTCCCGTCGAACGTGCACGTCGTCGACGCGGCGGCGCCGCTCGAGGCGTACGTGGCGCCGTCCAGCGAGCCGTTGTCGCACGCGAAGGCGTAGTGGAAGCCCGCCGCGGCGTCCGCCGTCGACGGATCGGACGAATCGGTGAGAGTGACGGCCGCCGCGCTGGAGCCCCGCGACATCTGGCGGCCGGACAACGTGGCCGTGGGGCTGGCGTTGTGGACCGTCAGCGCGAAGGTGGTGGTCGCCGTGCCACCAGCCGCGTCGGTGGCGGTGATGGTGACGGTGCGGCTGTCGGCCGGGCCGTCGGCCGGCGTGAAGGACCAGGTCCAGTCACCGCTGTGGGAGCCGGTCTTCGTCACGGTACCGGCAGACGCGGTCAGCGTGACGGTCTGCGCCCGACCGGCATGGTGGTAGAGGCCCGTCAAGGTCGCGGACGCGCCTTCGACGCCCGTGATCGCGGCGGCCGTCGAGCCGATCGTCGGCCGGAGATACTCGACGGCAGCCGGCGATACCGCCAGGCTGTGGTTGAAGCCGCCGGCCACCGCCGCGACGCCGCCGAGGCCGCCGACCTGCGCCGCGACTCTGCGGTTCGTCGTCGCGGTGCCGTCACCGAGCTGGCCCCGGGGGTTCCAGCCCCAGGTCCACATCGTGCCGTCGGTCTTGACGGCCAGGCTGTGATGCGCTCCCGCCGCCACCCTCACGACGTTCGTGATGTCCCGAGCTCGCACGGGAGTCGATCGTGGGGCGGTCGTGCCGTCGCCGAGCTGGCCGGCCTCGTTGCCGCCCCAGGCCCAGACGGTGCCGTCGCTCCTGAGGGCCAGAGCGTGAGACATGCCTGCCTTGACGGCGACGATGTTCGTGAGGCCGGAGACAGGCACGGGGCTGTGGCGGGGGGTGGTCGAGCCGTCGCCAACCTCGCCCACGGTGTTGAGGCCCCAGGCCCAGGACGACGTCGCTCAGGCCGGCCAGTTGAACCGGGGAGAGCCGGCTCTCCGTCGTGCCGTCGCCGAGTTGGCCATAAACGTTCCCAGCCCCACGCCCACACCGTGCCGTCGTCTTTGAGCGCCAGGGTGTGGTGGAAGGCTGCCGACACCGCCACCACTCCGGTGAGCCCGCCGACCTGGACCGGGGTGAGCCGGTCCGTCGTCGTGCCGTCGCCGAGCTGGCCGTGACCGTTCCAGCCCCAGGTCCAGACCGTCGCGGTGTCCTGGGCGGCCGCCGGCGCGCTGACGCCGCACACGCCCAGGCACAGCACCACCATCAACCGCAAACGGAGCCAGGTAGCCATGCGGACCTCCCGTTTCCGGGGCTGGAGCGCCCTCGGGATGGTCCGGAACGATACGTCCCGCCAAGTGCGGGCGCATCGGCAGAACTACCTATTTCATTGCCGAAAATTTGGCGACGCCAGTCTTCGCGACGGCTTCGGCGCCCTGAGCCGTCTCCGGTCGGGGACGACGCGTTCGTGCGCAATCTGTTCAAGTTCCTGTCGAGACGCCAAACGGCGCCGGCGCGTTGTCGCCCACGAACGCATTGCTCGTGGATCCGGCGAATACCGCCACGCTGTACGTGGGAACAGACGCCGGGTGTTCCGGTCAATCTCCGGCGGCGGCGACTGGGCGGGGGATGGCGCCGGGCTGCCGCCCGCGACGATCGTCACGGCTCTCTCGGTGCAGCCGGGAAGCCCTATTCGGCTCGCCACGTACGGGCGCGGCGCCTACGAGTTCACGCGCCGGGCAGCCCGCACGCGGGAGACTCCGATCCGCGCTCCCGGCGCCCGCGCGCGCTGAGAGCGCTGCGCCAGAGCGGGGCGAATCGCCCGGCAGGGCGCCCCTATTTGTCCTGGTCGCCGCCGCTCCCCTTGAACTGATCCGCCTCCTCCGCAAACAGCACGTTGAAGCTGGTCAGCGATCCGTAGCAGCCGCTCACGTAGCCTTGCAGCTTCACCTTCACATCGTCGGCGAGGTCGGATGCGTTCACCTGCTGCTCGAGCGTGCGCAGGCGATTCCGCACCATCACAATCTTGTGGAAGAAGGTCTCGATCGGCCAGCTCTTCGCCTGCTGCCCTTCTGCGCCGGGGCGCAGCACGAGCGTGCCGCCGCGCCACTTCTCGGCGGGCACCGCCGGCGTGATGCCGGCTTCCTCGCGGATGATGCGCCGCAGCAGCAGTTCGAGGTCGTCTGACGTGGCAGTCATGGGAGGCGCGATCCTTTCTCGGTCGCTCACGATGGGAAACGGCCTGGCCGCGGGGCGGCGCGCGCGGGGGCCGGGTGTGGCGGGCGGCGGCGCACCGAACGCCGCCATTCTCGGCCCGCCGCGGTAGTTGTGCTCGCTGCGGCAGTAGTCGCACGCCACGCGCACGGGGCTGCCCTCTCCGTCCACGACGATGACCGTATGCATGCGGTCGGTCTTGCACGCGCGGCAATAGTCCTCGATCGACCCGCCCGCCCGGTATGTCCGGTCCCGTGGCATGTGGGTTCCATGATCTCACGGGGTTCGGGTGTGGCGGATATCATGGTTTCCTGGCATGGCGCTGACGGCGACCCTTTACAATTTCGATGTCGAGCTGGCGGACACCGATCGCCACGTCTACGAGTCGCTCGCGCTGCGGGTCGCGCGCCATCCCTCCGAGTCCGAAGAGCATCTGATGGCTCGCCTGATCGCGTACCTGCTGGAGTTCGCGGAGGGCATCGAGTTCTCGCGCGGCGTGTCGGACCCTGACGAGCCGACGATCGCCGTCCGCGATCTCACCGGCGCGCTCAAGGTGTGGATCGATGTCGGCATGCCCGATGCGCCGCGGCTGCACAAGGCGTCGAAAGCCGCAGGCCGCGTCGCCGTCTACACGCACAAGGACCCGGCGCAGTGCCTGAAACAGCTTGCCGGCGAACGGATTCACCGCGCCGAGGCACTGGAGCTGTACGCGCTGGATCGCGCGCTCGTCGGCGCGCTCGTCTCGCGCCTCGAGCGGCGCGTCGCCTTCAGCCTGTCCGTCGCGGGTCGCGAGCTGTTCCTGTCGATCGGCGCCGAGAACCTCACTGGCACCGTCGTGCGCCTGAACCGCGGCGCGTGACGACGGCCGTCGGATCAGGCCACCGTGATCTTCTTCACGCCGCGGGCGCTCAACAGTGTCGGCAGGCGCTCGCGTTGATCGCCCTGGAGCATCAGCGACTCGCCCTCGACGCTGCCTCCGCAGCCCAATGACGACTTGAGCGCCGTGAGCCATTCGTCGCGCGCTGATGGCGGCAGTCCCAGATGCTCCACGACCGTCACTGCCTTGCCGCCGCGACCGCTCCGCTCGAGTCGGACGACCGCGCGCGGGATGCCCTTGATCGGCCGCCGTGCCGCCGCCGGAGCCGGACTGGGCGCCTGCGCGGTCACGGATCAGTCGGCCGGCTGCCACGGAGGTGGCCGAGGGCGCCGAACGGATTGTGAAACGGCTTCTTCTCGTCACCCATGCCTGAGCTCACGTGATACCACGAGATCTCAGGAAAGGGATGCGAACAATGCGTTCTCGCACGACCCGCGAAATCCTCAAGGGAGAACGCACGGAAGGACTGGCTGGGAGGCAGGGATTCGCACTCGGAGCAAGGCGTTTTTCTAAATTGGTGACGGCGCGCGACTTCTGGTTCTAAGCGCCTGCGTCACAGGCGATTACGTCGCTCCGTGTCGTTCACTGCCGTCCGCCTGAGTCCTCGCGATTCTGCCACCGTCGTGGAGACATTGTGGAGACGGTGGTCTCCGGCTGGCGTCGTCGCCCCTCAGTGCGTCGGGTGTTTGCGTCACGGGACGCCCCGGCGGTTGATCCCGTCGCCCCGCTGTGGGATCATCAAATTCGATGCAGATTTGGTGAGGCTCTGCCATGCTCGATTTAGCCAACGACATCCGTTCGCTCAGCGACTTCAAGCGCAACACGGCCGACCTCTTGGATCGCCTGCGGACGACCGGCCATCCTCTCGTGCTCACAATCAATGGGAAAGCCGAGCTCGTGGTGCAGGACGCAGAGGCATACCAGGCGTTGCTTGACCGGGTGGAAGCGATCGAAGGGATCCAGCGCGGCCTCGCGGACGTGAAGGCGGGCCGCACGAAGCCGGCGCGGCAGGTGTTTGCCCGGCTACGCCGGAAGCATGGCATACCGCGTTGAGATCGCGCGGAACGCCGAAGCCGAGCTCGAAGAATTGTACCTCTGGGTCATGGCGCGGGCGCCTCAGCAAGGCGCGAAATGGTTCAATGGTCTCGAGCGGGCCGTTCTTTCCCTCGATCAATACCCGAAGCGCTGCCCCGTGGCGCCTGAGAGCATCGACCCGAATCAGCCAGTCCGGGTACTGAGCTACGGGCGGAAGCCTCACGTCTATCGCGTGTTCTTTACCGTCGATGACACTGCTCAGGTCGTGCGCGTGGTACACATAAGGCGCAGCGCGAGAAAGCCGCCGCTGCCTGGCGAATTGAAGGGCGATTAGATTCGAGCGAAGCTACTTCAGGCGAGGATCGAATCCCAGGAATATCGCGCTCACACAGGAGATGGAGCGTTCGTCGACGAACGAGTCGAGAGCGAGACGGCCCGCGAGGTTCTCCGCGGAGCGCTACGACGGGAGGAAATATCCCGTTGAAGCAACCGATGAAGGTTGATGCCGACGAGAAGAAGCTGCTCGAGTCCGTCGAGCGCGTCGAGTGGAGGTGTGCCGGCGGAAAGGGCGAGCGGGACCGCTACTCTCGCTACGCGCAGGCGACGTTCCGGAAGGATCGGCGGCTGACGTGTCCGCTGTCTGGCAAGAAACCGTGAGCCGCCAAACGGCGAGGCATCACCGAACCAGTTCCCAGATGAGCGCCGCCTTCCCGGGACCGATCCCTCGAACCTCGGCGAGGGCCGACACGTCAGCGCTAACGACGCGCTCAATGGATCCAAAGAAATCGAGCAGTCGAGACGCGAGAGCGGGACCAACGCCTGGAAGCCCCTGCAGTACGAACAGCCAGACAAGCGGATTCGTCGCTGAGAGAACAACCAGGAACTGATGAACGAGCTTTGGCCGAGGCGTTCGTTTCGCCGGCTTCCTCGGAATCGGTAAGACGTTGGCCAAACGGTCCTCCGGTGATCGCGACGTTCTTCGTAGCGTAGTCGACTGGAGCGATGGCGACGAAGACGTCTTCAACGGACGTCGTCCCCGCCATACAAGGGTTGTCGCCGCTCCGACTGCGGGCAGGTCGATCGGCCCGGTCTTCGGCGCCCGAACGTGGGGACATTTTGGAGACGGTTTCCGAACTCGATGAGTGGAGGTTGAAGTCCGTCAGTCAGATAGCGGGCCTCGGAGGCAGGGATTCCTCGGGGCCGCGAATTACTTATACGTTGTTGTGAATGAAAGAGTTATGGCTGGGAGGCAGGGATTCGAACCCCGATAACGTGGTCCAGAGAGCCAGTGACGGCGTCCTGCCCGTTCCGGTCCGTGCAGTTTCAGGCCGGTTTTCTCGAAGTCCCTATCCTCGCCTCCCTTCCGTTTCGCTGCGTTCTTGCGGAGCGTGTCTCATTGTGTCTCAGCCCGCCGACCACCCAGAGAACGTGCTTCGCACCACACGACACCCCGAGTCACCCAGGACTCTTCTATCGTGTCCTGATAGGTGCCTCGATCGAGACGTTTGCTCTCGGGCTACGTCTGGCCTGGCTTCACGAGGGTAAGCAGGCTGGCGCGTGCTCGTCGACCGATCGCTCGAAGATGGTGTCGAGCACCATATCCAGCTCCTTGCCGACATCCTCGGCAAGGAACCGGCCGCGGTGGCGCGGCAACGGGATAGCGCCAACAGATGTAATCCGACGTGATGGCCTCGCTGCAGCGAGCTCAGCGTGTCTCGCTACGCGAGGGCCGCGCCGTCGACCGGCGACTGCGTGGCGTCGCGACGACGGTCACCCCCTCGGCGCGGGCCGCGTCGAGCAAACGTTGATCGAACGCGACGAAGGGGACCGGCTGGTCGAGCTGCCGCTGCAGGTATAGGCAGCTCGCCAGCTGAATGGCATCGCTCGCCCGCAGCGGATGGCGCAACAGCAACGCCCGCGCGTCACCAGAAATCTCCGGAATCAATTCAATGATCGCGAAAGCCGGCATGTCACGCTGGAGAGCGGTCAGTGCCCGGTCGCGACGCGCAGGCGTAAACGCGCCTTCCCGCGCCCGTCGCACGATCCCGGACGCGACCTCGACCTCGGAGAGCCGGCTGGTCGCCACAATCCCCGAGGCAAGGAGCCGGCGGACCCTGACGCTCCCGGTTTCTCGCACGTACCGTTTGACCAGCGCGCTCGCGTCGAAGTAACGCGTCACGCGCGGTCTTCGCGATCGGCGATGATCGCGTCCGAGACGAGCCGGCGATCGCGCGCGCGAATCGGACGAAACGGTGCGAGCGGGCGCCGCTCCACCCGGGTTACTGCGCCGAGCGCCTTCAGTCGTTCCAGCTTCGCGTCCTCGTTCGTGGGACGACCGGGCAGCGGCTTCAGCTCCGCCACTGGCTGGCCCCGATCGGTAACGACGAGGGTGCGGCCTCGGCGCACCTGCTGCAGGTACGCACCTAGCCGTGTCTTCAGTTCGCGGGCCCCAACTGTCGCGCGCTGAGCCATGTAGCCATGATGACTACATTCACCGTCTGCGTCAATTCCGCGCCGCTCCTGCTTCTGTCTGCCGACCTCCGCGGTCCAGAGCACTGCGCCGCGGCGCACCAGAGTGATCCGCCACAAGAACGTTTGGCTGGCATGCACGCACAAGTGGCTCGATGGGCTCCTCTTCGGTCAATCCGGTGATCGACTCCGGACGGAGGGAAACAGGAGATGACACGCAATCATATCTATCTGCACAAGCCCGAGGACGTGGAAGACGCGCCCGATCACGCGGTTGCGCAGTGTCGAGATGTCGCGCGGCAAATCCTCCAATGTCAGACCGAAAGGAAGCAGCCACGGATTCTCGATTTCCACGCGTCAGAATCGCCGCAACAATTGGTGGTCCGTACCCGCCACTCAGTCACGCATCGCGATGGATCGCCCCTGCCTCCCTCGATTAACGTGACCGCGGCACGTCACGCTTCCTACGATTCGAATTCCGCGGTCTTCCTCCGCAGATAGGCCTCCATTTCCGGATCGTACTGGTCGGGTCGGTCGTGGACGAAGTCCCCCGCTTTACGGTAGTACTCGGCGGCGCGCGGGCGGTCGCCCCGGGCAGCGTAGACCATCGCAAGTCGCTCCAGGCTGTCGTGGACCTCCGGATATTTCTCCAGCAGATCCCTGGCGCCCTGCTCGGCCTCGTCTAGCCGTCCGGCGTCGATCAAGTCGATCACGCGGTTCGACGCCTCGTCGAGGCCGTCGTCGTTGATCATGGCGTACGTGCTGGATGCGTACTCCTCGCGGGCGGGCGCAGCCGCACGTTCGGAGGCAGCGGCGCGCTCGGCGGCTTCGTCTCGTGGCAGACAGCACCGTTTATATTTCTGTCCGCTCCAGCACGGGCAGGGATCGTTGCGTCCAATCTTCGCCATCGGCCCACGCCGCGGTACGACCGTGATGACGAGCAGCGCGTCGTCCGTGTCGATGCCCCGCCGACGTACGATCGCCCACCGTCTCTTGAAGATCTCTTTCGAGAGGCTGCGCGGAACCACGAGCTCGAGCGCGCGTACGAGCAGCAGCGGACTGCGGCTCGCACAGAACGCCGCGACGGCCAACGGCAGCTTCGGGCGCAGCTTGCGCCGGCGTTCATGAGCGATCGCGCCCAGCGCGCACTCGTGCATCCCGCACCTTCGCCGAAGCGCTGCTTTCTCGCGACGGAGCACGGGCGTGTCCTGTTCGACATCAATACCGATGAAGGGATCGCGCGGGACGTGCCCCCGGAGGCCCATCGGCGATTCCGTGCTGACCTCCGCGACCGCCGAGATGCAAACCTCCGTCAGCGCTCCAAGCAGCTCGCGCTGCACGAGGAGAAAGAGCGCCAGATCGCGGGGTGGATCGCCGGTCATGGGACGCCCGACCAGCAAAGCCGGCAAGCCGCCGGCGTCGTCCCGATGGCCGAAGCGATCGAGGCGATGACGGATGACGCCCTCGCCGTGCTTGGCAACAGGCCGCGATACCTGCGCGACGGCGTCGACCGGCTTCGGGCGCACCTGCGGCAGTCTTCTCGGTATGCGAACGTCGTTGTCACACCGGCCGATCTCGTGGTGACCAGCAAGAACGCCGGCCAGGCGACGGCCGCACAATGGGCGCTGGTGCAGGAAATGCAAGCGGCGCTTCCCGATGCCACGGTTGCGCTTCGAGTGCATCGCCTGGCGTGGAAGCCCGATCCACAGGCGCCGACTCTGACGATCTATGGAGTGCTCGTCACTCAGAAAGTCGGCTTGTTCACACTGCGGCGCGAGTATGCAGCACCGGGAGTCGCAGCTGCCATCGTCTGCGGTGTTGATCAAGGAAGCGCGTGAACCACGAGCCTGGTGCGCACCCGGCGGAGCCGGGATTCGCCGCCGTGTCTCATCCGTGTCTCAGGAAGGGGCTCACGCGTGCTCGCGCTCACGGTTCGTCTGCCGCCGTGTCTCATTCGTGTCTCACGCGCCTCCGCGAGTTCCCGAGGCGTCCGGCTAATTTGTTCATTAACAACCAGTTACAGAGGTGAGCACGGAGACGAGTAATGTGGCGCAAGAACCGATGTTCGACCGCCGGTCGCTATGCGCGCTACGTTATTGGTTCTAAAGGAGTTGTTTGGCTGGGAGGCAGGGATTCGAACCCCGATAACGTGGTCCAGAGGCGGCGCAAGCGACGTCGGTGACGTTGGGCCGTGTCGTTTGTCTTAGGAAAATCGCGCAGATCGTCGGGCCGTCTCCGGTCGGGGACGGCCCATTCGTGCGCAATCTGTCAAGTGCTCGTCGAGAGGCAATTGGCGCATAATATATGGCCACATGGCCAAAGCATCACCCACCGCGCTACATGACGCCATCGAGACCACCAAGGATCTCGATCGCTTCCGGCAGCAGCTCCGGTCCGGTCAGCCCGGCCCTCATGCCTACGTAGTCCTGTTGGGGCTCGACACGTTCGATGCGCCGGGTTTGCTGAAAGCGGTCCAGCGTGGTCTCCCGTATCGCGCGTTCGAACGACTCCAGCGAAACACATCGCTGTCCGTCGATCTGCTGATCGACCTCATCAACATTCCTCGCCGCACTCTCACGCGCCGGAAGACCGACGGCCGCTTCGGGTCGAATGAATCCGATCGCCTCCTACGAGCCGCGAGGCTGTTCGGAAAGGTGCTGCAACTGTTCGAAGGCGATCGCGATGCCGCCGTCGAATGGCTCACCACGGCGCAGACGGCGCTGGGCGGTGGTGTTCCGTTGGACCTCGCTCGAACCGAGCTCGGTGTCCAAGAGGTAGAGCGCCTGGTCGGCCGCCTCGAGCACGGCGTCTTCTCGTAGTGGCGATCACCGCCTGGCGCATTGTCAAGGCCAGACACGCCGCGGACGCATTCGATGGTGAGGGCGCGCGGCTCGAGGGCGGGCGCTGGAATTCGCCCGGTACGCCGCTCGTCTATACGTCCGGCAGCGCGGCATTGGCGGCGCTCGAGATGCTGGTGCACTTGGGACGTGGGTCGATCCTGGGCGCCTATGTGCTCATCGCGTGCACGTTTGACGAGCGGCTCGTTCAGCGGCTCGACACGAAGGGCTTGCCTCCGAACTGGCGCTCGTATCCGGCTCCACCGGAACTCCAATTGATCGGCGACGAGTGGGCGACGTCGGCGACATCCGCAATCTTCGAAGTCCCGAGTGCCGTCATTGAAACCGAGTCGAACTACCTACTGAATCCGCGCCATCGGGATTTCACAGCCATTCGCGTCGGAGATCCACATCCATTCGATTTCGACGAGCGTCTATTAGGGCGCTGAGCCGCTGAGCCGCATGTCAACGGCGCGATGCAGTCAGATCTCGGCGACACCCAAGCCGGTGAGGTACTCGTACGTGTCGTTGTAGAAGGCTGGTGTACGCGTCGGATCCGATTCGTCGCCCGGTGGCACGAAGATAACCATTCCCTGGCGTGCACGCGTCAACAGCACGCGGTAGGCGTTCAGCAGATAGCGCTTCCGGTCTTCTTTGTGGATGGTGGTCCAGGCGTCACCGCGAAACGAGTGGTAGCGCCAGGAGTCGGCGTGCCGGCGCAAGTCAGCATCCCACGTTACGCAAATCCAGTCCAGCTCGAGTCCCTGCACCTGGAATTCCGTTGCGGCGTGTGGGTTCCGGAAATTCTGGCCGCTGGATTCCGGAAATGGCGCCTTCCCCAGAGACGCTGGCCGCCTGAGTTGATGCCGGATGTGCCGTGGGGTCGTCAAGCCCGAGGTGACGTGTCCGCATTGATGGCCCATCGAGTGTGAGCATACGCCCCCGCTCGAGAATCCGATCGACGATCGCGTGCGCCAGGTCTTCGTCATGTAGCACGCGGCCCCACCCCGTGAGCGGCTTGTTCGTGGTGAAGACCATCGCCCGCCTCTTCCGGTGACGATCGTTCACCACGTGGAAGAGCATGTTGGCGGCATCTGTTCCGTACGTGAGGTATCCCACTTCGTCGCAGACTAACACCGCCGGATGGACATAGCGGTCGAGCGCGTCGGCGAGCCGACCGGCCCGAAACGCGGCCGAGAGGTCATCGATCAGTTCCGCTGCCGTGACACACAGCGCATCGAAGCCGTTCTGGATCGCGCGGTAGGCGATCGCCACGGCGAGATGCGTCTTCCCGCGTCCAGGTTTGCCACCAAAGATGACACAGCGACCTTCCGTCACGAAATCCGGGGCGAGCGCAGAGCCCAAGAGCGCCAGCCGGACCGTGGACTGCATGGAGAAATTGAAATCGTCGATCGTCTTGAAAAAGGGGAAGTGCGCGCGGCGCACCATGCGCGCAATGCGCGTCTGCTGGCGTTGCGCGATTTCTTCCGAGACGAGGAGCGCGAGGAAATCGCGATAGCTCCACTCCTCGCGCTCCGCGCGCTGTACGAGCTCGCGCCACGCGCGCCGGGCATTCGCCAAGTGCAGGCGCTTGAGGAAGGCGTCGAGTTGGGCGTCGGTGAGATCGAGGGTCATCGTTGCCCTCCGTCGGCATCAAACGGCAGCACCGTGCTCGCCCGCGTCCAGGCCCTCCGCTTCGCTCCGGCCCTGCGGGCGCCTGCGGCGGCCTGGACCCGGGCTGCGCGCGGTGCACTGCTGGCATTTGCCGACGGAGGGTCGAAAAGGAGCTCGCCACTCGCGACACTCGACCCGCCAGGATGCCCCAGGAGCGGCGATCGATCGATGGGATGACCTGTACTATCCCCCGCGATCGGCGGTGGTGTGGTCACCGCGTCGGCGAGGAAGTGCGCGATGTACTCCGCACCGATCGCGTGCTCGGCCACCCCGCGCGCGAAGGCGGTGCGCATCGCGTCATCGCCGTAGGTGGCCAGCAGTGTGTGCAGGCGATCGATGTCGCGCAGCCAGACCTGCGGCCGTCGATGCGTGAGCTCAGTGAGGTAGGCAAGCGCTTCAGGCCCCAGCTTGAGCAAATGCTCGCGTTGGAGATAGCGCTTGGCGCGTTTGCCCGACACCGCGGCGACGTGATCCGCGCGATGCTCCGGCAGAATTGAGCCCTCGCCGGGCTGGAATTTCCGCTCGTGCGTGACCTCGAAACGGCCGGCGACAATCCGCACGCGGTCGCGATAGAGATACAGCGTCCCGGCGATCCCAATGGCGTCGGCCGGCATCGAGTACGGGTGCAGGTCGTGGATCACTTCTCCCGTGGGGCCGACGACAATGGGCACGCGCACCGCGAGGTCGGCGGGGGCGACCTTCAGCGGCCGCAGGCGCGGTCGCTCTTCCTCGAGCCGCACGACGGGAATGACTTTGGTCGCCCGACAGGGGCGCTGCGTATTCACCTCTGTGCGCCACTCCGCGAGCTGCTGGAGGAGATCGTCGTCGTCGACGAAGCGGCGCTGCTTGAAGAACGACCCTTTGACCCACCCGACCAGGTTTTCGACAGATCCCTTCTGCCACGGAGCGGCCGGCCAGCACACCTCGATGCCCACGCTGAGATCGAGCGCGACGCCCGCGAAGAGCGGATTCCAGTCGGTGACGTGGCCGTCGCGCGTCCACTTCAAGGCGACCGTCTTCGGACGATCGAAGACCGCCAGCAGGGGCACGCCTCCAATTGCCGCGAGATGATCGACGAAGGTTCGCACCAACGTTTCCGAGCGCTCGTCCGGCACCAGCGTCACCTCCACCCACCGCGAGTACTTCAACCGGCTCGCGAAGAAGTGCACGCGCTTCTCGGTCCCGTTGAGAAAGCCGACGTCGACGTGCCCGAAGTCGTGCTGCGAAAACTCGCCAGCCAAGCCTTCGAAACGCACCAGCGGACGAACGGTCTTCGGTCGCAGGTGTCGAATCAGCTCGTACAGCGCGGTCTTCCCGCCCACGTAGCCTTTCAGTTTGGCCCGTCGGAGAATTTCGACGGACAGCAGACTCGGCTCACCCGCCAAAATCTCGGCGACCAGCGCTCGAAACGGCTCCGCCGTGGCGGGACGGCCGACCCCACGAGCCTCGCGCTCGCGCCCAAGGTCGATGTGTGTGACCGCCGCCTCAGTGTCGACGCGTTGAACGCTTCGACGGGAGACGCCGGCGAGTCGGGCCACCTCGTCTTGGCTGTGACCGGCTCGTCGAAGAACTTGGATTTCGTGCCGTTTGAGCATGTCGATCATCCCTTTCCTCGCTGCTAGGTGCAGCGAGTCTGTGACCCGGAAGGGTCTGCTCAAAACGGCCAGAATTTCTGGAAGTCAGGGCGCCAGAATTTCCGGAAAGGTCGGCGTCAGAATTTCCGGAACCCGCACGGCGTCCTCCAGGTAGTAGCTCGACCGCGTGTCATGCCGGTCGTTGAGGAACCACTGAACCGGATCGACGTTGATGCGGACGTCGATCGCGTGCGGCTTGAGGCGCTGCGCCTGGGATGAGGCGACAAGACCGTATCGCTCCGAACCTCGGGCATGGCTGCGGATCCACGTCTTCGCCCGAGCCAAGTCGCGCGTGACGGCGATGGGGTACCGCCTGGTGACTTCCCGCAGCAGCGGACGGGCCGACACCACATCGCAGTCAAGGACAGCCTTGACGAAGGCGGACACCTTCTCGGAGCGAAACGACCGCATCGACGTGGCGAGATGCAGCCGATCGTCCCAGACGATGGACGCCACCGCGCCCAGGCTATCCAGCGGTAGTACGCAGACACGCGCGAAGACGTTGTGGTCAATGCCGCGCCAAGAATACCGGAGGGACTGACCGGACCGCGTGCTGACGCGGTCACGGCGCCAGGTCGTCAACTTCTCGTCAAGATCTCGCGGCGTCAATTCGATCGCCCCGGTCATGACAAAACCGTCCAACTCGTTGACGCCTGGCCACTTTCGTGGTGACGTCTACTACCGCAGCGGCGAAACCTTCAGAATGTGTTCGTAGACCACGTCATCGGGGATAGCGAGATCGTCAGCGAGTAAATGATTGATAGGCGGGGCTTTGTTTGGCTGCCCTTCTTGGATACGTATCGAACGATGTGTGGAGCCCCAGTGAAGGATTTCAGGCAGATCCTCGAGCAAGTCCGACACTTGGATCACGTGGCCTGACCGCCCTTGAACCCGCCGACGGCAACTGGCCCATTACGCATGGCGCCCGCCGTCGTTCAGCCCTTGCCTGCAGGTCCGACGAACTCAAGGGCCGATGTTTCAGGAACCCATACCGAATGTTTCGGGAACTTGTCCTTGTTCGCGTCGCGACAGGCACACTTGACCGAGAACGGCTCGACGTGCGGACCGAGGGCCTGGATGTTCCGCATATTACCGGCCTTCCCCCAGAAGGCAACGAGGCCCAAGCTTGTGTAGCATTCGAGGAAGCAATTGCCGTTCTGAGTTTCATGAACGCGAAGCTTCTTTGTCACAGTAATCGTCTCAACGCGAGCCGGCATTGCCACCTCCTGCTCCAGTGAAGAAGGCCTAGACGTCAAACGCCATTACCCGCGGCGCTCCACAATTCAGTGAGCGCCGTCGGGTGCATACGGTGTTAGGCCGCTCAGTCCCCTGAAGGCTCACGGTCGAAGTAGTCAGGTTCGTTATGTTCGTAATCGTTCTCCCACGATCGCGCCTCAGCAGACGCCTCGGCTGCCGCCTGAAATTCTTCGTAAGCGCCGATCGTAGCGCCTTTCAACACCTTCAGGAGTCCATCAAGGGTCTCGCAGAACTCGAAGAGATTGAAACGGAAATGCGAAGAGAGCGAGGCCTTGCCCTTCGTGTCGACCGGATAGCGAAACGCGTACGAGCCGCCGTCCACACTCGCGAGTTCTGAGATTGCCAGGCGGAAGTCCTCAATGGTTTCGAAGTGTGGAACCCCCAGGTCCCAGCCCCAGTCGTACGCATCAAAGACGCGTTCCACGTCCTGGCTCAAGAGATCCAGGCTGTGGGTCTTCAAGAGGGTCTCGCGGTTGACTTCTGGCGGCCGTAACATCTGCGAGCCAGCTAAGATGACCGCCTTCATGTGAAGTTCGAGCGCGTGACGATACATGAAGACCACTGGATAGGCCTTGAAGTCCTCAAACGGGATTCGGCCGAAATGTGGATTCTTGCTGAGCTCGACGGCCGCTTTGTGAGCAACCTCATGAAAGGCCTCGGCGAAGTAAGTGAATTCTTCCTCCGGCGTTCCGTGCCAGTTCAGGAGGACAGTGCCACGCTCTCCCTTGTCGACAAACAGCATCTTTCGTTTTGCCATGTGTCTGTCGCGAAGTTTGACGGCCTCTAGACAAAATGAGCCGCGCCGCGTGGCGACTCGACCACTCGGCCGAGCGTCGGCTTCAATGATGGGGGATTAGACGGCGATCCCGTGTCCAATAATCCGAGCAACGACGGCGGAGGGGCGTACAGCAGTGATCGCTTGATAAAGCCAGCGTAGCCGGCCCTTCTTCTGATTTCCGCTTTCGTCGCCTCATACTCCGCTGGAGACATCCGCGGATCAATCATCAACTGGTCGATTAGTGCGTGCGGATCAATCGGGTACTTGAACAGTTCGTCGGTGATGTTGCCACGATAGAGGAATCGCACCTCAGACTCATGGCGAAAGGCCGGCCGCTTGACCAACAATGTCCGCGCTGCCTCTGCAGCGTCGCCGAGTGTTCCGGAAGTAACAGCCTTCTGGGCGAAACGCATCAGTGGCCGCTTCGCCAGGTATTGGACCGTGCCTATAAACGCGCGCCCACGTGTAATCGAGTGCCCTAGGCTGGTGAGCAAACGTTCGGGCGTGGATCGGAGGCGGATGCCCCTCGAATCGCTCGAGTAGATTCGCCACATCGCATCTGACGCTCTCTGGCGTGTCCAGCACTGCCCGAACCATCCCCTTCGAGAGACTCTCTGTCCTTTGAGGATGAAGTTCTCGAACGGATCCTCCCACCTGCTCGGGGACACGAGGACGTTCTCGCGGTTTTCAAACAGCTCGTACAGCCTCTCGATTGACACAATTCGATATACAGGGGTCTGCCTGACGGCAACAGGAATATCGATGAACTTCACGGGTATCGACATCAACCTAGCTCGCTCCGCCGGTCCGGTCACACTCCCCCAGGTACCTGATGCGGCGGATCCTAGCACGCGCGTAACGACACGCTTCATTCTTCCCGGTTGGCTGCGGGTAGAGGCATTGACTGGCTAGACGTTGAGCCATTGCCTGTCGGCTGCGTTCACCCCGCCGGTATCCGTCGACACGACAGTGAATTGCGCGCGGCGCTATGTCTCGGCCCCCGTCGCATTGTCGGCGGCCTCGCAGTCAACGGGAAGTTAGTGCCGAGCGACAAGGTTCCTGACCCAGATACGGCTCCGGTTCAGCATGACGGCTTCCATTGACATGGCGTGCGCGTGTAGTGTTTAATAAACATAATGGTCGCAGGCTCTTTTGGCGCCACTGTGCGTCGTGAACGCGAACGGCAAGAGATCGGGCTCCGTCAGGCCGCTAAGGCGATCGGTGTAAGCCCCACGTACCTGTCCATGGTCGAGCGTGACGAGTTCCAGCCGCCCGCCGAAGACAAGGTCCGAGCCATCGCCAAGCTCCTGGGACTCGACGAGGACGAATTGCTCGCGCTGGCCGGAAAAGTGTCGTCAGATCTCACAGACATCATCAAGAAGAATCCGCGCGAGATGGCGTCATTTCTGCGGTCGATGAAAGGAATGAACCCGAAGCAAGTGTCGCAGCGCCTCGCGGGCCCTAAGCCCAAGAAGAAGGAGTCATCCTGAGATGAAGGCTCGAGAGCGGTGATCGACGTCCCTTACCTGCTGGAGGACCAACTGGAGCGCGAGGCGGACATACTGCTCGCGCAGTTTAGCGACGCCAAAGAGGTGCCGCTTGCCCCGCCGATCCCTGTTGAAGACATCCTCGAAGCCCACCTCCAGCTCACGCTCGAACTCGGCGATCTCCATACACGGCTCGGTGTCCCACTCCTCGGAGGGAAGCGCGATTTGCTTGGTGCACTGTGGGTCGACGACCGCGCGGTATTCATCGACCGCGGCCTCGACCCGTACGACAATCCACGCCGTGAGGGTCGCTTCCGATTCACTGTCGCCCACGAGATCGGTCATTGGCAGTTGCACCGGGAGTTCTTGCCGTCCCGTGTGAACCAGCCGAGTCTGTTCCAGGGGTACCCGGAGCCCACGATCCTGTGTCGGAAGAGTCAGGCCAGGGAACGCATCGAATGGCAGGCGGACTTCTTCGCGGGCAGCTTGCTGATGCCTCGGGTGATGATTCTGGCAGCGTGGAAGGCTCGCTTCGGCGATACAAAGACGCGCGTCGTGCAGCCAGCTGACGACGCGGAGCTCGATCGGGCCTGTCGGGACCTAGCCGGCACCTTGGTTGAGAAGTTCGTCGTCTCGGTCGAAGCGATGCGTATTCGTCTTGAGCACCTTCACTTGCTGCAGGTCGGCGTGGTCCCGCAGCGCATCCTGCGTCGTGTGTTGTAAACGCAAAATTTTTTGCGCCGCGTGTACAGTGTCCAGTTCACAGATAACGTCCTCAGGAGTCGCGAGGTAGTCATGGCGTCCAGTTCCAGTCGAGCATTCGGCCCCCAACTGCATGAAGCGCTGTCTTGCCTCGAGGGCATCGTCCTCGATGGCCTGACTCACGGGTTCTTCTCCTGCACTGTTACGTGTGAGGTCGTGCGGGACCAAAGAAGGGAGGTCGTTATCAAAGCGGGCAAGAGCCGCAAGTTCACGATTCCGAAGGACGAGCTTCCCGAATAGGCCCTCGGTTCCAAGTCAGCGATCCCTGAGACGGGGACGCTGTAACAGGCGGCATTTCAGGACGGTCGAGTGCTATCGGTGGGAGTCCGAAGCCGGAGACCAGAGGCGCCGCGCGGCTGAAATCCGCGGGCGTGGTCTTCGGTGGTATCAACAAGCTCGACATCCGCGGCGGCGATCGATCGAACTGTCTCCGTTTGGCGGCCACGCTACCGGCGTGAACTGAGTCAGGAGGAAGGCCGGCAGATCCGCGAGAACGTGACCGGCTTCTTCGCCGTTCTAGCCGAGTGGTCCCGACTCGAACGTCTTGAGACGAACGCGGAGGCTCTCAGCCAGACGAACGAAGCGGAGGTTCGCCATGAGGGCTGACACGATCGCGGCAGCCCTTGGCGGGCGACGAGTCGGCAGCACTTGGATGGTGCGCTGCCCGGCTCACGACGACCGGACCCCGAGCCTCTCCATTCAGGACGCCGACGACGGCAGGATTTTGGTGCGGTGCCACGCTGGTTGCAGCCAGGCGAAGGTGATCGCGTCACTGCAGTTGCGAGGATTGTGGAAGGTGAGGGCCGCGCGTTCCGTCTTCGCGCGCTCCGGACCCCGTGGGCTCACACCACGCCAACCAGACCGAGATGAGGTCAAGCGCACCGTGTGCGCGCTCGCGATCTGGCAGGCCGCGATGCCGGCGGCTGGCACACCAGTTGAGGCATACCTCGCATCAAGAGGACTGCGTCTCTCACTCCCGGCGACGCTCCGCTTCCATCCCGGCCTGAAGCATCCCTCTGGCACCACATGGCCGGCGATGGTCGCCCTCGTGACGCGCGGGTCCGACCCTGCGCCGCTGGCGATCCATCGCACGTTCCTCGCGCGCGACGGCCGGGGAAAGGCCCCTGTGGTGCCCTCGAAGATGATGCTCGGCCCGTGCGGCGGTGGGGCGGTCCACTTGGCGCCGAGTAATGGCGTGCTGATGGTCGGCGAAGGCATCGAGACCTGCCTGGCCGCCATGCAGGCGACCGGCCGCTCGGCCTGGGCGGCGCTTTCCACGTCCGGGCTGCGCAGGCTCGAGCTCCCCGCTGATGTCAGCGAGGTGATCGTGCTGGCCGACGGGGATGAGCCTGGCGAAGCTGCGGCGCGCGACGTCGCGCGGCGGTGGGTGCGCGAGGGCCGCCGCGTCCGGATCGCTCACCCGCCGACGGGCATGGACTTCAACGACATGCTCGTGGGCCACGCGCACCACGCCGACGGAGGTGCCCGATGAGAGACAGCAACGGGACCACACCCGAACAGCTTGTCGCCGCCACCATCGACGCGGGGGAAGAGACTCCCGATCCGCTTGTGGGGCTCGTCGCGAAGACCGAGACCGACCCCGGCGTACCCTTCGCACCTGACGTGCTCGAACAGCTTGCAGCACTGAAGAAGGGCGACCGCGCCGCCTTCGAGGGACTCAGGGCGCAGTTGAAGAGAGCTGGTTGTCGCGTGACGGCGCTCGACGAGGCAATCGGTGAGGTCGACGGCCAGACAGGTGGCCGCGGCCCGACACAGGCCGACACCCTGATCGGCCTTGCGGCCGAAGCCGAGTTGTTTCACGCGCCAGACGGCACCGGTTTCGCGGACCTCGTCATCAACGGCCATCGGGAGACCTGGCCGATCAGGAGTGGAGGATTCAGAGACTGGCTGACGCGGAGGTACTACGAGGACACCGGTGGCGCGCCAAGCTCGGAGGCGATGGTGTCCGCGCGAGGCGTGATCCAGTCACGGGCACGTTTCGACGCACCGGAACGGGCCGTCCATCTGCGTGTCGGCGGCTTCGACGGCCGGCTGTATCTCGACTTGTGCGATGAATCCTGGCGCGCGGTCGAGATCGACCCGACCGGCTGGCGAGTGATTGACAGCCCTCCGGTGCGCTTCCGGCGCGTCGCCGGGATGCAACCGTTGCCCATGCCGGTGACGGGCGGCTCCATCCAGACGCTGCGCGCTTTCCTCAACGTGCGATCCGACGCCGACTTTGTCTTGGTCGTCGCCTGGGCGTTGGCGTGTGTGCGCGATCGAGGGCCCTACCCAGTAATGGTGTTGTCCGGTGAACAGGGGTCGGCCAAGAGCACGTTCTCGTCGATCGTCCGGGCGTTACTTGACCCGAACACCGCGCCGCTGCGCGCCCTACCACGCGAGGACCGGGACCTGTTCATTGCCGCCACCAACGCACATGTCCTGGCCTTCGACAACGTGTCGGGCCTGCCAGCATGGATTTCGGACACGCTCTGCCGGATTGCGACTGGTGGCGGGTTCGCTGTGCGCCAGCTCTACACCGATCAGGACGAGGTGCTCTTCGATGCGGCTCGGCCGGTAATTCTGAACGGCATCGAGGACATCGTCACCCGGCCCGACCTTGCCGACCGGGCCATCTTCCTGACGCTGGAACCGATCCCGGAGGACCGGCGGCGGCCCGAGGCTGAACTCTGGGCGGCGCTCGAGGCGGAACGTCCCGAGCTTCTTGGGGGCCTCCTCGACGCCGTCGTCGAGGGCCTGAGGCGATTGCCCGAGACGCGGCTGGAGAAACTGCCGCGCATGGCTGACTTCGCGCTGTGGGCGACGGCCTGCGAGACCGCGCTCTGGCCGGCCGGCACGTTCTGGTCGGCCTATTGCGGCAACCGTGATGACGCCGTCGAAGGCGTGATCGACGGGGATCCAATTGCCGCCGCCGTGCGTGCCTTTATCACCACGCGGACAGAGTGGACGGGAACCGCCTCGGACCTTTTGGGCGCCCTGGCCGAGGCAGTCGGCGAGCGCGCAGCCAAGTCCAAGGGCTGGCCAGATAGCCCTCGGGCTGTGGCGGGTCGCCTGCGCCGCGCAGCGACCTTCCTGCGCAAGGTAGGCATCGAGGTCAACTTCGGGCGCGAGGGACGGGCGCGGACCCGCACGATTCACATCATGGCAACGCTGAGCCCATCCGCGCCAGAAGAGAAAGGGGCGCAACCGTCCACATCGTCCGCCCCCTTCGCAGAGGGCCGGAACAGTCGCCCCGTGAACGGCTTCGCCACGTCGGCGGCGCGGACAGTTGAATGTCCGGCGGACGGTTACAAGCCACGCGAAACGGTGACCGTCCGCGCTATCTCGTTGACAACTGAAGCTCTGGCCGATGCAGACGGTGCGGACGCACTGGGGGCTGGCGATTCTGGCCCCGTCAGAGCCGCGGCCTTGCCCGTAGAGATGTCCCACGGCGACCAGGTGGAGTTCGAGGAGCGTGCGGCCATCGCCGAGTTCGATGGCGGGCTCACACGCGCCGACGCCGAACGGCTGGCTGGCGCTTCCGCCGGTGCGTCTCGACTTCGAGGCCTTTGACAATGGCGAAGAAGCAGCGCCCGACGGCCGCAAGAGAGTCGAACGTCCTCGTCAATCGACTGAAACCTGAGCAGACGCCAGAGGCAGCAGCGGCCGAAATGATGGTCGAAGGGCTGGCGGTGAATGCCGCCACGGCAACCGGCTATTCCAAAATGCTTGGGGAGCTGGACCTCACCGAATGCCTGGCGGCGCTGATTGCGGAAACGCGAAAGGCGCAAACCGGTGACCTGGCCAGCCTGGAGGCTAGGTTGGCGGCGCAAGCCGTGACGTTGAACGCGATGTTCACTCAACTCGCGAGCACGGCTTCCCGGATGACGATCGTCGACCAGATTGACCGGTTCACGCGTTTGGCGTTCAAAGCGCAGAGTCAATGCCGCGCGACGATTGAGACGCTGGCGCTCATCAAGAATCCGTCACCGGCAGTGTTCGCCAGGCAAGCGAACATCGCGCATGGACCGCAGCAAGTGAACAACGGGACGGTCGAATCCGGCTCGCGCGCGGGAAAACCAGAAACCGAGCAAATCAAAGTATTGGAGGCGCATGGCGAACGGTTGGACCTCGGAACGGCGGCAACGCCAAGCGGAAGCGATCAGGCGATGGCGACCGTGGGAGCGCTCGACCGGCCCGAGGACCGTGCAAGGCAAAGCGCGGTCCTCAAGAAACGCCGATAAGGGAGGCCATTGGCGGGTATTCCGCCAGGTGGTCAAGATCCTCAATGCAGACATGCGCCTGCAGCGCAGAGCCTTCGACGCCGCCGTCGACTCAGTCCAGATCGGGTTCCGCCGTCGCCTCGACCGCTGATAAGCTCTGCGGGCGTGCCTGTGGAACTAGGAGTCTGGCGCATCGACGGCCAATTGTCCCGCGTCCCCGCCGTTCCGCTAGACCTGGAATCGCGTCTCGAGGACATCCTTGACCGGGAGATCGCGATCGCCAATCCCGACTGGATGATCGTGGGGCGACAGGTGATCACTCCTCACGGTGGCAGGGTCGACTTGCTCGCGATCGACCGCGACGGAAACCTGGTAATTCTCGAACTGAAGCGCAACCAGATGCCGCGGGACATCGTGACGCAGGTACTCGACTACGGATCCTGGGTGAGCACGCTGCGGGCCGAAGAGATCGCCCCCATCTTCAACGAATACAGAAAGACGCGTTTTCCTGACGAGCCCGGTCTGTCGATCGACGCGGCGTTCTGTCGAAGATTCGGGCTCAAGTCGATGCCCGAAGAGCTCAACGAACGCCATGAGTTGGTGATCGTAGGCTCAGAGTTCGATGCCGATACTGAGCGGATAGTGACCTACCTGTCCGACACCCACGGCGTGAACATCAATGCGCTGTTCTTTCGAGTGTTCAAAGATGGCGACCGTGAATACCTGACCAGGGCTTGGCTACGAGAGCCCGAATCGTCCGGTGCGTCCTCCTCGTCCACGGTTTCACCAACGCGGTCATCTTCCTCGCCGAAAGGTGACTGGAACGGCGAGTACTACGTCTCGTTTGGTGACTTGGACAATGCCCGTAGAAGCTGGGATGACGCGCTCAAGTACGGCTTCGTAAGCGGTGGGGGTGGGGAGTTCTACATCAGGACCCTTTCGCTCTTGTCGCCCGGCGATCGGGTATGGGTCAACGTTCCCGGCGAGGGATACGTCGGAGTCGGAGAGGTTACGAAGCCGGTCGTGCGCGTGGATCAATTCCTCGTTCCTGGACCAGACGGACGAGAGATTCCGATAACTGAGGTGCCGCTAAGGGGTCAGGGAATTGTCGAAAGTCTGAGAACCGCAGCGGTCCCAGAGCATCTTGTGGGCGTCCACTGGATCGCTTCGGTTCCAAGGAACAAGGCGATCAAGGAAAAGGGCTTCTTCGGGAATCAGAACACGGTTGCCCGTCCGCGCGATCCGAAGTGGGCGTACACCGTAGAACGTCTGAAGGAGCGGTTCGGGATCAAGGACGACTTTCAGACCCCGGCTACCTGAGATTGCGACCGGCCCCGCGCGATGGATAAGAAGCAACTCAGCGAGCGCGACATCTGCACGAAGTTCATTACGCCCGCGCTCCGGCAGGCCGGTTGGGACGAGCTGACGCAACTTCGGGAAGAGGTGAGCTTCACGAAGGGAAGAGTCATCGTGCGCGGCCAGATGGTCAAGCGAGGCAAGGCCAAGCGCGCCGACTACGTCCTCTACTACAAGCCGAATATCCCTCTTGCGGTCATCGAGGCGAAAGACAACAACTGCAGCGTAGGCGACGGTCTGCAGCAGGCGATCGAATACGCCGAGACTCTGCAGCTCCCGTTCGTCTTTTCCTCCAACGGTGACGGCTTCGTGTTCCACGATCGGAGCGCGATCAGCGGCGCGCTCGAGACGAATCTCCAGCTCCACGAATTCCCGTCGCCGGCCACGCTGTGGGCTCGATACCGGGAGTGGAAGGGATTACCGCCCGAAACCGAGTCAGTTGTGCTGCAGGACTACTACAGCGACGGCAGCGAGAAAGGCCCACGGTACTACCAAGCCAGTGCGGTCAATGCAACGATCGAGGCAGTCGCGAAAGGCCAGAACCGCCTTCTCCTCGTCATGGCGACCGGCACGGGCAAGACCTACACGGCATTCCAGATCATCTGGCGGCTGTGGAAGGCCGGCCGAAAGAAGCGGATCCTGTTCCTCGTCGACCGCAACGTTCTGGCCAACCAGACCATGGTCAACGACTTCAGGCCGTTTGGGTCCGCCATGGCAAAGCTGAGCACGAGCACGAAGGTCATCGAGCGCGACGACGGGACGGAGGTCGAACTGCCGACAGCAATCGACAGGAAGCGACGCATCGATACCTCCTACGAGATCTACCTGGCGCTCTATCAAGCCATCACTGGACCCGAGGATCGCGAGAAGCTCTATCGGGAGCTTTCAAAAGACTTCTTCGACCTGATCGTCGTCGACGAGTGCCATCGGGGCAGCGCGGCAGAGGATTCCGCTTGGCGCGAGATTCTCGACTACTTCTCGTCGGCCACACAGATCGGCATGACCGCAACGCCGAAGGAGACGAAGTACGTTTCGAACATCCACTACTTTGGTAGGCCGATCTACAGCTACTCCTTGAAACAGGGCATTCAGGATGGTTTCCTCGCGCCGTACAAGGTGGTCAAGGTTCATATCGACCGTGACATCGAGGGGTACCGGCCGGAGCCTGGCAAGGTGGATCGGGAGGGCAGGGAGGTCGAGGACCGAATCTACAACCTGAAGGATTTCGACCGCACGCTGGTGATCGACGATCGCACCAAGCTCGTGGCGAAGAAGGTCTCGGACTTTCTGAAGGCAACGGACCGGTTCCAGAAAACGATCGTCTTCTGCGTGGACACCGAACACGCAGCCCGCATGCGGCAGGCACTCGTCAACGAGAACGCCGATCTCTGTAGGGACTATCCGCGCTACGTCATGCGCGTCACCGGCAACGACAAGGAGGGGGTCGAGCAACTCGACAGCTTCGTCGACCCGGAGACGCGCTTTCCGGTGATCGTGACTACGTCACAGCTGCTGTCAACCGGCGTCGACGTTCAGACCTGCCGGGTCATCGCGCTCGATCGCGAAATTGGCTCGATGACCGAGTTCAAGCAGATCGTCGGCCGTGGCACTCGAATCCACGAGGACACGCGGAAGTACTACTTCACGCTGATCGATTTCCGGAAGGCGACGAATCTCTTTGCCGACCCCGACTTCGACGGCGAGCCGGTCCAGATCTATGAGCCGGGCCCCGATGACCCAATGGCGCCGCCAGAGAACGAGCCGCCTTCTGACGGCGGCGACCGGACGCAGCCGGGAGCTGACGAGGAGGGGACCATCGTCGACGGTCCTCTGGGACCCTGGGTGGGCCATGACGATGACACGACGTACCGCAAAACGTACGTGGACGGTGTCGCCGTCAGCATTGTTGCCGAACGCGTGGAGTACCTCGACGCCTACGGCAAGCTGGTCACAGAGAGCCTGCGCGACTTCGGCCGCAAGGCTCTGCGAAAGCACTTCGCGAGTCTCGATGATTTTCTGACCCGGTGGAAGAGCGCCGAACGGAAGCGGGCTGTGATTGACGAGCTTGAGGCCGAAGGCCTGCCTCTGGACGCGCTTGCCCACGAGGTGGGGACCGAGCTCGACCCGTTCGATTTGATCTGTCACATCGCGTACGACCAGCCTCCACTGACGCGAAGGGAGCGGGCAGAGAACGTTCGGAAGAGGGACGTGTTCACGAAGTACGGTCCTCACGCACGCGCCGTTCTCGAGGCGCTGCTCCAGAAGTACCAGGACGAAGGCGTGACGGACCTGGACGATCCCCGAATACTGCAGGTCACGCCTTTCGATCGGATGGGCACGCCGCTGCAGCTGATTCGGCAGTTCGGTAACCGGCGCGACTTCGAGCGCGCCGTCCACGAGTTGCAGTCTGCGCTGTACCAGGAAAGTGCGTGACGATGACGGTTGTCCAGGTCGACGGGAACTTCGCAATCGTCCGTCTCGAGCTTGCGCTATCTGAAATCCCGGACCTGCTTCGGCGTCACGCCAAGAAGTTTCCCGGCGCGAAGGAACTGGAGGATGCCGGCGGGACGCTCGTTGCCTGCGGTTTCGAAGCAGGAGCATCGCATGCCTTTGTCAAGCGAGTGTGCGAGTGGGGCGGCGGCCATCGATTCGTCGATCGAGTTCTCGAGAACAACACCGACCAGCAGATCGCGGCCGCCTTGCGGGAAGGCTACGCAAGCGCCCTTGACGGTGACGTGGCCGAAGGCGTGAAGCGGATCGGCGGTCTGTACTACTTAGGCCAGTCGTTCGGCTCCAAGCAGTTGCGCTTCATGGCGCCGACTCTCTCGGTCATCCTCGACGGCGTGCTCCGTTCGAGACTTGGCTACGAGGAAACGGCCGAAGGATACAGCGAGTTTCTGGCAGACTGCCGAACGCTTTTGGCCCACGCGCAGCGGTCGGACCAGCTCGATGCCGCATTCCGAGCGCAGCTGCGTGTCTGCGACATCGAGACCGCTCTCTTCAGCAAGGTGCAACAGTACTGAGATGTCCGTTCGAACCGTTGTCAAATCCATTCAGGACATCATGCGCCAGGACACTGGCGTCGACGGCGACGCTCAGCGCATCTCGCAGCTCTGCTGGATGTTCTTTCTCAAGATCATCGACGACCAGGATCAGGAGCTCGAGGTCCTGAATCCCGACTACCGTTCGCCGATTCCCGCGCCCCTGCAGTGGCGCTCGTGGGCGGCTGATCCCGAAGGCGTCACCGGCGAGGCGCTCCAGGCCTTTGTCAACAACGAGCTATTCCCGGCCCTGAAGGTCTTACCGGTTGCCGGCCCTGGCGACCGACGCCGGGTGGTTCGTGACGTGTTCGAGGATGCGTTCAACTACATGAAGTCGGGCCAGTTGATGCGGCAGGTCATCAACAAGATCAATGAGATCGATTTCAACAATCTGGCCGAGCGGCAACACTTTGGCGAGATCTACGAACAAATCCTCGCCGACCTGCAGAGCGCCGGCAACGCCGGCGAGTACTACACGCCGCGGGCCGTGACGGCGTTCATGGCTGATCGCATCGACCCGCATCCCGGCGAGGTTCTTTTCGATCCTGCCTGCGGGACTGGCGGGTTCCTGACGTGCGCGATTCGCCACATGCGAAAGCACTACGTCAGGACCGTAGAGGACGAGGAGCAGATGCAGGAGGGCCTGCGGGCGGTGGAGAAGAAGCAGTTGCCGCACATGCTGTGCGTGACGAACATGGTGCTGCACGGCATCCACGATCCGAGCTTCGTGCGACACGACAACGCGCTCGCGAGGCCGTACGTCAGCTACACCGCCGCCGACCACGTCGACATCGTCCTCACGAACCCGCCGTTCGGAGGGCGCGAGGAAGACGGCATCGAATCGAACTTCCCGAAGCGGTTCCAGACTCGCGAGACGGCGGACCTGTTCCTGGCGCTGATCATCCGGCTGCTGCGTCCCCAAGGGCGCGCCGCCGTCGTCCTACCTGATGGCACGCTCTTCGGTGAGGGCGTGAAGACACGGCTAAAAGAGCAGCTGCTCGAAGAGTGCAACCTTCACACGATCGTCCGGCTGCCCAACAGCGTGTTCAAGCCGTACGCGAGCATCGGCACCAATCTCCTGTTCTTCGAAAAGGGCACGCCGACCAGGGACATCTGGTTCTACGAGCATCGCGTACCTGAGGGGCAGAAAGCCTATTCGATGACGAAGCCCATCCGCTTCGAGCATCTGCAAGGTTGCATCGACTGGTGGGGCGGGGCGAAGCGCGAGGGCCGTCAGGAGACACCGCTGGCGTGGAAGGTGACGGCTGAAGAAGTCAAGGCTACCGGCTACAACCTTGACATCAAGAATCCGCACACGGTGGCGGACGATCACGGCGACCCCAAGGAGCTACTGGCGAAGCTTCACGAAGCCGAGGCTGAGACGGCGAAGCTGCGCGACCAGCTGAAGACGATTTTCGCCGAGGCGCTGCTGCCATGAATGCGGACGGCCTGATGGTCTATTACGAGCGCATCGCCGATGCGCCCAGTGCCGTCGACCGTCTGCGTCGCTTCCTTCTCGATCTGGCGGTACGAGGCAGACTGGTGCCGCAAGAGTCGGAGGACGAACCAGCGTCGGAACTGTTGAAACGGATCGCGGCCGAGAAGGTGCGACTTGTGAAGGCGGGGGAGATCGGGAGAGGTAAGCCGCTTCCCGACATCGATTCTGATGAAGTGCCATACGAGGTTCCCAGCGGCTGGCAATGGACGCGTATCCGCAGAGTCACAGGCGACCGAGGGCAAACAGTCCCCGATTGCGATTTCACCTACATCGACGTGACGGCCATCAATAAGGAGGTTGGCCGCGTTGAAGGCGCTAGAGTGACTTCGGCGAGCGAAGCGCCGAGTCGAGCGCGCAAGGTCGTTGGCAAGGGTGACGTGCTGTATTCGTGCGTTCGGCCCTACCTCCTGAACGTCGCTATCGTCGACAACGAAATCTCTCCGCGTCCGATAGCGAGCACCGCATTCGCGGTGCTCCATGGCTTCGGGCTCGTCCTACCGCGATACCAATGGATCGTCCTGCGTAGCCCGTTCATGGTTGCGTGTGTCGAAACCAAGATGCGCGGACAGGCCTATCCCGCAATCAACGATTCAGACTTCGCGCTGTTGCCCTTTCCCCTGCCACCACTCGCCGAGCAGCATCGCATCGTCGCCAAGGTCGATGAACTGATGGCGCTGTGCGACCGACTGGAGGCAGCGCGGACGGCGAGGGAGGCGACGCGCGACCGGCTGGCGGCGGCGACCCTCGCCAGGCTCAACGCACCCGATCCCGACACCTTCCAGGACGACGCCCGCTTCGCGCTCGACGCGCTGCCGGCTCTCACCACGCGTCCTGATCAGATCACGCAACTCCGCCAGACCATCCGCAATCTCGCCGTGCGCGGCAGGCTGGTGCCGCAGGACCCGAACGACGAACCCGCGTCGGAGCTTCTCAGCTACATAACGAGAACTCGAAAGAAGCTGTACGCGGAAGGGAAGATCCCAAAACCGAAGAGCCTCGTACCGATCAACGAGAGCGACTGGCCCTTCTCGCTGCCGGCTGGGTGGTCTTGGTCGCGTCTGGGCGATCTGTGCTATCAGGTCTCGGACGGTCCACATTTCTCTCCTCAGTACGTTGCGGCGGATCAGGGCGTTCCCTTCCTGTCGACGCGCAACGTCCGTCCAGAGGGCTTCGATCTGTCGTCGGTGAAGTACGTGTCCCGCGCGGATCACGAAGAGTTCTGCAAACGGATCCGCCCTGAGCGAAATGACATCATTTACACAAAAGGTGGAACCACGGGGATCGCGAGGGTGAATGATCTTGAGTTCGAATTCAGCGTCTGGGTTCATCTGGCGGTACTACGCACCGAAAAGGAGAGACTCTACCCTCGATATGTTGCACTTGCTCTGAACAGTCCCCACTGTTACGGGCAGTCCCAACGCTATACGCAAGGAATTTCGAATTTTGATCTCGGCCTAACACGAATGATCAAGATCACGATTCCACTCCCGCCTCTCGAGGAGCAACGCCGCGTCGTCGCCAAGGTCGACGAACTAACGGCCCTGTGTGACCGGCTGGAAGCGAGCCTCTCTGCGAGGGACGACACACGCTGCCGTCTTCTCGCCGCCCTTCTCGCGGAAGCGCTCTTGCCCGCTTCAACCGAACTGGAGGCCGCTCGATGACGCCGCCGAACCTGGGCCGCCTCGAACGTGTCGAGCTGCGCGACATCTGGACCAGCGAGGCCTCGGAGTTCACCCCTTGGCTCGCACGCCCGGAGAACCTTGCCGTGCTGGCCGAAACCCTGGGCATCGATCTTGAGCTCGAGGCCCAGGAGAGAGCGGTCGGCCCGTTCCGCGCCGACATCCTGTGCAAGGAGATCGGGGCGGACCACTGGGTCCTGATTGAGAATCAGCTCGAGCGGACGGACCACGGCCATCTCGGGCAACTCCTGACCTACGCCTCGGGTCTCGAGGCCGTGACGATCGTCTGGATCGCCGCGCGCTTCACCGAGGAGCACCGCTCGACGCTCGACTGGCTGAACCGGATCACAGACGAGAGCTTCCGGTTCTTCGGGCTCGAGGTCGAGCTGTGGCGGATTGGGGATTCCCCGGCGGCGCCGAAGTTCAACGTTGTTTCGAAGCCGAACGACTGGTCGCAGTCTGTTGCGCAAGCCGCGCGTGCGATCGACGATGCTGACTTATCGGAAACGCGTGTCACCCAGAGAGCTTACTGGGCGGCGCTGAACGCCGTCCTCAATGCAGCGGGCGGTCCGGTGTCTGGCAATCGCAAGCCGCAGCCGCAATCGTGGATGCCCTACCCTATCGGCAGAACCGGCTTTGCGCTGGGTGCGGTGATGGTCCGGCCGAAGAACCAGATTCGGGCGGAGCTCTACATCTCTGGCGACCAAGCCAAGAGATATTTCGCCTTGCTCAGAGGTCAACGAGAGGCGATCGAGCGGGAGCTTGGCTACAACCTGGAATGGCAGGAGTTGCCGTCGCGGCGCGACTGTCGGATCGCGTCGCATCTGAACAATGTGGACCCAGAGGCCGAAACAGAGTGGCCCCGCCAACATGAATGGTTGGCGAAGAGGCTAAACGACCTGCACCGAGTCTTTTCCCAGAGGGTCAAAACTCTGGAAGCGGCGCCTCAATTGTCCGAGGGCGACCGTTGATGGTTGCGTCCGCATTGTGTAAACTGTACACTAAACACATGGCGCGACACACAAATCCTGAGGACGGCGGACGCAAGCAGGCAGTGCTCTACGCCCGAGTCTCCTCGAAGGAGCAGGAGAAGGAGGGCTTCTCGATTCCGGCGCAGTTGAAGCTCCTCAAGGAATATGCAGCGGCACAGGGCTTGGCGATCGCCCAGGAATTTGTGGACGTGGAGACGGCCAAGCAGACCGGCCGGAACGCCTTCGGTGAGATGGTGGCCTATCTCAGGACACATTCAGCCGTGCGCGTGATGCTGGTCGAGAAAACCGACCGGCTCTACCGCAACCTCAAAGACTGGGTCACGGTCGACGAGCTGAACGTCGAAGTCCATCTCCCCAAGGAAGGCGTGGTGCTGTCGCGGGAGTCGCGCTCCTCCGAGAAGTTCATGCACGGCATCAAGGTGTTGATGGCGAAGAACTACATCGACAACTTGTCCGAGGAAGCGCGTAAGGGGATGCGAGAGAAAGCGGAGCAGGGCCTCTGGCCGACGTTTGCCCCACTCGGGTATCGAAATGTCCTGGCTTCGAACGGCAAGCGGGTCATCGAACCGGATCCGGAGCTGGCACCGCTGATTCAGCGCCTCTTCGAGTCCTACTCCCGCGGCGTGATGTCAATCAAGGACGTCGGGGCGGAGGCGAGGGCGAACGGCCTGACGTTTCGGAAGACCGGCTCGCGGATTCCAACCAGCACGATTCACAAGATCCTCCGTACGCGCCTGTATATGGGCGAGTTCGACTGGAACGGGCGCATCTATCCAGGTGTCCACGAGCCAATCGTCTCGAGGGAGCTCTGGCAGCGCGTCCAGACCGTTCTCGATGGGCGGAAGGCAAAGCGGCACCGTCGTGCCAAGCGCGACTTCGCGTTCTCCGGGCTCATCGAATGCGGCCACTGCGGCAGCTCGATCGTGGGCGAGATGAAGAAGCAGCGGTACGTCTACTACCACTGCACTGGGTATCGTGGGAAGTGCGGCGAGCCCTACGTCCGCCAGGAGGTCATCGAGCAGGAGTTCTCGGAGGTCCTCGGTCGCCTGACGTTCGATGACGAGGTGCTGGGGTGGGTGCGGGAGGCTCTGAGCCAGAGCCATGCGGACGAGAAACGAGACCATGAGCTGGCGGTTGCACGGCTCAAGGCGGAGCACGATCGCCTTCAGCAGCGGATCCACGCGATGTACGTCGATAAGCTGGACGGGCGGATCGATGCCGGGTTCTTCGACCGGATGTCAGCCGACTGGCGGGCAAAGCAGGACCGTTGCGTTCAGGAGATCGAGCGGCACACCGCGGCCGACCAGTCTTACCTCGAAGAAGGCATCCGCGTTCTCGAACTCGCGAAAAGCGCCCAGAGACTGTTCGACAAGCAGGAGCCGCGGGACAAGCGCCGTTTGCTGAACTTCGTAGTTTCGAACTGCTCGTGGAAGGGCGGCGAGTTGTCAGTCAGCTTGCGCCAACCGTTTGACCTGCTTGCAGATACGACCGCTCGAGCGGCGCGTGTGCCGGCCTCAGAAGGCGCTGATCTCGCGAAAGAAGCGATTTGGCTGGGAGGCAGGGATTCGAACCCCGATAACGTGGTCCAGAGAGCCGGGGACGGCCTCCTGCCCGTTCCGGTCCGCGCAGTTTCAGGCCGTTTTTCGCGAAGTCATTCTCGTCGGCTCCGGTCCGCTTCGCTGTGTTCTTGCGCAGCGTGTCTCATTGTGTCTCAGCCCCCCGAGCCCCCCGATAACGTGGTTCGGACCACACGAGCGGCTACAATCGTGACGAGGAGTTCATGGAGATCACCGTCGAGATCCCCGGCCCACTGTCGGAGCAGCCCACCGACGAGTTGGCGAGGCGTGCACGGCTGCTGCTCGTCATCGACGAAGTACGAGCCGGTCGCCTGACCCGTGCGGCGGCTGCACGCGCGCTCGACATGACGCTCGATGACTTCCTCATCGAGGCCGGGCGGCACGGCCTCTATGCGATCGATCATGACATCGAGGACTTCAAGCAGGAGCTCCGAGCCATTCCGAAGGGACAGCGCTGAGGGTGCGTGCTGGTCGTTGCCGACAGTACGCCGCTCGTCTACCTCTCGCGCGTCGGGATCCTTCACGTGCTCGCCGCGCTCTTTGGCGACGTCATTGTCCCGCGGACGGTATGGAACGAAGCCGTGGAACGCCGCCCGTCCGCGCGTGGTATCGATGCACTCCGACTGGCATCATGGCTGCGGGTCGTTGACGATCCATCGCCCGAAGTGGACCTTGGGCTGGATCCCGGAGAAACCGCAGCCATTCTCGTCGCGGAAACAATCCAGGCAGATCTCCTGCTCATCGACGAGCGGGCTGGTCGCAAGGTGGCACACGAGCGGGGCCTCGCCGTCCGGGGAACGCTTGGGGTGCTGGTCCACGCGCGCCAATCGGGTGTCTTGCCCGCCCTCAGGCCTGTGTTTGACGCGCTCGTCGCAGAGGGCTTCCGCATCGCGCCCGCTCTCATTCGCGAAGCGCTCACACACGTGGGAGAAAGCGTCGAACCGGGGGATGCGACGTGACAGATCGCTCGGGTGCACGAGTCACTCCGGCTCGTGCCGCAGGCAACGCTCGATCGTCTCGACCACCATGTCATTGGTTCTCTGAGCGGCGCCGACGAGTAGCTGGATGCGGGCGCGCACCTCTTCGCCGCGGCCGGCATGCCGAGCGGCATGGAGCGTATGGGCGCAGGCGGCCCACACGTCCGCGGTCGTGATCTCGTAGCCGTGGCCCTGAACCAGCCACTGCAAGGCGGTCAGGCCGGCATCGGTTGCGAACAACGGATTCTTCTCGGCGAAGTCGCGCGCCGCGCGGGTCAAGGTCCGCGGATCGCAGGGCGATGCCTTCGCGAGCGCGATGGCCTCATCGAACAGCTTCGCGTCCTTTGCGGCGGCGAACCATTTGCCCTCCTCACCGGGCGTGAGGCGCACGAGGTCGGTGAGGATCGTGGACGCCGGTTTGTGCGGATACTTCTTCGCAATGGCGCGGAACCAGGCTGTGTGCGTCATGGCCCGGTTCGCGGTCAGCGCGTACCGCGCGTACGCTTCCTCAGGGCGACCCGCCGCGAGGAGGATGCGTTCGCACTCGGCATCAATGGCCGTATCGTTCGCCCAGGCGTTCCGACAGTGATCGGCGTATTGAATAGCCTCCTCATGCCGTCCCTGCGCGACCAGCGCCCTCACGGCCCACTCCCTGTACGGCCACAGTGTTTCTCCGTCCACGAGTGCCAGGATCTCGTCGTAGCGCCGCGCCGCCAGCAGGGCGCTCAAGCAGGCGATGGTGCCATGGAAGTGGCCGCGGACATTTTTGTCAGGGCTGAGCGCCAGGCGGGTCACGCCGATCAGCCGGTTGGCCCATGCCGAGGCCAGCTCGGCTGACCCGCACAGCTCGCCCCAGTAGTCGGCGAGTGTTTCGATGTAGGGGATCCGGTCCGCGCCGTGCGCGTCGAACAGGCGCTCGAACCACGCGGCCTTCGTCGTCGCATCGACCGATGCTCCGGCAATGATCGGCACCAGATCCGCGATGGCATGGTTGACGGCCGTGCCGATCGCCCCGGAGGAGCTGTCGACGTTCTCGAGCGCGGGCGAGATCCGCTCGAGGAAGGCGACGGCGCCTTCAGCCGCTTCAACCGGATCCCGTCGAGCCACCTGTTTGATCTCGGACACGGCCTCTCGCACGCGTGCAATCGCTGGCTGCGATCTCCAGCCGAACGCACGCCTCCGAAAGCGTGCCTTGAACTGCCACGTGTGCCGGGTGGCCCTGGTCGTCACGAATCATCAGCACGAAGCCCGAAGGTGCCGCTCAGTAGTTGAGCGAGGACCTCGGCAACGTCCCGTTCGAGGGTCGAATCGTACGCATGGCCGACGATCGCGGTCATGGCGACGTTCACAATATCGTGAACATGGCACATCGCGTGAACATATGCGAGATTCGGCCTCAGCTTCCACGTCTATCACGTGTGTCCCGAAGGCCCGAGAGCAGACAGTGCTGGCGCTCTATCGTCGAGGCGCGTGCTCGGCTGGAGCAGCGAAGGTCTTGGGGACGCACTGATCTTCGTGATCGGCACGCGGCGCCCCGCCTGCCTCGCGGACGGCCGTCCGAAATCTGTATGCAGATCTCGGACAGCCCAAGAGCGCGGCCGGCTCGACAGGTCAGCCCCCGAAGACGTGGGACCGGCCGCGAGTCGCAATGGCGGGTGTCCCCCTCAGATCACCGCATCGCTCGGCGCCGAACGGTAACGAGATCCTTGACGTCCTCCTCGTCGATTAGAGTCGTTCCATCACGCGCGACGCTCGGGACAAACACGACAACCAGGACCCGCTTGCGCCCGCCTTTCAGGAGGGCCCGCCTGCGGATGGGCTGTGTGCGCCGCCTTCGCCACCTCTCGATCAATATAGATCGTCCGCGGCCGAGCGGCAAACGTCGGCCGAGGCGGCGCATCACCGACCAGTTCCCTGATGCGCGCCGCCTTCTTCGCACCGACACCGCGGACCTCAGCCAGGGCGGACGCATCAGCGCTCAGGACACGTTCGATGGATCCGAAGTGACCGAGCAGTCGATGCGCGAGAGCGGGACCAATGCCTGGAAGTCCCTGGAGCAGGAACAGCCGTCTTGATGCGAGCCGTTTCGGCTTCCGGTCGAATCGACGAAGAACCGGCTGTTGTGGTCTGCTGACCTGATCGGCGAGGAATTGCAGAATGAGGAGGGAGTGTTCCGGCTCGGACGAATGGAGCACCGGAAGGCGCCACATCGCCGCGAGCGACACGAGTGCCCCTTCGAGCGCGTGGGGATGCACATGGGGCATCGATGACGGCCTCGGACCCTCGATCAGAAGAAGAGATCGGTAGCGACTGTGAGCAAGTCTGGCCGCCTGCGTGAACAGGCGCCCGTCAACCAGGGACGCGATGAAGTCGCCGATGGTCTTTCGCTCGACCAGCACCCTGTTATCAATCAGGTAGTCGCCCGTGCCCAGATGGACCATGCGGACCTCGAATGCGCCGCTCCGACGTACCGCCTCGAGCAACGCCGAGTGTCGTTCGGAATGGTCGACAGAGAGCTGATGCGCCGGAGGAGACATGGGACCTTGGGTGCATCGGCGTGCTCACTCGCGCCGTGGACGACGACGATGCCATCGTCTGCGGCGTTGATCAAGGGAGACGAATCGGACGATCGTCGTGATCAGGAGTCCGTTTGTGGACGGACTCACGGTCTACCTGGAGGGGCTTGTCTGCACGGTAGAGCCAGTGATCGGATGGGCTAGTCGCCGGTGCCAGGAGGCGCCGAGCCACGTCGCGAGCAGCTGGAGCGACGCGCCACGCGGCGTGCGGTGCAGCGCCTGCGCCGCGGCGGCGAGCCGCCGTGCCTCGGTGAGATCTCCGCGTGTGAGTTCACGCCGTGCCTCCTGGCGCAGCCGCCACGCGCGCACGGCGAGGATCATCAACGGTCCCAGATCCGCGCCGCATCGGGAGCACACCCGCGAGCCACGGAAGGGCGCGCGGCAGACCGGGCATTGATGCGGCGCGCTCATCCGGCCTTGCCCTCGACGAAGAACAGCAGTTCGCCCAGCGATCGCGAGGCCTCGCGCAACGCGTCGCGATCGCCCGCCTCCATCGCCGCGGCAATCCGGTCGTGAAGCTCGACCGCCTCTTCACGGTCGTCGGCGTGCATCTGCTCGAGCCTCCGGCGCGAACGCTCCAGCAGGTCGCGCACCCTGGCATCGTCCGCGCCCGGACCCGCGCCGGCTGCCGCCACGCCTTCGGGTTCCGCGTGAGCCGCGCCAGACTCACGTGCGGTGCCGGATGCCGGAATCGCCGCGCCGCCCGCCTCGTCAATGTCCCACTCCTCGCCAATCGGAACCCACTCGTCGCTGGCGGCGCGCGATTCGTACAGCTCCCGGATCCGTTGCTGTCCGGCCGCGATCTCCTCGGCGCTTCGGGCCCGAAGGGCGTTGGCGATCGTGATCTGCTTCGACTTGCCGGTCTGCTTCTCGACGGCCGTGACCTCGAGGATGCCGTCCAGGTCGAGTCGCATACGGCAGAGGACTTCATTCGGCTCCTCGGTGGGCGTGAGACCCTCCACACGGAAGTCGCCCACGAGCACGTTCTTCAGCGCATCCTCGTCTTCACCCTGATACACCTGAATGTCCACGATCCGCTGATAGGGATAGGACGTGAAGTACGGTTCCGTCCGCGTCAGCGGCAGCGGCGTGTTCCGCCGGATAATCGGGCGATAGCAATGCGGGTACGGCCCGCCGCCGCGCTCGCCAAGATAGGAGATGCCGAACGAGTACGGCGAGACGTCGACGAGGACGCGGTCGACGGCGCTCCCTGCCAGGCGCGACGCCAGCACGCCGGCACCGAGCGCGACGCAGAGATCCGGATGCACGTCCTGGCGTGGATCGAGACCGGTGCGCTCCCGGAGGAGCGTTGCGACAAGCGGCGTCCGGGTCGAGCCGCCGACGAGCAGGATGCCGTCCAGGTCGCGCGGCGCGAGGCGGGCGTCCTGGAGTGCCTTCGACACGCTCTCGAGCATCGAGTCGGCAAGCGGCCGGATCATCGCCTCGTACTCCTCGCGCGAGACCTCGAGATCCAGGTGGAGCGGCGTGCCGTCCGCCACCATGAGGGACTCCTCGCGAATGCGGGCGTACGGCTCGAAGCTGAGCGTCTTCTTGGCTTCTTCGGCGGCCCACCAGAGCCGCGCGCGTGCCGTCGTGTGCTGGCGCGGATCGATGCCGTGGCGATCCTGGAAGGCCCCGGCGAGGTGATCCACCAGCAGGTCGTCGAAGTCGTCACCCCCAAGCCGGTTGTTGCCGTGACTGGCCAGCACCTCGGTGACATCCCCCTCGATCACGACGATGGACACGTCGAACGTGCCTCCGCCGAGGTCGTACACGAGCGTCGTGTGCCGGGAGCCATCCCCGTGCCCGTACGCCAGGCTCGCGGCGGTGGGCTCGTTGAGGATCCGGACGACCTCCAGCCCCGCCAGCGCGCCCGCCTCGCGCGTGGCGTTGCGCTGCGCGTCGGAGAAGTACGCGGGAACGGTGATGACCGCCTTCTGCGGCCGCTGCCCGAGCGAGCGCTCCGCCCACGCGACCAGCTCGCGCAGGATGAACGCCGAAATCTCCTGGGGCGAGAAGTGCCGGTCCGCGACCGTCACCGTCTCTCCGGTGCCCATCTTGCGCTTGATGCTGCGGACCGTCCGCTCGGGATACACCCGCTGCTGATTGAGCGCGGGCTCGCCCACGAGCAGCTCTCCCGCCGCGGTGAAACCGACACAGGACGGCAGGATGCGCGTGTCGCCGGGGCCCAGCACGCGTACGCGCCGATCTACCAGCGCCGCGACCTCAGAGTTCGTCGTGCCGAGATCGATGCCGACGATCAGATCAGTCATCGCTCATCCCATCTACCGGCGGACATGCGACCGTGACCTGCGCAGTCCGAAACACCTCGCCGTCCCATTCGTATCCGCTCCGGTGCACCTCGACGACGGTCCCGGGAGAAACGGCCGTCGTGTGGTGCCGATCGATTGCGTTCATCCGCCGGGGATCGAACACCTCGCCCTCGCAGCGGATGCGCCGCGCGCCCAGGTCCTCGAGCAGCTGATCGAGGCGCTCGAGCCCGAGCTCGTAGCCCGTGACCACGGCGGCCAGCGCCTCCGTGCCGTCAGGCGCGAATCGCCGGAACAGGCGGGCCAGCCACCCACGTCGGCGAGCGAACGCGTCACTGGCAGCATGCGCCGAGTCCAGACCGCGTTCCATCCGGTCGCGTACGTCGATCACTGCGCCCAGCATCTCGCGACGGCAGCGGCGCTCCGCCTCGCGCTGCGCGTCGCGCTCGCGGTACGCGCGGCGGATCTCGTCGGTTGTCGCTGCCGCCTGCCTTCCCAGCGTGGTGTCCAGCTCCTTGAAGGCGCGTCCTTGCAGCTTCACCTCGTGCGCCAGCGTGGTCATCGCCGCCCACAGCCCGTACGCGTCGATCTCTCGGCCGGCGTCCACCTCGTCTGCGCCGCCATCGGACGCCGGACGCTCCACGGCGCCGCTGGATGGCGCCGCCGAAGGAACGCCGCCGGGTCGGCCCGCTAACGCGGGCCGACGAGCCAGCGCTGGCTCGTCGCGTCGCACAGCGACGCGACCTTCCGGGAGACAAACCGCGGTCAGCAACTCAGCGTCGACGCCACCCGGCGGATCCTCGGCGGAGAGCACATCGTCGAGCCACCGCTCGAGGCGCTGCAGGATCGCCTGTCGATCGATCGTCGTCGCGTCTCCGTTCACTTGCTTTTCAGAACCTCCAGCCAGGGACCAGGACCAACGAACCGGCGCGGGCGCGTCCCGCCGGCGAAGAGCACCGCCAGCGGCGAGATCGGGTCGGCGGCAAACAGCCGCTGGCGCCGCCGCCGCCGGGGATCACGAAGCATCTCGTATGCGTCGCGAACGCGCTCGAACTGCTCCGGCGCCCGATCGGGCGAACACTCGCGCACCTTCCGCAGGTACGCCGCCCGAATCTCTTCGTCGCTCGCGTCTGGCGACACGCCCAGTACGTCCGTCGGGTTCATCATCGCCGTTTCTTCCTCCGCCGGGGCCGTCGCCGGCCGCCCGGCGGCGGATCGTCCAGCATCCTGGAGGCGAACGAGTCGAACGACTCGCCCCGCCGCGCGGCCTCGGCGGCCGCGTCGAGCAGCTCGTTCATCATGCGCGGAGTCATGCCGGGCGGCAGGTCGATGGCGAAGTCATCCTCGTCCTCGAAGTCGAACTCGTCGGACGGATTGACCGGCTCGCCTCGATTCCGCCGGCAGTTGGGACACTGGCACTGCGGGAGGAGATGGCCGTAGTCCGGCTCGCGCGTGCCCCCGCCGGGTCGCTCCGTCGCCGCCTTCTCCTCGCGGAGCACCTCGCGCGCCTGATCGAGGGTCAGCGGGAACAGCTCGGAGCCGAACGGACCGCGCGCCACGGCAAGCGCCCGCTCGGCGAGCTCCATGTCTTGTTGCTCGCGCGCGAGCTCGGCGGCCGCTCGTGCGCACACGGCCTTGCGGTCGGGCGACGCCGCGAGCGTACGCGCGCGAAGATAGAGGAATCCGGCCTCGCTCGCGCCACCGCGCGCGAGACCCTCGGCCGTCGCGGCGTACGCCAGATCGACGTTCCCTGTCTGCTCGCCGCACTCGGCCAATGCGCGAAGCTCGTCCACCCCGAGCGAGGCCCGACTGGCAGGAAAGCGGCGGGCGGCCTCCGCGAGCCAGGGTCGCGGAAGCTTCAGCGACAGACGCAGCTCGCCCGCGAGCACGCCGACTCTGGCCAGGGCGCGGGGAAGCGAGGCGCGTTCGGCGCTCGACAGGTGCTCGACGCCTTCGAGCTGGCCGAGCGCCCGCTGTTTCGCCGCCGTCGCGACAACGGATAGGAGCATCGCCGCCGCTGCGCGATCTTGGAGCAGCCGGTCAACGTCGGCACAGCAGCTGGCCGTCGCGTCTGCATCGTCCCAACCCGCGTTCACCAGGGCGCGCAGGGCGGCCACGACCGCCGGACGATCGCCCTGCTGCGCCTCGGGGAGGGCCGCGAGCCTGTCGATCTCCTTCATGGCATGCGCCAGCTTCTTCCTGCGCGCGCGATCGATGACGGCTCCGGCCAGGAGGCGGAAACGCCGGCGCTGCACGTCCGGGCGCAGGCTATCAATCCGGTCCAGCTTCGCCAGCCAGCCGATCGCCGTCCCGAATGCGCGTCGCGCTTCGGCGTCGTCCATGAGGTGCAGGATCGGCTCGACGTCCTCGTGCCGGATCTTGTGCCAGGCCTTGGCGACGCGGGCCGCCTGGCCTCCCCGCTGCCGCGCCGCCCAGGCCATCCACCGCGAGAACGCCTCTGGATGCGGATCGAGCAGGCAGGTGCGCTGGTACAGCTCGTCCGGAAACAGAAAGGAGATGTTCCTGCCCCGCAGCGCGGCGCCCCTGCGCGCCGACTGCTGCAACTCGCGCAGGGCCGGTTCAGGGATCCGTTCCAGTAAGCCTGCGATGTGCAGCGAGATTACCGCCGATTCCGGACTGTTCTCGGCGAACCAGCCTTCCTGTGCGGCGGCGCGCCGAAACTCGTCCCAGATGGAACAGGCGATGACGAGGTGCTCGGGATCGTGCGTCTCCTCGAACGCTCGGGCGAGCAACCGGTTGAACGCGGCATCGTGGCGGCTGGGACCCCCCATCGCCGCGACCACGCGGGCCGCGTCCAGATTGGCGACGGCACACCGCACGGAGATGTGCTGTTTGAGCGCCTCCAGCCGTCCGGGCGACTCGCGGCGGCACTCCTCGACGACGGATCGAATCAGCTTGACGATGCCGCTCCGGCTGCGCGAGGCGAACGCGCGGTCGAGCGCCTCGAGCTCGCGCACCAGCGCGGGCTTCCTGGTTACGGCCGTGCGGAGCGCGGCGGCCGCTGGCGACGATGCCGAGAGTCCCGGCGCCCCTGCCGCACCCGACCGGCCGGGCTGGAGCGGTGTGGCCGTGTCGTCATCAAGCATCGACCGAAGCGCCGTGACGAGACGCGCCGGAGCCGATTCGGCATCGATGGCATCGAGCGCCCGCTCGCACGATTCCCGGTCTCCCCGATGGAAGTACGCGATCGCCCTGACCAGCAGCTTCCAGCACGCCAAGGGACTGCGGCGCGAAACTTCGGGGAGCTCGAGCTCCTCGTCTGTCACAGGTCCGCTGGTGACGGCGACGAACGACCGATGGAGCGCGGCGGCGGCCGTCCGCAGCGCGTGTGTGACGGGAAGCGCCTCGCACGCCGCCAGCGCCGACAGGTCCCACACGTCACGACGCACGATCCGCTCGAGCGTCACGCGCTCATCGGTGGAGAGCGCAGGGTCGGCCAGAGGGCGCAATAGCTCGTTCAGCGACCGCGGACCTGCCCCCGCGGGGCGTGCCAACTCGTCGAGACGCCTCCTGGACGAGGGATGGCGCTGCCGCACGAGCTCGACGAGCGCCTTCGCTTCGACCATCAGACCGCGGCCCATCAGGGCTTGGATACGTTCGACGTACGTATCGACGAGCAGCGTTTCTGAAGCCGGCGTGCGGACGGCCTTGTGAATCTCCTTGGCGCGATCCAAAGCGGCCCGATGCTCACCGCGCGAGATCAACTGCCGTACGCCGGCTTCCGTCTCCGGACTGAGCACGGCCGCCGCCAGCGCTCCGGCGGATCCAGGCGGCGACACATGAATTCGAGAATGCTGGTGGGACACGGACCTCGCGCGACGCTAGCCTGAAAGCCGCGATGAAACTGTGCTCGGAACGTCGCGCGATTGTACCACTCGCCGAAAGCGATCCAAGCCTGATGTGTCGATCGGAACGGTCGGTCAACTGCCCTGACGTTCAACGGGCTCAGGAACGCTGGACCTGGGGGCGCGCGCGCTCATCGTGGCTCGACCACCCTGGCCGGAATCCCGAGAACCAATCTGACTGCTGTCGGGCGCCTGGCTCCTTGATGTACAAATGGCGGCGGTCATGCGAGTTCGCGTCAATCACCGAACGGCGCGGCAGCTCATCGACGGCGGGCCCTGGATCTTCTGGCGCCAGCGCGCGGACCGAGTTCCGCCAATGTGAGTGTCGCGATGTCCGCGTGATCGGCCACATCGTGGGTCAGAACCTGGTGGAGATCTCGGCGCGATCAAGGATGCGGCTTCTGTTAATGCCGTGGAATCGTCCGATCTGGATCGACGCATCGGGGAAAGTATTCTTCCCGCTGCTTGCCGAACAGCAAGAGCCCGCCGACCGTAGGGGCCCCGCCGACCCTGATGGCTGGTCACGAGGCGCAGCGGCTGCAGATCTGCGCGGCGAAGGCGTCGAACCGGGGCGAACAACTCTGAAGCCGCTCGGAAGTCGATCGCTTCAGAGTCGAGATCCGGTGCTGTCGCTGATCAGGTTTGCCAGGCGTTCCTCGAGATCGGGCGGCTCGTCCACGCCGCGCCGCACGTGACGGGTCCTGTCCTCGACGCCCACGAGCAGAGTTCCGCCAGCCGTGTTGGCAAAAGCCACCACGCTTCGCAGCACGCCGTCTGGAGAGGAGAGGTCGCGCTTGAACTCGAGAGTCTTCCACTCGGGCCGCAGGAGTTTGAGCAGGCCCACGAGCTCAGAAACATACTCTGAAGCGCCGTGCGCGTCGGCACTTCAGAGTTGGACGCCCCGAAACGTGTCTCAATCGTGTCTCAACGAGCGCCCGAGAACACACGCACCCTCAGGTTTTCTGCCGCCGTGTCTCATTCGTGTCTCACCGACCTCCGCGAGTTTGCCGAGGCGTCCGCTAATGTGTTGAGTAACAACCAGTTACAGACGCGTGCTTTTGAATGAGTAATGTGGCGCAAAAACCGGTCGTCGAGCCCCGGTCACGAGATGTGCTAAGTCATTGGTTCTAAATGAGTTGCGTGGCTGGGAGGCAGGGATTCGAACCCCGATAACGTGGTCCAGAGTCCGGTGAATGGGTTACGCTCCGCGCCGCTCCGCTCTGTTTTGCTCCAGTTTTCGGCGTTATCGCTTCAGTAGGTTCCCCTCCGTTCGGCTTTGTTCACGCACAAAATGTCTCATTGTGTCTCAGGCTCTGAAGAGGATCCTGCGCGCCAGAGGGGCCTTCGTCGAGAGACGCAATTACTCGCGGTTCGCAATAACCATGTCGGCGACGGTCTTGGTGCCGCGGATCTTCCCGGCTGGCTTGGCCGGACGTAGCCGTCGTCCACTCCATGCAAAACCGCCGGCTCTCTTCAGAGCCAGATCCTTGACTTCATCTTCGCTGAATTGCTCAGTTGTCTTCTCGAGCAGCAAGCCTGCAAGCTGCATCGGTTCGACGTTCACGCCGCTTCGTGTTTTGATGCCTTCCGTGATCGCTTCCAGCCGCTTGAGGGTTCGCGGCGCTAGCGGGACAAGCCGTCGTTCGGTCCAGTCGGGATCCGTCGCTCGGCCTCCGCCGACAGGCACGCGAAACCGCGTTTCGATGTCCGCCAGTAGCTGCATCGCCCCGAAATAGCCGCCGCCGGCAGAGACCTTGCCCTTACGTTCCGCGCGAAGCCCACGGGCAATCTTGTTCATGTCAAGGCGCGGTTTCATCTGTTACTCCTCTGTGAATTCACGGATCGCGAAATACTCGTCGCCAATCGGCGGCGCGTCCACGATCCGCCGTAGACGACGACGATGCCATCGTCTGACGCGTGGATCAAGGCGCGCCACCTTTGTCGCCGACCTCGGTTGGCCTCTCAATGACGATCTGATATGGTCCCGGCATGCCCGACGGTCGGCCTGCACTGTTTGAACGGGTTCCTCCCGGCCTCTTTGGGCCGCTCGGCGATCCGTACGCCGAGCTGTACTGGGAACTGTTGGCGGAGCTCTACCATCACGAGTTCGAGCGCGAACCGTTTCTCGTTCTGCGGTCGACCGCCATCGAAGCCGCCGAGGCCGTAATCGTTGCCTCACCGTACTGGCGCGAACGCCGGGCGGAGCTCGAAGCGTTGACGAACGGAACGACACCCACGTTGAGCATTGCGCAGACGACCGCGCGCCGTTCGGCGGCACGCGTGGCGCCCAGCCCCGAGCCGGATTCGACTCTGTCAGGTGCGCCGAGCGAAGAGGCAACGGCGATTCGCGCACTTGCGCGGCGGCTCGTTGGACGCCTCGAGGAAGCCGGTTGGATGCACTTCCAGTATCGCGCCGGTACCGGCGAGATCATGAGCTTTCACCCGTACGCCGCACGCATTCTGCAGACGCTGCTCGACGTCGCGCGCGACGAACAGCCCGTATTTCAAGGGCTCGTCCACTCGATTGCCGCCCTGCTCGAACCGAAGGCGTTCGCGCAACGCCCAGGCGTGTCACTTTCCGAAGCGCGCCGGCGCACGCTGGAGCTGTCGCGCGAGCTGAAGATTCTCGAGCGCAACATCCACCTGTTCATCCAGCGCGTGTTGGACGAAGCCGCGACGCCGGCCGATGTCCTCGAAGAAGGATTCGAGCGCTACGAGCATGCCGTGATGGCGAACTATCACCGCTTGAAGACGGTCGACAACGTATACCGTCAGCGGTCGGCGATCCTCGGGCGCCTCGACGCGATCGAGCGTGACGAGGCGGCGCTGGAGAGCGCCGAATGGTATGGGGCGCAGCGTGGCGTCGTCGCCGCGGATGGACGGCTCGCCGTCAAAGCGGATCTGGATCTTCTTCGCGCCCACTTCGATGCCGTCCCGCAGCTCGTCGATGACATCGACATGCGCAACGCGCGCTTCTCGGGCGTGGCGCTGCGAAAGATCCGCTATTTCCTCCGCCAGGACCGCCGAATCGAAGGGCAGCTCCAGTTCATCGTCGACGCCCTCGCCAGAGACCAGGCGCCGGAGATGGACTTTGACGTCTTCGCGTGTGAACTCCTTGGCGACAACTTTCTCTACACGTCTCCGACCGTGCGGGCGCGCCCCGAGCCGCAGCGTCTCCAGGAGCAGCCATCCGCTGACCGAGCCAGGATTCGTCGCGAGGCGGCCGAACGTTTGCGGCGCCGGTTCGCGCGCCGCCGTCTCGAAGCGTTTGTTGAAACGTTACTCGGCGATCGAGATACCGCGCCGATGTTCGATCTGCCGGCAACCGACGACGAGGATTACGTGCGCCTCCTGTACCTGGCGTCATACGGCCTGGACACCAGCTCCACGTATCGTCTGCTACCTTCCGGCGACACCATCCACAAAGACGTCTACGGCTATCCAGATGGAGTGCTGATGCGAAACCGTCGATCCCGACGGTCGGAACCCGGCACACGAGACTGAATCGTGGATTTCTTCGAAGACTATCCGAGACTTGAATCCGGTCTGCAGGATCGCTTCCAGCGTGTCGTGACCCGCCTGCTGGCCGGCGAAGTGCTGAGCCCAGGCTCACCGCTCCAGCCCGACCCGGACTGGCGCTTCGCGGAACGCTACCGCGACTTAATCGATGGGTATCTCAGGATCGGCGGCTGGCGATTCAATCTCGATCCCGCGCTGCGGCTCGCACGCGCGGTTCATGAAACCGGCGCGCAACGCGTGCGGTTCTCGAAGCTCGAAAGCCTGGTGCTCTGTTTCCTCCGCCTGCACTATCACGAACAGATGCGTCTGGCGTCGGAAGAGGAGCGCTGCGAGATCACGGTGGGTCTGCTCCGCGAACGCCTTGTGCACGCCGGCAGGCCAGTTGCGCAACTGTCGAGACGCGCGCTTGGTCATGCCTTGCGGAAGCTGGCCCGCCATTCGCTCGTGCGCATCGACCGTGGCTGTGAAGCCGAGGACCACGAAGTCATCGAGGTGATGCCGGTGGTCGAGAAGGTCTTGTCGGAAGACCGGATTCAGGAGATGAGCCAACGGATCAAGGCGTACGTCGGCGCCAAGGCGTCCGCTATCCAGGCGGAAGCCGACGCCGGGACGGAGCCCGACCTGATCGGCGACGAGAGTGAACCGGAGCCTGCGCCATGATGCGCCTGGATGCCGTCCGGCTCGTGCAGTGGTACCACTTCCAGGACGAAGTGCTCCCCATCGGTGCCAGCTGCCTGCTGCTGGGTGACAACGGCAGCGGCAAGACGACGGTTCTCGATGCGATTCAGGTGGCACTCGTAGCAGACCTATCAGACGTGTTGCTCAATCGAGCCGCTAACGAGAAGAGCCGCCGTGCCCTGTATGGGTACGTGCGCTGGAAGATCGGCGCGGAAGACGAAACGCGGCCCGGAAGCGTCCAGTTCGGTCGCGGCGCCTGCAATTCGTACGTGATGCTCGAGTTCGGTGACGACGACGATCCGTCCCGCCGGTTCACGTGCGGCATCGGGTTCGAAGCGACGGAGACGGACACCGACGTGGGGAAGATCTACTTCGTCGTACCGGGTGCGCACGCGCGGGACGTCGAGGCGGTTGCGGTCTCGAACAACGGCTCCGGCGAGCGAATTGTCAGAACGATTCGCGACTTCCGACTCTGGCTGCGCGGCCGCGGCGCTCAGTACTGGCCGGACGCGGGGACATATCGGGAAGAGCTGCGGCAGTGGCTTGGCGTGCTGCCGGATTCGTTCCACCGGCTGATCGTCAAGGCGCTTGCGTTCAAGCCGATCGGGCAGGTGCGGCAGTTCATCTTCGACTACCTCCTCGATCCGCGGCCCATCGACACGGCGGCGCTTCAGGACAATCTCGAGCACTACAAACGTCTCGAGGCCGAGGCGAAGGACGCGCAGCATCGGATCGATGAACTGGCGGAGATAGTCCGGGAAGGCGAGCGGATCCGGACCGAACAGCGTACGGCTGAAAGCCACAGATACCTCGAGCTTCGTGCCGACGAGGAAGATGCCGCCGTGCGGGTGACGGAGATTGACCGGCGTTTGGCAGACGCTCGTGCGGCGGTTCGGGGATTCGAGGCCCGTCAGCAGATGCTCGACGCCGAGATCGAATCGCTTCAGCGCGAATGGGAGCGCATCATTGCGACGCTGGAAGGGCACGAAGGCTACCGCCAGCTTCGCGACCTCGAGCATCAACTCGCGGCCGCCGAGCGAGACCTGGGGACCGCGAAGGATGCTGACGAAGAGGCGCGCCGCATACTGGCAGGCCAGCGCGAGGCCTTGGAGCTGCTGCAATCGGAGTCGGCACGGGCGCTGCGCCGCAGACATCGGACCCTTTTCGAGCGTGATGATCTCCTCGGGCTCGAAGAAGCGCCGGAGGTCGTCGAGCGACTGTGGTCCACACTCGCATCCCACGGCGCTTTGAAAGGCCGCGATCTGACGATGTGGGAACGACGCCTGGATCAGGCCTCGGAGCGGGCGCGCTATCTCCGTCTCAAGATCTCAGAAGACATCGGGCGGTGGAAGACCGAAGGGGAGACGCTCCAGGACGAACAGCGGATGCTCGAGGCCGGACGCCAGCGGTACCCGGACGGTCCAGCAGCGTTGCTGCACCTGCTCGGCGCGCGCCTCAAGGGCCGGCGCGAGCCGCGCCCAATCTGCGAGCTGATCGAAGTGCCCAACGCGCGTTGGCGAGACGCGGTGGAGGGCTATCTGCACACGCGTCGCTTCGATGTCCTCGTCGCGCCCGAGGACTACCCGCGCGCGCTGACGTTGTACGAGCGCCACAAGCGCGACTATCACCTGCCCGGTCGTGGACCAGTGTTCATTAGTGGCGTCGGTCTCGTCGACATCGAGCGCATACTGCGCCTTCCTCCGCGCTCGGCCTCACGTTCACTCGCCGAACAGGTCGAGACCGAGGACCCGTATGCCCGGGCGTATTGCGATTTCGTGCTGGGCGAGGTCATCTGCGTCGACGACGAGCAGTCGCTGCGGAACCACAAGGCGGCGATTACCGACACAGTGATGGTGTACCGGAACCACGTCGCGCGGCAAACGCCGCGGGACGTGTTCGCACGGCACTACATTGGCCGAGCGGCGCAGCAGCGGCGACTTGAAGAGATCGCGTCGCGCTTGGGCGAGCTGCACGAGCACGTCGTGGCCGCGGCAGGAGATGTGACATGGCTGGATCAGGCTGTTCGCGTCCTCAGCCGTGCGGCGACGGAGACTCGTCGTCTATCGGATCTGGTGAGCCGCGCGAAGGACCTCCTCTGGCTCGAGAAGCAGACGAAGCGTTTGGCCCTGCAGAAAGAACGGATCGACCGCAAGGAGTTCGCGGCGCTCGAGCGCAGCCGCGACGACGTGGAACGGCGGCGGCGGGAGGCGCAGGACGAAGTGCGCCAGGCGGTGGAAGATGGCGGGCGGGCGAAGCAACAGTTCGGCGATGCCGAACGCGAGCTCGAACAAGCCCAGCGCATCCAGCAGTCAGCAAAGACCGAACGGGCGACGTTCGCCGACGCCCTTGACGCCGCGGACGGTGAGGCGTTCGAACAGCGGTACGCGCGCGAGCGCACGTCGCGACCGCCCGATCAGATTCGGGACGTGTTCAGTCGCCAGCGGAAGAACATCGAAAGCCGGGTGCAGAACCTGATTGGTAGCTTTGTTGCCCTGAAGACTCGCTTCGTGGAGCGGCGTGGCCTCGCCACCAC
>Ga0194128_10000797_pt1 | contig 55882 bp, 52 predicted proteins | sample TA2KigCa65mmetaG_FD_148650 | JGI IMG/M metagenome (GOLD analysis project Ga0194128, IMG submission 148650) | Freshwater microbial communities from Lake Tanganyika, Tanzania - TA2015037 Kigoma Deep Cast 65m | ecosystem: Environmental > Aquatic > Freshwater > Lake | place: Tanzania: Lake...
ATTGCTCTGGCTAACTTCCTATATCTGGAAGGCAGCATTTCACGGCACGACACGACCGTGTCCGTCCGAAACCTGTGACTGCTTCCAGTGCGTGCGTGGATTATCCACGACGACTGCCCGGGGCACAAGGTCAACAGTTTGAGCAACTTGATGCACTCCGACGGGTCGATGTCGCGACATTTGGCACCGGCGGCATAACACTGGAAGTCGGTTGGTTCGCGGAGGGCGGCAATCGCTCGGAGGTGACACATACCTCGCTCAAAGCGCAACCGCAGTTGACACCTGGTGATTCAAGGGCTCCGCGCGGCGCGGGAACCCGCGCTCCAGCAAGCGGCACAACTGTTGCTGTCCATGGTCACACCATGCGCGAACTCGAAACATCCCTCCAACAATTCGCGGAGTTCCTGCTCCGCACGAGGCTTGCCAAACCCAACACCGCTCCCTACCTCGTTCGCTGGGTCCGGCACTTTCTGGCCAGGCCTGCCACCGACATCCCACTGGCTGACCGGGTTGAGCAATTCTGCGAATCACTTGAACGCGAGGGCCGCTTTGTAGACTGGCAGATCAGACAGGCCAATCAGGCCCTTCGCATCTACTTCCTGAACTTCCTCAAGCGACCCGATTGGAACCAATCAGTTGCAGCCCCGACCGGCGGCGGCGCCGCCCTGCCTGACCCGCTCGCGGTGCTCGAACTCGTCCGCACCCGGCTGCGAACACGACACTACTCCTGCCGCACTGAACAAACCTACATCGATTGGGTCCGGCGCTTCTTCGAGTACTTGTCGACGCGCCAAGGCCAGTCGCTTCCGTCTGTCAGCGTCGACGACGTTCGCGACTTCCTGACGCATCTCGCCGTCCAGCGACACGTCTCGGCGAGCAGCCAGAACCAGGCCTACAGCGCACTGCTGTTCATGTGCCGCGAGGTACTGCAACTCGACATCACTGGGCTGACCCCAACCGTGAGGGCGAGGCGCGGCCCACGCCTCCCCGTCGTGTTGAGCGTCCCTGAGACCGCAGACTTGCTCGGCGCCATGTCCGGCAGTGCCCGACTCATGGCCGGCCTGATCTACGGGGGTGGCCTGCGTGTGTCGGAGTGTTGCGAACTGCGCATCAAGGACATCGATTTCGAACAGGGCCTGATATTCGTGCGATCCGGCAAAGGCGACAAGGACCGCGCGACGCTGTTGCCCGAAGCGAGTCGTGAGGACCTGCGTGTGCACCTGCAGAAAGTCGCGGTTCTGCACGCGCTCGACCGAAGGGCTTCACTGGCAGGCGTCTGGTTGCCAGACGCTCTCGAAAGGAAATACCCAAACGCCGGCAAAGAACTCGGCTGGTTCTGGGTGTTCCCAAGCCACGTACTCTCAACCGACCCACGCGCTGGCATCGTCCGGCGCCACCACATCAGCGACTCAGTGATCCAGAAGGCCGTCAAAGCTGCCGTCCTGCAGGCAGGGATTCACAAACCTGCCTCTGTCCACACGCTCAGGCACAGCTTCGCCACGCATCTGCTATTGGGTGGCGTCGACATTCGACAGATTCAGGAATACCTCGGACACGCGAACGTCGAAACGACGATGGTATACACACACGTCGTCCGTGACCTGCGAACCCCGGCCCGAAGCCCACTCGACTTACTTCAGGAACGACAGAGGTAGCCACCCAGCCGCCCAGCTACCCAGCCGCGCATCCACCCACCCGCCCATCCACGCAGCTACGCAGTCGGCGTGGGCCGGGCTGACGGCGGACGGAAGAACAACGCCAACGTAATCGCCGCGATCGAAGCGGCTGCGAGCGGCACCATGAAGAGGCCACGGAAATCCGTCACGCCATTCGCGGTGTACACACTCTGAATCAGCCACGGGCAGATGAAGTTCGCCAGCAGGGCGCCAATGCCGAGAATCTGGAGATTAAACAACCCCTGCGCGCTGGCACGGATGCTCTTCGGACTGTGGGCGTCCACAAAGATGTAGACGGTCGCAAAGAAGAACGCATAACAAATGCCGTGCAGCACCTGCACCGCAATAATCATCTCGGCACTCGATGGGAACAGCGCATACACCGCGAATCGTGCCGCATGCCCCAACACGCCGATCACCATCGTCGTCCGCCATCCAAGCTTCACGAGCGTCGCACCGAGCACGAGCATCGTGAGGATCTCGGCGACCTGGCCAATGCTCATGATCGGGGTAATCCAGTTCGACGCGATGCCGACACCACCGGCTTCCACAGGCGTGCCGAGGAACACGCCGGTCCAGTTGAAATAGGCGTTGTGCACGAACGAATCGACGAGCGTGACCAGCCACAACACGAGGATGAACGGATGCTTCAACAGCGCAAACGCTTCGGACCACGCCGGCTTGTCTGCCGCTGAAGCCGCAGCGCGTGTTTGTGGTGCCGATTTCGGCAACACCAGGCTGTAGGCCGCGAGCGCCAGCGACGCCATGCCGGCCACGATGTAGGTCCAGCGTGTGGCAGCCTTTGCCGCGTCACCCGTCAGCGGGTTGTCGAGCGCTGTGCCGATCCAGTTGACAAAGCCGATGGGCTGCGCCATATCCACGGCAGCCCAGTTGACGAAGATGAACGTGAACGGCCACGCCGCCAGAATCCACCCGATCGTGCCGCCCATGCGCACAAACCCGAACTCCTTGTCCGGGTTCTTCATGTTGGCGAACGCGATCGAATTGGTGATCGAGATCGTCGGCACGTACAGCAGACAGTGCACAAGCATCAGGCCGAAGAACGGATAAAACGACCGCGTGAATCCACAGCCGAGAATCGCCAGCCCCGAGATGAGGTGTGAAATCGCCAGCACACGTTCGGGCGACGATGACCTGTCGGCCCACTGATTGCTGAAAAACATCCCGACGATGGATGCGACCGGGAAGGCGCTGAGAATCAGCGACTGCTCAAGCGGGCTGAAGCCCAAGCTCGGCAGGTACCCGAAGATCAGCGGCAACCATGCGCCCCAGATGAAGAACTGGAGCACCATCATGACAAAGAGACGCAGACGTGTGGACATGGTTACGGCAGGACCTTGATACGGAGGTTTTTGTATTGAACACGTGACCCGTGTTCCTGGAGGACGATGTGCCCGCGGGGTTCGCGGCCGTAGCGCGGCACATCCTTGAACTTGCTGGCGAGCAGGCGCTTCGTCCAGTCAGGACTGTAGAGTTCGTACTCCACGACCTTCTCGCCGTTGAGCCAATGCTCGACGTGTGTGCCGTTGACCACGAGCCGACCCCGATTCCACTCACCGACAGGCTTTGTCATGTCTTTCGAAGGCGCGTGGAGGGAATGATTCGACCCGGCTGACGTCATCGGATTCTTGCCGTCGGAGTGGCGCGCGTTGTCGAGAATCTGAAACTCCGGACCGCTGTGATACGTGCGCTCCAAATCCTCGGTCACACGAAACATCACGCCGCTGTTGCCGCCTGGCGGCACCTTCCAGTCGAACTCAAACTCGAAGTTGGTGTACTGCTCGCGACTGACCAGGTCGATGGGCACACCCTTCGTCCAGGTGATGGCGCCCTCTTCAACGCGCCAGCTGTCGGGCACGGTCGCGAGCTTGAAGCCGCGCCAGTGCGCGATCGTCTGGCCGTCAAACAACGACGTCCACTGCGGCTGCGCCGCCTGGCCCGACAGCGACGCCAGCAACGCGACCACCATCGTCGCCAGCGTCGACACCACTGTTCCACGCACCTTCATCGCGTCACCCAGCCTCATTGGCCCGCTCAAATTCAGCGGGCCCTACTTTGGCCCGCTCAAGTGCAGCGGGCCCTACGTACTTACAGCGTGTACCCAGCGCGATACTGCCGCGTCAGGAACTGGTTCGCGTCGTCGTTGTTCGTCACGCGCATCGCGGCCGCGTCGTAGTGGATCGTCGAGTTCGCGCGCAGCGACACGATGCCGAGGAGCATCACTTCCGTGAGCGCCGCGGCGTAGGAGAACGGACACGAAATCGTGTCGGTGCCCTTGATCGCGTTGACCCAGTTCATCTCGTGCGACTGGTGCGGCACACGCGCGATCGTCTCTGGCGGCGGGCCGTAGCTGTTGTGCAGGTCCATCGGGAGCAGACGCGGCCGCGCGCCGTAGGTGTTCTGCAGCATCTTGCCCTTGGTGCCGATGTAGAGGATGCCGCCCTCGCCTTCGAGGGCTTCCTCGCCGATCTCCACAGGCTTCGGCGGCGTGAGGCCGCCGTCGTACCACACCATCTTCACCGCGGGCATGCGGCCGCGCGCCGGGAACGTGAAGTGCGTGGTCGTCGCGAGCGGATAACTCGCGATGCCCGCTGTCGGCCGGCGTTCAAACGGCGTCGACAACGTTTCGATCACCGTCGGCATGCCGAGGTTGAGCCCCCAGAACGGATGGTCGATCAAGTGCGCGCCCATGTCGCCGAGCGCGCCCTGGCCCCAGTCCACCCACCCGCGCCAGTTGAACGGATGGAACACGGGGTGGTACTCGACGTCCGGCGCCACACCGAGAAACAGGTCCCACATCAGCGTGCTCGGCTTCGTCGGACTCTCCGCCGCCATTGTCGCCGCCAACCGCCGCGTAATCGCCGTGTTGTTCCAGTTGGTGGGCGGATTGCCGGTCATCGGGTTGGGGCGCGGAATGCCCTGCGGCCAGAACGCAAGCGGCCGGTTCGTCCACACATGCACTTCCGTGATGTCGCCGATCACACCGGCCTGCAAGTACTCCTGTCCACGCCGGGCATCGTCTTGCGAGTGCCCCTGGTTGCCCATCTGCGTCACGACCTTCGGCATCGCCGCAGCCTTCTGTGCCAGGTGTCGCGCTTCGTGCACCGACCAGCACAACGGCTTCTGCACGTACACGTGTTTGCCGAGGTCCATCGCGTTTGAGGCGATCACCGCGTGCATGTGATCGGGCGTCGCGATGATGACCGCGTCAATGTCCTTCTGCTTCTCGAGCATCTCGCGGTAGTCGCGATACCGGACGACCCGCTTCATCTGCTGGTCGACAAACTTCTCGAGATGGACGTCTCCGGGTTCCTGCTTCCACTTCGCGTCGGCAGCCGCCTGCATCTTCGACCGGCCGAAGTTCTGCCACGTCGGACCCGCGGCCGCAGCCGCCCCGGCTCCGCGCGCACCACCGCGTCCGGCGGCACCAGCCCCGGCTCCTGCGGCTGGTGGAGGCGTCGGAATCGGATAGATCCGGTCACGCCATTGCGTCAGCCTCCGCTCCATCAGCACATCGTCCACGTCGCAGAGGGCGACGATGTTCTGGCTCATCACGGCCTGGGTGTTATTCCCACCCATGCCGCCGATACCGACGGCGGCGATGTTGAGAACATCGCTGGGAGCCTGGAATCCACGGCCGAGCACACTGCGGGGAACAATCATGAACCCGGCGCCGGTAATGGCGGCCGTTTTGGCGAAGTCGCGACGGGTGACTTTTGACATGCGGCACACGGTCGCATGACCGCCGCGCCCGGTCAAGCGGTAAACTTACCGGATGCTCGTGCTCCCGTCAGTTCTGTGGAAACAAATGCCCCTCGAAAAGCGCCAGGCCGCAGCCGCGGCGTTCTGGGAGGACGAACATGGCCTCGACCAGCAGGTCGAAGTCATCGTGACTTTGGCGAGAAAGTTGAATTTCAGGCCCAAAAGCATCCAGCAGCTGCCCGCTGAGCGCCGAATCAAACTTCTGGCGGGCATGCAGGACGTCTCGGAGGCCGTGGCAACGCGGGCGCTGATCGGGTACCACCTGACCTCGGAGCGTCCGATGATGGCGGCCTTCCTGGACGCGGTTGGCATCGCCCACGACAACGGCCTGATCACCGCGGAGGAGGTCGAGGCGCCGCCAGCCGACAAACTAGCGGCGGGCGTAGCGGCCATCAATGCGGCGTTTCCGGCTGACGCCGTGCGGCTGTATTTACACACCCTGCTGATACTTGATGGGGACACATGGGGCGCCCTGGACGGCACGATCGACTGAAGTCGCCGGTTTGCGGCGGGGCCGGCTGTGGCACCCGACTTGCTTCCTACAGCTGCGGGAGGGCGGTTTGCGTCTTATCGTTGTGACGTTCCGCTTCCTCGCGTGTCCAGTAATCCTCCTCCTCCTCGCTGGAGACGCAGGGCTGGCGTCGCAGGCGTGGGCGCAAACCACACCCCCTCCCACCACTTCCCAGCCCCCTCCCCCGTCGGCGCTGCCGTCCGATTTCAATCTGGGCCGCATCCGGTCCGGCCTGGAGCAACCCAAAGCCCCGACAATTTTTGACGATGGCCGGCTGCGGTTTTTTGCGGAGACCAACGAGAAGGCCCCGAGCTTCGAGTCATTCACCGTGGGCTTCAACCTGCGGATGGGACCGGTCCCCGGAGCGGGGGTGACGCACCAGGAGTTTCTGAACCAGGTCACCCCGAAGAACCTCTACAGTTCCGGCGGCATCAACGCGCTCGATCAGCTGCAGTGGGGGGTGGTGAACTACGCCGCGATCTGGACGGTGAAACGCCTCTACAAGGAACTCGACGAGGCGCGCACCGAGTGGCGCAGGAAGCAGATTCAGCAGCAGATCGATCGTGAGCTCGCCGCGTTACGCGGCGGGAAATAACGTCACGATCGACACACGTCCGAATACCCGGGCCTCGCAGGCGCGGCGAATCACGGGGTACGGCTCATCACCGTCGACCGGCGAGAGCCGATCGGCTCCCGCGAGAATGCCCACAAGGCACTGGTGGTGATCGCCACCACGGCACGGCGCGAGCGGCGCACCGTGCGTGACCACGTACGTCGCGTCAGGATCGGGCTCGACCGTGACACGCCATCGCCGCCGATCGCCCATGAACCTGCCGAGTAGGCCTTCGGGTGCATTTCGCGCCCGGCGTTTCAACACCATCGTCGGCGTTTCGAGGAGCGCGGCTTCCGGTAACGCGAGTTCTTCGGGGAACCTGCCAAATGCCTCGACCCCGATCGACTCGACCAGCATCAGGCCGGCCAGCGTGATTCCCACCAGTTGATCGCGATCCACACGGATGGTCCGAGTTGCGGCGTCGGCGATCCGAAGCACGTCGGCATGCAGATCTCCCGTGGGTGGAGTGGCGATGATCGCCCGTTTCACCTTCGGCCAGAATCTGGCGCCGCAGAACATCCGAACGGTCGATGGCGCTGCACGCCACACTTGTGTCGCCTGGCGGTCGACCGGGTGAATCTGTTCGATCAGTGCGCCAAGGCCGTCCATCGCGGTGGTATTGTACTGGCCCGATGAAGCGACTGAGCCTGCTCACAACGGTTTTCGTGCTCACGTGTCTGATGATGCCAACAGCCGCGCAAACACGGGACATCGCTGAAACACGCATGGTCATTGAGCGGCGAATCGCCGCGTCCGGGGCTGAAGTCGGGGTGGCATGGCGCCCACTGGATGCGAAGCCGGGCGAGGACATCCTCATCAACGCCGACCTGCGATTCCACGCGGCATCCACGATGAAGGTGCCGGTGATGATCGAGTTGTTCCGCCAGGTCGATGCCGGACAACGCAAGCTCGATGACACGGTGCTGGTCACCAACCAGTTCACCAGCATCCATGACGGCACGCCCTACACGTTGTCGGCCACGGAAGACTCCGACGGCGAAATCTACAAAGCGATGGGATCGCAGCTGTCGTATCGACGGCTCGTCGAGGCGGCGATCACCGTGAGCAGTAATCTCGCGACCAACATCCTCATCGAACATCTCGGCGCGAAGAACGTGCAGGCCACCGTTGATCGCATGAACGCCTCCGGCATGCAGGTGCTGCGAGGCGTTGAGGACCAGAAGGCGTTTGATGCCGGCAAGAACAACACGACAGATGCGCGAAGCCTGCTGACGCTGTTTGACGCCATCGCCAACGGACAGGCGGTCAGTGCCTCAGCATCGGCCGCCATGATCGACATCCTCAAGCGCCAGCAGTTTCGCACGGGGATTCCTGCCGGTTTGCCGCCTGGCACCGTGGTCGCGCACAAGACCGGATCGATCACCCGCATCCGCCACGATGCCGGGATCGTGTACGGCGCGCGGCCTTATGTGCTGGTCGTACTCGTCCGCGGCATCCAGGACTCCAAGGTCTCCGATGCGCTGATCGCCGATATCAGTCGGGCCGTGGCGCGCTAGAACATCACGCGCCTGTCGTGTCACTCAGGACGTGTTTCCGGCGGGCGTCGCCGATCAGGGCTTCCAGCCTGCGGGCCTCGGCGCGAAGCACCTCATCCCCCAGGGCAGTCAGCCGGTAATACCGCCGACGGCTGTCTTCCCCACGGCTGGCCGCTGAGGGCAGCGATTCTTCGACCAGGGACTCGTCGACCAGACGCTGGAGCAAGGTGTACAAGGTTCCTGTCCGGAGCGTGACTTGCCCACCCGATCGCTCCTCCACCTCCTTGATGATGCCGTAGCCGTGTTTGTCTTCATCGGCAAGCGCCAGAAGTACAAGGAAGGCAAGAGGTGTAAGTGGAAGAAAAGAAAGAGGATTTGTGCCTTCAGTCATGTACGAACACTCCACTCGGTAGAACAATTATACATTTTCTGTCGGTGCATTTTACACAAAGTTATAGGAGTTGGTTTGGTGGGGTTGGGTGAGGTTGGGTTGGGTTGTGTACGTAGGGCGCGCTGAACTTAAGCGCGCCGACCATCCGCCCACCCACCCACCTGCCCATCCGCGCAGTTGACATATTCCGTCCAACGGTATACCGTTATCCGGACATTGGCGCACAGACGATGACCCCGCAGGTGTTTCAGATATTGCTGACCATTTCGGAAGGGCCGCGGCATGGGTACGCGATCATCACGGACATCCGGGACCGAACGGAGGGCCAGATGGATCTGACGCCGAGCACCCTTTACGATGCGCTCGCCAGATTGTCCGATCAGGGTCTCATTGCTGAAGCGGCGGCGCCGCCCGATGCCCCGACTGCCGAGTCCAGGCGCCGTTACTACACACTCACCCGATCAGGCCGCGATGCCGCGCAGGAAGAGACGGCACGGCTCACGCGCCTGGTCTACATGGCCAGGGCCAAGAACTTCCATGTGTAGCTGGGTGGATGGGCTGGTGGGCTGATGTTGTATCGACTCCTGCTCCGTCTGCTCCCCCGCCATCGTCGCGCCGCGTATGGCGATGAGATGCGCGATGTGTTTGCGATGGCGACTGAGTCGTCGCGTGCGCGCGGGACACGGCGTGTCGTGACGCTGTGGCTGCGCGAGGTCGTCGGCATGATCAAGTTTGCGCTTCGTGAACGGTTCGGTGTGTCTGAGCCCCTCGGCGGTGGGCCGGTGGGTCGCGACCTTCGATGGGCGTGGCGGGGCGATGGGTCGAGTCGCAGTTGTTTGGGGTCGCGCCGACCGATCCGATGACGCACGCGGTGGTGGTTGTGGCTGTGGTCGTGGCTGCTGTTGCGGCCACGTGGCACCCCACACGCCGAGCCGCGCGGATCGACCCCGCGATTACACTCCGGGCAGATTAGAGCTTCCCAACCACCCAGCCGTCCAACTGCGCAGCGGAGTTAATCGCGTACGCGAGTCGCGGTCTGGATCTTGAGGACTGTGGTCCAGTTCCGGGTGGTGATGAGGTCTTTGCCGACAGCGTCGAAGGCCTTGAGGGCCTTGCTGGCGAGCACACCGCCGGGGCTCCAGACGTAGGCGGCACGGTTGGTCACGGCGAGGTTTTCGTCGCCCCAGTTCTCGGTCGAGAGCGCGCGGGCTGCGAAGAGCACCTTCTGATCCATCACGAAGCCCACGAGGAACTTCGCAGGGTCGGTGGCGACTTTACTGAGGGGGTTTTCCCGGATGATCGAGTCGAGGTCAGTCGCGGTCAAGACCAGGGTGTTGGCGGTGAACCCGTGCCGGGTTTCGAGGGCTTCCTGGATGCGGGCCGCGATCGTCCACTCAGCGGCCTTTTTCCCCTTGAAGACCACGTTGCCGGTGTTGAGCACCGTGCGTACGTCCTCATACCCGAGACGCTCGACGAGGGCCTTGAGGTCCTCCATCGAAATCCGCTTGGCCTTGCCGACGTTGATACCGCGAATGAGCGCGACGTAATAAATCATCGATAAAAGCTGCTCTAGTTTACTACGAGGGCCCTGTGGGCTGCCGCGTTCACCGGACAGTCACCCCGATGGCGTCACTCACCGCCCGGGGCCCCTTGGCATCCGACGGGCGATTGACGACTTTTCCCTGCACCACCATGGTGGACGACCCGCCGCCGTCGAGATTGAGGGCATCGGTCAACTGGAGGCGGTCCGCCAGCCGTTGCAGGTCACTGAACGCCATGCCGACACTCGTGGCCTGCCGGCCGTCCACCACGACCAGCCAGATGTCACCGCGCCGGTCCACCCCGACCATGGTCCTCGGGTGCCGCGTGTTCACGAAGTTGGGTCCGCTCAGGCGCTCGGCGTCCCAGGTGGTGATTTGCTTTCCACGGACGCGGAGCAGGCCCGCCCCATTCACCACGTGATCGGCCGTATTGAGACGCCCCGTGTCCAGCCCATTCACGGTCGTCCAATGTGTGTCGACCACCACGGGCGTTCCGAGTTGCAGCCGTGTGAGTTCGTCGGGAAGTTCGAGGCCGCCGTACGACAACACATAGCCGTCCGGCGGAATGGGTGTGCTGCCGGCATCGGTGCGGATGTCAGTGACCGTCAGGGGAGACCCGCGCAGCACCCACTCGACACCATTGTCGGCGGTGTCCGTGTCGGCGTGATACTTCGGCGTATACAGCATGAGTTTGCCGCGTGCGCGTGTGGTGTCCACGCCGTCAACACCCATGGCCTGCACCTGATCGTCAGCGCCGATGCGCAGGTCCACCCGCACGCTGATCTGGTCGAATGCCAGTTCCGTCCGGCCATCAACCGGCGACCAGATCCCGACCGCGCCCTTGGTGACCGGTGTGTCACTGACGAGCACGCCGGCGACCTTGAGCAGGCCGACGGGTTCCCCGTTGTTCACGTTGAAGAACCCGGCGTTCACGGCCGCAACGGCCTTCGCGCGTGTGGCCATTTCCAGCACGGGTTCGGCATACATGACCTGGTCGTTCGACAGCAGGCTGGCCAGCCGCGCCCGCTGGGGATCAAGCTTCAGCAGCGACACCTGCACCGGGCCCGCGGGGTCGACCAGCGATGAATCTGTTGAGGTGTGGAAGGTCACGCCCGGAGCGATCACCTGGCCCTGGCTCAGCCATCCGCCCTGGGACACCGAGGACTGCAGCCCACACGCCAGCGACAGGGCGACGATCGCCGTGGCGACAACGGGGGCAAACCAGGGGCGACTTCGCATGGGGATAGGGTCTATTCTTTCACGCGTCATGCATCGCCGCACCTTTCTGACCTCCGCCACCCTGCCGTTTGTTGTACCGGCGGCAGACCGCCTGTTTTCGGCCACACCTCTTCAGACGCCAGCGCCGCTCAAGCCGGCTCGGCTGCAGCCTGGAGACACCGTCGGACTGGTGACCCCGGCCACGGCCACGTACCAGCAGGAGGAACTCGACATTGCCAGGGAATCCCTCGAAGGGCTCGGTCTCAAGGTGGCCATCGGTCAGCACGTGCGCGACCGCCACGGGTCACTCGGCGGCCGTGACACCGACCGCGCGGCGGACCTGAACGGGTTCTTCGGCGATCGCAACATCAAAGCGATCCTCCCCACCCGCGGAGGCTGGGGCACAGCGCGATTGCTGCCGCTCCTCGACTTCGACGTCATCCGCCGCAATCCGAAGATCCTGATGGGCTTCAGCGACATCACGGCACTGCTCAACGGCATTCACGCACGGACGGGCCTTGTCACATTCCATGGCCCCAATGCGGGTGGTCGATGGGACGGGTTCTCAGTCGATTACGTGCGCCGCATCCTCTTCGGTGGGGAGTCGGTCACGTTCGAAAACCCGAAAACGACGAGCGACCGGAATGTACTGACGCAGGTCGAAAACCGCATCCGCGTGATCACGCCAGGTCAGGCGACAGGACGCCTGCTCGGCGGCAACCTGACGGTGCTGACTGCCATCCTTGGTTCGCCGTACGTCCCGAACTTCGACGATTCAATCCTGTTCCTCGAGGACGTCGGCGAAGACTGGTACCGCGTCGACCGCATGATGACGTCCCTGAAGCTGGCCGGCATCCTCCCGAAGATCCGAGGCTTCATCTTCGGCACGTGTTCGGAATGTGGACCCGGCGAAGGCTTCGCGTCGCTCACACCCGAGGAAATCTTCAAGGACCACATCGCTCCCCTCGGCGTCCCCGCTTGGAGCGGCGCGATGATCGGTCACGGGCACGCGCAGTGGACGCTGCCCGTCGGCGCTCGCGTAAGCATCGACACCAGCACGGGCACAGTGAGAATGCTCGAAGCTGCGGTGAGCTAGCAGCAGCCTGGATTTACAGGAAGGCGCGGGGGATGAACCTTAGATTAGCGGATAATCACTCTTGTGACGACGGCGCCTTCGAGAATGGCGTCGAGGTGTTCGATGCCGCTCACAATTCGGGCGAACACCGTGTAGTCGTGGTCGAGCCTGGGGACGTCCACCAGGTCAAAGAAGATCTGGGTGTCCCCGGTGTCATACCCGCGCGTGGAGATGCCCACGGCCCCCCGAGTATGCGATTCGAGTCCCACATCATCACGCATGAATCGGTCGTCACCGACGTATTCGTTGGCGCCGGGACTCAGGCCCTGGACGACGAAGTTGGGCACGACGCGGTGGAACGTCAGGCCGTTGTAGGCACCCGATCTGGCGCGGCTGACAAATCGCGCCACGGTCATCGGGGCGTCCGCAGTCAGGAGTGCAATCGTGATTGTGCCGCCGCCGGCCATCACAATGTCAGCCTGCCTCGCGCTCAGCGCATCCCGCAGCTCGGCCGCCGACGGCTGCAAGGGATACCGATACTGCCGCGGTCGCGTGGGCACATCCACCTTGGCCGTCGAAAACGCACGCACCGCTGCGACACGCACCGCGGTATCCCAATCACTCGTCCACTCCGCGAGTTCCGCAACCCGGCCTGGTCCCAGCAACTCGGCAAGGCGATCAACGATGGCGACGCGGGGGTCTCGCGAGGTGTCCGAGCCGCGGGCGGAGAGGCGACGGAGGGACGTGAACAACGCCGGCACAACATCCGGATGCTGTGATGCGGCAAGTGCACGCGCGGCATTCCGGACCAGCTGATGGTCGTCACTCTGCAGCGCCGAGATCGCGGCGACCGGCAGATCCGGACTTTTCAGCCGCGCCAACGCATCGATGGCGGCAGTCCTGACGTTGGGTTCCGAGTCCTTCGCCAGCGTCACTGCGATGGCCGGGTCATTCACCACACCGGCGACGGTCGCGACCGTCGCGCGCACCTGCCACGCGGAGTGTGTGCTCGCGGCCTGCAGACGTTTCTGGGCGTCCGCCGGCGCCAGGCGCGCAAGGGTCGTCAACGCGCGCGCGGGACGATGCCATGTGGAGGCGCGGGTGGGATCTCCCAGTTGATCCGCGAGAGGCGTGACTGCCGCGATGATCGCGGGCAAATCCCCACAACCCGTTGCGAGGCCGTCCATCGCCTGAAGGCTGACGAGCGTCGCGGTGTCGTTCATCGCGGTGACGAGCGGACCACAATCGCGCACCGTCTGCAGGCCGCGCGCGAACGTGCGTCCGGCTTCGATGCGCACGTGCGGCTGCGGATCACTCATCAGCGCGATCACCGATGGCCGCAGGCGGTCGATCGCCGGATTCATCATCTGCGCGGCGATGCGGCGGACCTGCCAGTCCGGGTCGGTCGCCGCTTCGAGCATCGTTTCCGTCTCTGTGTCACGCGCCACCTGCAGTGCGGTCAGCGCCAGTCGACGCAACTGGACGAGTGTCTCTGCAGCGGGCCCTGTGGACGTGCGTCCGAGTCCGGCGATATCCCGGAGCCGTGCCCGGGCAGGTTCGGTGAGGGGACGCCGGGGATTTCTTCTGGCAAACGACTCCAGTCCCTTGGCCGCTCCGACCAGGCGTTTCGGGGATCCGGCTGCCTGCTCCACCAACAGATCCTCCACGGCGGCGAGTTCCGTGGCGTCATGTCGCATCCGACCAATCGTCGCCAGGATGACGGCCACCACTTCGTCGTCTTTCTCCAGTGTCAATCGATCGGTCAGGCGCGTGCGTGCGATCGTGACGTCGGCGGCGGTCGGTGGTTCGTCGTCTCGCAGATCGGATCGGGTGCCTGACAAGGCTTGCCCGACAGCGTTCGCCGCTTCCTTGCGCACGAGCGGCGACGGGTCCTCAAGCATCTTGAAGATGCGAGGTGCCATGGCCGGTGCGCCAAATCGGCCGAAGGCCTGCACAGCGAGACGCCGGAACTCAACGTCTCGAGAAGCCGCAGCCTGATCGAGCAACGCAAGGTCGCGCTGTTCGAGATGTGTCGGCCCATGCTCCCCGGCGCGGCACGGGCTGAACAGCCGACGGTCCGCAGCCAGGATGATGGTCTCCCGCGTCAGTTGATGCGGTTCCGCCAGTACGGCATCGGCGCCGCAGGTTTGGATGGGTGCCGTCGAAGGGCCCGCTTGCGGGACGACAAGCGTGAACAGGACCGACGCAGCGCGACGCCACAGTGTCTTCATAGGCGCGCATCTTAACTCCGAGCGGCAGTTCAGGGGGCCCTGTAGCCGCCAGGCGTTTCACCGCACGGGCCCCGATGCCAGCAGAGGAGCAGCCAGCGCCTCGAGTCGCTCGCTCAAGCGCGACGATGCCGGCACGGTGACGAGGCGCGTCACACTGCGCACGGCCTCCGCAGACCACGTCCGCCATGCCGCCAGCGCGTCCGCATGGTCGGGCAGCGCCCGGCCATCCCGCAGTTCGACGGCAATCCGCGCACGCCCGGCCCGGGCCACGAGCTCAGCCACTTCCATGGACAGTGCTTCATCAGACGATGCCAGGAGCCAGGCGGTCGTAGCGACGGCCACACCCACGTTGCGCATCTCTGCGGCGCTCGTCTTGTCGGCCGTGTCCATGTTCGTGTGGTAGTAGCGGTCGGTGAAGTGCCAGTTCAGCAGCGACGGAATGCCGGCGGTGCCAAAGACCGTGTGGTCGCTGCCACCCTCATAGGGGTTGGTCTTGACGACCCAGCCCGTGTTCGCGGCCACGCGTTCGCAGACGGCGAGGTGGAGGTCGTTGATGAGGTCGCCCTTGAGGCTTTCCTTGCGGACGTTGCCGCGACCCCACTCGGAGTTGGGATCCCAGGGCCGCGTCCAGATCGCGCCTGGATCAGGCCATCGTTCGACCAGGAAGCTGCCACCGGTCTTCGCGATGTCCTCGCCGGTCATGTCCATCGAGAACATGTACTTCACACCCGGCACCTTGGTGGCGTTGCGCTGCAACCACGCCCGGCTGCCGCTAATTTCGTTCAACCAGAGGAACGTGATCGTCCGCGCAGGTCTCGGAATCGCGCCGGACTCGACACCCTGCGTCAATGACCGCGCGAGTTCCTGCAGGGTCGCCACCCCGGACGCGTTGTCGTTGGCGCCCGGCTCCTGCACGTGTGCGGCGATGACGATCCGTTCGTCAGGCAAGGTGCTGCCGCGAATTTCGTGGACCAGCGTGCGTTCAGGTTTCTCAGCGAACGTGCTGGCGACCTCCACACGAACGCGCTGTGGTCCGCTCTTGAGCGCGGCCCGGAGCGTCTCGTTGGCGCGACGTGAGGCCTTGAACCCGAACGCCTTCCGCTCGGCATCGCGGGGGATGCTGCCCCACTGCAGGATGTCCGGCTCGTTGGCGATGTAGCTGGCGATCGAAGTCGAGATCACGCCGATGGCGCCACGTTGGACCACGGCCTGACGGAAGAGTCCACCGAGGTCGGCGTCACCGATGACGACCGCGCCTTTGACGTCCTTGCCTTCGAAGTCAGTCGCCTGTCCGCGTCCGACATCCACAAGGGGCGCCCCGACCGGACCATTGGTCGAGTAGGAATTGATCGCGAGCGCCAGACGTTCGCGTTCCCTCGACAACACTGTGAGTGGCGCCTGCCCATCCCGCAGCAGCGTCAATGTTCCGACGGTGTGGTCCCAGCCGGGACTCGGGCCGTCTGCAGTTTCAATCCAATTGGCAGCCGAAGGCGTCAGACGCACATGGACGCGATCGATTGTGGCGTCATAACCGGCATTCCCGGCAAGGCGCCAGTACCTCGACGCAAATTCAACCATGCCCATCGCTGCGGCTTCATCGAAGCCGGCCCACGCGCGGTCGATCACCGGCTGAATCGTTGTGATCATTGCGGGCGACAACGCCCGCGCGGCGGCCAATTCAGCCCGAACCCGTGGCTCCGGATCCGGCCCCTGCGCGAGCAGTGCCGGCGCACCCAGCACCAAGCACATAGCACCCAGCACCCGCACCCGGTCCCGTGCACTCAGCACCCAGCACCCCACTTCAGCATCTGCTCCTCCAGACTGAGCGGATACGAGATCGCGACATCCACCACGGCGCCAGCGGCATCGTGCACCAGCGAGAGCTCCGGTTGCACGAAGCCGGTATACGACGGCAGGTTCAGTTTCTGCACGCGCGCCACGATCTCGTCGCGAAGCACCGGATCGAAATGGATGCCGTGTGTCTCAAACAGCGCCTTCGCTGCCGGATAGTCACCGGTGGACTTGATGCGCTGCACTTCGCCGAGCAGCCGGCCGACGCCCTCATGGAAGGCCACAGCGTCCACCATGACGTAATAGGTCTTGCCGTCTCTCGTTCTGGACTCGATCGCGCGCGTATTCGCCATCAGCCAATGCACGATCGCCTGGCGGTTGCGCATGTGGTCTTCTTCAATCGTTGTGCCTTCACGAATGCGTCTGAGCTGCACGAGCGCGTTGCGCGCGTAGGCTTCATACTCGGCCTGCACAATTTCTGCTTGATGCTCCGCGGGCACCATGCCGATCTCCGCAATCTTCGGTTCGCCCACAAAGTACAGTGCCACTAGATCCGCGCGAGTCTCTTCAAGACCGGCGTACTGCTCCTTCAGCGCCGCTTCGGGTCGTCCACCAAGGTGCGCTTCGACGACGCCGCTGCCGTGCCCCAACACTTCATGGATCGCGGTTGTGACCTCGCTGGCCAGCGACCCCCACTTCTCGGCACGCGCAACTTCTTCAGGCGACCAGCAGAATTCCTGGCGATACGAAGGCGGCAGCGACTTGTCGTACGCCTCATTGACGTTGGCCAGCGACACGGACTTGCTGCCGTATCGCTCCCGGATCAACTGGTCGTTCGGCAGGTTGATTCCGATGGGCGTGACCGGACCCGAGTCCCCGGTTTCCATCACCACATCGATGGCACGCGCCGTGACACCCACCACACTCGTACGGCGCCACTTCGCCTCCCAGGGCATGCGGTCTTCGAACCACTGCGCGGATTGCGCCAACCGATGGATGCTCTCGGTCTTCGCGGGATTCACGTAGAACACAAGCGCTTCCCACGCGCCCCTAATCCCGCGGGCATCCATGTAGTTCTCGATGAACCCGTTGATCGTGTCCACCGGTGAGTCCTTGTCCGCGACCCATGCGATGTCATACGCCACACGATCGGCGTCCTCGCCTGTCTCGTAGAACTTCATCAGCGCGTCAATCGCCTTCCGCATCGCCGGCGTCGCAAAGAGCCGCGCGTCATTCAGGTGCGTGACGATGCGGGCAATGTGGTCGCCATAGAGGCCATTCACCCGAGCCACTTCTTCGACCAGTCCGTGCTCGGTCTTGACGAGACGCGAGTTGAGCCCGTACTTCTCCTCGAAGCCTTCGAGGTCGGCCATCGAGACGCCGGAGTACATATTGTTGGCGCTTTCGAGCAGGATGTCTTTGCCGTCTCCGGGGGACTTGTTGGTCACGAGGGGCTCGGAGCTGGCGTCGAAGAACGCGGATGTGAGCGCGTGACCCAGGGGCTGAAGCCCCTGGGCTCCGTTGATGCGCTCTGCAGTCGTCAGCGCCTCAAGGAAGGCCTCCTCCGAACACTTCAGCACGTACTTGCGCGCGGTCAGGTTGTTGTACGGCCCCGTGTTGATCCAGAAGAGCTTCGTGTAGCGACGGATTTCGGCAAGCGTCGCTGGATCAAAAGCCGACGCATCGATCCGGCCGGCCCGCACGACGGATTCGAGGAGCCTGCGCATCCGGAGATTGTGGCGATACCGCTGATCCCAGTAGATGTCGCGGCCGGCGATCGCCGCTTGTGTCAGGTGCCAGATGAGCAACTTGTCGTTGAGCGGCAGCGCAGAAAAGCCGTCCGCGTACAGCTGGACCACGGCGGCTTCGTCAATTTGTTCGAGCAGGTACTGTCGATCCATAACGTGTTCAAATCTCGATTGATTCGCGATGGCCCGGCGTCTTCACGGTCCACTTGAGTTCAGACTCCACCGTGGCCTTGAGTGCGTCCATGGGGCCGGGTTCGCCGTGCACCAGACACAACAACGACGGCGCTTTCTTGAAGCTCTTCAGCCAGCGCATGACTTCGTGTCGATCGGCGTGCGCCGAAATGGAGTCGATCGTCTCTATGCGCGCACGCACGGGGACTTCCTCCCCATGAATCCTCGTCATAGTCGCCCCATCCTTCAACAGTCGCCCGCGAGTGCCCTCGGCCTGGTAGCCGGCGAACAGCACGGTATTCCGCTCATCCGGAAGCAGCCGGCGCAGGTGGTGCAACACGCGCCCGCCTGTCGCCATGCCGCTCGACGAAATGATGATGCTGGGCCGATCGTCCTCCTGCACCTTGCGCGACTCGGCAATCGTCGAGATCACACGCAGCCGCGCGGTCATGAAGTTGCGGAGCCCTTCATCCAGCTCGTGGAGGCGATCCCGGTACTCTGCGAGCACTTCCACCGCCATCGGACTATCCACGTACACCGGCACTTCAGGGATGGCCTTGCGCTCTTCAAGCCGGCGTACCCAGTACAGCAACTCCTCCACGCGCCCGAGGGCGAATGCGGGGATGACCACCTTCCCCTTCTTCGCAATCGTCTCGCTGATAATCTGCGCCAGCTTCACGCCATCGTCATCCGGGTCGTGCGCGCGATCGCCGTAGGTCGACTCGACCAGCACCACATCGGCGTCGGGTGGCGGCACAGGATCCGGAAGTACCGGACGACCGTGCCTGCCGAGGTCGCCACCAAACAGGACCGTCTTGCCCTCCGAGGCCACCGTGATTCGAGCGTATGCGGACCCGAGCAGGTGGCCGGCGTTGAGAAACTCGAGCTCGACCCCAGGGGCGATTGGCACGGGGCGGTCGTAGCCCACGGGCTGCAGTTGGAGGATCGCGCGAGCCGCATCGTTTTCGGTGAACAGCGCCAGGGCGGGCTTGTGCTTCGTGTAGCCCTTGCGGTTGGCACGTTCCGCGTCTTCTTCCTGCAGTCGCGCGGCGTCTTCCATCACGATGCGCGCCAGTTCCTGAGTGCCGCCTGTGCAGAAGATGCGACCGGTGAATCCCTGGGCGACGAGTCGCGGCAACATGCCGCAGTGATCAAGATGTGCATGTGTGAGCACGACCACATCGATCGATCGCGGGGGCACGGGGAACGGTTCCCAGTTGCGTTCGCGCAGCGACTTGAGGCCCTGGAACATGCCGCAGTCCACGAGGACACGAACCCCACCGGCGTCGAGCAGATGTTTTGATCCGGTGACGGTGCGCGCGGCACCAAGGAATGTGAGTTTCATGCAAAAAGTCCTGCCTGTCCGCCCGTGTGCCAGAACAACACGCGGTCATCGGGGGTAAACGAACCGGCGCGCACGCGCGCGATGAGCCCAGCCATGGCTTTGGCGGTGTACACGGGGTCCAGCACGATGCCCTCGGTGCGCGCGAGGAGTTCAAGCGCCCCAGTCGACGCGTCCGTGGGAATCCCGTAGCCCTCGCCGACGAACGAATCGTCAACGTCGATCTCCTGTTCCAGACCAATCCCCGCAGCGGATGCACTAACGAGTGCAGCCAGATCGCCGAGGAGGCGGCGGACGATTGCGGTAAGTCCTTCGCGGGACTCGTCGGCACTGATCCCAACCACGCGGGACGTGATCCCGAACAACGCGCACCCGGCAATCAGGCCGGCCTGGGTGCCGCCGGATGACGACGAGTGCACGATTGTGGTGGGGGAAATACCTGCGGTGAGAACTTCCTCGACGCCGCGAGCGAAGCCGGCAGCGCCGAGCGGTGTTGAGGCCCCAAGGGGAATCAGGAACGGACGCCGTCGTTCGTTCTCCAGGTCTTCCGCCACGCGCAGCATGGTCGTGGCGCGGGCTTCACGGGAGTCGACGTGCCGAATCTCGGCGCCGAAAAGCCGGTCCAGCAGGGCATTGCCTGTCGGTCTGGCCTGTTCCGCACCGTTGACGACCAGCACAACGCGGAGCCCCAGTGCCGCTCCCGCGGCGGCGGTGACGCGGCAGTGGTTCGACTGGAGGCCGCCGCAGGTGATGAGGGTGTCGGCTCCAGCGGCCCTGGCGGCGGCCAGCACGGTCTGCAGTTTCCGCACCTTGTTGCCCCCCATGGCGAAGGACAACAGGTCATCGCGCTTCATGAAGAGCGCGGGGCTGCTCGGGCCGAGCGCCGCCTCAAGTCGTCGCAGGCGATCAATCGGGGTCGGGTGGGGTGCGAGCGTTTCCACAGGCAACGTTCGCAAGGTTGCCATCGCAGTGGCCATTCACCAGCAAGTCTATACTTGGTGCACGCGCGCACCGATGACAAACCCCCTCCTGGAAGCTCTGGCCACAACATCCAATCTGCTCTCCGTCGAACTCCGTCCCCCTCGTGCGGAACTGAACGCCGCCGCGGGCATGGACGCGTGGATTGACACCTACCACGCCGTGCGGGGCCTCGTGCGGCAGGGGTTGTTTGTGTATCTGACTGACAGCGCGGTCGGGGCGCGCGAAGAAAACAACCTGCGTCATCTGGTGAACAACCTCGGCACTGACGTGCCACGCAGCCACGTCATTCCGTTCCTGACGACCAAACACACGCGTGAGTACTGTTTGTCGTACGCAGAGCGGGCCCTGCATGAGGGGTTTCCGTCGCTGGTGGTGCTTGGCGGTGACAAGTCCGTGGGGCCGGCTCGTTGCGTCGAACACGCGTGGCAACTGCGCCAGGACATCCGGGCGCACGTGCCGGAACTTGCGCTGGGCGGCTGGGCCAATCCCCACCAGAACCCGGTCACGCAGGTGCGTTATCTCAGTGACCCGCACTTCACGGGCGAGTTGTTCCTGACGCAGGTCGTCTCGCACCACGACCTGCCGAAAATCGACGCCTTCCTTACTGCACAACAGGCGGCCGGTGTGACGACGCCCGGGATTTTTGGTGTGTTTTATTACCGCAGTGCAAATCCCAGGACCCTGTCAGTTCTGCAGCAGTTCCTGACGGTGCCCGCAGAGGCGCTGACAAAGGAATTTGAGGCGGGTGACTCGCCGGAAGAAATCTGCGCACGGTCGCTTCGCGAGTTGCGTAAGGCCGGCGCGCGGCATCTCTATCTGTCGAACCTGCCGATCCAGGGCACCGCACGGGTGCTGCAGCGGATCTTGGATCTCGTGTAGGGCCCGCTGAACTTCAGCGGGCCAATGGCACGCTACAACCCAGCGTGCCCTACATGCGGGCCAATGGCACGCTACAACCCAGCGTGCCCTACATGCGGGCCAGCAGGCACGCTACAACCCAGCGTGCCCTACATGCGGGCCAGCAGGCACGCTGCAACCCAGCGTGCCCTACGTACGGCCCCACACACCCGAGTACACAAACTCGGCGGCGACGCGCCGGGTGCGCGGGGTGGTTTCGCTCTGCCGGTGTTTTTCATTGGGCAACAACTCAGGGGATCCCGGATAACCCAGCGCGATGATCGCTGCAAGATCGAAGTCGGCGGGCACCTGGCAGATCTCCGCTGCGCGCACCCGATCAAATCCTTCCATCTGCCGCGCCGCCAACCCCTGCGACTGCGCCTGCACCGTGAGATACGCGACCGCCTGACCGGTGTCGTAGAGGGCGTGCCGGTTGGGGTCGGCCGACGGTCCAATGGTCAGCTTCGCGGCGACGATGATGAACACGGGTGCCATGGGGGCCCACGCCTGATTGCCCGCAGTCAACGTCGATACCAGGGCCTCGAAGACGTCGGGATGGTCTGCGCGGTCCACCGCAATGAAGCGCCACGGCTGTTCGTTGCGCGACGAGGGCGCCCAGCGGGCGGCTTCGAACAGCCGCCACAGATCCGCGGGCGACACCCGTCGTGAGCTGTCGTACGCCCTGGGGCTCCATCGTTCGCGGATCAGGTCCAGCACCTCGTGATCAGCGTTCGCATGTTTCGGATGCGGCATCACAGTTATCATCTCCTGAATGGCTCAATTTCTCGACTCCGTCCCCTTCTCCGGCATCATCCGCATTCGCGACATGATGTATTCGGTCGACAAGCCGTTCCGGCTCGATCAGGGTGACGTCAGTTTTGATGCGCCTGAGACGGTGAAGGAGGCGCTGCGCAAGGCGATCGCGGACAACCGGACGCACTACGTGCAGACGACCGGCATCCCGCCGCTGCTGGATTTGCTGGTGGAGAAGATGCGCACAAAGAACGGCATCCCCATCGGCAGCGCGGACGAGGTCATGGTGACCAACGGCGGCATTCACGCGCAGTACATTGCGTGCCTGGCGCTGCTGGAACCGGGCGACGAAGTGCTGATGCCCGATCCGGCGTGGCCGCCGACCGTGAGCAACATCCTCGCCGCCCAGGCGGTGGCGGTGCCCTATCCGCTGCATGAGGAGCGCGGCTGGCGGCCGGACATCGCGGAGATTGCGAGACTCATCACTCCACGGACCAAGGCGATTGTGATCAACACGCCGTGTAATCCCACAGGTGGGGTGCTCACGCGCGAAGACCTTGAGGCTCTGGCGACGCTGGTGACGGAACAGAACCTGTGGGTATTTTCCGACGAGGCGTATGAGGACTTCCTGTTTGATGGTCGCGAACACCTGAGCATCGCGTCGTGGCCGGGCCTGTACGACCGGACGATTCCGCTCTACACCCTCAGCAAGACGTACGCGGTGACCGGACTCCGGCTCGGCTATCTTGCGATCAAGGACCCGGTGATTCGGGAACGGGCGAAGAAGGTGGTCTTCTGCACGACGTCCAACGTGTCGTCGCTTGGGCAATATGGAGCGGTCGGCGCGTTGCAGGGTCCGCAGGACGCGATCGAGGGCTTCCGCCGCGAGATTGCCGCACGTCGCGACATCTTCTACGAGAAGTTGCCGAAGGCGTCCAACGGCCTGCTGACCGGCGTCCGTCCGTCGGGCGCCTTTTATGCGTTCGTGAGGATCGACCCTTCGTGGACATCCCCGCTGCCCAACGCCCCTGAATCCCAGTCGTGGGCGATGACCGAGTTCCTGATCAAGAAGGCGCGGATCGGGTCGGTGCCGGGCGTGGACTTCGGCGCACGGGGCGAAGGATTCCTGCGCTTCTGCTTCGCGCGCGACAGGGTCGAGATTGAAGGCGCGCTCGAGTCGATGGAGCGCGCGTTCGTCAGCTGAAGACCAGCTTCGCGCCGGCGACAAGCAGCACCACGCCAAGGAGCCGGCGGAACATCGGTGTGCCGAGCCGACGACTGCCGAGTTCCGATCCGATCACGCCGCCCACGACGGCCGCAGCAGCCCAGAGCGGCATCTGACCGGGAAGATGTTCGAGACTGCCGGGATTCCCGGCAAGGCCCGCCAGCGAGTTCACCAGGATGAACGCGGCGGCGACGCCGCCCGTCTCGCGTGTGGCGGCCCACCCCATGAACAACAGGATCGGACTCAGAAAGATTCCGCCGCCCGTGCCGGTGAGACCAGCCAGAAATCCGATCGCGGCACCGGTCGCGATGGCGACGCCCACTCGTGGCGGGGTCGGCGTGTCGGCTTTCAAATCGAGCCAGAGGCGTACCGCCGCGGTCCACAGCACCAGACCGACGAGCGTGCGATACCAGTGACCGGGCAACGTAATCGCACCACCGAGAAACGCCAGTGGAATTGACCCGAGAGCAAACGGCCAGAAGAGTTGCCAGGAGAACAGTCCGGCGCGTCTGAATCGCCACGTCGCAATCGACGCCACAAGCAGATTCAGCACCAGCGCCGTCGGACGCATCATCGGCGTTGGCATCGCCAGGAACGACATCGCCGCGAGATAGCCGGACGCGCCGGCGTGCCCCACTGACGAATAGAGGATCGCAGCCACGAGAAAGGCGACGGCGAGAACGATCGCGGGATCCACGACCAGTGTCAGCTCAGATGACGACCGCCATCCACGCGGATGGTTTCACCGGTCATGAAGTCGGTCTCAGCCAGGGTGATCACTGCCTGCGCAATCGCCTCGGCGCCGCCCCATCGCCCCACCGGCGTTGCCGCTTCGACGCGGGCGCGTGTGTCGGCGGACATGTCGTCAGGCGGAACCACTGGTCCAGGCGCGATGCTGTTGATGAGGATGTTGTCGTCCGCCAGTTCGAGGGCCAGCGCTTCGGTGACTGCCTTCACGCCGGACTTGGCGATGTAATACCCGGCGTAGCCCTTGTAGCGTGGCCGCCCGCTGGCTGCCGTCCAGTCACCAAACGTGATGATGCGGCCGCCGCCCACGGTGCGCATGTGAGGCACCGCGGCGCACGCGCACACAAACGTCCCGCGCATGTCGACGCCCAGCGTGCGCTCGACCTCCCACGTCGTGAGTCCGGTGAAGGGTGCCGACGCGTACCGGGACGCCATCATCACAAGCACATCCAACCGGCCCAGCGTGTCAACCACCTGCTGCATGACGGCCTCGATGACCGGCACGTCTGCGGTGACGTCGCAGTGAATCGTCATCGCGCGTCGCCCTGCGGCACGCACGGCATCCGCAGCCACGTCAGCCGCGTCCCGGGAACTCCTGTACGACAGCGCAACGTCCGCCCCACGCCCGGCCAGCGCACGCGCGACTGCCTCCCCCATCCGCGCGCCCCCAATGACGAGCGCGACTTTGTTTGTCAGTTGCACGGAGCACCCAGCACCGGGCACCCGGCACCAGCACCAAGCACCGAGCACTCAGCAGTCAGCACCACGGCTAGATTTTGCCTCTGAGCCGTGCCCGCCCCGCCGACCGTGCTGCCGCACTGTGGGCCCGCCTGCCGTCAATGGACCAGTCGCCGGCGCCGGTCAGCGCCAGACAGACCAGCGCTCCGATGACCACCACGCTGAACTCCATGCCCTGGCCACGGTCGGGAGCGGCCACCCAGTTCAGGAAGAATCCCCACTGCCACTGCGTCTTCCACACGGCAATCAGAGTCATCAGGGCAAGGATGGGAGCGGCGATTCGGGTGAACCGCCCGATTGCCAGCAGAACCCCGCCGACCAAGGCCAGACCGCCGGCGAGAACGGCCAATGGGAAGTTAGGCTCAAGGCCCATTGTGGCGAAGATTTGGGCGGTCGCCTCCGGACCGCCAACACCAATGGCCGGACCTGCAAACAGGCCAAACAGTCGATGTGCGCCGTGGGCGATGAACACGACGGCAAGAACCAGCCGAAGCGCCATCAGGCTAAGTCCGTTCACGCTGTCCCCTTTTGTCGGGCTATTGTGCCACCTTCCGGGCTATGATTCGCGTGTTTTGGGGCGAAAGATTGGGCCTCCCTATGTTGAGCCGACGTCAATTCCTGCACCGATCGACCCAGGCCACCGGTCTGGCCCTCGCCAGCTACAACCTCACCGCCCTGCCGCGGGTGCTTGAAGCCAGCGCGGCACAGGTCGGCCGTTCACCACAGGATGTCGCCCGCGACGAGGATCTCTGGCGCGAGATTCAGGCCGGCTTCACACTCGACCGCACGATCATCAATCTGAACAACGGCGGCGTGTGCCCCAGCCCGCGCGTCGTGCACGAGGCATTCAAGCGGTATCTCGACATCTCGAATCAGTCGCCCGTGTACCACATGTGGCAGGTGCTCGAGCCGAACATCGAGAGCGTCCGCCGGGAACTCGCGCGCGACATCGGCGCCGATCCGGCGACGATCGCGATCACGCGCAACGCGAGCGAATCGCTGCAAACCGCACAGCTGGGCATCGACCTCAAACCCGGCGACGAAGTGCTGACCACCAACCAGGACTACGGCCGGATGTTGCAAACCTGGGAGCAGCGCGTCAACCGCGAAGGCATCAAGCTCACAAAGATTCCGTTCCCCGTGCCGCCGTCACAGGCCGATCTCGTACAGCGCTTCGAACGTGCGATCACACCGGCAACAAAGGTGATCCACTTCTGCCACATCACCAATCTCACAGGGCACATCTTTCCGGCGCGCGAGATCTGCGACCTGGCGCGCAAACGCGGCATCCTGACGATTGTGGACGGCGCACACGCCTACGCGCACTTTCCGTTCAACATCACCGACTTCGATTGCGACTACTACGGCTCGAGCCTGCACAAGTGGCTGCTCGCACCGATCGGCACAGGACTCCTCTACGTGCGCCCCGATCGCATCGAGAAGACCTGGGCGTTGCAACCGCCACCGGTCGGCATGAACAACAACATCCGCAAGTTCGAGGAGATCGGCACACACCCGGCCGCCAATCACAACGCGATCGCCGAAGCGCTCGTGTTCCATCGCGGCATCGGCATCGAACGCAAAGCGGCGCGACTGCGCTACCTCAAGGCACGCTGGGCCGAACGCCTCAAGACCAACTCGCGCATCCAGCTGCACACCAGCCTCGACCCGGCGCTCTCATGCGCGATCGGCACCGTCGGCATCGCCGGCATGAAACCCGGCGACATCGCCTCCAAACTCTGGGCCGACCACCGCATCATCGTCACGCCCATCGTCGTCGGACCCGCCGACAACCCCGAGTACGCTGGCGTGCGCGTGACCCCGAACGTCTACACCACACTCGACGAGGTCGATACGTTCATTGGGGCAATGGAGAAACTCGCGAAAGCGTAGGTCTTGCAGGGAGACGCGGAGACGCGGAGGTAAAGATTCAAAGAGACTCCGTGCCTCAGCGCCTCCCTGTGAGCGGCTCTTTCAGAAATAAAACGCCACGCCGCTGGTCCACATCGATCCCTGGTGGGAGAAGTTGACGCGGCCGACGTAGGGGATATTGGTGCCCGTCTCGGGATCTTCAGACTTGGTGAACTTTACGAACTGGTACCGGTAGTCCACAAACACCGCCGCGCGGCTGCTCAGCTTGAGCTCGGCCCCGAACCCGGCGTGCCAGCCGATCTTGCGCGACAGCTCACTGTCGATGACCTCTTGCGGTCCACCGTCAACGGACGGACCCAGGGTGTCGACTTTTTGTGAGTAGAGGCCGACGCCCCCGAGAGCGTAAGGCGCAATCGCCGCGCGAATCGGCATGAGGAGGATCGACGCCTGCATCGGCGTTTCGCGCACCCGCTCGGTGCGGTCATCATTGCGGGTCACGCGATAGTCCATCGACAACTCAAGGGACGTCAGCCGGGATGAACGCATGCGCACAGTCCCGCCAATCAATCGCGTTGACGGCGTGTCCGTGGACAAGTCACCCCGGACAAGGCTCAGCCTCGGACCAATGCCGACGCTGGGCTGTGCAACCGCTGCGGCCGGCACGAGCAGACACAGAGCCAGCGTCAGGACAAGATTTCGATAACGGATCATGGAGATCTTGTCGGCTTGGCCAGACCCGGCCTGTAGACCCAATGTGCCCATCGCGGTCGGTGTTCGGGTAGGATCACCCCCATGCTGATGCAGGCGCCGGTGCGGGTTGCCGCACGTATTCACGGCTTCACATACGCCATTCGAAACGTCGTCGCCGAAGCCCGGAAAGTTGAGGCTGCGGGCACCACTGTCCGGTATCTGAACATCGGGGATCCGATTCCTTTTGGTTTTCACACGCCGCCCCACTTGATTGAGGCCGTTGAACGCGCGATGCGCGACGGACACAACGGCTACACGCCGTCGGTCGGCGTCACACCTGCGCGCGAAGCCGTGGCGGCCGAATACGAACACCGCGGGATGCCGGTCGGGGTCGATCGCGTGATCCTCACGGCCGGCACCTCGGAAGGGATCGAACTCGCACTCGGGGCGCTGGCGGACGCGGGCGACGAAGTGCTCGTGCCCACGCCGACCTATCCGCTCTACACCGCGGTGCTCGCCAAACTCGGAGCGAAGGCCGTGTTTTATCGCACGGACCACGAGAAGCACTGGCAGCCGGACATCGATGACATCGCGGCCAAAATCACGCCGCTGACCAGAGCCATCGTCATCATCGACCCCAACAATCCGACCGGCGCGATCTATCCCGACGCCACGCGGCGGGCGCTGATCAATCTGGCAGAACGCTCGGGCGTCCCGATTCTTGCGGACGAAGTCTACGGCGACCTCGCGTTTGAAGGTCCGTCGCCTCTGCTCGGCAGTCTTGCGCCTGACGCACCCATTCTTTCCTTCTCATCCCTCTCAAAGGCCTATGTCGCCCCGGGCTGGCGCGCCGGCTGGCTCACCGTCGGACGATCGCCGATGCTCGACGACGTGCTAGCGGCGATCAAGAAACTGGCCGACGGCCGGCTGTGCAGCACCGGACCGATGCAGTACGCAATTCACGCCGCGCTCACCGGTGATCGCTCTCACCAGCAGACGTTTGTGCGCGAACTCGCCCTGCGCTCACGGCTGACGGTTGATCGCCTGAACCAGATACCCGGCATCTCATGCGTAGCCCCGCGCGCCGCGTTTTACGCGATGCCCAAGGTGGAACTGCCGGCGGGCAAGACTGACGAGGACTACGTCCTCGCCCTGCTGCGCGCAACCGGCATCCTCTGCGTCTACGGTTCAGGTTTTGGTCTGCCGACTGAGCAGGGCTTCTTCCGTGTCGTGTTCCTGGCTCAGCCAGACGTGCTCAGCACGATCTACGACGACATCGCCACCTTCACCGCCGGGTATCTCGTGTGAAACTCTCGATCATCATGCCCGCCTACAACGAGAGGCGGACCATCGAGGAGATCGTCAAGCGAGTGCTGGCAGTCGATCTGCCAGGCATCACCAAGGAGATCGTCATCGTCGATGATGCCTCGTCGGATGGCACGGCGGACATTCTGAAGACGATGGATGGCCGGGATGGCATCCGGGTGTTTACACAGGCACCCAACCAGGGCAAGGGCGCGGCGGTGGCGCGTGGTTTCCGTAAGGCAACCGGGGACATCCTGCTGATTCAGGACGCGGATCTGGAGTACGACCCAGCCGAGTATCCAAACCTGCTGGGGCCGATCCTCCGGGGGGACGCCGACGTGGTCTACGGATCCCGCTTCCTTGGATCCCCGCACGGCCAGCGCGTGTTGTACTTCTGGCACTCGGTGGGCAACAGACTACTGACGCTGTTGTCAAACGCGATCACGGACCTGAACCTCACCGACATGGAGACCTGCTACAAGGCATTCACGCGGCAGGTCGCGTCACGGCTGGACCTGCGGTCCAGACGTTTCGGGATCGAACCCGAGATGACGTGCAAGGTCGCGAGGCTGCGTGCGCGCATCTACGAAATTCCGATTTCGTACCACGGGCGGACGTACGCCGAAGGCAAGAAGATCGGATTCATGGACGCCGTTCAGGCTGCGTGGACCATCCTGCGGTACGCGCGCTGGTCTCCGCGCGAATGACACGGCGGGCCAGCTACCTGGCGGCCGGTGCCTACCTGCTGGTCGCTCTTGTCTTCACGTGGCCACTCGCCACGGTCATCGGATCCGAAATCGCCTGGGACATGGGCGATTCACTTTTCAACAGTTGGGTGCTGTTGTGGACCGGCGGCCAGGTGCTGGCCTTTCTGTCCGGCGATTTTTCCGCGCTGAACCGGTTCTGGCACGGCAACATCTTTTATCCGGAGCGTCTCACCGTCGCGTTTTCCGAACACCTGGTGCCGCAGATGGTACAGGCGCTGCCGATCCTTGCCGCCACAGACAACGTGGTGCTCGCATACAACCTGTTGTTCCTCTCGACGTTTGTGTTGTCCGGGCTCGGGATGTTTCTGCTGGTCCGCGAATTGACCGGCAGCCCGGTTGCAGGATTCGTCGCCGGATTGGCATTCGCGTTTGCGCCGTATCGTGTCGCGCGGTTTCCCCACCTGCAGGTGCTCTCCGCACAGTGGATGCCGTTTGTGATCTACGGCTTTCGCCGGCACTTCGACACGCGAGAGCGGCGTCCGTTGATCGGCGGCACTGTGGCGCTGGTCGTGCAGAACCTCTCGTGCGGCTACTACCTGCTGTTTTTTGCGCCGTTTGTGGGCCTGTACGTTGTCTACGAAATGGTCTCGCGCGGGCTTGTGCGTGAGTGGCGGTTGTGGCGCACGTGGGTGGTCGCCGGCGTCGTTGCACTCGCATTCACGTTTCCTTTCCTGCGGCCGTACTTCGAGGTTCGCACCCACATTGGCGTCGGCGTGAGAACCGAGGCGGAGATTGCGCTCTTCTCCGCAGATACCCATGCCTTCGTGACACCCGCGGAAACCCTGTGGTTCTGGGGGCAACGTCTGCCGGCCTTTAACAAGCCGGAGGGCGAAGGATTCCCGGGCGTGACGATTCTGCTACTCGCGCTCCTCGGAGTATTCGCGGGCATCGTCAACGAGCGCCGCTCTTCGCCGCGTTCACCGCTGGGGCCACGGCCGCTTGTGGGCTACTTCGCGGTGAGTGCCCTGGTGGCAGCGGTGCTCGCACTGGGTCCGCAGATCACCTCGGGAGGCACGGTCATCGGACCAGGCCCGTACGCCTGGCTGGTGGCCTGGGTCCCGGGATTTGACGGCGTCCGTGTGCCGGCGCGATACCTGATGCTCGTCGCGCTGTTCCTCGCCGGACTCGTTGGGTATGGCGCGGCGGCCCTGTGGCGGTGGCGACCGAAGATGGCGCCCGGTGTGATCGTGATCGCCGGCCTGCTCATCCTCGGCGAATCGTGGCCAGGCGCATTCAAGACCAACACGCGGTTATGGGCCGAGGGCGTTGAACTGCCGCCACGAGTGCTGCACACGGGGGACGACATTCCCCCGATCTACAAATACCTGCGCGACGAGCCTGGACCGGTGGTCCTCATCGAATTCCCCTTCGGCGCGGTGCCTTGGGACTTGCACGCGCAGTTTTACGCGGGGTATCACCGCCGGTCGCTTGTGAACGGTTTCTCTGGATTTTTTCCTGATCGTCAACGGACGCAGGCCGGGGTCTTCATGATGGTGAGACACGACCCGGAGGCCGCCTGGCGCGGACTGGTCGCCAGTCGCGCGACCCACGCACTGGTGCACGAGCACGCGTTTGTGTCCACGCGCCGGGAGCTCTACACCGTGTGGCTTGAACAACACGGTGCCGTCAGGATCAGGTCGGACGGCGACAGCCATCTCTACCGAATCCGGTAAGCGTGCTGGCGGCAGACTGGCAGCAGGCTCAGGGCCATTGAACGTTTCCGGGACGACACCCGTTTCTTCAAAGGCGGGACTGATCTGATGACAGCGAACGACAGGCCGGTTTCTTGGCCGCTGGATTCTCGGATTCCGGCTGCCTCAGGCCCGGCGACACGTTCGACTTCCCCCTGACCGTCACGGTCCAGTGTGCCAACGGCCGGTCGGAGACGGTGCAGCTGGCGGTCACGTCGGCGACCCATGAGCTCCGGATTCCTGCCAGAGGCCCGGTCAGACAGGTGGACACGCGGGACGACCTGAGCCTGGTGACCGTCCGTCGCTGAGATAGAATCCAAGGGCTATGGAAACGGTCACGCTGACGATCGACGGCCAGTCGGTCACGGTTCCCAAGGGTAAGTCGGTCCTCGAAGCGATTCATGCCAGTGGCGGCCACGTGCCGTACTACTGCTATCACCCCGGGCTCCAGGTCGATGGATCCTGCCGGGTGTGCATCGTCAAAATCGAGAAGATGCCGAAATTGCAGACGTCGTGTTCGACGGCCTGCGCTGACGGCATGGTCGTGACGACCAATTCACCCGAGGTGGAAGCCGCGCGCGCCAGCGTGTTCGAGTTCCTGCTGGTGAATCACCCGCTGGATTGCCCGGTGTGTGACAAGGGCGGCGAATGCCCGCTGCAGGACTACGCCTACTCGTACGGTCCCGAGCGCAGCCGCATGGAATTCCCGCGGCGTGTGTTCGACGGCGAAGGCGTCAAGGCCGACGTCGACTTCGGCCCGACGCTCATGCTCAACCGCAACCGCTGCATCATGTGCACGCGCTGCGAGCGGTTCATGAAGGAAGTGGACGGCGACGCGCAGATTGGCGTGTTCCAGCGCGGCGTGCACAGTGAAATTGCCACGTTCGAGGAGAAGGGCGTCGTCTCGTTGCTCTCGGGCAACCTGATGGATGTGTGCCCGGTCGGCGCCATCACGACGCGTGACTACCGCTTCAAGTCTCGGCCGTGGGACAACCCGATGGCCGTGGATACGATCTGCACCGGCTGCGAAAAGGGCTGCAACACCACGGCATGGATCAAGGCCAAACCCGAATGGGCCAAGGGCGCACGCCTCGTGCGATTGACGCCGCGCTTCAACGAAGACATCAATCAGTACTGGATGTGTGACATCGGCCGCTTCGACTACCACTGGGTCGAAAGTGATCGCCGCCTGCTCCAGCCGCACGTCCGTTCGTCGCGAGGGTCCGATGCGACGCCGTGGGATGAGGCGCTGGTGGCCGTCAAGGCTGCCGTGGATGCCGCCGGCGCGTCACACGCGCGCGTGCTGGTCTCCGGTCACGCATCGCTCGAGGAGCTCTACGTCCTCAAGCAGTTCGCCGGCCTTACCGGTGGCGTCACCTTCAGCTGGCGTCATCGCCCGAAGCCGCAGCCGGCGAACACGCAGTTCCCGATTCCTGCGGTGGATGCACCCAACCTGCGTGGCGCCAAGGACCTCGGATTCAAACTCGGCGCCACCGACAGCGCGACGGATGTCAGCGGCCTGCGCGCGGCAGTCGACACCGGCGCCGTGAAGCTCCTGTATGTGATCGACCCAGGCCCGGACGGTTCGGTCGGCGACACCGAGTGGATCCTTGCGGCGAAGCAGTCCGGCAAGATCGCCACGCTGATCGTGCAGGGCGTGCTGAAGTCGGCGCTGACAGAGGCCGCCGACATCGTGCTGCCGGGATGTGCATTCGTCGAGAAGGACGTCACGTTCACCAACGCGACCGGCCATGTGCAGCCGGCGTCACGCGTCATCACGCCTCCGGGGGACGCGGCCGAAGACTGGCAGATTCTCTCGAAGGTGGCCGTGGCCTTCGGTGCCACGGTGGCCCAGACCACAGCGGCGGCCGTGCGTCAGGCGATTGCCTCGGAATGTGGGTCGACCCCCGGATACAGCGCGCTGGCGGATCTCGCGTTTTCGCGGCCGGTCTCGGCGCGTCAATACATGCAGGCGTCAAACCCGATGGAGCGCGGCAAGTGGGACACGATGTTCCAGGATCTGCCGCCCATCAAGTTCGGCGACGACTTCGGACCACTGCCTCGCGCGGACGTCATCCCGCTGAAACCCGTATAGCCAACGCGAGCGGCACCACCCTGACATCCAGGGCGCCGCTCGCCTCAAACACTTCGCCATCCACATGGGCGACCATCCGGTCGCCGGTGACGCGCGCCGTCCTGGTCCGGAGGCGCTCCAGCCCCTCGGCCTGTGCACGACGATTCCAGAACAGGCGGCGCGCGCGCCAAATCTGCCCCAGCGGCGACCCGCCATCCGCAATCAGCACGTCCAGCAGACCATCACGGATGTCCGCATCAGGCGCGAGCACTGCCCCGTTGCCGTACTCCGGCGCGTTGGCAAATCCGATCAGAAACTTCCGGCCCGAGCGCCATTCGTCGCCGCACTCCAGCTCGTAGTGGAGAGCCTCATACGACCAGACCAGACTGAAACTCTTCGAGACATATCCCAGCGCCCCACGCGTCTTGCGCGTCGCAAAGAGCTGCCCGACCGCCGCGTCGAATCCGATCCCCGCCACGTTCAGAAAGAGCCGGTCATTCACGTACCCCACGTCCATCCGCGAGGTCGTGCCTCTCATCGCGACCTGCAGGGCGTGCTGCCATGACGTCGGCAGTTTCAGTCCGAGCGCCAAGCCATCCCCGGACCCGCACGGCACAATGCCCAGCGGCGCATCCGACCCAAGCAGTCCCTGCGCCACCTCGTTCACTGTGCCATCACCGCCCATGGCGACGACAACCTGGCAGCCCGATGCGACGCACTCCTGCGCCAGCACGCGCGCGTGTCCCTGGGCCTCGGTCATCCTGATGTCGGCGGTGACGCCGGCAGCGGTCGTCTGTTGCGCGATAAACGCGCGACGGCGATCCGCCTCTCCGGCGTGACTGCCTCGTCTCCCTGAAATCGGGTTGATGATCACGCCAATGCGGGTCGGCTTCATGGGTGGCGGTGTTATAGTAGCGTCCCATGCAGAGTCTGCGTGGTGCTGTTCCCGTTCTCCTGGGATTGCTGCTCGTTGGCGGCACCGCGTATCAGACATGGCAGTTCGAACAAACCGCTGCCGCGATCCACACAAACGAAGATCGACTTGAACGCCAGGTCGCGTCGCTGGAACGGACCGTCGCGGACGTGCGCACGGCGCAGGCCGGCTATGTCGCGGCAGGCCAGGGCGCCGATTTCTGGATGTCGCGCGTCGACGACCTGGTGGCTCGAATCGAAGCCGTGTTGTCGGAGCGACAGGTCGCCGGACTTCCCGACGCGGTGACGCCGCTCGCCGCCGCGCACTCCAGGCTCGATTCCCTTCGTATCTCCGATCGTCGGGCGCGCAACTACGTCTGGAACGACCAGCGGCTGCTGGCGTCGGACGTGATCTTTGTGGAAAGCCTCGAGATTCTCGACCGCCTGACCACCGACATCGCGACCGTGCGGGACGCGGAGATCCAGGCCAACCGCCAAGAGGCGGCGACCATCCGGAAGTATCAGGCCGGTCTGGTCGGCGGCGCGGCCGTGCTCCTGCTGGTGCTGATCGCCGTTCCCAAAGGGTCCAGGGTCCAAGGGTCCAGGGTCCAGGAGTCCAAGGGTCCAGAGGTGCCGAAGTCGCGAAGTGCCGAAGTTCCAGGCATGACCGAGGTAGCGGATGTATGCGTTGATCTGGCGCGGTTGCTGGATGGACGCGACCTGCCAGCCCTGCTGTCGCGGACGGCGACGGCCATCGGCGCCAAGGGTGTCGTGTTGTGGGTGATCGATGATGCCCGTGAGACGCTCCTTCCATCGTTGGCGCATGGGTATTCCGAGCGCATGATCGCGCGGCTGGGCACGCTGACGGTCGGCGCCGACAACGTGACGTCGGTGGCCTGCCGCACCCTGCAGCCGCAGGTGGTGCCCGCCGCGTCCGCCGAAGGCTCCGGGGCGATTGCTGTGCCGCTCCTCGGCACCTCAGGGTGTGTCGGTGTGCTGGCTGCCGAAGTGTCAGGCTCCGCCGCCGATGGTTCCACACTGCCGCTGGCGCGCGTCATTGCCGCGCAGCTCGCCGCGGTGATCACGCCGCTGCCGACGAAAGCCGCCGGTGCCGCCGCTGACGCGCTGGACGCACCCCCGACCGCAGACGCTCTGTAGCGCCAGGCGATCCAGCCGCCGATGGATGGCTCAAGAAGAGATCGATGAGCCAGGGACCGCTGGCCGGATTAGCGGCCACATCCAGATGTTTCGAACCTGAATTGTTGGGAATTACCGGCGGTGCGGTACGGCACGCATCTTGATTACATCACCGCGAAGCCGCCCGGCGTCACATGGGGTGTGTCCTATCGTAACGACAGGCAGGCGCTGGCATCGCAATCACCCTATGGCACGTGGGCTGATGCCCGGGCGGCTTCTTACACGACGGCCGGCAGGGTGAACTTCAGCACCACGACCGTAGTGTCATCATTTGGCGCGAACCCGGCCCGATGCGCGTCGACCGCTTCAACAATCGAGTGCACGATTTCCTTCGCGGTGAGATGGCGGGTATGCGCCACGACGTCGCACAGACGCGTCGAACCGAATTCCTCACCTCGCCGGTTCATCGCTTCACTGACGCCATCCGAGCAGAACACCCAGACGTCGTCGGACGCCAGGGGAAACGACACTTCGTCGTACGACATCCCGGGGAACGACCCCAGCGGCACCCCACGGGCGTCGACAAGCGCGCACGTCGCGCCCGTGGCGCGCACCGGATACGGAACGCCGGAGTTCGACAAGGTGACGGTGCGGCGCTTGAGATCGAAGATCGAATAACAGAGCGTGCAGTAGTACTCCTCGAGCTGGCGCTCGTGCAGAATCGTGTTGATCGACATCAACACCGCCGCAGGCGACGACCGTTCAGGGACGTAACGACGCCTGAAGGTGCGGCCCCGCACCAGCTCACCGGCAAACACGCTATACAGCGCGGCGGGCACTCCCTTGCCGGACACGTCACCCAGCGCAACGATCAGCGTGTTCGACTCAGGCACGAGGTAGTCGTAGAAGTCGCCCCCGAGTTCGCGGGCCGAAGAGAATGACGCGGCCGCATCCACGCCCTTGAGCCGTTTTGGCAGTTTGGTCGGCAGCAGTGCCGCCAGCACCCTGCGCGCAAACTTGAGTTCCTTGTCCAGACGCGCTTCGGTGGTGGTGACTTCCTTGTAGAGACGGGCGTTTTCGATTGCCACCGCCGCCTGACTCGCAAGTAGCGTCAGAATTTCAACATCGCGCTTCGAGAACGCGTCGAGTTCAGGACTCTCCAGATCGAACACACCGACGCAGTGATCCTTGAGCAACATCGGTACAGCCAGTTCCGATCGAACGTCCTCCACAACCTTGATGTAGCGGGGATCCTTCGAGACATCCGGCACCAGCAACGGCTCCCGATGCAGCGCCGCATACCCCACGATGCCCTGCCCCATCGGCACCTTAGGCAGCTCAACCCGATCGCCAAACTGCACGGCGACCTTGATCTCCAGTTCCTGTGTGTCGGCGTTGAGCAGCAGAATGCCGAACGTGCGGTAGTCCACCACCCGTCGAGCCAGTTGGGCAATGCGCGCCAGCAGTTCGTCCAGGTCCATCAGCGCTGCGACATCGCGGCCGATCTCGGCGAGTGTTTCGAACGCCTCCGCATCCAGCCGCTGCTGCTCAAACAGCCGCGCGTTCACCAGCGCCAACGCCACATGCGCACCAAACTGGCGCAGAATCGCGGCATCACGCTCCGAGTACATGTCCCGGGCACGGCTGAGCACGTTCAGGGCGCCGATGGGTTTGTTCTTGTGCACCAACGGCACAGCCAGCGTCGACGCCATGCCCGGGACCACCTCGACGTAGTTGGGCTCAAGGGAGATGTCGCCCACCACCACGGCTTCCTGGTTGGTGATGACGTGCCCGACGATGCCGTCGGTGATTCTGGGATGGTAGTGCGTCGTGTCGGGGTAGCCGACCGCGTAGGCGATCCGGAGTTCCCCGCGCTTTTCGTCAACGAGGTACACCGCAAAGGCGTCAAACGGGATCAGACGGCCGATGAGCTCGGGAATCTTCTGGAGCAGCTCCTCCAGTTCGATGACGGAGGCCACCTGGCGGCCCAGATCGAACAGGGTCAGCAGGATGTCGCGCTCGTGAGACCCGACCGAGAGATGGCTGGAGGATCGTTCGATCAAGTCGGAACCCATTATACTTAGTTGGCTCTGCAATGACTGACCCGACGCTGCCCCTCGACTACGCCGCCATTGAGCGGATTCTCCCTCATCGGTATCCATTCCTGCTGGTGGACCGGATCGTTGACTTCGAGCCGGATGTCCGGATCGTGGGCATCAAAAACATCTCGCAGAATGAAGCCTCGCTGTCCAACACCCCGGGCGAGCGCCCCGCACTGCCCCCCACGCTGCTGACGGAAGCCGTCGCCCAGGTCGGAGCCATCATGATTCTGTCGAAGCCGGAAAACCTCGACAAGCTGATCTTCTTCATGGGGATCGATCGCGTCCGCTATCGGCGACCGGTCCACCCCGGTGATGTCGTCCGTATCGAAGCCGTCGTGAAGCGGCTGCGAAGCCGGATGGGGGTGCTCAGCGGCACGGCAACCGTCAACGGCGAACGTGTGCTCAACGGCACCATGACGTTCGCGCTCGGGCCGCGGTAGTCACCGAATCACCCGCACCATCGCAATGCCGTCGAGCCGCCGCAGTTGATCGGCGACGACGTCCGGTAGTTTCTCCGGCGTGTCCAGCACTGCATACGTCAGGTTGTTCCGCGACGCGATGGTGGACGCACTGACGCTGATGCTGGCTGCATCAAGCACCGCAGCCACGGCGGCGGCCGTCGGCGTCCCCGCCCCGGCACAGATCGTCCGATGCGAGAACTCGCCGGCACCGACCACGGTCGGGAAGTTCACCGAATTGCGCACATCGCCGCGTTCAAGAAAATCACGCACCTGATCGGCCACCATCACCGCGCAGTTGTCCTCGGCCTCCACCGTGGACGCGCCAAGGTGCGGCAGCGTCACACACTTCGGATGACGCGCCGTGGCCGCCGTCGGAAAGTCGCTGACATAGGCGCGCAGCGATCCGGAGTCGAGTGCGGCGACCACCGCAGGCTCATCCACGATCCCTTCACGCGCGAAGTTCACCAGCACCGCACCAGGCGTCATCGTCTGCAGCCGCTCGGCATTGATGAAACCGCGGGTCGCCGGCACCAGCGGCATGTGCAGGGTCACGTAGTCGGCCGCCGTAAACAACGCCTCTGCCGACGTTTCCCGCACCACCCGGCCGTCCATCGGCCACGGGGAATCGGCCGGCAACGCCGGATCAAACCCGACGACATGCATGCCCAACGCCACACCGGCATTGGCCACCCGCGCGCCGATGGCTCCAAGACCAAAGACCGCCAGCGTCCGGCCCGACAACTCAATGCCGGCAAATGCCTTCTTGCCGGCTTCCACCGCCTTGTGCAGCGTCGCATCGTCGCCCTCGAGTCCGCGCGCGAACAACCAGCCGGGACCAATCGAACGCGACGCCATGATGAGACCGGCAATGACAAGTTCCTTCACGGCATTCGCATTGGCGCCCGGCGCGTTGAACACAGGCACACCGCGCGTCGTCATGGCAGCAACCGGAATGTTGTTGGTGCCGCTGCCGGCGCGTCCGATTGCCTTCACGCTGTCGGCGATTGGGACAGCGTTGAGATCCGCCGACCGCACAAGAATGGCGTCCGGATCCGCGAGTGTGGCTCCGGTCTCGTAGCGCGCAGCAGCGAGACGCGCAAGGCCGACCGGCGAGATGTTGTTGAGGGTGAGGATGCGAAAACGCTGGGCGCTCATGCGCCCATAAGAATACTCCTCAACGCGAGCGGACGACCAGCATGCCCACGACGATGATACCGGCGGCGACCACCATCGAAAGGCGGAAGGGTTCCCCCAGGAGGAGCGTGCCGAGCGCCACGGCAATCACGGGATTCACATACGTGTAGAGCGAGACGGTCGTGATGGGCAGATGCCGCAGGGCGTAGGAATAGGCGGCAAACGCGACGAGGGAGCCGGCGACAATCAGATACAACAGCGCGGATGTCGTCCGGGGATTAAAACTGATGGTGGACCACTCGCCCGTCGTGGTTCCGACCAGGGTCATGAACAGACCTCCGAAGAACATCTGCACCGCGGCGATGACCAGCACGTTGCGCGACATCGCATGTCGCTTGGTGTAAGACGATGCGACCGCCCATCCGGCACAGGCGATCTGCAACGCGAGGATGCCGAGGAGGACCATCCGGCCGTCAGCGCCGGCAAGCGTGATGTCGGGCCACACCAGCAACACGATGCCGCCGAAACCGATCGACAGACCGATGATCTTCCGTGTCGAAAACTTTTCGCCGCCGGGGAGCATCGCGTCGACCGCCACCATCCAGAACGGCGAGGTGGCGATGACAACTGCGGCAATCCCGCTGGCCAGATACTGCTCGGCCCAGTTCACCCCGCCGTTGCCGAGACCGATCATCAGGAACCCGAGCCACGCGAGACTTCCCCACTCCGTCAGTGGCGGCAGCTTTTCGCCACGCGCGACCAGAATGCCGCCCAGCACGGTTCCGGCGATGACATAGCGGATGCCGCCCATCAGAAACGGAGGAATCGTTTCGAGCGCCACCTTGATGGCGAGGTACGTGGTGCCCCAGATCACACAGACCGCGATGAACGCGATCCACGCGTTGCGTCGAACGACGGGGCTCATGCCTGTCCGGCGATCTCAGCCGTCTCCAGGGGCAGGTGCGTGGTGTCCTTGTGCGTGCCCAGCACGATGGTCGTGCGCGTCGAACGGACGCCCTTCACGCGACCGATGCCCGTCTTCAGGAGGTCTCCGAGATGCTCGGTATCACGCGCGCGAATCTTGATCAGGAAGCAGTCTTCACCCGCCACGTGGTGCACTTCGAGCACCCCCGGCACCCGCGCGAGCGCGTCGCCGACCTGATCCTCTTCCCCGCCGACCTCGTTCGTGCGGACCGACACAAACGCAAGAAGCGGATACCCCGCGCTGTGCGGATTCACGAGCGCCGTATAACCACGGATGACCTGCCGGGATTCCAGCTTCCGAAGCCGCTCGAGCACCGCGGACGGCGCCAGGCCCACAGCCTTCGCGATATCCACCTGGGACACGCGGCCGTTCTCCTGGAGAAGGGTCAAAATCTTGACGTCGGTGGGGTCTTTGAGGTCAGACACAGGCGTATTATTTCATTATTACGCGTCTGAGTAGAATTTTGTTTGGTCCTAATGCTCAAAGTTGAAAATTATTATGGAGCCCAGGGGCTTTAGCCCCTGGGACACACAAGGGCTAAAGCCCTTGTGCTCCGAGGGAATGGAGGCCGGACCTTCAGGTCCGGCTAGGGCTTGTAGAGCACCCGCTCGAGCCGGCGATGGAAGGCTGTGAAGGGGCCGTCGGTGTCGTCTGCGTCGATGTGTTTGCGCACCTGGTGGATCTTGGCATCCAGGTCGTCGATGGCGGCGAGGATGAACGCCTCCACCGTCATCGGTTCGACCGGCGACCCGAGCGCTCGCTGGCCGTGGTGCGACAACACGAGGTGTTCGATCTGCACGAGCACGTCGGCGGGAACATCCGGAATGGCGCGCCCTGTCTCTCGCACAAGCTGAGCACCGAGTGTAATGTGCCCAACGAGGTTGCCTTCCACGGAGTAGTCGGTCGTCACACCGTACGACAACTCCTGGAGTTTGCCGATGTCGTGCAGGATTGCGCCGGCGACCAGCACATCACGGTTGGCGCCGTACGCGCCGGCAAGAAACGTGACCCCCTCGAGAATCTTGAGGATGTGTTCAAGGAGTCCACCACGGTAGGCGTGATGCACTGCCTGTGCGGCTGGCCAGATGCGCAACCGATCGCCGTGCGCGGAGACGATGCGCACGAGCAGTTCGCGCACATGGGGTGACTGCACCGACGCTATGTGCGCCTGCAGCTCCTGCCACATCTCATCGAGGGGTCGCGGAGCACACGGAATACAGTCTTCTTCCCGGAAGCCGTCAAGGGCGTCCCGCAAGGGATCAACACGGCGGATCCGGTCGAGCACCAGTTCCAGTCGTTGGTTGAACAGGTTCCCGCGCGCCTGAATCTTGACGAACTCTCCCGCCTCGAATTCCTCGCGCATGGTGTCCACGTCCTGGAACACCTTCGCCTTGATCTCACCGGAGATGTCCTGCAGCACGACCGCGAGGTACGCGCCGCTCTTGCCCGTGCGCACCTCCTTGCGCGCGCACAGATAAAACCCCCATCCGGATGAAGACCCTGTCAGCGCCGAGATTCGCGGCAACGTCTGCATCACTGCTGCTCCGTCGTAAAGCCGAAGGTCCCGCGTCCGAGCCAGGCACCGCCGTCAACCGTGAGAATGTCGCCAGTGATGTAGCTCGCGTACGGGGACACGAGAAACGCCACCACGTTGGCTACGTCGTCGGGCTTGCCCCAGCGCTTGAACGGCACCATGTCGGTGATCCGCTTCACGGCCTCCGGCGAATCCCACAACTGCTTCGCCGCTCCGGGTGATTCAATGGGCCCTGGTGCGACGGCGTTGACGCGAATGCCGTGACCGGCCCACTCCGCCGCCAGCGTCTGCGTCATCGACATCACGCCCGCTTTGGCGGCTGCGGAGTGAATCGTGCCTGCGCTCCCCGTCCAGACGTAGTTCGCCAGGATCGACACGATCGACCCTCCGGACGTGCGCGCGATCAGGTGCCGGCCGACGGCGCGCGAGCAATAAAAACTGCCGTTGAGCACAATCCCGATCACCGCGTTCCATCCGTTGGGCGACAGGTCTTCGGCGCGCGCGATGAAATTGCCGGCGGCGTTGTTGACCAGGATATCCACACCACCAAATCTCGCTACGGCGGTCTCGACCATGGCGTCTACCTGCTCGGGCACACGCACGTCCACCTGGGCCGTTGCCACGGTGTGCCCCGCGGCTGTGAGCGTGGCCGCGCCGCGCGCAAGATTTTCCGGGTTGCGGCTGGCAATCACCAGATTCGCTCCCATCTGCCCAAGCGCCCCGGCAATCGCCAGACCAATCCCTGTGCCACCACCCGTGATGATGGCGGTCTGCCCTTCAAGTGCTCGTGTCGCAAACATCGTTCTGGGAGTGTAATCGAGATGGTAAGGTGTAAGCGGGATTCCCGTGCCCGGCACACTCGGCAACGACGCATTTCTGAATCTGTTTCGCGGACTGCACGCAGGTCTGTACATCGGACTTGTCGGGCCGGGTGACTCCGCGACCCTCGCGGCCAACCCATTCCTGCGTCTGATCTTCGGCTGGGACGAGACCCTCGACGCGGCCGATGTCCGTCCGTTTGATCCTGAGCGTTTTGTGGACGCCCAGGCGCGTGAGGATTTCCTGACGCTGCTCCGCCGCGATGGCGCAGCTCACGACCACCTCCTTCGCCTCCGGCGCGCCGACGGCACCGGCTGCTGGATTGAAGTCACCGTTCGGGCCGAGGGGGTCGCTCCCGATCGCTCCGTGTTGCGGGTTGAAGCGGTCATGCGGGATGTCACCGAGCGCAAGAAGCTTGAGGATCAGGCACGCGATGTCTTCCACCAACTCTCGCAAGCGGAAAAACTCGCCGCGCTCGGACAGACCATGTCCGGCGTCGCCCACGAGTTGAACAATCCGCTCGCCACCATTCTTGCGTGCGCCGAGCGGCTCGCCGGCCGCCGCCACGATGACCCCACACGTCGCGACATCGACGCCATTCACAACGCCGCCGAACGCGCCGCCCGTATCGTCCGCAACCTGCAGACGTTTGCCCGCAAGCGCCACACGACGCGCACGATGGTGGATGTGAATCAGGTCGTCCGCGACACGCTCGCGTTGAGAGCCTACGAACAACGTGTCTCCAACGTCGTCATTGTCGAAGCGCTGGCGGCGGGATTGCCGCCGGTGTTTGCGGATCCGCATCAGATTCAGCAGGTGCTGCTCAATCTCGTCATCAACGCGGAACACGCGATGCTGGGCGCACATGGGCGCGGCCTGATGGTGTTGCGGTCGTGGCATGAGCCGGATCGCGACGCCGTCTTCCTCGAGGTGAGCGATGACGGCCCTGGTGTGCCTGACGAGGTGCAGCAGAAAATCTTTGATCCGTTTTTCACTACAAAAGCCGTCGGGAAGGGGACGGGCCTCGGGTTGACGGTCGCGTACGCCATTGCGCAGGAGCACGGCGGGCGGATTTCCGTGTCGTCGCCAGCCGGCGGGGGAGCCGCGTTTGTGCTGGAGCTCCCATCAGGAGGAACCGGTGTGCGGCCGGTTGCGGCGGCGCCGTCAGCGGCAACTCTCGAGACAGTGCCTGTGGGCACACGCGCGCTCGTGGTGGAAGACGAATTGGCACTGGGTGAGGCTGTGGCCGACGCCCTGCGTGATGCGGGGTTTGAAGTGGACCGCGCCAATGACGGCGAAGAGGCGATCGAACGGACGCAGTCACGCGCCTACGACGTGATTGTGTGTGACCTGAAGATGCCGCGTGTGGACGGGATGGCGTTTTTTCACCATCTCGCGTCGACGGCGCCTGCGCTCACGCGGCGACTGTTGTTTGTGACTGGGGATGTGGCCGGCACCGAAGCCGAGCAGTTCCTCGAGCGCAGCGGGTGCCGCTGGCTCGCGAAGCCGTTCCGGTTGCGTGATCTCGTGCGCACCGCGCGAGAGCTGATCCGTTAGATCACGCCACCGCGCGCGATTTGAACGGGACGACCTCACCCTGCGGCTGCGGTGTCATGGTTTTGCGCAGCCGCGACATGGCGCGGGCGTGCAACTGGGAGACGCGCGATTCGTTCACGCCGAGCTCCTGGCCGATCTGCTTCATTGTGGCGCCACGGAAATAGTACAGACTGATCAGTTTGCGTTCGCGCGCCGGAAGGGTAGCCATGGCCTCGCGGATGCGCACGCGCAGTTCCTGCTGCTCGTACTCGCGGTCGGGTGCAGGCGGTTCGCTCGGCACCAGCACCGCCGGCAGTGACGCCGTGTCCACCGACTCCAGATTGGCGAGCGGCGACGTGGATTCGATCGTGCTGATGCGGAGGATGGTGCGCTCGAGTCGACCTTCGTCCGTGCCGACACGTTTGGCGAGGTCGGCCAGTGTCGGCTCCGCACCGAGTTCGCGGCGCAGGGATTCGCGCGCAGCCTCAAGTTCTCGACGGACGCGTCGCACACCACGTGGCCAGGCGTCGCGCCGGAGGGCGTCGATCATCGCGCCACGGACGCGTCGTTCAGCGAACGTTTCGAACTTGATGCCGCGGGACGCATCAAACCGGTGCGCAGCGTCCATCAGACCAATGACGCCGTCCTGCACAAGGTCCGACACATCAATCGAATGGGGCATCGTCGAAGCCATCCGGCGAGCGAGGGATTCGACAAAGGGCAGGGTCGCGACGACCCGTTCGTGCTGATGCCCTTCCAGTTGCGCGTGTGCCATGAAGCCTCCCAAAAGCCGCCGGTCCGATACCGGCGCACTCTCTGATTGAGCAACATGGGTGCCAGACCGCACGGGTGGGCGGATAGGCGGGTGGGTGGATGGGATGATGCGGTGCTAAGTGCTTTATGCGCAGTTAGTTGCTTGGCCTAAAGCCTCAGTGAAGGCGTGTGCAACAGTGTGCCGAAGCGTGAGAAAGTGGTCAATATATTGACGTATTTGGCGGTCAGTGTGCCAATATATTGACGCTTAGCTGTCTTTTGGAGTCGCGGCGAGCTGACGAATCTGGTTGGATGCCTGGATGGCGTCCAGGGCACTGGCGACCAGTTGGCCGGCGCGGGCGCGATGCTGCTCGTCGGCGAGCCGGTGTTCCAGGAGTTCCGCGTTGGCCAGGATGATGCCCAGGTGGTTGTTCAGCGAGTGGAACAGCCGCGTCAGGTCCTGGTCTGCCCGCGACGTGAGGGGCGGGGTTGTCATGGCGAACACCTACGCGCTCTTGTGCAGATCAAAGGGGGGATCCACGGGTGGCTGGGCGTCCCTCCACAGCGTGTCTTCGAAGATGCGGACGGAGCCGCCGGCCGTGCGGACGTACTGCACCTTGCCACTTGAGATCCAGTTGTAGATGGTCCGCCGACTGACACCGACCACGTCGCACGCACGGGGAATGGACACCGTCTTCCGTTCAGGCATACGCCCGGGACTATCGGCGGGCCTTGAGTGGAACTGTAGTGCGGTGTCAAGATACCGGCACAGTCACTGATGTCCACAGAAAATCCGGCCCCCCTGCACCTGCTGCTCGTTGAAGACGAGGCGGCCTATCGGGAGGTTGTGGCCGAACGCCTCTCCGAGCAGGGATACCGCGTGGCGCAGGCCGCCACCGGTGAAGAAGCGCTCGAACGACTCAGTGGCTTCGCATTCGACATTCTGTTGACGGACCTGCGCCTGCCTGGTGTCGACGGCCGTCAGGTGCTTGACGAAGCATTCACTCGGTACCCGGACATCATTGCCGTGGTGATAACCGGGTTCGGTACGGTGAAGGAAGCCGTTGAAGTGACTCGGCTCGGGGCGGAAGGATTCATCACCAAGCCGTTTCAGTTCGAGGAGCTCGTCCACGTGCTCCAGACGGCCGTGGAGAAACGCCGGCTCCGCGCGGAGAACGCCTATCTGCGGGAGCAACTCCGAGGGCGGTATCACCTCGGCGGCATCATCGGCCAGACGCCGGTCATTCTGAAGCTGCTTGAGTTACTCGAGACCGTGGCCGCCACAACAAGTACGGTGCTCGTGACCGGCGAGACCGGCACCGGCAAGGAACTGGCGGCACGGGCGATTCACGACGCGAGTCCCCGGCGCATGCAGCGCTTTGTGGCGATCAACTGCAGCGCGATTCCCGAGACACTTCTTGAAGCCGAACTCTTCGGCCATGTGCGTGGCGCGTTCACAGGCGCGATCGCGAACCGGCAGGGCCGCGTCGAACAGGCGCATCGCGGCACATTGTTTCTCGATGAAGTTGGGACGATGAGTCCCTCATTGCAAGTGAAGCTGCTCCGCGTCCTCCAGGAACGGGAGTTTGAGCGGGTGGGGGATTCACAGACCATCAAGGTGGATGTGCGCGTCATTGCGGCGACCAACTCCGACCTTCAGCAGATGGTGCACGCCGGCACGTTCCGCGAAGACTTGTTTTATCGCCTGAATGTCATCCCGGTGCATGTGCCCGCACTTCGTGACCGGCGTGCGGATATCCCCCTGTTGGCCCAGCACTTTCTCGATCGTCTGAGTCACGCGATGCCGTCCCGCGGACGTGTCACACTGGCACAGGACGCGCAGCAGGCCCTCATGGCGTTCGGCTGGCCGGGGAATGTGCGTCAGTTGGAGAATGTCATGGAGCGCGCGTTTGCGTTGTCTCCGGGTCGCGCCCAGATCGAAGTCGACGACCTCCCTCTGGAAATGCGATCGAGGCCCGTAGTCGCATCGGCCGACGAAGTGCCGATGGGGGAGTCGGGGGTTGAGTTCGACCAGTTGGTCGGAGACTTTGAACGGAATCTGATTCGTCGCGCGCTCGAACAAAGTGGCGGCAACAAACGTCTGGCGGCAAACCTGCTGCACATCAAGCGCACGACGTTGATCGAGAAACTCAAGAGACTGGAGCGACAGTAACACCATGGCCACCCCACACCGCTGCTGGGTCATTCTTGTCGGCGACGTGCCCACGTCCTTCCGTGCGCGTGAACGGGAGGACCTCGTCCCGGCGTTCAAGCAGTTGCAGCGCACACAACCGACGGTCAAGCTGCGGTGGTTCGAGCGCGGCAAGGTGTGGGAGTCTCCTGACGCCGCGCAGGCGGCTCTGAAACTTGCGGCCACGGCGGCGCGCGAAAAGCGGCCTCGCCGTGAACCCGGCGCCGAGCCGCGCCGCGGCAAGGACTGGCGGCCTGGCGGCGAACACAAGGATCCGCGCGCGCGGTTTAAACTCACCCGCGATCAGAAGCGCGCCAAGTTCAAACGGAACTTGATCGCCGGCAACGGGGAAGCGCCCAGCGAGCCGCGCGCACCGCGAGCACCTCGCGTCGACGCACCTGCGGCACCGCCCAAGCGAGTGCGGCCGAAGGGTGATCCGTTCGCGGACTAAGCACGATTCACAGGGAGACGCGGAGGCGCGGAGGGTTCTTCACCATGGAGGGCCATGGTGAAGAACTCTAAGCGCGCTGCAGCAGAAAAAACGACGCCAGTAGATCGCGCAGCTCAGGGATTGATTTCGCTGAGTTGATCGCCACGCGCAGTTGCGCGCCACCATCGAGGCCCTTGGTGTACCAGGCCCCGAGCGCACGCAGTTTGTTGATGACCCAGCGCTCGCGGCCGCGCGCTTCAGGAGGCGGGCCGCTTGACTGGCCTGGCGCGTGGTGGCGGAAGCCGTCTGCTTCGTCCACACGCTCGTCGAGCAACAGTTGCATGTAGTCGAACAGGAACTGGCCGCGTTCTTCGAGCGGAATCTCTGAAGGTACTTTGCCGGCGGCCGCCTCGGCCGCCTGTTTGAAGATCCACGGATTCCGCAGCGCACCGCGGCCCACCAGAACAGCGCCCACGTTCGACGACCGCAGTCGCGACACCACATGGTCAGGCTCGACACAGTCACCCGAGCCCAACACCGGAATCGTGAGCCCTTTGGCCACGCGGGCGATCAGGTCCCAGTCGGATTCGCCGGTGTATGACTGCGCCGCCGTGCGACCGTGCACCGCAACCGCCGCGGCGCCGGCATCCTGCGCCATCCGCGCGAGCGTCGGCGCATTGATTTCGTGTTCGTTCCACCCCGCGCGCATCTTCACGGTGACTGGGATTTTCACGGCCTTCGCCATCGCGCTGATGATGTTCGCCGCGTGTTCGGGCTCCCGCATCAGGCTGCACCCGGCGTGATGTTTGGCGATCTTCGGCACCGGACATCCCATGTTGATGTCGACGATGTCCGCGCCCATGCCTTCCACAATTTGCGCAGCATCCGCCATCTTCACCGGATCGCCGCCGAAAATTTGAATGGAGACGGGCCGCTCTTCTTCCGTGTACTCCGCGTACTCCAGCGTGCGGTCGATGCCGCGCACGAGCCCCTCGGAGCTGACCATCTCGGTCACCACAAGGCCACACCCGCCCTGTCGTTTCACCAACCGGCGAAACGCGGTATCCGTCATCCCGGCCATGGGCGCCATCGCGACAGGATGCGTGAGGGTGACGTTGCCGATTTTGATTGCCATAAAGAACTCTTGCTGGCCGCCTCAAGTTCAGGCGGCCCTACATGCCACGGCCGCCTCAAGACCAGGCGGCCCTACGTACCCTGGACCCCGGACCCTAGTATCTCCTGACGTCGGCAGCATCGACTTCGACCGAGACGCCCTGGCCGATGAGATCCACCGAGAGGATCAGCCGCGCGTGTGAACCCTTGCGCACAAGTTTGCCGACGACACCCTTGAGTGGCCCGTGCGTGACTTCAACCTTGTCGCCTTCATGAATCAGGGGGCAGGGGTCGTACTGAAGGTCGGATTCGACCAACTGCCGAATCCCGGAGAGTTCCTCTTCAGGAATCGGCGCAGGGACGTTGTTGAAGCCGACGATGTTGACGGCGCCGGTGCATTTGAGCACGGACACACGCTGGTCGAGTGCGAACTTGGCGAAGCAATAACCCGGAAACAACGGCCACTCGACCTGCTTCTTACGGTCCTTCCACCGGCTCCACTTCATCACGGTGGGCAGAAAGACGTCGAAACCCTTTTGTTCGAGTTGCTGGCGGACAACTTGTTCGTGACGCGATCGCGTCCATATCGCGAACCACGCCGCCGACGGGTCGGGACCGTGCACAGGACCTCAGTTCGTCTTCTTCTGCGACGCCATGTACTGTTCGTACAACTTCTTCAGCTCGTCGTCTTTCCACTCGATCAGGGCCTGCCCACGCATGCCGTCGAGGTACTTGGCGCGCAATTCAGCCGCGCGCGACTGCGCCACGCGATTACCGATGTCATTGCGGACTTTTTCAAACGGCTCGACTGAGGAATCAGACCGCGATTCCACCTTGAGGAGTTGATACCCCTTGGGCGTCCGAATCGGCTGGTCGACCTCGCCGGTCGTGAGAGGCTGGAGCCGGTCGCGCAGCGCGTCGGCGAGCTCATTGAGGTTGATCGGTCCGATCAGGCCACCATTGGCCTTGGAGCCGGACTCGGAGAACTCGGCCACCAGCGTCGCGAAGTCTTCGCCCTTGAGCGCGCGCTCACGGGCCGCCGTGATCTTCGCGAGCGCCGCTTCATCCTGCGCGGCGTTGAAACTGGCCTGGCCGCCAATCATTTCGGTCGGCACGGCGATGAAGATTTCCCGAAGCGTCATCAACGACGGCGTCATGAACTCCTCGGGATGCGCGCGGTAGTACTGCCGTGCTTCCTCTTCGGTGATCGTGAGGCGGTTCATGACCTCGTTGGTCATCACACCCTGAGCGAGGAACTGTTTCTCAAACTGCCCCCGCAACATCTCCATCGTCATTCCCTGCTGCTTGAGGGCGGCCTGGAACGTGGGTTCATCGAGCTGGTTGTCGGCCTTCAGACGATCAACAGCCGTCTTGAACTGTTCGTCGCTCAGGCGGTAGCCAAGTTCGCGGCCGCGCTGGATGATGATGAGCTCGTCGACCACTTCAGCCAGAATGCCCGGCGTGATCTCGACGAGTTTCGCCCGGAGGGCGGCGTCATTCTCAAGGTCGAGCTGCGACAGGGCCTTCTGGTTTTGCGCCTGGAGCACTTCGATCTGCCGCTCCTCAAGCTCGGTCTTGGTAAAGACCGCTCCGTTGACCTTCACGAGCACGCGCTGCAACACCACGGGCCGGTTGGCGGCCGGAGCCTGACTTTGCGCACTGACCGATGCGGCCGCGGACACCGCAGCCACGAGAATTCCTGCTACCAATTGCTTCATAGACCCCTCAATCATAAGCCCCTCAGCCTGTGGCCAAGCCGCGAGCCAGTTCATCCAGAATCTGGCGCACCCGCTCAAAGACTCCGCCGGGAGCCCGCGGGTCGGTCGGCGCTTCTGCCAGAACTTCCTGCCGGCTGAATCCACCGGTGACCTCCGCGGCGGTCGCCCGGGTCGCCCACCACGACTCGCGGCCGGGAACATCAATCGGCTTTGCCGTCTTGATGTACCGCCCCTGACTACCCGCTTGATCAGACTTGGCTTTGAGCTTTCCGGGCGGGGGAGGCAGAACCGGCTTCTGTACCGGCGCTTCCCCCGCAGGTTTGGACATATCGAGCTTAATCACGGCAGGTGGTAAAAGTTGCAGATCCAGCCTGCTTTGGACCAGTTTCAGCACCCAAACAGGGTCCAATTTGGCATCCTGTCTGAATTTGAACACCACTTGGGATCCCTCCCGGTCGAGGGACTCCATACCGATCTTATCTGCAATAACTCGTATTTTGGCGTATTCAGCTAGATTTAGCACTGAATCTGTTATCTGACCATATCTATCCGAAAGCTCTGCGATGAGAGCCTCTATTTCGCCAACATTTCTCGCGCTCGCCATGCGCCGGTAGGCCGCCAGACGCTGGTTCATGTCGGTGATGTAGGTCTCTTCGATTCTCAGATTGAGCTTCAGATTCACCGCCGCACGGCGGTCGTCTTCCAGTTCCTCGCCCTTGAGTTCGCGAATCGTCTCTTCCAGGAGCTTGGTGTACATGTCGAAGCCCACGGCCTCGATATGCCCGCTTTGCTGGCCTCCCAGGAGGTTGCCGGCGCCTCGGATTTCGAGGTCCAGAGCCGCAATCCGGAAGCCTGACCCCAGGTCGCTGAACTCTCGAATCGCAGCCAGGCGTTTCCGGGCAATCGGCGACAGGGCCTGTTCAGGCGGAATCAGCAGATACGCGTAGGCCCGGCGGTCCGACCGGCCCACGCGGCCTCGCAATTGATACAACTGCGCCAGACCGTACCGATCGGCGCGGTTAATCACGATGGTGTTGGCGTTGGGGATGTCGAGGCCGTTTTCCACAATCGTGGTGGCAACGAGCACGTCGTACTTGTGCGCGACAAAGTCGACCATCACCTTTTCGAGTTCGCCATCCCCCATCTGTCCGTGGCCAATGCCGATGCGCACTTCAGGCACAAGGCGCTGGATGAGTCCCGCGATGGATCCGATCGACTCCACGCGGTTGTGCACGAAGTACACCTGACCGCCGCGCTCCAGCTCGGTTCTGATCGCGCGCGAGATCACGTCCTGGTCGAACTTCACGACGTGTGTCTGAATCGACAGGCGATCACGCGGCGGCGTTTCGATCACCGACATGTCCCTGATGCCAACCAGCGACATGTTCAACGTTCGCGGGATCGGTGTCGCCGTCATCGTCAACACATCGACCTTCTTGCGCATCTGCTTGATGCGCTCCTTGTGCGTGACGCCGAACCGCTGCTCTTCGTCGACGACCAGCAGACCCAGGTCACGGAACACCACGTCCTTCGACAACAGGCGGTGGGTGCCGACGATGATGTCGAGCTGGCCGGAGGCGAGTTTCTCAAGCGCTTCCTGTTGCTCGCCCTTGGAGCGGAAGCCGCTCACCATGTCGATGCGAACAGGGAAGCCGCCGAACCGTTCCTTCAGCGTCCGTTCATGCTGGAACGCCAGCACGGTCGTCGGCGCGAGCACCGCGACCTGCTTGCCGTCCATGACCGCCTTGAATGCCGCGCGCATGGCGACTTCGGTCTTGCCGTAGCCGACGTCGCCGCACAACAGGCGGTCCATCGGCATGGTGGATTCCATGTCCTTCGTGATATCCGCGATGGCGGACTGCTGATCCGGCGTCAGGTCATACGGAAACGCATCGTCAAACTCCTGCTGCCAGTGCGAGTCGGAGGTGAAGGCGTGGCCAGCCACCGCCTTGCGCGCAGCGTAGAGCTTGAGGAGCTCTTCGGCCATGTCGCGCATGGCTTTCTTGACGCGCGTCTTGGCCTTTTCCCAGGTGGTGCCGCCGAGTTTGTCGAGCGCAGGTGCCGCGCCGCCCGTGTACTTCTGGACGAGGTCGAGCCGGTCGAGCGGCACGAAGAGTTTGTCTTCGCCCGCGTACCGGAGTTCCATGAACTCCTGCGGCTCGCCTACGCCAACGGCCATCTTCTTCAGGCCGACAAATTTGCCGATGCCGTTGTCGATGTGCACAACGAGATCGCCGACCTTCAGGTCGCGGAAGTCGGAGACAAACGAACGCGCCGCAGACTTGCGCTTCTCGCCGCTGCGTCGTTCTTCTTCGAAGAGATCGGTCTCAGCGAAGATCAGGAACGTGCCGGACGGGAGGTGGAAGCCACGCGACAGGTGACCCGTGGTGACCAGCACCGATGCGCGGGCAAGGTCCTCGTTGTCACCAATCGCGCGTGCGCGAACTTCGTAGCCGGCGAGCAGTTCGATTGTGCGCTCGGCTCTGCCTGGAGTGGCCGCGACGAACACGGTCGTCTCGCCGCGCTCCTGTGCGCGACGAAGTTCCTCGACCCAGTCGCCGAGGCGTCCCCGATATTCGAGCACCGGTTGGCAGGGGACGTGAACGTCGGGTGTGTCATCGAGCGCGAGCTGTGTGATGCGCCGCGCACGTTGCAGCCAGCCGTCCACTTCCTCCCACGGGAGTGCAAAGTGTTCGTACGACGCTGTCGCTGGGTTCCGTGCGAGTGCATCGGCAGCCGCCTGCCGCCATTGCTCCTCAAGCGCCTTTCCCTTCTGCGTCACGTCGTCGAGTTCATAGACGAGTAGTGTTGCGCCGGCGCGCCTGGCGTACGCGATGAAGGACGCCGAGCGTTCGTCCTCCACGACCTCGTCGCCGGCAGTTCCGGGTTTTGGCAGCAGGTCTCGCTGCGGACTCAGCGTGATCGCGTCCAGTGCCTTCAGTGAGCGCTGGGTGGCTGCGTCGTACTGGCGGACGGACTCGATGATGTCGCCGATGAACTCGAGGCGGATTGGCTGCGCTTCGGAGGTGGGGTAAAGGTCAACAACGCCACCACGCACAAAGAACTCGCCGTGCTGGTCGACCGGGTCCTCCGGATTGAAGCCTGCGTCGACCAGCCGGACGCGCAGGTCCTGTGGATCGATCTCGACGCCGGGCTTCAGCAGCAGGCTCGCATCAGCGAAGCGAACGGGATCGCTCAAGCGGGGCGGCAGGGCCCGTGCTGAGGCGATGACCAGTCGCGCGGTGCCGGTCGTGAGTCCAGTGAGAGCCCGGGCTCTGGCTGAGGCGACTTCAAGGTGAGGGGCGAGACCGCGGTATGGGTCCACTTCCTGCGACGGGAAGGGCAGTACCGCCTGCGCCGCCTGGCCGTCCGACAATCCGAGCATTGCGCTCAGGAAGAACCGGGCATCCCCTGTCATCTGCTCGACATCGGCGTCGGTCGGGACGACCAGGACGACGACCGAGTCCTGGGCGAGGGCGGCGGCGTGGAACGCGGTGGCCCCAGGTCCGAGGCCGGCCAGACGTGGAACGGCCTTGGTCAGGCCCGCGCGGGTGGCGGCTGACTTGAGCAGGGAACGGAAGGCGAGTGACGCAGACGGATGCAACACGGGTGGTGCGACCCACCATGGTATCGCCTATGGGGTTCCGGATGAATCACAACGAGGCATGGAGGGCTTAGAGTTTTGTTTTCTGGATGATCCCCGTCGTGGACCAGCCCTGTTCGATGGGCATCCGCACAACGCGTCCGCCGCGGGCCTCGACGACATCGCGGCCAACGATCTTGTCTTCCGCCCAGTCGGCGCCCTTGACGAGTACGTCGGGCTGAACGGCCGAGATGATGTCGAACGGTGTGTCTTCGTCGAACACGACGACCGCGTCCACACACCTGAGCGCGCCGAGCACTTCGGCGCGTTCGTGTTGCGGGGTAATCGGGCGGGTGGGTCCCTTGATGGCGCTGACTGACCGATCCGAGTTGATCGCGACGATCATCGTGTCCCCTTCGGCCCTGGCCGCCTGAAGGTACCGGACGTGGCCTGGGTGCAGCAGATCAAAAACACCGTTGGTGAAGACCACGCGCCGGCCTTCGGCGCGGGCACGTGCGGCCCATTCGGCGGCGTCGGTGCGGGAGGCGAGAAACACGACAGCAGGTTACCGCATGAGTGGAGCCGTGCGACACTGTGTGCGGCTCCCATGGCTTCCGATCGCGCTCGTCGCATCTCCCGTCTCGCCTCCCGGTTTGAGCGCACGCATGCCGTGCGGCTGACGATGCTGTTGGTGGTGGCCATTGGGGCGACGGTTGGTTTCCTGACGTCGGCGTTTTTGTTGTGGGCCGGGGTTTGGTACATGCCTGTGCGGTATGCGGTGGCGTGTGCGCTTGGGTACGCGGCATTTGTGGCGCTCATGAATCGCTGGCTTGGGGTTCAGGCCGAGCGCGACTCGGGCAGCAACATTGTGGAGCACGCGGCGGACACACTCGACGCGACGGGGCCCATCCTTCGGATGCCTGGGCGCTCCGGCGGAGGCAGCGGTCTTCCCGGGGGCGTCTTTGAGGGGGGCCGTTCCGGCGGCGCGGGCGCGTCGGCCGCGTTCGGCGGCCCGTCAGCACCACCACCGATCATCGTCGCACCGGCGTCACATAGCTCGTCGAGTTCTTCCAGTTCATGGATGCCTGACCTGGATGAGGACGGCCTGAAGTTGCTTCCCATCTTCGCGGTCATCGCGATCATCGTTGGGCTGTTCGCGGCCGTCAGCGTGATCTGGTCCGCGCCTCACTTGCTTGCGGAGATTCTCGTGGATGGCGCGATCGCCGGCGGCGCGTATCAACGCCTGAAGCAGACCGGCTGGACCGGCGGCATCATCCGCCGCACCTGGAAGCCCATGCTTGCCATCTTCCTCGCGTTTGTTCTACTCGGCTTCGCCGGCCACTATTTCAATCCGGCTGCGGACTCGATCGGGGATTTCTTTCAGTAGCCAGCGCCGAAGTTGACGAAGTCAAAGCGGCCGCCGTTGAACCACTGAAGGTCGTACTTCTCAGCCCACCAGTGAACAAACGCCAGCGGTTCCTCTCCAGCTTCGAAAGCCGACTCAAGCGGAGCGACCTCGCCACACAAGTCGTCCCAAGCGCACGCCAAGTGGCTCACGCACAGCGCCTCGACTTGTTGGCGCCATTCCTCGAAGAACATAACGACACCCCTTGTCGACGACGATAGCATCGTCAGATGACGGGAATCCCGAGACTTGCAAGGTAATTGAAGGTGGGATCGTAGAACTCAGGCCGCCTGGTGGGGTCCGTTACGTGCCCTGGCGGTACACAAATGGCCATGCCTTGTCTGGCCCGCGTGAGGAGCACTCGATAGGCGTTTCGCAAGTAGTGCTGGTTCTCCTCCTTTGACACCTTCTCCCACTTGCTACCTCGGAATGAGTGGTGGCTCCAGAACTTCGGATTGGCCCTGAGGTCCGCATCCCAAGTGACGCACGCCCAATCAAGCTCGAGCCCTTGGACCTGAAACTCCGTCGCTGCGTCTTCGAGGTAGTAACTAGATCTGGTGTCGTCCCTGTCGTTGAGAAACCAGTGTACGGGGTTCACTTCGACTCTAATATCGACCGCGTGAGGTTTGAGGCGTTGTGCGCCGGAGGACACGACCAACCCAAACCGCTCAGTGCCCCGCGCCTTGTTCCGCACCCATTCTTTCGCTGTGTCAAGATTGCGGGTGAGGACGATTGGGTACCT